>Ga0075428_100010409_pt1 | contig 10326 bp, 7 predicted proteins | sample RhiMetdeltSRZDD2_FD_75291 | JGI IMG/M metagenome (GOLD analysis project Ga0075428, IMG submission 75291) | Populus rhizosphere microbial communities from Tennessee, USA - Rhizosphere MetaG P. deltoides SRZDD2 | ecosystem: Host-associated > Plants > Roots > Rhizosphere > Soil | place: USA...
CCCGCCGATCAGCGGTCGGGCTGTGTCGGGGTGCCCGGGCCTACGATCGCGCCTGTCACGGACATGCGGACCTCCTGGGCCCGCATGCTGACCACCGTGCCCCCCGCGGCCGTCGGCGCCGCGTTCACGGTGAACCGGAAGTTGAACAGCGAGCCGTAGTCCTGCGTAGCCGCCGCGCTCGGCGCCTGGAAGGTGATGCCGTTCGGGCTGACGCTGGCCGTCCAGTTGTTCCCGGCATCCTGATCGGGATCGTGGAAGCCGGGGTTCGTCACGTTCACACCCGCCGGCAAGGGCACCGTGAAGCTCTTGATGCGCGGGTCGAAGTCGTAGTTCACCAGGCCGTACTCGTAGCGCCACAGGCCGCCGCCGAGGTCGAACGCCTTTACCACCATCCGCAGCCGGCCCAAAGACGTGTTGATGGCGACGCTCTGGGCGTTGGGGCCGGGGTTGGCGGGATTCACCCACTGGTCGATGACGACGCCGATGTTCATGGGCCCCAGCGGATCGAAGCCCCAGTTGCCCCCGCCGATGGGGTGCGGCGCCAGCGTCCGCCAGCCCTGGTTGAAGATGTTGGTGTCGTCCCGGACGATGTACCAGGAGTCGAGGTAGTAGACCGCCCCCGGAACCCCGAAGTCGGCAGTGGCCACAGCCATGCGCCGGTCCATCGGCCCCGACCGCGGCGGGGGGCTGTTCTCCACGTTGTTGCAGTCGGGGTCGAAGATCGAGCCGCAGCGCTTCCAAACGCCGGTGAAGGCCGTGACCTCGGGCCGCAGCGTGAGGTCGAAGATGCTGTCGTTGTTGATGGTGCCGTAGGTGTCGTTGCAGCCCACCCCCAGGACGTGCGGGTCGGGACAGGAGCATCCCTGGTTGATGGTCGTGAAGGCGTGTTTCAACGGCGAGATGCCGATCTGTTCCATGACACCGTTGGCGAGGCGGTACATGTTCCAGATCAGGAAGGGATGCTGGTCGTTGTTGTAGGGAGGGAAGTTCCCGCTGAACTTCTCGTACCAGGGAACGTCGGTCACGCCCACGTTGCCCACGGTGGAGGAGGGGGCGACCGCGATCCGTCCGGTGGCGGCTTCGGTTGCCATCTGCTGCACGGTACCGATGTTGAGCATCGAGGTGTCGTTGTCCGGAAGCCCCCAGTTCGGCGTCGTGCAACCGGAAGGGTCGTCGGGCGCGGGTGGGATCGTCACCGGGCCTTCGAGCTCCAACACCGCGACGGCCATGTCCGCGTAGCGCTCGTCCCCCAGGGCCCGGGCCGCCTCCGGCGCGAGCCGCAGGTCCAGGTTGAAGAGCCGGATCCGGCCCGTCTCCACGTCCAGCAGGTGGTGCATGTGGTCGGCCCAGAAGAGGATCCGGCCGTCGTTGGCCACGATCGAAAGCGTGCGGTCCTCGAGTCCGCGCTGCACAGTGACGCCGTCGAACAGGACGTCGGTCGTTCCCAGCCGGAGGGTGCCCGTCGACGCCAGGCGCAGCTCTCCCGCTCCCACGTCGCGGAAGATGGAGCCCTGACCTCGAAGCTCGAGCCGGCCGGCCGCCTCGAACGTGATCACCTTCCGGCCGTGCTTGTCGGCGGGCGCGTTGGCACCGGCCTGTATGCCCAAGTCGTTGGCCAGCTCGGGATGGAAAGCGAGGCGACCGACCGCCGTCTTCAGCGTCCAGGCGTCGTCGGCGGCCAGGGCCGGCCCCGCGGGCAACACGGCGGCCAGCGCGAGCGCCACCAGGCAAACCTTCACTCGGGACATGTCACCTCCACCGCATCGGTCTCCAGGGGGGGCCCTCGGGCGGTCTTCCACAGTTTACACCGGCGGCCGCAGGCGTTCCACGCGGCGAGAACGGCGCGCCGCGCGCTCCGGTTTCGATCTGTGCCAAGATGCCGCGGATGCGGGTCTTGCGGCGAACCGTGATCGCGCTCGTGCTGGGCGTCCTCGTCCTCGAGGGGGCGCTGCGCGCCCTGGGGTTGTACCTGACGAAGACATTCGAGGCCAACCTGAAGGCGGCGCAGGAGACGAAGGATTGCGTGACCATCCTCACACTCGGGGAGTCGACCACGGGGGGCCTGTACGTCAATGGGCACGACTCGTACCCGCGCCAGCTCGAGCGCCGGCTCCGTCTGAGGTACGGCCGCCCCGTCTGCACCATCACCCCCATCCATTTCGGCCAGAACACGTCCCAGATGTACAAGCGCTTCGACCGCTACATGACGACGTTCAAGCCGCGCCTGGTGGTCTTCATGTGCGGCGCCAACAACACATGGTCGCTGGAGGAGAGCAACATCGGGTCGTTCATCGACCTGACGAACCCCGACGCCCTGGGGCTCCGGCTCCGCCTGACCCTCGACCGTTCCCGCGTCTTCAAGCTGGCGCGCATGGCCAAGTACGACCTGGACGGCTGGCGCAAGGCGGCGAAGGATGACCTGTCGGGGAGGGCGCAATACACGCCCTGGCCCCCGCCCGACGAGAACGTGGAGTTCGGCACCCGGAACCAGAAGGCGTTCCTCGCGCTGTGGGCGTACGAGGTGGGCCATATGATCGACACGGCGCGCAGCCAGGGCGTGCCCTCGATCCTCATGACCTATCCGAACTACCACTTCCCCCCGGTCTCGGCTTTCGAGGAGCTGGCCGCGGCCAAGCAGATCCCGCTGGTGCGGAACGACCTCATGTTCCAGCCGCTCCTCGCCTCCGACGCCGCGGCGCACAAGTATTTCTTCCCCGATCGGGGCCACCCGCGGGAGATCGGGTACGCGATGATGGCGGCCGAGGTGGCGCGCGTGATCGAGGAGAAGGACCTGCTGCGGCTCGAGGGGTCTACCGCTTCCAACCCGCCGCGATGACCTTGCCCACCGCCTCGCCCATGAGCGCGTTGCCCTTCGCGTTCACGTGGCAGCAGGTGTCGATGTACAGCGGATCCGCGATCCCGGCGTAGAGGCTCGTCAGGTCGTGGAACTCGACGCCCTGCGCCGCCAGCCGCGCGCCTTCGGCCTGGAGCAGCGGATAGCCCTTCTCGACGGGCACGCGGTACTCGCTGTCGGCGCGGTAGGCGGCCGCCTTCTCGTCCGGCCCGAGCGGCTTGGAGCCCGGCACGTACTGGTTGGGCTGGAGGAAGTGGAAGTACAGGCTCCCCGCCCCTGCGCACAGGTGCCGCATCTGGACGGACGACCCGCTCCAGATGCGGGCAATGTCGGCCAGGAGCTGCTCGTCGGTCGCGTAATGGCGCACCGGTCCGCGCTCACGATAGCGGTAGCCGACCGCGGCCCTGTTCACCAGGGCCGCGCGGGCCTGCGCCAGCTCCCCACCCAGAACCCGGTCCACGCACTTCCAGACCAGCCCGGCGGTGACGCTCCACGAGAGGGGGCGCGACGCGAAGCGCCGGGCCACGGCGGTGCGCCACTCCTGCCAATAGGCCACCCTCCCGATCCGGCGCAGCTGGTCGACATCCGGGACGGGGCGGACCAGCTCGTCCCAGTCGCGCGGATACCCCGGAAAGACGCCCCTGGTCTTGAAGGTGCCGTAGGACAGTGCCACCTCGTTGAAGCCGTCCAGCTCCACCACCGCGTCGAAACGCTGGCCGAGGGCCATGAGATAGGCGAGCGCGCCGAGCATCTGCGGCTGCTTGTAGGCGCCCAGGGCCATGCTGTACATGCGGATCCGCTTGTCCCGAAGCGCGGGGTGGGCGGCCAGCGCCCGGGCCATGGCCGCGCGCCCGTCGACCGCCAAGTACGCGGCCACGGATCCGCCAAACACCGCCACCGACACCTCCTCGCCCTCCCCCGGCGGCGCGGGAAGGCTGAAGAAGCCGTGCTCGGTCAGGCGTAGCCCGCCCCTGCCCACCCTCGACAGGCTTCGCGGGCTCTCGGGGTCGTAGACATAGCCCATGAAGGGGTGGGGGATCTGATCGCGCGGGGTGTTCTCGGGACGTCCTTCGACGGCGCCCTCTCGGGGGGCCGGCGCCGCCGTCGTGGGAACGGGAGCCGGAGCATCGCTGGGCGGCACCCAGGCCTGGATCGCGGCCGCCTGCTCCTGCGCGGTCCGTTTGAACGAGAACCCGACCCCGGTGGCCGCGTAGAAGAGGACGAGAGATGCCCCCTCCAGCGCCGCCAACAGGAGCACGCCCCAAGCCGCAAGACCGAGCAGCCCGACGCGGAGCGTGCGCGAGGCGCGGGCGCTCAAGCGGCAGTCAATTCAGGAACACGACGCCGTAGCGGACTCGCTAGACCGCGAGGTTCAGTGGGCGCCCACCTTGATGAACACCGCGCTCACCGGTCCCCAGTTGTTGCTCGTGTCGCGGCCCCGCACGTAGAGCGTGTGCTTGCCCAGCGGCCAGCCCGCCGTCGAGAGCGTACCCGTGACGGCCTCGACCGACGTGTTGAAGGTCCCGTCCGTCGCCGCCAGGCTGATCGGCGTCGCCCCGGGCTTCCAGGGCGGGACGTCCACGTAGACCTCGGCCGCCGCGATGGGCTGCACGGGCTCCGACCCGTTCTGGTTGTTGAAGCGCGTGTCGTTGACGGTGGCGTTGACCACGATGGGCAGGCCCATGTTGACGGTCCCCGACGGGATCGTGGCCACGTTCAGGGAGTCCGGCCCCGCCGGCTGCATGTACGGCGCCCGGGTCACGCGCGCCGCGTAGATGAGCGCGTCCATGTTCTTGGGCAGGACCGTGTTCAGGAAGACGCTGCAGGACTGGAAGAAGTCGGTGCCGAGCTCGAACGTATAGGAGGCCACGCCCAGCTGGCCATACCCGAAGTCGATGGTCGTGCCGTCGGTGACATACAGATAGATCGACTGCTCGGGGAAGTAGTTGTTGAAATACGCGAACTTGCGGCCCAGGGTCTGGAGCTGGATGCCGTTCGGGGGGACCTGGGTGGTGTAACCCCACGGCCAGAGGACGAGCTGGCTGTAGCTGTGGATGTCCATGAACATCCCCGCCGCGTTGGCGGGGATGGGACCCGACTGCGGGTCGCCGTAATCGGGCAGCTCGGCCACCACGTAGTTGCGGACGGCCTGCACCTCGGGCTCCGAGGCGGCGCTCGGCCCGCGGAACGTTTCCGAGCAGCCGCTGCCGCTGGAGCCGCCGCAGCAGCCCCAGTTGTACGGGTAGTTCCGGTTCAGGTCGATCCCCCAGCTGTTGGGATCGCCGCAGCTGACGGGGTGGGTGTTCTTCCGCCAGAGCTGTCCCGCCTCCGCGTGCTTCCGGCCGTCGGGGTTGGCATGCAGGACGAGGTGCACTTCCTGGTTGTCCAGGATCCAGGTCACGTCGGCGTTGATCCCGTAGTTCTTGACGAGGTATTCGCCGAACCGGGTCACGAGCTCCGCGGTGGTGTACTCGCGGGCGTGGATGGCGGCGTTGATGATGAGCTTCGGCTTGGGCCCCGGGATGGCCACGTTCGTGAGCTTCAGGACCTTCAGGTCATAGCCGGCCGCGCCGCCGGGGCTCACCTTCTCCCAGCTGTCGCCGATGTCGATCCAGGTGGCGAGGTTTGGACGGCGCTGGGCGATCTCCTGTGCGGTGGCGTAGGTCTCCTCCACGGTGCGGTAACACGGGAAGCCCGGGATGCCTTCCACCTGCCCGGGCAGCTTCACGTGGGGGCGGAGCAGGTCCGCGGTCCGCTCCTCGTCCACCTCGACGGTGAAGCCCATGTCCACGAGCTCGTGCCAGCCCGCGCGGTCCACGTCGATGACCAGGTAGCCCCGCTCGTAGTTGACCTCCCACGGCGCGCGCTCGGCGGCCAGACGGTTCACCTGGTCGCGGTCGGCGAACCCTGCGCGAACCACCCACGGCCCGTCTCCGGGCGGAGGGTCCGATGGGGCGGCCAGAAGCGGTGGCGCGGCGACGACGACGAGCAGGAGGATCCCAGCCAGGGCGAGTCCGGTCAGACGCAGATTCATTTCAAGAGCTCCGATTCCCCCAGGCTATCACCTTCGCCCGCGATCCGCGACTGGCGGATGAGCCGGCCTTTGACCCCCGGCGGCCCGCCCCGCCCGCGACGTAGAATCGCCGGCGATGCTGCTCCGGGGCGCGACGGTGGCCACGCTGGACCCGCCGCTGGTGGACAGGGCGGACCTGCGCGTCGAAGGGGACCGGATCGTGGAGCGCGGGGGGTCGCTCGCCGGCCGGCCGGGCGAGGAGGAGGTGGACCTCTCCGGCGCGGTGGTCCTGCCCGGCCTCGTCAACGCCCACACGCACCTCTACAGCGCGCTGGCCCGCGGCATGCCGGGCCCGCGCGTCCCGCCCCGCAACTTCGTCGAGGTCCTGGAGCGGGTCTGGTGGCGGCTGGACCGCGCCCTGGACGCGGAGTCGGTGTATCTCTCCGGCGTGGTGGGCGCCGTGGAGGCGGCGCTCTCGGGCACCACGCTGCTCATCGACCACCACTCCTCCCCGTCGTTCATCCGGGGATCGCTTCAGGAGCTGCGGAGGGCGATCGAGGAGGTGGGGCTGCGATCGGCGCTCTGCTACGAGGTGACCGACCGCAACGGGACGGAGGGCCGCGACCTCGGCCTGGCCGAGAACGAGGCCTTCCAGTCCGTGCCGTCGGCCCTCACCCGCGGGATGATCGGCGGCCACGCCAGCTTCACGCTCTCGCCGGAGAGCCTCGACCGGCTGCGCGATCTCGGCCACCGCACGGGCGGCGCGTTGCACATCCACGCCGCCGAGGACACCGTCGACCTGCTGGACTGCCGGGCCCGTTACGGCATCGGCCTCGCACAGCGCCTCGACGCCCACGGCCTCCTCGCGGCGCGCACCCTGCTGGCGCATTGCGTGCACCTCACGGAAGCCGAGGTGGCCGAGGCCCACGTCCGCGGCTGCTGGATCGCGCACAACCCGCGCTCGAACATGAACAACGGCGTGGGCTACGCGCCGACCGCGGCCCTGAAGCGCGCCGCGCTGGGCACCGACGGCATGGACGGCGACATGTTCGCCGAGACGCGGGCGGCGTACCTGAAGATGCGCGACGCGGGCCGGGGCGACGCGATGCCGGCCGCGCTCGAGCTGCTCGCCGGCGGTCATCGCCTGGCCGCCGCCCTCTTCGGCCTGCCGTTCGGCAAGCTCGACGGCGGCGCGCCCGCCGACCTCGTGGCCCTCGACTACGCGCCGCCCACGCCGCTGCACACGGAGAACCTCGGCGGCCACCTGCTGTTCGGGGTGGACCGCAGCCACGTGCGTTCCGTGATGGTGGCGGGTCGCTGGGTGGTGCGGGACCGGCGGGTGGCGGGCGTGGACGCGGCCGCCGCCTTCGCCCGCGCCCGCGCCGCCGCGCCGGAGGTGTGGCTGAGGATGGACCGGTTGTAGACTCGGCGCTACGGCTTCCAACCCCCCACGATGACCTTTCCGACGGCCTCGCCCATGAGCGCGTTGCCCCTGGCGTTGATGTGGCAGCAGTCGTCGATGTACAGCGGCTCGGAGACCCCCGCGTAGAGCTGGCTCAAGTCGTGGAAGTCCACTCCCCGGGCGGGAAGTCGCGCTCCCTCTGCGCGCATGACGGGATAGCCCAGCTCCACCGCCGGGCGGTACGGATGGTCGGCGCGGAAGGCAACCGCCCTCTCCGCATCGCCGATCGGCTTGGAGCCGGGGACGTACTGGTTCGGCTGGAGGAAGTGGAAGTACCGCGTCCCCGCTCCCGCGCATAGGCGCTGCATCTGCAGCGAGGACAGGCCCCAGATGCGCGCGATGTCCGCGACCAGCTCCTGGTCGCTCGCATAGCGGCGAACGGGGCCGCGCTCCCGATACCCGAACCCTTGCGCCTGAGCCTTCATCAGGTCCTCCCGTGCGGCCGCCAGCCGGCCGCTCAGCAGCCGGTCCAGGCACTTCCACACGAGCCCGCCGGTGACGCTCCACGACAGCGGAGGCCGCGCGAAGCGGGCGGCGACGGCGCCGCGCTGCTCCTGCCACCACGCCACCCTCCCCATCCGCCGCCAGCGCGCGACGTCCGGGACCAGGCCGACCAGCCCGTCCCAGTCGCGGGGATAGCCAGGGAACGTCCCCTTCTGCTTGTATTCCACGTAGGACAGGACGACGTCGTTGAAGCCGTCCAGCTCCACCACCACGTCGTAGCGCTGTCCGAGCGACATCAGGTACGCCAGCGCGCCGAGCATCTGCGGCTGCTTGAAACCGCTCAGAGCGAGGCACTGCACCTGCACGCGCTTGTCGCGCAGCCGCGGATCGGCCTGGAGCACCCGCGCGATGGTTTCGCGTGCGTCTTGGGAGAAGTACGCGGCCACGGAGCCGCCAAACACGGCCACCGAAAGGGCGTCGTCCCCCGCCGGCGGGTTCGGGAGGCTGAAGAAGCCGTGCTCGTTGCGCGGAAGCGCACCCTGGCCCTGCTCGGCCGTGAGGGCCGCGTTCTCGGGGTTGAAGGTGAAGCCCATGAACGGATGTGGAAGTATCTCCTCGGGTGTGGTCTCGATCCGGCCCTCCGTCACGGGCCCCCTGGGCGCCGGCGGCATGGTGGCGCCGGGAGGCTCGGCGGCGGGTGGCGGCCCACTGATGTTGATCTCGAACGCCTGCTCGCGTGCGACCGCTTCGTACGAGAAGCGCCGCCCCGCGGCCGCCCAGAAGAGGACGAACGATACTCCTTCCAGCACGGCGACGACCAACACGCACCATGCGGCGAATCCGAGCAGGCGGACGTGAAGCCCGCGTGACGTCCTCATGGCGCGCGCGCTCAATCGGCGATCAGTTTAGGAGGCCACGACCAGGTCAGTGGCCGGTGAATCAGCCTCTACGCGACGAGGCTATCATTTTTCGACAGCGAGACTCGCCCCGGAGGTGTGGCGGAGGATGGACCGGCTGTAGACTCGGCGCGGACCGCCTCATGATCACGGAGCCCCCATGCCACGCGTCGTCCGCTGCGGCCTGATCCAGGCCAGCAACGTCAAGTCCCCCGCCGAGGCCGGCCTGGCCGAGATCCGCGAGGCCATGATCGAGAAACACCTCGTGATGATCGACGAGGCCGGCCGGCGCGGGGTCCGCATCCTCTCGCTCCAGGAGCTGTTCTACGGACCCTACTTCGCGGCGGAGCAGGACCCGCGCTGGTACCAGTTCACCGAGCGCGTGCCCGAGGGTCCGACGGTCAAGCTGATGCAGGAGCGCGCGCGCAAGCACGAGATGGCCATGGTCGTCCCGGTGTACGAGGAGGAGGCGACGGGGATCTACTACAACACCGCCGCCGTCATCGACGCGGACGGGACCTACCTGGGCAAATACCGCAAGAACCACATCCCGCATTGCCTGCCCGCGTTCTGGGAGAAGTTCTATTTCAAGCCCGGCAACCTCGGCTACCCCGTCTTCAAGACGCGCTACGCCACCATCGGCGTCTACATCTGCTACGACCGGCACTTCCCGGAGGGCGGCCGGATGCTGGGCCTGCACGGCGCGGAGATCGTGTTCGTGCCGTCGGCCACCACCACCGGCCACTCGGACAACCTGTGGAAGATCGAGCAGACCGCCATGGCCATCGCCAACGGCTACTTCGTGGGCACCAACAACCGCGTCGGCCGCGAGGCGCCGTGGAACTTCGGCGAGTTCTACGGCTCGTCCTACTTCTGCGATCCGTACGGCCAGATCCTGGCCCAGGGCAGCCGCGACAAGGACGAGCTGGTCGTGGCCGACCTGGACCTGGAGCTGATCCAGAAGGTGCGCGCGCACTGGCAGTTCTACCGGGACCGCCGGCCCGAGTCCTACGGCGACATCGCGCGGGACGTCGTGTAGTTTGCTCGACCTCGTCCTGAAGAACGGCCGGGTGGTGGACGGATCCGGCTCGCCGGCCTTCGAGGCCGACGTCGCGATCCAAGGCGGCACCATCGCCGCCGTCGGTCCGGGCCTGGCCGGCCGCGAGACCATCGACTGCTCCGGCCACGTGGTGGCGCCGGGCTTCATCGACACCCACAGCCACTCGGACCTGAAGGTGCTGGCCGATCCCACGCTGCCCATGAAGCTGCGGCAGGGCATCACGCTCGAGGTCTTCGGCCAGGACGGCATCTCGGTGGCGCCGGTGAAGGCTGAGGAGCGGGTCGCGTGGAAGCAGAAGCTCAGCGGCCTGCTCGGCGACTTCGGCGTGGAGTGGACCTGGTCCACGGTCGGCGAGTACCTGGACCGCGTGGCCGCGGCGCGGCCGGCCCAGGACGCGGCCTACCTCGCTCCGCACGGAGCGATCCGGCAGCACGTCATGGGCGGCGAGGACCGGCGGGCCACGGAGCCGGAGACCCGCGCGATGCAGGCACTGCTCCAGGCGGCCCTCGACCAGGGCGCGTGCGGGATGTCGACCGGCCTCATCTACCCTCCGTGCTGCTATGGCGAGACGGCCGAGCTCGTCGCGCTGGGCAGGGT
>Ga0075428_100010412_pt1 | contig 10325 bp, 7 predicted proteins | sample RhiMetdeltSRZDD2_FD_75291 | JGI IMG/M metagenome (GOLD analysis project Ga0075428, IMG submission 75291) | Populus rhizosphere microbial communities from Tennessee, USA - Rhizosphere MetaG P. deltoides SRZDD2 | ecosystem: Host-associated > Plants > Roots > Rhizosphere > Soil | place: USA...
CGCGCGCTCGCCGCCTTCGCGGCCGAGGAGCGCCTCGAGCGCCTGCGCGTGCGCCTGCAGAGCCTCGAGGCCTGGCAGGCGGAGCTCGGCGAGGCCACGCGCGCCGGCGACGACGCGCGCTTCGACGCGGGCGCCGCCGAGGCGATCGCCGACGTGCTCGGCGCGACCAAGACCTCGCTGATGCTGCTCGACGCCGCCTCGCAGAGCCTGCACGTGGTCGGCGCCGTCGGCGCCTCCGTGCCGACCGACGAGATGGCGCCGGTGCCCTACGGCGAGGGGATCGCGGGGAGCGTCGCCGCGCAGGAGGACGTGCTCGTGCTCGCGGACGTCGGCGCCGACCCGCGCTTCGGCGAGCGGCCGTTCCGCAAGCGCTACGAGTCCGGTGCGCTGGCGGTCGCGCCGCTGCGCGACGGCGGGCGCCCGCAGGGCGTGCTCTGCGCCACCGACCGCGAGGGCGGGGCGGGGTTCGGCGACGACGAGGCGGCGCTCTTGCGCCTGCTCGCGTCGCACGTCTCGGCGCTGCTCGCGCGCGGCGTCGCCGCGGCGGCGCCCGCGGAGCCCGCCGAGGCGCCGCCGGTGCGCGCGGAGCTGCCCGCGCCGGACCGCGTCGACCCGGACGCCGAGCTCGCGCGCGAGATCTGCGAGGCGCTCGTCTCCGAGGTGGACCCCGCGCGGCTGCTCGCGGCGGCGCTCGCGCCGGTCGCGCGGCGCCTCGGGGCGTCGCCGGTCTCGCTCTACCTGATCGACGGCCGGAGCGGCGACCTCGTGCTCGAGGGCCACTGCGACGCGCTCGGCCGCGCCGACCGCCGCCGGCTGCCGCGCGACCGCGGTCTCACCGCGCACGCGCTCGCCGCCGGGCACCTCGTCGCCGCCGCGCGCCCGCAGGACGACCGCCGCTTCGACGCCGAGGTCGACACGCCCGAGGACGCGGGTGTCGGGCCGCTGCTCGCCGTGCCGCTGCGGCTCCGCGGCAAGGTGGTCGGCGTCGCGCGCGCCTTCCCGAAGGAAGCGGCGCTCGCCTCGGCGCGCACGGGCGAGGTGCTCGCCGCGGCGCTCTCCGCGGCGGTGCGCAACCTGCTCCTGTACCGTAGCCTCGTCGATTCGATCGAGGACCTGGCGCGCGCGCGCCGCGAGGCGGGCGGCCAGGGCTAGGACGGCCGGGCATGCAGGCGCTGATCGACAAGGCGAAGGTGCTGATCGAGGCGCTGCCCTACATGCGGCGCTTCCTCGACAAGACCCTCGTGATCAAGTACGGCGGCAGCGCGCTCTCGCAGGCGCAGCGCGCGACCTTCGCGCTCGACGCCGTGCTGCTCAAGTACCTCGGGCTCCGCCCGGTGATCGTGCACGGCGGCGGGCCGCAGATCGGCGCGACGCTCGAGCGCCTCGGCAAGCGGTCGACCTTCGTCGATGGGCTGCGCGTCACGGACGACGAGACGATGGACGTGGTCGAGATGGTGCTCTGCGGCCAGGTGAATCGCCAGATCGTGGGCCTGGTGCAGGACGCGGGCGGCCGCGCCGTCGGGCTCACCGGCGCAGACGGCAACATGCTGCGGGTGACGCGGCGCCTCGAGGGCGACCGCGACCTCGGGCGCGTCGGCCGCGTGGTCGGCGTCGACGCCGAGGCGATCACGGCGGTCGCCGCCGCGGGCTTCGTGCCGGTGATCGCGCCGATCGGGGTGGACGCGAGCGGCGTCACCCACAACGTGAACGCCGACGAGGCGGCCGGCGCGATCGCGGCCGCGCTGCGCGCCGAGAAGCTGATCCTGCTCACCGACGTCGAGGGCGTGAAGGACGCTGCGGGCCGCCTCGTCCCGTCGCTCGGCGCGGAGGAGGCGCGCAAGCACATCGCCGAGGGCACGATCGCAGGCGGCATGATCCCCAAGATCGAGTGCTGCATCGAGGCCCTGCAGGGCGGCGTCGCCAGCGCCCACATCATCGACGGCCGCATCGAGCACGCGCTGCTGCTCGAGATCTTCACCGACGGCGGCGTCGGGACGCTGCTCACGCGCTGACGATGCCGAAGGACTTCGTCACCCTCGCCGACTGGAATCGCGACGAGCTCGCGAAGGTGCTGACGCGCGCCGCCGAGCTGAAGCGGCTCGACCAGCGCGGCGTGCGCCCGCAGACGCTCGAGGGTCGCACCCTGGCGATGCTCTTCGAGAAGCCCTCGCTGCGCACCCACGTGACCTTCGAGGCCGGCATGACGCAGCTCGGCGGGCACGCGCTCCTGCTGCTGCCCGAGCAGGTCGGGATCGGCACGCGCGAGAGCGCGGCCGACGTCGCCCGCAACCTCTCGCGCTGGGTCGACGGCATCGTGGCGCGCACCTTCCGGCACGAGCTCGTGCAGGAGCTCGCGCGCGAGGCGAGCGTCCCGGTGATCAACGGGCTCACCGACCTGCTCCATCCCTGCCAGGTGATGGCCGACCTCCAGACGATCGCCGAGCGCACCCGCCTCGAAGACGCGGTGATCGCGTACGTCGGCGACGGCAACAACGTCGTGAACTCGCTGCTGCTCGGCGCGGCGCTCTTCGGCCTCGCGCTGCGCGTGGCGACGCCGGAGAGCCACCGGCCCGACCCGGGCGTGATCCAGCGCGCGCAGCGGCTGGCGGAACGCAGCGGCGCGCGGATCTCCTTCGGCGCCGACCCGCGCGAGGCGGTGCGCGGCGCGGGCTTCCTCTACACCGACGTGTGGACCAGCATGGGCCAGGAGTCCGAGCGCGAGCTGCGCCGCGGGATCTTCGCCCGCTACCAGCTGAACGCAGAGCTCTGCGCGCTCGCCCCCGAGGCCTGGGTGATGCACTGCCTGCCTGCGCACCGCGGCGAGGAGATCACCGACGAGGTGCTCGACGGCCCGCGTTCGATCGTCCTCGACCAGGCCGAGAACCGCCTGCACAGCCAGAAGGCGATCCTCGAGGAGCTCCTGGCCCATCGCGGCTGAGCGGGCCGGGCGCGGCGGTTCCCCGCGGGGGGCTCCGGCGGCCGGCCGCCGCGCGCGCCGCTCAAGGAGGGCCGGCCCGCCTGCCGATCAGCCCGGGTAGCGCACGCCGCTGCGCGCGCGCTGCACTCGGGAAGCCATGCAGGCCAGGGCCGATTCGAGGAAGCCGGAGGAGGGCGTGCCGCAGCTCGTCGACGGCTGGGAGTCGCAGGGTCTGCGGCTGACGCCGTCCGAGGGCTTCCTGCTCTCGCGCATCGACGGCGCCACCTCGTGGGCGTCGCTGCGCCAGATCGCAGGGATGCCGCCCGACGAGGTCGACGCCTGCCTCGCGCGCTGGATCGCGCAGGGCATCGTCGCGCTCGGCGACGCGCCGCCCGCGGGCGACGGCGCGGATGCGGCGCCGGCGGCCGACGCGCTCGACCCGAGCCTCGACCTCTCGCCGGAGCTGCAGCGCCGCATCCTCGACTTCGAGTCGCGCCTCGACCGCGCCTACCACGAGCTGCTCGGCGTGGCGACCGACGCCGACGCGCGGACGATCAAGCGCGCCTTCTTCGCGCTCTCGAAGGAGTTCCACCCGGACCGCTACTTCCGGCGCAACGTCGGGAGCTTCGGGCCGCGGCTCGAGCGCATCTTCAAGCGCGTCGCGCTCGCCTACGAGATGCTCTCGGATCCCGCGACGCGGGCCGAGGTGGAGCGCCTGCCGCAGGGCGCGGCGCCGGCGGCCGAGGCGGCGCCGCCCGCCGCCAAGGCGGTCCCGGGGGCCCGTGGCGGCGCGGCGAAGGCGGGCCCCGCGGAGGCCGCGGGGCGCGCGCCGAGGCGCGCAGCGGCGGCCGGGGCGCCGGCCGCGCGCGCGCGCACGCGCAAGCGCGAGACGCTCGACCGGCTGCGCCGCCACTTCCGCATTCCCGAGGCGGTGCTGACCGAGCGGCGCTTCCGCGCCGGCCGCCTGCGCGACGCCGCCCACCAGGAGCTCGGGCGCCGCCACTTCGCGGAGGCGGCCTCGGCGATGCGCCTCGCGATCGCCTTCGACCCGTGGAACGACGCCTACAAGGACGAGTTCGCGGCGGTCCAGGCGGAGCTGCACCAGCAGCGCGCGACCGACCTGCTCTCGGGCGAGGGAGCGCCGGCCAGCGGCTCCGACACGCTGCGGCAGATCGAGGAGGCGCTGCACTTCCGGCCGTCGGACGCCCGCCTGCACCATCGCGCCGCCGAGCTCGCGCTCGAGCAGGGCGAGGTCGAGCGCGCCCACGAGTACGCCGAGCGCGCCTGCGAGCTCGCGGAAGACGTCGCCGTCCACTTCTCGACGCTCGGCCGCGTGCTGCGGCGGATGGGGGAGGGCACACGCGCGCGCCAGGCCTTCGAGCGCGCGCAGGGGCTCGATCCGGGCGACCCCGACGCCGCCCGGGAGCTCGATCGTCTGCGGCGCCAGCGACCCGCGCGAACGCGCGGCGGAGGGATGCGATGAGCCGGGTGATCGGAATCGACCTCGGCACGACCAACTCCTGCGTGGCCGTGATCGACGGGGGCAAGCCGGTCGTGATCCCGAACGCTGGCGGCTACAAGACCACGCCCTCGATGTTCGCGATCTCGCAGGACGGCAAGCGCCTCGTCGGGCACCTCGCCAAGCGCCAGGCGATCACCAACGCGCGCAACACCGTCTTTGCGTCCAAGCGCCTGATCGGGCGCCGCTTCGACGAGGACGAGGTGCAGCGCTCGCTCGAGCTCTCCCCGTTCGAGATCGTGCGCGGCGCCAACGACGACCCGCGGATCGTGATCGGGGGGCGCTCGTTCACCTGCCCGGAGATCGCGGCGATCGTGCTGCGCGAGATGAAGCACATCGCCGAGGAGTACCTCGGCGAGCCGGTGACCGACGCGGTGATCACCGTCCCGGCCCACTTCAACGACACGCAGCGGCAGTGCACCAAGGATGCGGGCCGGATCGCCGGGATCGAGGTGCTGCGCATCATCAACGAGCCCACCGCGGCCGCGCTCGCCTACGGCATCGGCAAGGGCGTCGAGGAGAAGATCGCCGTCTACGACCTCGGCGGAGGCACCTTCGACATCTCGATCGTCGAGCTCGGCGAGGGCGTGATCGAGGTGCTCGCGACCACCGGCGACACCTTCCTCGGCGGCGAGGACTTCGACCGCCGCATCGTCGACCACGTGCTCGAGGAGTTCCGCAGCCGCGAGGGCATCGACCTGCGCGAGGACCCGATGGCGCTGCAGCGGCTCAAGGACGCCGCGGAGAAGGCCAAGTGCGACCTCTCCACGCTGCAGACCACCGAGATCAATCTGCCCTTCATCGCCAACGACGCGAACGGGCCGCGGCACCTGAACGCGACCATCGACCGCGAGCTGCTCGAGGCGCTCACCGGCGAGATCGTCGACCGCACGATGAAGTGCGTCGACCGCTGCCTGGGCGACGCGGGGCTGCGACCCGACCAGATCGACCACGTGGTCCTCGTCGGCGGCCAGAGCCGCATGCCGCTGGTGCAGCAGGCGGTCGCGCGCTTCTTCGGCAAGCGCCCGCACCGCGGCGTCAACCCCGACGAGGTGGTCGCGGTGGGCGCGTGCATCCAGGGCAGCGTGCTCGTCTCCGAGGACCGCAACCTGCTGCTCCTCGACGTGACGCCGATGTCGCTCGGGATCGCGACCTTCGACGGCGGCTTCGCGCCGCTGATCCCGCGCAACACGACCGCGCCGTGCATGAAGTCGCACACCTTCACCACCACCCGCGACGACCAGACGGCGGTGAAGATCCGTGTGCTGCAGGGCGAGGCCGAGCGCGCCGAGGGCAACCACCTGCTCGGCGAATTCGTGCTCTCCAACCTCCCGCCGGCCCGCAAGGGCGAGCCCGAGATCGAGGTCTCCTTCGACATCGACGCCAACGGGATCGTGAGCGTCGCCGCGCGCGACCTCGCCACCGGCGGGGAGCAGTCGATCACCGTGAGCGCGACGGGCACGCTGTCCGAGGAGGAGATCGAGGCCCTGGCGCGCGAGCACGCCGGCTACGACCTGCCGCAGGAGAAGTAGGCCGCGGTGTCGGCGTCGACGCTCTCGCTGCTCTCGTTTCTCGAGGCGCCGGTCCTGGTGGGCGACCCGGAGGGCCGCGCCGCCTACGTGAACCCGGCCTTCGAGGCGCGCTTCGGCGTCACCGCCGACGGCGTGACCGGGCGGCCGCTGGCCGGGCTCTTCGACGGGTCGCTGCGCGAGGCGATGCTGCGCGCCGTCGCCGACGTCTGCGCGCGCGGGATCACCGCGCGCTTCCATCTCCGGCACGCCGGGGTGGGCTACGCCGCCGTGGCGTCGCCGATCGTCGCCGAGGACGCGCGGGTGGGCGTCGTCGTGGTGCTCGTCGAGCACGGCGCGAGCGAGGAGCGCCTCCACGCACTCGGCAAGCGCATCGAGCACTCCTGCGACGAGCTCGGGACCGCGCTCTCGCAGCTCGAGCCGAGGCTGGTCGCCCGCGGCGAGCTCGCGCTGCTCGAGGGCGCCTCGCGCGCGCACGCCCAGCTGCGCCAGGCGGCGCTCGAGTTCGCGGCCGTCCTAGAGGGCCGGCCGGTGCCCGCGACGGCGACGCGCTTCGAGCCCGCCCGCCTGCTCGCGGACGTCGCCGCCCGCGTGCAGGGCGACGTCTCGAACGGCGGCGGGAGCCTCGAGCTGCGCCTCCCGGCCGAGCTCCCGCTGGTGCGCGGCGAGCCCGGGCGGCTCTCCGCGGCGCTCGTCGATCTGCTGCGCGAGCGCGTCTCGGGCCGGCCGGCGACCCAGGTGCTCGCGGCGCGCGCCCACGAGCGCCACGGGCGCACCTTCGTCGTCGTCTCGCTGCTCGAGGGCCAGGCGCCGCCGGCGCCGGAGCCCGCGCGCCTGCGCCAGGCCGTCGAGGAGCTCGGCGGGCAGCTGCGGAGCTCCGTCGACCCGGAGCGCGGCCGCACGCTCGCCTTCCGTCTCCCCGCCGAGGCGCCCGAGGCCGGGAGCCGCGCCGTCGGCTGACGCGCCGGCCGCCGCGCGGTGCCTGCTATTCTCGCGCGCCGGAGGTCCCACGGGATGGCGCGGCGGGAGTCGGTGAAGCGCGTGTGCCTCGCCTACAGCGGCGGGCTCGACACCTCGGTGATCCTGCACTGGCTGATCGAGCGCTACGGCTGCGAGGTCGTCGCCTACACCGCCGACATCGGGCAGGAGGAGGAGCTCTCCGGCCTGCCCGAGAAGGCGCGGGCGACCGGCGCCGTCGACTGCGTCGTGCGCGACCTGCGCGACGAGTTCGTCCGCGAGTACGTGTTCCCGGCGATCCGCGGCAACGCGATCTACGAGGGCACCTACCTGCTCGGAACCTCGCTCGCGCGGCCGCTGATCGCGAAGCACCAGGCCCTGGTCGCGCGCGAGACGGGCTGCGACGCGGTCTCCCACGGCGCCACCGGCAAGGGCAACGACCAGGTGCGCTTCGAGCTCGCCTTCCGCGCCCTGGCGCCCGAGCTGCGCGTGATCGCGCCCTGGCGCGAGTGGGACCTGCGCTCGCGCACCGACTGCATCGCCTACGCGCGCAAGCACGGCATCCCCGTCACCGCGACGCTCGAGAAGCCCTACTCGATGGACCGCAACCTGATGCACGTCTCCTACGAGGGCGGGATCCTCGAGGACCCGTGGCGCGAGCCGGACGAGGCGATGTTCCTGCTCACGCGCGCCCCGGAGCGCGCCCCCGACGAGCCGGCCGAGGTCCTGATCGGCTTCGAGCGCGGCACGCCGGTCTCGGTCGACGGCGAGCGTCTCGAGCCGGCGGCGCTGCTCGCGCGCCTGAACCGTCTGGCGGGGCTCCACGGCGTCGGGCGCGTCGACATGGTCGAGAGCCGCTTCGTCGGCATGCGCTCGCGCGGCGTCTACGAGACGCCGGGTGGAACGCTGCTGCACGCCGCGCACCGCGCCGTCGAGTCGATCACGCTCGATCGCGAGGTGATGCACGAGCGCGACCGCCTCTCGCCGCGCTTCGCCGAGCTGATCTACAACGGCTTCTGGTTCGCGCCCGAGATGGACTTCCTGCGCGCGGCGATCGACGCCTCGCAGGAGAACGTCACCGGCGAGGCGCGCCTCAAGCTCTTCAAGGGCAGCGCGCGCGTGACCGGGCGCCGCTCGCCGGTCTCGCTCTACTCCGAGGCGCTCTCGTCCTTCGAGGACCTCGCCCCCGCGAGCGCCTACGACCAGTCCGATGCAACGGGGTTCATCCGCCTGCAAGGGCTACGGCTCGGGCGGCCCCGGGAGTAGGATTTCCTCTCACCTGATTTGACTCCGCTCGCCTGCGGCTCGCTGCGCGCTCGCTGCGCTCGCTTGCGGTTCGACACGAACGCCCTCGTCCGGGGTGTGCCGGGTCCGTTCTTCGGAGACGGTCCCGGGTGGCTGACGGGCAGGTCACTCGTCCTCGCCATCGAAGAACGGACCCTGAAAGCCCCGGAGCTCTTTGGACGGGCTCTTTGCAAGCGGAGCGCGATAGCGCGGAGCGCGCAGCGCGCCGCAGGCGCGCGGAGTAGATAAGGGGAGATACCCTGATGCGGCCCCGGACCTAGTGAACCTCGGGCCCCGCCGGAGCCTCGCGCTCCGCGAGGAACCCGAGCAGAAACGGCATCGATACTCGCAAGAGATCCACGTCCGGGGCGAGGTCGCGGCCGAGGGCGAAGACGTAGGAGAGGGTCTTCGCGAAGAGCAGCAGGTCGTGGGGGAGCTGCAGGCCGGGGGTGCGGCCGAGCAGCGCCTTCGCCTCGTCCTTCAGCGCGAGCACGCGCCCGCCCGCGAGCCCGAGCGGGCCGCCCTCGGCGGCGAGGCGCGTGAGCATGCCGGCGATGGCGGCGCGCACGCCGGGGCCGGCGCCCGGCGCGACCATCCCGAGGCGCTCCATCCCCGCGACGAGCGCGTCCGGGTCGCGGCGCACGAGCGCGTGCAGCGCCGTGCGCAGCTCGCGGCGGAGCGCGGGGTCGAGGCGCCGCGAGAGCCCGAAGTCGACGAAGAGCACGCGCGGCCGCCGCGCCGCGAGCGGCTCGTCGACGACGAAGAGGTTGCCCGGGTGCGGATCGGCGTGGAAGAGGCCGTCGCGGAAGACCTGCTTCGCGTAGGCGCGGGCGATCACGTCGACCACGGCGCGCGGGTCGACGCCGAGCTTTGCTAGCCCCGCGGTGTCGGAGATCGGCACCGCGGCGACGCGGCTCGTCGTGAGCACGCGCCGGCTCGAGCGCGACGCGACCACGTCCGGCACGACCACCTGCGGGTCGTGCGCGAGGTTCGCCGCGATCTCGCGCGCGCTCGCGGCCTCGCGCTCGAAGTCGAGCTCCTCGCGCAGCCCCGCGGCGAACTCGGCGGTGAGGCGGTCGCGGTCGAAGGCGGGGAGCTTCCCGAGCCGCGCGAGCAGCCACGCGCCGGCGCGCAGCACCCCGAGATCGGCCGTGAGGGAGTCGGCGAGCCACGGGTACTGCACCTTCACCGCCACCGGCTCGCCGCCGGGGAGCGTCGCCGCGTGCACCTGCGCGACCGACGCGGCGCCGAGGGGCTCCGCGTCGAAGCTCGCGAAGAGCGCCTCGAGCGGCGCGCCGAGCTCGCGCTCCACGGCCTCGCGTACGCTCGCGAAGGGGAGGGGCGCCGCCCGGTCGCGCAGCCGGGCGAGCGCCGCGTGGCCGGCCGGCAGCAGGTCGGGGCGGTGGGCGGCGAACTGCGCGGCCTTGACGTAGACGCCGCGCAGCGAGCCGAGCGCTGCCGCGAGGCGCTCGAGCGAGCGCTCGCGGAACGCGGCGCGGCGGCGCGCACGCGCGGCGCGCCCCGAGAAGGGCGCCGCGACGGCGACCGCGAGCGCCCGCGCCCCGGTCGCGACGCCGAGGCCGAGCAGCCGCACCGCCGGCGCGACACCGAGGCGGCGCATCCGGAAGCGCGCGCGGCGCAGCGCGACGCCGCGCGCGGCGGAGGCTCGCGTTTCGCTTGACACGGAGGCGAACGGTAGTCTACTGAAACGAGCCCCGGCGACTTCTCGCCGCCGCCCGAGCCGAGGAGCCCCCCGCGATGCCGACCCCCCGCCGCCCGCTCCGCCTCGCCTGCCTGCTCGCCGCGGCGGGCCTCGTCGCGTGCCACCAGCTCGACTTCACGGCGCGCGTCGCCAAGGGCGAGATCGACATCTTCGACGACCTCTTCGCCGTCTCCGTGGCCGACGACGACCACGCCGTCGCGGTCGGCTATCACGGCGCGGCCTACTGGACGAGCGACGGCGGCGAGACCTGGCACAAGGGCGAGACGGGCACCCAGCGCCTGCTCTACTCGGTGTCGCTGGCCGACTCGAAGAACGGCTGGGCGGTGGGGCAGTCGGGCACCATCCTGCACACGAGCGACGGCGGCCGCACCTGGCAGAGCCAGCCCAACGTGAAGG
>Ga0075428_100010414_pt1 | contig 10324 bp, 12 predicted proteins | sample RhiMetdeltSRZDD2_FD_75291 | JGI IMG/M metagenome (GOLD analysis project Ga0075428, IMG submission 75291) | Populus rhizosphere microbial communities from Tennessee, USA - Rhizosphere MetaG P. deltoides SRZDD2 | ecosystem: Host-associated > Plants > Roots > Rhizosphere > Soil | place: USA...
TCGTGGCCGAAATCCCCGTGGTCGCCACCGACCTCTCCGACGTGGACCTCGTGGTCGCCGCCGAACAGATCGCCGACGAAGAGCATCACGAGCAGGAAGAGCAGGCCGAAAGCCCCGATCGCAGCATAGATGAGCATGTTCTCTCCCGTTCGGACTCCCCGTGACGCTACCTTTGTGCCTCCCCGGCTGTCAATGCGGCGCAAGCCCGCCGGGAGCGGCATAATGCGCTCATGCCGGACAAGAAGGCCCCTCGACGGACTGCTGATCCTTGGGACGCTTCCGTCCGCAAGCAGGAGCAGCAAGGGAGACTCCGGGAGTCCAACTCTCTACAGAAGCTCAAGAGCGAGAAGGATGCTCGCCGGCGAGACGACCAGGTGATCCGGCGAGGGCAGAACGACTCCAAGGGGAAGGGACAGGCGGGGCCCCCAGTCAAGACCCACCGCGGGAACAGATAGACCGCCGATCGGTGAGTGGCGCGATCCTAGGCGAGAGTTTCGCGCGCCCGCTGTGTCCCGGGTGTGGGCGCGCGCTCGTGGCGTGGGTACGGACGCACGATATCGCGGACGGACCGCGGGTCGCCGTCGCCGGTGCGTGCTTCTGCGATCGCATTACCGTGCTGCCGACGCAGACGCGCATCCTCTTGCTCCAGCATCCGCGCGAGCAGCACGTGGCGATCGGGACGGCGCGGATGGCCCTCCTGGCGCTGCCGAACTCGCGCCATCGCGTGGGTCTCGACTTCAGCAGGGATCCGGACGTGCGTGCGGCCGTGGCCCGATCGCCGGCGACCTACGTCCTGTTCCCCGGCCCTGACGCGCTGCCGGTCGAGCGCCTCCCCCGCGACCGCGCCATCACGCTCGTCGTGCTCGACGGCACGTGGTGGCAGGCCAAGAAGCTCCTGAAGCTCAACCCGGCGATTGCCGCGCTCCCCCGCGTCGCGTTCCACCCGCGGACGCCCTCCGCCTACGCGATCCGGAGGGAGCCCGCCGACTTCTGCGTGTCCACCATCGAGGCGCTCGCGGAGGTGCTGAGCGTGCTCGAGCCCGAGGGTCACAGGTTCGGGACGTTGCTCGATCCCTTCCACGCGATGGTGGAGCGCCAGCAGTGGTTCCAGGCCGAGGTCGGCGCGAGCCGTCATCGGGCCGTTCGTGCCCCGCGCGTCTCGCCACGGAGATCGCTGTCCAAACGCCTCGACGCGATCTGGACTCGGCTCGTCTGCGTTCACGGAGAGGCGAACGCCTGGCCGCGTCATCATCCTGCGCGTGAGGAGCCGGAGACCGTTCACTGGGTCGCGCACCGCCCCGCGACGGCGGAGACGTTCGAGGCGGTGATGGCGCCGCGGCGGGTGCTGGCCGCGGGCACGCCCGGGCACATCGAGCTGTCGCCGCACCGCCTGCGGGCGGGGTGCACGCGGCAACAGTGGCACGACGCCTGGGCGGCGTTCACCCGGCCCGACGACATCCTCGTGATGTGGGGGACGTACTACCGCGATCTCGCCGCGGCCGATGGCTTGCCGCTCGCGGTGCCGTCGATGAATCTGCGCGACGAGGTGTCCCGGCTTTTGGGCCGACGCTTCGGAACCGTCGAGGCGTCGATGGCTTCGCTCGGCGCGAAGCCGATGCCGCTCTCGCTCCCCGGTCGCGGCGGCCGCCGGCTCGCGGCTCTCGTCGGTGCGCTCGTGTCGCTCTCGGCGTCGGCCGAGAGCGATTCGCCGGAAAGCGCCGTCGATGCCGGACTCCCGCTCTGACGAGTTCGAAAATGTGAGCCGATTCACTCTACCGGCGACTGCGAGGATGGCGTACATCCTCGTCCAGGGCCGGCCGCACACTCGGCCCCGAGTCGAGGGCCGTGAGATCTCTTTACGTAGCCTCCCTGCTGCTCGCGTGGGTGCCTGCGATCACACCCGCCGCCGAGCCCCCCGCCTCGTTCTCCGAGCGTGCGGCCGTGCTCCTCAACGTCTCGGAGCGGGACCTCAACCGGATCGTCGTGGACTCGTTTCACGCCAACGGTGGGCCGCGATTCGAGGGGCAAAAGGAGCGCGTCTCCGCGAGCGTGTCGGGTCTCCGTTACCACGCACTGTTCTCGGACCCGGTGATCCGTCTCGGCAAGGACGGGACCGCGCGTCTGTCTCTGGACATCAAGGACGCGAAGCTGCGGATCGGTCGGCTCGAGCGGAGCATCGCCGGCGTGCAGGCGCGGTGCGAGGACGCCGGACTCGATGTGGACCCTGCACGTCCTCTCGCGGTCGATGTGGCGCTCGAGCTGCGGATCGAAAACGGCGCGCTGCGGGTGATCCCCAAGAGCGTGGAGATTCCCGAGGCGGGAGAGCGTCTCCGCCTGGTGGAGCCGGCGCGGTGCATGAACACCTTGCTCCCACGGTGGTTCATCTGGGGCCTGGGTGAGCCCTATCTCCGCCGGTCCTTCGGCAACCTCGACGAAGTCATCCTGAAGCGCGCGCGCGCCAGCGCCGCCCGCCTCGAGAAGAAGGAGAGCCTGCTGACGAAGGGCTGGGCGTTCCCGAAGGGACGCGGCCTCGATCCCGCGGCGAAGCTTCACCTCTCCCCCGACACCCTGGACATGAGCGGCGGCTCGCTGCTCGTCGGCTTGACCGCATCGAGCGCCGGCCCGGCCGTCCGGTCCACCCCGCCTCCGCGCCTCGACGGAGCGGGAACGCTTCCGCCCGGCTCTTACCTGGGGTTGTCGGAGTCGTTCGTGAACGAGATCGCTCGACGGGCCGCCGCCGACCCATCGAGATCGCGAGGAAAGTCCAACGGCAACTTCCGAAGGCTGCGCGCGAGCGACGCGATCTACGCGCTCTGCCCCGGCTTGCGCTCGATCGACTCCAAGGACAACGTCTACTTCGAAGTCGCCTTCCCCACGGCACCGCGGTTCGAGTTCCGCCGCTTCGACGAAGGGGGAGCCGCCGCGAGCGCGAGCCAGGCTTTGATCCGGGTCCATCTCACGGGCATGGAAGTCCACATCCGAAAGATCGACGGCGGAAAGGCGACGCTGCTCGGAACGCTCCACGTCGATTCCGGCCGGATGGCGGTCGTGCCCTTCGCGAATGTCCTCGGCGGGATCTCGTTCCGTATCGTGGAGAACGAATGGCGCGTGTCGTCCGTGGGGCTCCAGTTCGATGAGGATCTCGCGGCGGCGACGCTCCAGGAGCTCACCTTCGGCAAGATCTTCGCGACGAGCTACGCGCCGGTGCTCTTGCGCGCGCTGCACCTGGGAGGCACCGAGTTCCTCCCGCAGTCGTTTTCCGTGAACGGAAGCTACCTCGTCATCGGACTCGGGGAGCCGCGCTCGTCGCCCGAGCGAGCGAGCTCCGGCGCAGCCGCCAAGCGAACAGAAACCCTTCTCGGGTCACACTGACGAGCTCTTGGCTGCCGTCGCCGTCGAGATCACCGACGGCGGGAGACGAGAAGACCCACCCGCCCGTGAACTTCGGGAAGCCCTCGGCCTCGCCCCCCGACTTCTTGAACGCGTGCAGGAAGTAACCGCCGGTCCCCACGAGGATCTCTCGGGTCCCGTCACCGTCCACGTCCGCCGCGACCGGCGCGGCCAGGATGATCAGGTCTTCCAGACGGCGTGGATAGTTCGGGACCATGGGGATGGAGGACGCGGCTTCGGGCCCGGGCTCGATCGGCCAAGCTCCGATCACCGGGGGGACGTCGAGGGGGATGCCCGGGTTCGTCCTCATGGTCAGCATCCGGATTGGGAGCAGCGGAGCGTAGAGCTCCATCGCGCCGTCTCCGTCCGTGTCCGTGACGATCGGAGAGCCGGGGCTCGCCAGGAAGCTGGTTCCCTGGAACTCGGAGCCGGGGCCGGGCAGGAGGGAGTACCGGGCGAGCACGGCGGGTGCGCCCCCGTCGCGATGATCGAGGAGGAAGATCCCGGACCCGGTGACCCCGTAGAGAATGACCTCCATGTCGCCGTCGTGGTTCGCGTCGACGAGCGCGGGAGTCATCTGGACGCCGGTGGCGAGCGTGGGCAAGAGGACGTCCCGCAGGAGGGGGACTTCGGCCGGGTCCCATCCCGCGAGAAACGGTCCTCCGCGATGCAGGTTCCCGTCCGCGTGGATCGCGTAGGCCGCCGCCAGCCCCTGCCGCACGCCGTTGTCGCCGAATACGATCTCGGGGCGGCCGTCGCCGTCGATGTCTCCAACAACCGGCGAGGACACGATCTTCGATCGCTGACCGGTCCGCTTGTCCTCGACCGCGACGGGAAACCCGGCGAGCGGCTTGCCGTCCCCACGCCAGGCGTAGACGAGTCCGTCGAGCGCGGTGACGACGATCTCCAGCCCCCGCTTTCCGTCCAGGTCGGCCAGGAGCGGCTTGGAGAGGATTCCGCTTTCGAGGAGCGGCGCCGGGGGGGCGGGTCGGGACGAGACGGGACGCACCGAGACCGGGAAGCCTTTCAGGCGGCCGCCTCGGGCGTTGAAGGCGTAGACCCTTCCCTCTCGAGAAGCCGCCACGATCGCGATCTCGCCGCGCCCGAGGAGGTCGCCGACGACGGGTTCGCGGATCACGGTCTCGCGTGGGACGTCGGTTCCCGCGAGCCCGGTCGCGGGACCGGGATCGAGAGGGAGCCGCTGCTCGCGAATTCCCGAGCTCTCCCACCGGAGGATGCGGATCGTCCCATCGGCGGTCGCGAGGATGATCTCGTCCCGGCCGTCCCCGTCCAGATCGGTGACGACGGGAGACGCCTCGCCGGACACACCCACGTTCCGTGGGAAGAACTCCACCCAGTCCGGATCGTCGAGCACGAAGAAGCTTCGACGCGACTCGGCAACGAGCCCCCGTTCATCCGTGACGCGGAGCCTGAGCGTCACGCTGTAGCGGTCGCGCTCTTCGCGCGTCGCCGGTGACGGACCGGTGGGCTTGGGCAGCTTTTCGAATTCCAAGGTGCCGAGCGTTCCTTCCTTGCTGCCGGAGACCGCGCCACCGGCCACGGACACGAACTCGTCGTCCCGAGGCTGGACGCCCAGGGCGTACTCGAGGGCGAACGTCCCTCGGGCAGCGCGCGGAAGGCGAATGGCGCCCGTCACCGGCATCCGTTGCGTCGCCGTGGGCGAGACGATCTCGAACCAGTCCGGGGTGGCGAGATCGGCGATCGGCGGAATGCGGCCCTCTTCGACCGCGAGGATCGACTGGAGCACGTCGACCCGCCCGTACCCGTAGAGCGCGTCGAATCCCTTCACCGCCCGATAGCGCAGGGATCCCCAGTCGGGGCTCGTGTTGTCGAGATCGTCCGTCGTATTGCGGAGGATCTGGTACACCTCCTCCGCGGCGAGCGGCCCCACACCCGCGTCGCGCGCCGCCGACTCGATGAGCCCCGCCACCCCCGCGAGGCGAGCGGTGGAGCCGGAGGAGCACCCCGCCCCGGGGACCGTCACGGACACCCTGGCGCCGAAGTTGGTGCACGGACTGAGGCCCCAGAACGTGGTCGCCTTGCGGAAGTCGTCCGTGTGGTTGAACCGGATGGTGTTCACGTAGAACGCGTGGCCGTAGACACTGGGAAAATTGTGATGGTAGGAAAACTCGTCCGCGGCCGAGGCGATGACCGGAACGCCGCGCGCGTAGGCGAAGTCGACCGCCCGGCGGGCCGCGGGGGTGTTGTTGTAGCTGCCGAGGGCCGAGCCGATCACGGAAGCGCCGGCGTTCACGGCGAAAACCACCCCCCGGGCGAACCGGTTGGCATCGACCACGAAGCTGTCCCCCACGCGGACGGGGAGCACGCGGCACCGTGGGCAAACGCCCGCTTCACCGAGGCCGTTGTTGGTCTCGGCCGCTGCGGTGGAGGCGATCCCGGTCCCGTGACGGAAGCGGACGTCGTCGTCCGGATCGTTGTCTCCCGCCCCAGCGCCGCAGTGCGTTCCCTCGAAGAAGTCGTAGCCGCAGATGTCGTCGACGTACCCGTTCCCGTCGTCGTCCCGACAGTTCGAGAAGGCGAGGATCAGATCGCCCGGATCGACGAGGCCGTTGCCGTTGCGGTCGCCGACCCTCGAGTCTCCGTCGTAGTCGTCGATGTTGAAGACACCGTCTCCGTTCCGATCCTTGACGCTCGAGCCTTCCGGGAGCGGAAGCTCGGCCGAGTTCAGGTAGAGCTTCCGTACGAGGTCCTTGTGGTCCCAGAGGATCCCGCTGTCGAGGACCGCAATGACGACGTCGTCACGACCCAGGGTGTGCTGCCAAGCGCTGTCGAGCGACATGCCGATGGACCCCAGCGCCAACTCGCCAGGATGCATCCGGCTCTTATCGATCTCCGGCGGGATCCGGCTCAGGTACTCCCAGTTGCTCGTGTAGGCCGGATCGTTCGGCGGGCAAAGCTGGGGATCGGTCCCTTTGGCACCCGGCCAGCACGGCGCGGCCGCGACCCGGGCGCCGAGCCAACAGCAGGTTAACACCGCGGACGTCAGCCTGACCCAGGTGCGCATTCCGACTGGAATGTAGGTCGCGACCCCCGTCAGTCAATCGCCGGAGCTCAGGATCCGCGAACCGACGTCTTGATCTGGAGGGCGTGGATCTCGTTGCTGGCCGGGGCCATCTTGTCCTTCAGGGCGGCGTGGATCATCCGGTGTTGGTCGAGGAGCCCCTTGCCGGCGAATTGCGGGGCGGCCACGACGACCGCGAGATGATCGCCCCCGCCCGTGAGGTCGGTCACCGTCACCTCCGAGCCCGGGAGCGCCTGCTCGATCGCGGCCTTGACCTCCGCGAGTGTCGCCATCTATTTGAACGCTTCGGCGACCACCTTCTCCAGCTCGCCGGACGCCTTCATTTCGCGGACGATGTCGCAGCCGCCGACGAGCTTGCCGCCGACGAACACCTGGGGGAGCGTCGGCCAGTTGGTGTGAGCCGAAAGGACATGCCGGAATCGGGGGTCGGCGATCGCGTCGATGCCCACGTACGGCACGTTCATGGTGTTGAGAATCTCGACCACCGCCGCCGAGAAGCCACACTTCGGCTGGGCCGGCGTGCCCTTCATGAACACCGCGATGTGGTTCTTCGCGATCACGTCTTTGATGGTATCGAGCATCTGCTCTTCGGTCAGAAGCACGGGAAGACCTCCTTCGAGACGACAGCGCAGCTTACCCGACCCGGCAGATCCGTGGCCACCCGGGTGGCGCCCTCTGATACGCTTGGGGAGCCAATCCAGCGAGGTCCGAGGTCGGATCGGCGAATATTTGGCGGCGTCCGGGCCAGCGAAGAGCCGCGCCCGACGCGCTCAGGAGTTACCTTGGCGAACAAAACCCGGTCGACCTTTCTGAAGCGACAGAAAGAACTCGCCCGCCAGACAAAGCGCAAGGATAAGCAGGCCAAAAGGCTCGAGAAGAAAGCCGAGTCTGAGACCGACGGCGGGACGGACGTCCCGACCGAGACCGAGGATCCGGACCTCGCCGGGATCCGGTTGGGCCCCCAGCCCCGCCGTGAGACCGACGAGGCCGACGAGGATCAAGCGGGGCATCACGACGAGCGATAGCGTTGACCTGGAGGACGAGAACCGTGCCCGACCGCCCCGTCAATCCCGATGCCCGATCGCTCGAAGACGCCTTCTTCGCCCGTGAGAACGCGAAGCTCCTCGAAGCGATGCGTCAGAAGGCCGCGCTGGAGGAGCGCCGCCACGCGCTGCGCCAGGTGATGAAGAACGCCGACGACGCGCTGCTGGACCGCCTGCTCGACCTCGGAATCAACGCGCAGACGATCCTCGCGATGATGCTGCTGCCGCTCGCGCGCGTGGCATGGGCCGACGGCACGATCGCACCGAAAGAGCGCGCCGCGATCTTGAAGGCGGCCGAGGATCGGGATCTGAAAGCCGGCACGCCGAGCCACGAGCTGCTGAAGTCGTGGCTCGATCACAAGCCGGCCGACTCGATCGTCGCGGCCTGGACGTCCTACCTCGCGAACATCTGGCCGCACCTCGAAGCGCACGAGCGGGACGAGATGCGCAAGCGCCTTCTCGATCTGGCACGCGGCGTGGCCGGCGCGTCTGGGGGGTTCCTCGGCCTCGGCTCGGCAATCTCGGCGGCGGAGCGCGTCGTCCTCGACGAGATCGAAGCCGCGCTCGGCTAGCGCGACGCCGGCGTGTCGCGCTGCCGGGTCGCCGGGTGGTGCTCCTCGGCCGCGGGGTCCGTCGGGGTGTCCGGACGGGCGAGGTCCGGGGAGATCTGCCTCAATCCCTTCGCCATCAACGAGATGATCAGCGGGGTGGCGGCGCCGACGTTCAGCGCGAGGATCCGTTGGTCGATTTCGTAGGCGACCGCCACGGCCCCTGCGACGATCGCGAGGACGGAGCGCGTGATCCAAAAGCCGGCCTTCCGATACCGTGCGGGGAGCCGGCCGCGCTGCGAGTTGTAGAAACCCGCGATCTGCACCAACTCGACAGCCGTGCTTCCCAGGAATCCCCAGAGGAAGATCTCAAGAGGCTGCATCTCGAACGGACCCTTCGTCGTCACGCTCCGGATATCCACGCGTCACCAGGTCTCGAAACGCGTCCGGCAGCGGGACATCGTCCTCCGACGGCTCGTCGTTCGCGACCCACTCGAGGAGGAGGAGGCTCAGCCGGTGCATGACGTCTCCCGTCCTTTCCGCCCCGGCTCACAATGGTTCCGGCACACGAGGATCGCCATTTCGCTTGTGTAATGCGGTTGCGGAGGGCGAGAAACTTACCGTTGCGTGGCTTTCGGTCAACGGCGGGGCGGGGCGACGGGGACGCCGGCCACGAACGAGGCGGGCGCCCCCAAGATCGTCGCTACGAAGCGTCGCCGCCGTACGGCACACAACCCGTCGCGCAGGCAACGTACGCGTAGCACGAGTTGCTGTACACGACACCGTTGCTGCAGATCACCGGCTGCCACACGTCGAGGCAGTAGATCCCTTGCCGCGGGCAGCCGCCGCCGACGCCGCCACCGCCACCACCGGGCTTGGCGGCGATCGCATCGCCGGTGCCGAGGAGCGCGGCGGTGCCGAGAACGAAGACACTGACAAGACCCGCGAGGATGCTGCGTCGAAGAATCGGCTTCATCGAAACCTCCTTGTGGGGAAATTGCCGGGACTTTAGCATGGGGATTCCGTGTGAGATCGATGGAGCCACCAGGAGGAATCGTCATGAGAAACCGGACTCGCGGATGGATCGTCGCCGGAGCGCTCGCGGCCTGCGCGTTCGCCTCGATCTCGTTGATCTCTTCCACCGCCACCGCCGCTCCCGGGGGCCAGCCGTGCGGCGGAATCACCGGCGCCACATGCCCCGACGGGTTCAAGTGCGTGGACATACCGGGAGATGGCTGCAACCCGAAATCGGGGGGTGCCGATTGCCCCGGTGTGTGCAAGCGCGCTCATTGAGCTGACGGCAGGCGGTTGGCTCCACGAAGTAGCGCCGGCTCCCGCGGTGTGTGCCCCGCGACCCAGGATCGAGTCGCGGGCACACACGGCACGGAACTCTCGCCCTACTGCCGGATCTCGAGCGACAGCCCGACGTCGGGGTACTTGCGGTTGTACAGGTAGTAACCGTTGTCCCAACGGACGTAGAGGTCGTCGGTGTCGTACCAGCCCTCGGGCCAGGTCTGGGGCCAAGGATCAACGATCGTCATCCAGTAGCCGTTGTACTGGAAGTACGGGCGCCCGCTCATGTCACGGTACGGGAGCGTGTTGATCCGGAACGTCTTCTCCGGTCCGAAGTACATCGTGAACTTGTCGTCGGGAACTCGGTAGCCGACGTATCCGCCGCGCTGCACCCAGGTGCGATGCTCACGGTCCCAATCCTTGGCTTTCATCTTGACCCAGATCGGCCCGCGGTCCGTGTTGACCTGGGCTACGACGGTCTTGTCCTTGTCGTCGTCGTCGGCGAACGCGGGAACCGCGAGGCCGGAGGCCAGACACGCGGCCGCGACGATGAGTCTCATGGCTTTCATGGCAGTCCCTCCAGGTGAGGCGCATTCGAGTGCGCCTTCACGAAGAGGCTACGGGGTGTGCGGCGGTTCCCCCATGGGCCGAAGGCCTAGGGCGGGCGAGCGTACCGACCTAGGGTTCTTTCCCCCCATTCGGCGTTCGCGTGTCGATCCGACCCGTCCGGGTGAGAATGTGTGATCCGGCAATTCAGAGAGAGGAGCTCCCCATGGTGACCATGAACGCGTTCGTCTTGGCGCTCACGATGCTTCTGGCCGGTGCGCCCGAGCCTGCGACAACCCCCGCGACGGCACCGGAGAAGGCTGCCGTGCCCGCGCCGAACCCCGCCCTTCCCCCGGACGCCGAGGGTGCCAAGGACGCGTTGGGGAAATCCCCCCGGCACGGCGAGTGGGTCGATGTCGCGCTTCCGGACGGCAAGAAGC
>Ga0075428_100010415_pt1 | contig 10323 bp, 8 predicted proteins | sample RhiMetdeltSRZDD2_FD_75291 | JGI IMG/M metagenome (GOLD analysis project Ga0075428, IMG submission 75291) | Populus rhizosphere microbial communities from Tennessee, USA - Rhizosphere MetaG P. deltoides SRZDD2 | ecosystem: Host-associated > Plants > Roots > Rhizosphere > Soil | place: USA...
TCCATCTGCCGGTTTGGATGAGCGCGGCCCCGACGGCAGCGGCTGGTGCCGTAATCAACCTTCCGGCTATTGTGATCGTTCTGGTCATCACGGCGATTCTGGTGATTGGAGTCCGTGAGAGCGCCCGCTTCAATGCCGTCATGGTCAGCATCAAGCTTGCCGCCATACTGTTTTTTGTTGTCGTAGGCGCCCATTACGTGAAGCCAGCGAATTGGGCGCCGTTCGCTCCCTACGGCTGGTCAGGCATTATGGCGGCCGCGGCAGTGGTCTTTTTCGCCTACATCGGATTCGACGCGGTTTCCACTACCGCTGAAGAAGCCCGGAATCCAAAGCGGGACCTTCCGATAGGCATCATTGCTTCGCTGCTGATCTGCACGGCTCTGTATCTTGCTGTGGCGGGCATTCTGTGCGGCATCATCCCGGTCACCGAATTGAGAAACGATGCCAAGTTTCTGAATGCTCCCGTCGGGTATGCGCTGACCATCATTCACCAGGACTGGGCTGCCGGACTGGTTTCTGCCGGCGCCGTGGCCGGAATTACCAGCGTGCTGCTGGTGATGCTGATGAGCCAACCGCGCATTTTCTTCTCCATGAGCCGCGATCAACTGCTGCCTGCCGGCGTCAGCAAGGTGCATCCCCGCTTCGGCACTCCGTATATCACGACCATCATCACTGGCTCGGTTGTGGCGGTGTTTGCCGGTCTGTTGCGCATCGATGTAGTGGGCGAGATGACCAGCATCGGAACCCTGTTTGCATTCGTCGTCGTCTGCCTGGCAGTGATGATCTTGCGCATCAAGCGCCCCGACGCCCACCGTCCATTCAAGGTAGCTGGTGGCTTTGTTATTCCGATTCTGGGAACACTGTCCTGCGTCTACCTGATGGCAAGCCTACCGGTCATCACTTGGATCCGTTTCCTTGTCTGGCTGGACTTGGGAATGCTGATTTACTGGTTCTACGGTCGTACTCACAGTCCGTTGGTGAACAAACCAGAGGCTCAGGCGCGGAGCCTGGCGGAGGGCGTTGGAAACTTCGTCTCCTTTGCTTCCTACCTCATCCTTTTCAACGGGTTCTGCATCACCGTGCTGGCCTACCTCACCGAGTTTGGTGTGACCACTGAGAACTCGGCCAAGTGGCATGAAATTTCTGTGACCGCGGAGCAGGCCGATACCGTGGGATGGACGATTCTCGGAATTGGAGTTGCCGTGCTTGCCGCTGGTCTTTTACTCAGAAAGATCTCTTCCAAACCGAAAGCAGCGTGACACAATGATGCGTGGGGCTTGAGGGTGACTTGCCCCCTCAATGAGACGACGGATCATGCTGCTGGGCCTGATTGGATTTGTCATTTTCATCGTATCGTTTGTGGCAACCACGGCACTCACCGTCTGGTTTGTGGTGAGGTTGCCTGCTGACTATTTCGTCCAAAATGGCCAGCGAAGATCTCAAAACCGCGCTTCGATCTCTCATTGGCCTCGATTTGTGTTGCGCAACTTGCTGGCAGTCGCCTTGGTTGGTCTCGGCATTATCCTGTCACTCCCAGGTGTTCCAGGTCAGGGAGTATTGACCATCCTTCTCGGCATCATGCTTTCGGATTTTCCTGGAAAAGAGCGCTTGGAGCGCAAGATTGTGAGCTATCCCAAAGTGCTCCACGCTCTCAACCGGCTGCGCGAGCGCTTCGGAAAGCCGCCGCTGCAGACGTAAGCCCGTTTGTTTGGGCCTGGCCCGTCGTGCTCGCACTGGGCTTCGCGGCAATGGGTGACCTTCAATGCCACTGCTCAGGCCGAGTACGAGGACGACGAGGACGAATGAATCCCGATGATCTCTGATTCTGCCAAGAGAGTACTTCGAATCGAAGCCGAAGCAATCACCGGCCTGATTGACCGCATCGACCAGCGGTTCGAACAAGCCATCGAGGCCCTCGATGCCTGCCGAGGTCGGGTTGTCGTCACCGGTATGGGCAAGTCTGGCATCATCTGCCGCAAGATCGCAGCGACGTTTGCCAGCACGGGGATGCCCTCCCTGTTCCTGCATCCAGCGGAGGCCAACCACGGAGACCTCGGGATGATTGTGAAGGGCGACATTGTCCTGGCCATTTCCAATAGCGGAGAAACCGACGAACTGTTGCGTCTTGCGGAAGCGCTGAAGCGCTTGGGTATTTTCCTAATCAGTCTGGTCGGTAATCCGAATGCCTCCCTGGCTCGTGCTAGCGACATCGTGTTGGACGTGAGCATCCGGCGGGAGGCCTGTCCTCTGGGTTTGGCCCCTACTGCGAGCACGACAGCGGCTCTCGCGATGGGCGACGCCCTGGCCATCGCGCTTTCCGAAAAGCGCGGTTTTAAAGCCGAGGATTTTGCCCATCTCCATCCCGGTGGCAAGATTGGGAAGCGGTTTCAGCGCGTCGAGAGCTTGATGCACAGCGGAAACCAGCTTCCTGCCGTCGGCAGCGAAACCCCTATGCGCGAAGTCATCTACGAGATCTCAAAGAAAGGCCTGGGGGTCACCGCGGTGATTGGAGCCGGCAACAAGGTCGTGGGTGTTATCACGGATGGAGACTTGCGGCGGCTGCTTCAGCAGGACGAGAGCATGGTGAAGAGCACGGCCAGTGCCTGCATGCATCCAAATCCTCTAACCATTTCCCGGGAAGAATTGGCAGCCGTGGCGCTTCGAGTGATGGAAGAAAAGAAGGTGACCTCGCTGCTTGTGGCATCCAGCGAGGGAGTCTTGGAAGGTGTCATCCACATTCACGATCTGTGGCAGACGCAGATGTTCTAATCCCCCTTAAGAAAAGGGGCAGATGGCGCAGCCATCGGGGGTTGTCGTGATTTCGGAGACCGTGTGCAAGACAACCCTCGACAGCCTTAGGCTGCCACCTCTTTGATAAGGGAGATTTCAGAGTTCTCTATTGCAGAAGCGGCAGACTTTGGCGTCGGCCTTGATGGTTTCGGCGCAGTGGGGGCATTTGCGGCTATCCAGCGAATCGTTAAAAGCGCCTTCCTTGAATGCGCGCTGGTGGTCTTCGACCATTTGCTTGATGCGTTGCGCATCCCGCTTGGTGTGGCCGTGGCTGTAGATTTGGTTAGTCCCGCCTGAAGACTCGATCCAGATATCGGACCAGAGAACTCCGGTCTTGATACGGACCGAAGATATGTGCCGGATGTTGATGGATTCTTCGTCTGAAGAAAACCAGGACCGCTTCGTCTTGATGACCTGCACCGGACTCACCGAAATCTTGGTGGGGAAAATCCGGTTGCCCTTCGTCCAGCGGCTTGCTGTGAAAGTCTGAGTGTTTTCGGTTGAGCTCACGGTTTGCCTTCCTAATCGCCGCCTGCACCTGACTCCTGACCGCTTCCTCGCAGCAGGGCTACAGCGTAATCACGGTTGAGCCTGGCAATAAACTCAACCGAGATTTGTTTCGGACAAACCGCCTCGCAGGAATTTGTGTTCGTGCAACCCCCGAAGCCTGCCTCATCCATGGCTTTCACCATGCTGAACGCCCGGCGGTAGCGCTCCGCCTGGCCTTGGGGCAGCAATCCGAGATGGGCATTCTTGGCGGCCACAAAGAGCATGGCAGAGGCGTTCTTGCAGGCGGCCACACAAGCACCGCATCCAATGCACGCCGCCGCATCCATGGAGCGGTCTGCGACGACTTTGGGAACGGGAATTGAGTTTGCCTCAGGAGCCTGGCCTGTGGCCACAGTGATGAAGCCGGAAGCTTGAATGATCCGATCGAATGCCGAGCGGTCGACGACCAGGTCTCTGACGACCGGGAAGGCACTGGCACGCCAGGGCTCGATGACGATATGGTCGCCATCTTTGAAGTGACGCATGTGCAACTGACAGACCGTGGTTCCCTTGTGCCCTCCATGGGGTACTCCATTAATCACAGCTGAACACGTTCCACAGATGCCCTCGCGACAATCCGAATCGAACGCGATGGGCTCCTCGCCTCGGCCGATCAGGTCTTCGTTCACCACGTCCAGCATTTCCAGGAACGACATGTCTGGAATGATGTTCTTTGCCTGGTACTCAACAAAGCGCCCCGTGGTCTTTGAATTCTTCTGCCGCCAGACCTTCAACGTAAGGTTCATGCGTGCGAGATCCTCGATCGGACACACAGTGGCCATTCCGACATCAATACCGAGAGTGCTTGCTGGACAGCGCTGCGGTCCCCCTCACCCCCAGCCCCTCTCCCGCGTTGGGGCGAGGGGTACCGATATTTCTTGTTGAGTCTCAATTGTCCGATTCCTCTCTGCAGAGACTACTTGTAACTCCGCTGCGTCATCTTCACTTCTTCGTAGACCAAGAGCTCCTTTTGCAACAAGGGTGGTTTGCCCGAACCTTGATACTCCCAAGCCGACACGAATCCGAATCGTTCGTCGTTTCGCAAGGCTTCCCCGTCCTCAGTCTGAAACTCTTCGCGGAAGTGGCCGCCGCACGACTCGGCGCGCGTCAGGGCGTCGAGGCAGAGGAGTTCGGCAAACTCCATAAAGTCCGCGACCCGACCGGCGTGTTCAAGCGATTGGTTCAGTTCCCCGCCATCGCCCAGCACGTTGACGTTCTCCCAAAATTCTTGCCGCAGCGCCGGAATGAGCTGCAACGCTTCGGATAGTCCCTTTTCGTTCCGCGCCATCCCGCACTTGTCCCACATCAGTTTGCCGAGTTCCCGGTGAAACGAACTCACAGTGCGCTTGCCCCGGATTGACAGCAATTTCTGGAGGCGAGTTTTCACTTCCTCTTCGGTTTTTCTGAACTCGGGATGGCTGGTCGAAGTTTTGGCTTGCTTTGAGGAAGCAAAGAAGTTCCCGATCGTGTTCGGGATGACGAAGTAACCATCCGCCAAACCCTGCATCAAGGCGCTGGCGCCGAGGCGGTTGGCGCCGTGGTCGGAGAAATTGGCTTCGCCGATGACGAACAAACCAGGCAGCGTGCTCATCAGGTTGTAGTCCACCCATGTGCCGCCCATGGTGTAGTGGACTGCTGGATAGATACGCATCGGTGTCTTATAGCCATTTTCTCCGGTGATGCGCTCGTACATTTCGAATAAATTGTCGTAGCGTTCGCGAATGGCCTTCTCACCCAAACGTTTGATAGAGTCCGCAAAATCCAGGTAAACCCCCTTGCCGCCAGGACCGACTCCACGGCCTTCGTCGCAAACCTCTTTGGCCGCGCGCGAGGCGATATCGCGAGGCGCAAGATTGCCGTAGCTGGGATACTTGCGCTCAAGGTAGTAGTCCCGCTCAGCATCAGGAATCTGGGAGGGAGGTCGTGTGTCTCCCTTTTTCTTCGGAACCCAAACGCGTCCGTCATTGCGCAATGACTCCGACATCAGAGTGAGCTTCGATTGATGATCTCCACTTACGGGGATGCAGGTCGGGTGAATTTGCGTATAGCAGGGATTCGCGAACGCGGCACCTTTCTTGAACGCCCGGAACGTGGCGGTGACGTTGCATCCTTTTGCGTTGGTGGAGAGGTAGAACACATTGCCATAACCGCCCGTTGCAAGAACCACGGCATCCGCCGCGTGTGAAGCAATCTCGCCGGTTACCAGATCTCGGGTAACGATGCCACGCGCCTGGCCGTCTACGACTACGACGTCCAGCATTTCGGTCATCGGAAACATCTGGCAGCGGCCTAATCCGATCTGACGCTCCAACGCCTGATACGCTCCGATGAGCAACTGTTGTCCGGTCTGACCACGTGCATAGAACGTTCGCGAGACCTGAGCGCCACCGAACGACCGGTTGGCCAGCAATCCTCCGTACTCCCGCGCAAACGGGACACCCTGGGCCACGCACTGGTCGATGATGTTGACGCTGACCTGAGCCAGACGATAGACGTTGGCCTCGCGAGCCCGAAAATCACCGCCCTTGATGGTGTCGTAGAACAAACGGTAGATGCTGTCTCCGTCGTTCTGGTAGTTCTTTGCCGCATTGATTCCGCCCTGGGCTGCGATGCTGTGCGCGCGCCGGGGAGAATCCTGGAAACAGAAGCACTTGACGTTATAGCCTAGCTCGGCGAGAGATGCCGCGGCAGATCCTCCAGCCAGCCCAGACCCCACGACAATGACGTCGAACTTCCGCTTGTTGGCCGGGTTCACCAGCTTCATTTCCAGCCGATAGCGCTCCCATTTCTGTTGCAGTGGGCCAGAGGGAATTTTGGAGTCAAGTTTCATATTCAGTGGCGAGTGACGAATGACGAGTAGAGAGTGACCCGGACGAAAACTGAGGGTTCGTCAACGGGCGTTCGCTCCCGCCACGGTCACTTGATGATTCCTGCCAGTACAGCCAGAGGCATGGAGGAATTGCCGAGAAAAACGATCACTGCCAGTATCTTCGAAACGCGATCAATCCACACGGCTGTCTGCTTGTTCTTGAAGCCTATCGACTGGAACGTACTTCCCACACCATGGCTCAAGTGAAGGCAAAGGAGCGCCATGCAAGCGATATAGAATGCCGAGACCCCCGGATGCGAAAAACCCAAAATCGTCATCCGATAGACATCGTGGTGACCGTTCGAATCTCTCAGCTGCAAGTAGCTCGGATCGACAAGCCCTACAGTGAAGTGCATCAGGTGATAGACGATGAACGCGAACAGCGCTGCACCGCTGAGGAACAGGGTGCGCGAAGCATAGCTGGCTTTGTAGGGTTTGTTACGGTCGTATTTTTCAGCTCGGGCTGCGCGATTGCGTAGAGTCAACTGCACTCCGGTCAGAATGTGCAGAAAAACGAGGACTAACAACCCCAACCTTGCGCCCCAAAGCAACGAAGGCTTGGACTTAAGAAAGACCGCGTAGTGGTTGAGTGCTTCGGGCCCCAGGAACACCTGCAGGTTCCCCAACATGTGCACCACGACAAATCCAAAGAGGCCCGCACCGCTCAGAGCCATGATGTACTTCTTGCCCAGAGTGGAATTGTAGAGATTTGAGAGAGCGCTCATGCCTTAGCTTCCGGCTTGGTGCTTGCAACGACTAAACGTAGATCCGAGCAAGGCAATTTATCAGTGGTCATTGGTCATGTATCATTTTTCATTTTTGGGCCGCTGATCGTGTCTTTGCCGTGCTGATAGATGAAGTAACGATTCGACAAAGCTGCGAGTTCTCACCGACAATGTCAACCAATAGAGTTCGCCTTACTCTTCAGTCGTAGTATTCCAAACCCAAGTGCGTAATCAAATCCTCTCCCCGCAGATAGCGTAGTGTGTTCTTGAGTTTCATCAACTGGATGAACAGATCATGTTCGGGGTAGAGCTCGGGTGCGCATTGCGGGCTCTTGAAATAGAATGAAAGCCATTCCTGAATGCCCGACATGCCGGCGCGCTTGGCGAGATCGAGAAACAACACCAGATCGAGGCAAAGCGGCGCGGCCAAAATGCTGTCGCGGCACAGGAAGTTTACCTTGATTTGCATCGGATATCCCAGCCAACCGAAGATGTCGATATTGTCCCAACCCTCTTTGTTGTCCCCGCTGGGCGGATAGTAGTTAATGCGAACCTGATGATGAAAGTCCTTGTAGAGTTCGGGGTAAACGTCAGGCTGAAAGATGTGATCCAGGACGGAAAGCTTCGACTCTTCCTTGGTCTTGAACGATTGGGGTTCGTCCAGAACTTCACCGTCGCGATTACCTAGAATGTTGGTTGAGAACCATCCTTTCAGACCCAGCATGCGGGACTTCAACCCAGGTGCGATGATGGTCTTCATCAAGGTCTGCCCCGTCTTGAAATCCTTGCCGCAGATCGGTGCTTTGTTCTTCTGAGCTAGTTCCACCATGGCGGGGAAATCTGCTGACAGATTTGGCGCTCCGTTGGCGTAGGGGATTCCGAGCTGCAATGCGGCGTAGGCATAGATCATGCTCGGAGAAATACCGGGGTCGTTCTTCTTCAATCCTTTTTCAAACTCGCCCAGTGAAGAATGTACTTTGCCCGGCCTGAGGAAAATCTCTGTGCTCCCGCACCAAATCATGGCCAGCCGATCCAGACCTTGCGACTTCTTGAAAGTTTGGATGTCCTCGATGACTTGCTGCGCTTGGTCGTACTTCGTCTTTCCCTTCTTGACAGTCTTACCGTTGAGCCGCTTGACGTACTTTTTTTCAAACACAGCGCTCCAAGGCTTGAGTTTCTGGAGCTGCGGTTTCAGAGAGTCTAAGAGCGTTCGCTCCAGCACGCCTGAACGGAGCGTCGTCTCGTAGCAATTCTCACCGTGAATGTCCCAACCTCCAAAAACGAGATCATTAACGTCGGCCAAGGGTACGAAATCCTTGATCATCGGAACACGCTTGTCGGTGCGCTTTCCGAGACGGATCGTGCCCATCTGGGTTAGCGACCCGAAAGGTTTGGCCCCCTGAGTCCGAATGGCTTCGACACCGGCAATAAAGGTCGTGGCAACAGCGCCCATCCCAGGAATGAGCACACCGAGCTTACCCTTGGGCGAGGCGATCTTCGTGCCTTTCTTGATCACTGTGATTGGTTCTCCAGTCTTAGAGATGTGAGTAGAGCGGGAACGACCGAGCAAAACAGTCGTGAATGATGCAATGATCGTAGGTGATTTGCAACTTCAAATTCGGCTGGGAAGGGCCACAGAGGCACGGAGAGACAACTAGGTGCGACGCAGATTTCGCAGATGAACGCAGAGAAATAACCGCAGAAACGCGAAGACGCGGAGCGAGGAAGCTCTTCGCTATCCCCTCAGCAAAGAGATGAAGGCGAATGTGGCTGCTCGGTCTTCAGACGCGAAGGCGCTCCATCTTGAAAACTTGACGGCAGGATGCTGAGGCTGAAGTCCACTCTGTCGAGCCTTCGTCTTTGATCTGCGTTCATCTGCGCAATCTGAATCATCCTTCGGCACGGCCCACGACTATGATGCCGATGGGAAGATCTGCAGCTGGCTTCGACTGCGCCTTGACCTTCAACACCCAATGTTCCATCTCATCCTTCTCCAGCGTGGAGCTGCTTGCCGCAGCAGGCGGCGAGGCGAGATTGATGACGGCCGGGTGATTGGTTCCAGAGGCTTTTCGGCTCAGCGCCACCACTTCCTCCGTGCTCATGAGCGCATCGGGATCCTTTGTGTCTTCGGAGGCGGGAACCAGCAACACAAAATCCGGAATCGGAGCAGCGCCGAGGTGATTGCCGTCCTGCAAAATGAGGCAGTAGCGCAAGGTATAAACACCGGGCTTGATGGATTGTCCACGATAATCAGATCCAGGAGCACCAAATTTCATGACTCCCAGAAGTTCGCCGAGGTGCAACGCCGGGTACTTCGCGTCGGGTGAGGCAGGCTTCCCGAGGTTGGAGATCTCCCTTCGAACCCAAACCTCGCACCAAGCGACGCCTTGGTCATTCACAATCTTATAACCTTCGGGCTGCAACACGGCTTTAAGACTGACACTCAGGCCCTCCGGCACTGTAGAAACGGGTTCGAGCTTGTAGGAAGCGGCCCTGGCGTTCAGAGCAGCACCAAAAAGTAGAACAGCCATCAAAACAACAAATCTAACTCTCATTCGATGTCTCCTAGCAATGTTGGCTTCCGCCTCCCAGGGCGCTTTCTCATTCTGCTGTCAAAGCTCATCGTCCACGAATCGTCTAATTTGCTTCTGCGGTCCAACAAATCAGGCACTTGGTTTTCGGCTAACAAAAACAAACGGAAGCCGAAGCTTCCGTTTGTTGGATTGTTCAGATTGTGTGATGCAAGAGACAGCCAATTTACTTCATGGAAATTACCTGTGCAGGCGTTGGGTAGGAAAAGTTGCCCACAAAGGAGCTTCGCTTGCCATTCAGCTTCCAAGTTACTCCGAGGCCGCGGCCAGTGAATTCGTCGTTCAACGTGAACGCAGGCATCGCGTGCATCAGCTCTGTCAGCGGCTGGTAATAAACGTCTTCGTTCCCGCAGAGGTGGTCCTTGCTGTGCATCGAGCGGGTTTCGATTTGGGCTAGTGAGCCGGCGGCCAGTTTCGCAGACCCATGCCGATCCCCTTCACCTACTTCAAGCTGAATGGGGGCCGATTCGACCTTGACGACGTCCTTAAAGAGATCGCTGGCCCTTGATTGAGCAAAGGCTTTCAGAGCATCTTGCTGTTCCGCCGTCGCACGGCTATCAACAATCAGAATCGACTTCGCCGGATAGGGGCTTGTAAAAGGATCACCCAAAGTAGCGTTTGCCTTGACCACGCCGACCACACCAAGCCCATCCAATGCGACGCCGTTCCAACTTCCCTCTTTGATATGCCAGGCAAGAATCGCCTCCGTGCCAGTGAGATTCACTTCGCTGTTGGCCACACAACTCCCGGTATAGACATCAGCGCTGCGCGTTTCAATGTAGTCTCCTCGAATCTTGCC
>Ga0075428_100010416_pt1 | contig 10323 bp, 6 predicted proteins | sample RhiMetdeltSRZDD2_FD_75291 | JGI IMG/M metagenome (GOLD analysis project Ga0075428, IMG submission 75291) | Populus rhizosphere microbial communities from Tennessee, USA - Rhizosphere MetaG P. deltoides SRZDD2 | ecosystem: Host-associated > Plants > Roots > Rhizosphere > Soil | place: USA...
CTACCAGGAGGGCACCAACGATTGGGAAGGCTCCGGTGGCGTCTCGTTCGCCGTCTCGGCGCTGACTGGCACCGGCACAATCTAATCGACTGGGACGGGGCGGCTGCGTTTTCCGTTTCTACGCTGGCCGGCACCGGCGAGCATCCTTACTCGGGCAGTGGTTCGGTCGAGTTCGCAGTTTCGGCGCTGGCGGGGACCGGCGAGGTCCCGTACTCGGGGACCGGCGCGGTGGAGTTCTCCGTCTCGGCCCTGGCCGGCAGTGGGCTCATCGACAGCACGGGGGCGGGAGGAGTCGAGTTGAACGTCTCGGAATTGGGTGGAACTGGGACGCTGACGGTTTTCGCGGACGGCAGTGTTGTTTTTGGCGCGTCGATAGTTGGCCAGAGTGAGCTGGCCGACACCAGCCGCGGGTTTAAGCACTACGAACAGTTCAGCAGCGTCAACCGAGTACTGGTGATGTGACGGGTTCGCAATTGCGTCCGATACGGGGAGGCCCGCTGCCACGTCCGCCGCATTGAATTCTGCTACACGCCCCAAGCACGGCAGTTGGCTGAATATCGCGGAGAACGAACTCAGCTGCCTGACGCGCCAGTGCCTGCACGACCGGCGCATCGGCGAGTTGGCCACTCTCCAAACTGAAGTCACAGGCTGGCCCATCGACCTCACCGCTACCCAACTCGGCGTGGACTGGCAAGTGAAGATCGACGACGCCCGCTGCAAACTAAAAACCGTCTACCCTAAAACTCTGCTTTGACCGAGCACTAGGGATCTTCGCCGGCGATCGAAACCTGGTAGAGCACCGGGTTGCCGGTTTCGTTGGGATACAAATGAGAGCGGAAACCGATCAGCCCGTACTGGGCCGAGACGCCAATTCGCAAATTGTTGTACGGCCCCGGCAAGACAGTGGCCGGGCGCAGCAGGTATTCCACCTCGAAGTTGTCCTGGCGAATTCGCCGCCAGACGTTGCCGGGCACATACAGCCAGCCGTCGTGGGGTACGAGCTGATGAAAATAGGGGAACGGGTGATCGAACAGCCTTGCCGGAGCGCCAAGCTGCCCTCGCTGCTCGCTCGGCGCAAAATGGTACACCGAGCTGCTGGCGTGCAGCAGGTGCCCGTCGCGGCTGAACATGGCGCCGTTGCCAGCGAAGCCCCGGGTTTCGCACTCCACCACGCCCACGGCCAGCGTTTTCAGATCGATCGAGAGCGGCCGGTTGCTCAGCCGGACGCCTCCGCCAATGGGAACATTGCGGCCGACCAACACCGTCTGATCGTCTTCCTGACCGTGGAAGCGATGGATCCATGAAGGTTGGAACGCCGTGGCCGGGTCGGCGTTGGCTTCCTGCGGCGGACGCCCTTCGGGCACGCGCGTGGCTTCGTGAAACAGGCGGATGCCCGGCTTGTTGTCGGCCGACACTTCCAGCATGCCGCACCAGGCGCGGTGGTGCTCGCCGAAACTGCCCACGGCCAGTGCGCGGCGCGGCGAAACGCCCAGCAGTTGCAGCCCGTGGTCGATGCCGGGCAGCGGCGTCGACGAATTGTACATCGTCAGCAGGTTGCCCTCGGCGTCGAGTACGTAAACACCCCAGCCGGCGACCAGCAGCCACAGGCACTCGCCGTCCCAGGTGACGTTGGAGAACGCTCCGAAGCGGGACCATTGAGGATGGCCGGTCAGCGGCAGCGGCCGCAGTTCGCCCGGCCGATGCATCAGGAAGAACGTCGTTTCGCCCCACCAGGCGTCGAACTTGCCGCAGTTGAGCTGGCCCTCGAACACGAAGGGAGGTTGCGGCGTCGGCAGCGACGGCGCCGCCGCGTAACCGGCAAGCGGCTTGTCGCTGCTGGACAACCGCAGGTCGATGGGTTGAAACCGCAATCGCCCTAACGATGTGGCAGCAGGCAGCTCCTTGGGCGAATCGGGACTGAGCGCCGGATCCAACTGGCCCAGCAGAGAGCGGCGGGTCGTAAACAAGGTGTGAAACACGTCGTCGCTTTGCGACCGGCGGCCGACGATCTCGTACAGCACTTCGTCGACCTCGCGCAGCAGGCGCACGATGTCCTCGCGAGCGGCTGACTTTGGATCTCCCAACCTGGCCCGCGAGTATTCGAGCGTTCCCATCCGGCCGTAGAGCCGCGCCGTGTCGCGGTCGGATTCCAGCAGCGTTTGCAGAAACGCGGCCCAGGTCTGCCCGCGCTCCGGGTCGTTGCGGTAGCGCTCTTCGCACAGTTCTCGTGAGTATTGCTGCAAGAACAGGCTGGTGGAGTACGAAGTCGGCGCTTGGGGCGGCAGCACGCGAGTCAGCACCTTGGCCAGGTACTCCAGTGACGTGCGATCGTGCTGCCGGTACTCGACTTGGTTCATCACGCGGCGCAGCAGCACGTCGTGCCATGGCTCGGGATTCCTGGGCGGCACAATGGCCGCCGGCAATGCAGGCGTGTCGGGCAACTCGGGGACGATCGCGCCAGAGTCGACGACAAACCGGCGCTCGGCGTCGAGCAAACGCTCGAGGGCCGCTTTTTCGTCGGCCGGCCGTTGGCTGATTTGATGGAAGAACGCGCCCGGCCCTTCCCATTTTTGCCGTTGAAGCAGGGCCGTGGCCTCATCGCGCCCAATCCGCCGATTGCGCACCAGGTATTCCAGGTGCTCCATCGCGGAGATGAAGCGGTCGGCCGCCTGCTCCAACATCGGCAAGCGAGCTGCCTCGGGAACCTTCTTCCACGACCAAAGCTGCTGGAAGTCGCGCACGAACCGCTGCTGATAGTTGTCGACGAGCCGGGCATGCTGCGTGGCGTCGCTGGTGTCCAGGGCGAGCCCGGCCTCGCGCAGGCCGGCCGAGCGCGGCCAGTCGCCCAGTTGGCTGAAGGCGTCGGCCTGGCGGAGCAGGGCCTCGCGCTGCTGTCGGCTGTCTAGCGGCATGAACTTCTCGCCGGTGGCCGCCAGCAACTCCCCTGCCAGTTCGTTCATCAGCCAGGCCGGCACCTCAGACAGCGGCAGCGACTTGACGGGCATGGTCCGCGACTTGTCGCCCGCCGTCAATTCGATCGACGTTTCAACCAGGGACTCGCCTCCGGCCGCCGGCTGAAACATGCGAAAGCTGCCGCTCAAGATGAACGGAGTGATGCGCTCGATCTCGCCGCCAGCTGCCAGCGAGCGCTCTTTGACGATGGCCCGGGCCTCGTCGACTTCCACGACGGCGACGCCGGGCTGCAACGAGAGCGAGCCGGCGATCAACTCAGCGTAGCGCGATTGCAAATGATCGAAGCGATGCTCCAGGTTGCGCGACACCAGCGGCGGCACGCCGACGACCAGCCGGATGCCGCCGCCATAGTGCTGGCGGACGCGGGCGATTTCGGCGGCGGCCAGCCGTGCGGAGTCTTCCAACGACACGCTCTGGCGGGCGATGTCAACGGCGGTCAGCCGCGCGCCTTGGCGGCACTCGCAAATCACGAGCCGCAACGTGCCTGCTGGATCTCCAGCCGCGGGCGACAGCAGCAGCAGGGCGTCGGCCCGCAGCAAGCGTCCGGCCTTGGCCCGGCCGGCTACACCATCGGGGGCAACGAGCGAACCGATCGCCAATTCGTTGGCCACACGGTCCAGTTCGTCGCGCTCCACCAGCTCAATCGCGGGCAGCTTCGTCGCTTCGGCAATCAAAAGATCGGCCAGGCCGCTCTGGCGAACCTCGTCCGCAGCGACAATCGCCCACCGCCGCAGCGCATCATCCGCGGCTGCTGGTGCGCTGAGGAGCGCGCAGGCTATCGCCCATGTCACAAGCATACGCACAACTGGGGTCACCCGATGTCCTGCCATAGCCGCCATTCCGATCACTTCTTCTTGGCCGATTTGCCTTTATCCTGTTCGACGAGCTTGGGCAAGATGCGACCGGCGAGCTCGGCGGCGGCGTCTTGCAGCGCGTTCTTGCCGGCGAGCTGCTCGCTCAGGTCCACGCCGATCGAAACGTGGCGGTCGATGGCCACTAGGCGGCCCGTGGCGCGATCGACTGCTTTGACCTCCAACCGCGCCTTGACCGACACCAGATTGCCGTGCCGCGCGGCGAATTCGCTAAAGCCTTCGCCGGTAATCAGCACATCTGCTTTCTGTTTGCCCTCCTGGCGTTCGAGCACCTGGAAACCCGCTTCGCTGCAGAACAACGCCAGTTCTGTTTGCGCGGCGGGATCGATCGTGACCTGGCCGACGTGCCGTTCCTTCACGTCGATGACCACCGTGGGCCGTTTGCCGCCGCCCAGCTTCTTCTTGAGATCTGCGAGCTGGTCCTCGCGCGTGACCGGTTTGGCCACCAGCTCTCCGGAGCGGGTCGCCACCAGCTCGTTCACCTTCTTGGCCAGTTCCTCCACGAGTCCGCCCAAATCGTCGCGGACGCCCCCTTTGACCGACGCCCCGAGCACGCGGCTGGTTTCTGTGCCGATCACTTTGGCGATCACGTACAGCGATGTATCGACTTGGAGCACCGAACCGGTGACCAGAATCTTGGCGCCGGTCAGTTGGCCCACCTTGGTTGCGGTCGCCGGGTCGACCAGCCCGGAAACATTCAACTCCTGCTCGTCGAGGATCTTCTTCAGATCGGCGCGCTCCACGAGGTACAGCTCCGGCTCGGCCGCCAGATTGGCGAACAGCAGGTCGGTCGCCTTGTTGCCCAGCTCGCTGACCTCGCGTCCGCGTTCCTGGAAGGGAAAGATCGCTACGGGATAGACCTTGTTCTTTTCTTTCGTGTCCTTGTCGGCGGCCTGTACACAGAAGGTACTGGCGCCCGCTGCGATCGCCACGGCTGCAAACACTGGCAGCCGAATCATGCGTGACACACTCCTCATTTATTGTCTCCTCGACGGTGAGAGAATTGTTCTAGTAAGGCCGCCAGGAAGAATCGCGCATTGGGGCTCGCCTCCCAATGCTCGATCACGCCGAACCCGCACACAATCCACTTGCCCTGGCTGGAGTACTCGAGCTCCAGCCACGGCCAACCGGTCTCGTCCGCGGCCACTTCGACCGTTACCAGGCGGCGATCGCTGGTGATGTCCATCCTGCGGGCGATCAGTTCTCCGCGGCTGTTCCAAGCCGCCACGTCCAAACGCTTGTCGTACCTGGCAATCAGATCTTCGCGGCACAGAGAGATGCTGCGCGGCGCTGGGCCTTCCGCCTCGCGGGTGCCGGGCAGGACGAAGACGCCGTCGGCCGGCGCCAGGCAGAGGACCGAAACGCCCTTCGCCGCCACCACCGGAAGCGCATCGCCCAGCGCGCGGTAATCTCGCCAGGAAACACCCTCGCCGATAATTACCACGCCGCTCTCCACTTGCTGCATCGCGGCCAGATTGCGAACTTCCTGCATTGGAATGCTCAAGGCATTGAAAGCATCGTGAGTGGCTCCCTTCGGATCGAACAGCCTGATTTCGAGCGACTCGAGCCAACGCATGCGGCCGGCAAACGGGTCTCGCGGAAAAATCCACACACGGCGCGAGTGGCTGGCGACCGCCTCGCCGCCACCGCGGGGCTGCAAGGCAACGGTCAACGTCGTTTCCACGGCAACCGCCTCGCGTACCGGCGGGATCTTGAGCTGAATCGTGATTTCGCCCGTGTCCGGCACAGGAATCTCGCCGCGAGCAATGGTTCGCTGGCCGGCCGAATGCCGCCACGTGAGTGCGCCGTTGAATCGTCCCTCCGACTTGACCGCGTAAGTAAATGTCGCCTCGCTGTCTCCGAATACGGCCGATGGCTCGTTCCTCGGCGCCAGCTCGATCGCATCGTCCGCCCGCAAGAGCGCCGCGGTTGGGCACGCGATGGACATCAGGCATGCCTTGAGCCACAGCATTAAATCACCTCATGGTCCAGTAGTTGGACCGTTTGATACACTCGATACTCGACGCCCCCTTCTGCTGCCGAAGCCAGTTCCCTGACATCGCCCGCCGATTGCAATTCGCTGGCCTTGCCGTGCAAACGGTCGCTGCCGCCAAGAGACCATTCGGTATCGCAGGCAATTTGGCCGTCGGGCAGCGGATAGGCCCAAACCATCAGGCTCGGCGAATCGGCCTGGGCCGGCTGCAACTGAACCAGTTGCTCATTGCGAGCCACCAGATTGACCGTCCAAACAACGCTCCAATCCCGATCGCCTTGCACGCGTTTGACCACCGTGAACCGAATGGTCACGGGCTTCGAATTCGCCGGCGGCGCGGCTGCAGCGTCCGGTTCGATTCCCAATTCCAGCTTCCCATCCGACTCCGCAATCCACCGCAACTGCCGCCCAAACATTCGGTCCAATTCGGCAAACAGTTTGGTATCGCGGGCAACTTGCTCCGGCGTGATGGCAGCTTGTACGCCACCGCTGCGCTGGGGCGGATCGTGCCCGCCGATCTCTGGTCGCTTCGGCGACCACAACATGATCGACACCATTGCCAACAATGACGCGGCGACTGCTCCGATCGCAAACCACAATGCACGAGATTGCCATCGGCCGGGCGCCGCAACCGTCGAGTCCGCGATCTGCGATTTGTCATCGTTCTCCATTGCCTGCCCGATCGCGCCCTGGATTCGATCGAGCGATCCAGAGTCCGCAGCATGCCGATCGGCCCAACCGCGAAGCAGTAGCTCGAGCGGGTCGCCGTTGGTTTCGTTCATATCTTTAGCCATGTTGCCAGTTGCCCTTGGAGTTGCTCTCGCGCTTCGTGAATTCGCCAGTACATGGTTCCCGTCGAACAGCCTTCGATTTCTGCCGCCTGTGCCGGACTCCAATGGTGCAGGGTTGTCAGGACGATCGCGGCCCGCAGCTTGGGGGAAAGATCGTCTAGCGCTTGGGCGATGCGACCGTCCAGTTCCGCCCGCATAGCCGCCCGTTCGGGCGATTCGGCGGCCTCATCGATCGGCTCCGGCAGTTCCCCGGGGAAACGCAGCGGCGATCGGCGTCGTCGAGCCAGGAACGAGTACACGGTGTTCATCGCAATCCGATAGATCCAGGTGGCAAACTCCGCCTGCCCATTGAAGTTCGCCAATCCGCGCAGCGCCCTCAACATCACCTCCTGAGTCAAATCGTCGGCCGCTTCGTCGTCGAGAACCATTTGATAAACGACGTTCCGCATCCGCCCCAGATACCGTCGCGCCAGCTCATCCAGCGAGTCCCGGCGGCCAGTCGCTCGATACGAATCGATCAATTCCGAGTCTTCCACCGCCAAGGTTACCTCGCCACATTCCCGGACTCGATCGACGCACAAAACCGGGCTCCCGCACGCCAGTCTCTGTATTAGACTCAGGAACCGGCCAATCCTTGGCATGATTTTGCCCAAGATCCGACCTGCTGAGTGGTCTAACAAGGAACCGCAGGCCATCCGATCGCAAGCGGTTAAACGGCGTCAGGCCGTTGCTCCGGCTATGATGATTTACGGCCTGCTGAGTCCAAACGAACATGATGCGACCATCGCTACTGGCCCTTAGTTTGTTGTTCTTGCCTGGGGCACTTGCTGAAGCGCAAACCCTTCGGCGATGGGCATTGATGGCGACCGACGAAGTCGCGAAGAGCGGGTTACCGGATCTGTTAACCGTCGAACTCTCCCGGAACGAGTCGCTGGAGCTCGTTGAACGGGAGAGCTTGCAAGCGGCGACGCGAGAGCTGCAGCTCGCGGCCCTGATGAAGGCGGACCACGTTTCGCAGCGGTTGCAGCTTGGCCAGACGCTTAGGGCCAACGCCTTAATGATCTTGTCGTTCGAGCGTCAGATGGATCGACCCGTGCTCTACGTCGTCGTGTGCGACGCCGATCTGGGTGTCCGGTTGTGGCAAGGGACCTTTGCTTACAAGGATAAAGCGGACGTAGAGAAACTGGTCCAGCATTGTGCTGCGACCGTCGACGAAGTTCGCCAACGGTTTGCGGGCGGCATCCAGCACATTATTGCGGCGCCGCCATTCCTCTCCGAGGATTTTGAGCAACACTTTGACTATCTGCAGACTCGCTGGAGCGACCTGCTGGGCAACTCGCTCATGGCGCACGCCGGCGTAGCGGTCGTGGAGATCGAGGAAGCGCGGGCCATCTTGCGCGAATTGGAGACGACGCTGAGCGGCGGCTTAAAGCGCCCCATTGCAACCGTGGTGAAGGCAACCTACCGAGTTGCTCCGCCGGACAAGGACCAGCAGCGGCACGTCGATCTGCACATCGAGCTGGCTCACGGCAACGATCAGAGAGAGCAGGTAGACAAGACGCTGAAACTCGAAGCCGTCGGCCCGTGGCTCGCCCAGGATTTCGCCAGGCGCCTGTTGGCCGCCAGTGAAAGCCGCGTGCCTGCCTTATCTCTGAAGGTCCAACGGGAGACCCTTGGCAGACACGCACAACGGTTCGCAGAACTCGGCAACTGGGAGCAATCCACTTCCCTGCGCGAAGCGGCGCTGGTCCTCGACCCGCACGATGCACTGCAGCGGGCCAGGTTGATCAGCGAGTACCAGCACCGTTTCCAGGCCGATCTCATCCAGAACTGGCATCCGGCTCGATTCGCGAAGCCGTTGCCACCCCAACCACGCCAGCGCGCCTTGCGGCTGGCTGCGCACGACTACGGCGTGGGGCTGGAACACCTGGCCTATCTGATCCGCAATCGGCTCCTTGGCCGTGTCGATGCACTGGGAATCCTGGGAAAGCACACTTGGTATCCGCCGCCGTACGCGTTTGCCGCCGCGTTGCCCGGGGATCCTCCCAAATTCGAAGCCATGCAGCCGGCCTGTATGGCCCAGCGCGAATTCCTCCGCGATGTCTATCCGCTCATCAGCGAATTGCCCGCCGGCCGTCGGCTCCCGGAGCACTTGAGTGATCCGTTCTATGGTGAGCAACACGTGCTGACGAATCACGTCGTCAGCGACGTTATGTTCAACAGCTTCAGTGCCGAGAGTTTGACCGGTCTGCGAGACTTGCTCACTCGCAACCTTCCCGCGAATGCTCGGACCTCAAGCAATCTGGCGGGGTTGTTTTCCTTCGAATACGTTCCCCAGCCGGGCGATGACAACTATTTCGCGTGGATGGATCTCTTGACGGATCTCAGCGCTTCGCAGCGCGAGTCCGCTCGGCTCTACGGACATTTCGCCTTGGCCGTGGACCATCGGAAGCAACACAAATCGGGCGACCAACTCGAGCAACTGCTGGAAGAAATGCGGCGGATTGGGCGCAGCGACGATCCGCTCTTCGACGTGATCAATCTCAAGCTGATGCGGCCGCAGCGTCAGCCAACCGTTGCTCCGGCGGCGGCGCTGCCACGCGGCAGCTTCGGACCACTGGGGCGGATGCACTTGGAGCCAATCGCGCTGGCTGTCGAAGGCGGCGGGGACACCGACGAGTCGCCGCTCATCATCGGCATGCTTCGTTGCGGCCAGCGTGACGTGTATTGGACGAAGGACAGATTCTTTGTCATGCACGAGCCGGGCGTACTCCGCGAACTGAAGCTGACGGAGTCTCGTGCCAAACATGCTCTGTTCTGGGAAGTCGCATGGGACGGAGAGTGCATCTGGCTGCATGCCTTTGGCCAGGGAATCCTTGTGGTTCGGCCCGATGGAACTCGCCTGGCCACGTTCAAGGGAAAGACGCCCAGCTATTCGAACGGGCACAAGATCATCGGGCTCTCGCCGCGGCGAAGCCTGATGGCAGGCTGCTTCGGAGCGACGAATCGCGCCTGGTTCGGGCTGTTGGAAGTGGACACCAACGGCAAGGCCTCCGCCAATATCTTCTTCCAGGCCAAAGACGTTGCCGCAGGACGCCCGCGGCAGCAAGCTTCCGCAGATGTGAACACGGCCTTTCAGCCGGGCGATCTCTGCCAGGTGAGACACGCCGACGGCAAGGAATACGTCCGGGTGGATCGCCGCGGGTTGTCGCCGCTGGAGATCGACCTGGCAATGCTGGATGTCTCGGTTGTCGAGGAAGTCATCGGCGCGGCAGCATCCACGCGGACCGATTTGGGATTCTCCGGCGAGCGATTTCTCCGCGATGGCCGCCCCATCTGGGTGAACTCGGGGGTCGCTTCCTCACCGAATTCCAAGCAGCTCTTGTACCACGACGGCTGGCTCTACCGACCTGGCTATGTGTGGATGCGCCAGCACGTCGACACGCAAAAGCTGGAACGCTTGCAAGCCAACACGCTGCCCCAACAATATTGGCAACTTCGAGCCGGCTCTTCCGCTCATTACGGATTGATTGCGTATGACCCCCACGATCGCAGCCGGCCGCTGTATCGGGTTACGATCCTGGATGAGCGTGTGTCACCCTCGAACAGCGAACAAGAATGATCGGCAGACCCCTCGCACGGTGTGGCGGTCCAGCGAGAGTTTCGCGAGTGAATTGCCGAGTTTTGCCGAGCT
>Ga0075428_100010417_pt1 | contig 10322 bp, 10 predicted proteins | sample RhiMetdeltSRZDD2_FD_75291 | JGI IMG/M metagenome (GOLD analysis project Ga0075428, IMG submission 75291) | Populus rhizosphere microbial communities from Tennessee, USA - Rhizosphere MetaG P. deltoides SRZDD2 | ecosystem: Host-associated > Plants > Roots > Rhizosphere > Soil | place: USA...
AGGTAGTACGTGAAGTTCTCCATCAGGAACGGCCGGCCATAGCGGTCGCCCATCGCCGCCGCGCGCGGGACGACGAGGTCCAGCGCCTCGTCCGTGAAGGGCAGCGGCAAGGGCACGCCGGTGTGCACCGGCCGCCCGTCCGGAGACGTGGTGAGGAGGAAGGCGAGGTGCTCGCTGTGCCACAGGAAGGGACGCCGCGCGTGGAGCGTGTCCAGGATGCGCAGGTACCCTTCGTTCCAGCCCGACGCGGATCCGATGGACAGCCCCAGCCCATGCACGACGACGGGGCGATCCGCGGTGAAGCGCAGCGCGTCGGCGAGCAGGCCCGGGTGATAGTCGAGCACCCGCGTGCCGCCGACGACACGCTCATGGCACAGCACGTCCGGGCTCAGCTCGAAGAAATCGAGTGCCTCCCAGTGCGGGCCCATGGCGTCCCGTAGGCCTTGCTGGTATGTGAATCCCACGCCGAGGACGGGGGGAGGAATGAAGGCGCGCATCCGTGTCTCTCTCGCGGAAGAACGGGCAGGCGGGCGCGCCGCACGGGCCGACCGGTGCGCGGCCGACCCGTGCGAGGCGCGAGCTCCCCTACCCCCCCACCACCTCGCCTCCGATCTTGGTGGCCACCCAGGCCTGCGAAGCGGGATTGACGATCTCCTCGAGCTGGAGCAGGAAATCGAGACCGTCGAAGCCGCAGCGCGTGCAACCGGCCGGGCCCAGCACCTTCTCGAGGGCGGCGTAGACGTCGTCCAGCGACGGCGGCTGCGAGCTGTTGAAGGCGATGCGAACCATCGCCCGCGAGCGGGCACCCGTGCTCGAAATCGTATCGGCCATGATCAACTCCTTTCGGGAACCTGCGGTTCCCATCGGTTGAATCCGTCCCTCAGAATCCTTCCCAGGTGGTCACGATCCAGGGATCGGGCTCGGGCCCCAGGATCTCCTCCTGCCGCAGCGTCAGGTCGATGCCGTCGAACCCGCAGCGCGTGCAGCCGGCCGCGCCCACCGCGGCCTCGATCGCCTTGCGCACGTCTTCGAGGGTGGTGCGGCCACCGCCCTGGAACGCTGCGCGCAGGTGGCGCGCGCCGCCCGCCGTGACGCCGCCCGCTCCCGCGGTCGCGCCGGCCAGGGCGGGCGAGGCGGCGGCCAGGCCCGCGGCCGCCACCGCTCCCGCGGTGACGCTCTTGATGAAGCTCCGGCGCGTGGGCGAGTCGCGCTCGGAAGACCCGTGTCTCTTGGGCATGGACATGCTCCTTCCTTTCGGGCGATCGGGCCCGGCGCCTTGGGGCCGCCATGCCGGACCGCTGCGATTCAGTCAGAGAGAGCACGCGAGCGTGCCCGTTTGCTCAGGCCGGCGTGTTGTAGGATGCAGACCGCTCCACCCGGCCGGGCCATGACCTCAGCGCGAAAGACCCTCCTTCGGCGCACTTCGCAGACGTGCATGGTCCTCCTGCTCCTGCCTCTCGGAGTGGTGAGCTGCCGTCGGCACGGATCGGGCAGCGAGCCTGGACTCGTCGTGGAGCAGGTGGACAAGGGCGGTGCCGCCGACAAGGCCGGCCTTCGCGCCGGAGACCGGCTGCTCGCGTGGGAGCGGCCGGAGGGCCGGCCCGCCGACAGGAACGGTCGCTTCCAGGACGCTTTCGACGTGGGCGAGGTCGAGGTCGAGGAGGGACCGCGTGGGCGTGTCGTCCTCCATGGGCGCCGCGACGGGCAGGTCCTCTCCTGGACGCTTCCGCCCGGGGACTGGAAGCTCACGCCGCGGCCATCCCAAGGCGGGTGGGGCGAGGCCTCTTGGCGGCTCCTGCGGGAGGGCAGGGACCACGCGAAAGCGAAGCGATGGCCCCAGGCGGGCGCGGCCTTCGAGAAGGCGCGCGAGACCGCCCGCGCCGCCGGCTCGCTCGTCGTGGAGTCGAGGGCGTGGGAGGCACAAGGCGCGGCGGCGGTCGAAGGGAGGGACCTGCCACAGGCCGATGAGGCGTATCGCCAGGCCCTGGAGCTCCGCCGGAAGCTGGCGGAGAGTGGCGAGACCCTGGCCTTGGCCCTGGCCCAGGGGCAGGTGGCGCGCGTCGCGCTCCAGCGCAGCAACCTCACCGCGGCCGAGGATCTCTGGACGCGCTCGCTGCGTATTCGGGAACGAGAGGCCCCGGACAGTCTCTTCACCGGCAATTGCCTCATCAGCCTCGGCGGGGTCATCAGTCGACGTGGTGACCTCGAGCTGGCCGCCGCCTACCTACAGAGGGCGATCGCCATCCGTGAACGGCTGGACCCGGGGACCGTCGAGCACGCTCAGGCCCTGGCCAATCTCGGCTACGTGCGGCGCGAGCAGGGAGACCTGACCGGCGCCGAAGGGCTGTACCGGCGCAGCCTGGAGATCAGCGAGAAGATCGCGCCCGGCGGCGCCGAGACAGGTGCCGCACTGAGCCGTCTCGGCGTGCTGGCCCTCGCCCGCGGAGAATGGGAGGCCTCGGAGACCTACACGCGCCGCGCCCTCCGCATCCACGAAAAAGACGATCCCAAGAGTCGCTTCGTCGTGGCCTGCCTGAACAACCTCGGCGAGGTGTACCGGGCACGCGGCCAGCTCGCGGACGCCGAAGCCGCCTATCGACGGTCATTGGCGCTGGCGGAGCAGCTCAATCCCGAGAGCCTTGGAGTGGCGGCGAACCTCGACAACCTGGGCGAGGTCGCCGCCGCCAACGGAGACCCGGCCCAGGCCAGGACACTGCTGGAGCGTGCCCTCACTCTCCACCGGCGGCTGGCTCCCGGGAGCATGGACCTGGCCCGAACGCTCTCCGCGCTGGGCGAGCTGGCCCGGCAGCAGGGGCAATTCGCCGGCGCCTCGCGGTCCCACGAGGAGGCGCTGGCCATCCGAAGGCGGCTGGCCCCGGGAAGCGCCACGGAGGCCGAGTCCCTCTACGCATTGGGCCGCGTCGCGCGCGCGCAGGGACGAGCCACCGCGGCGCGGGAGCGATGGATCGAGGCCGTGCGGGCCCTCGAGAGTCAGCGCGGACGCCTGGCCCTTTCCGAGCAGGGAAAGACCGCCTTCGGCGCGCGCTACAGCGCGATCTTCCGTGACCTGATCGAGCTGATGGTGGACCTGGGCCAATCGAAAGAGGCTTTCCATCTGCTCGAGCGCTCGCGGGCCCGCAGCTTCCTCACCATGCTCGCCGAGCGCGACCTGGTCTTCTCCGCGGACGACGTCCCGGCGCCCCTCCTGCGCGAGCAACGGCGGGTGGACGCCTCGTACGACCAGGTGCAGAGACGGCTCGCCGCCGCCGACACCGTCCGGGATGGCGAGGAGATCGACAAGCTCCAGGCCCAGCTCGAGGAGCTTCGCAGCCGGCGCGACCGGACCGCGGCCGCACTTCGCCAGGCTTCGCCGCGCCTGGCATCGCTGCAGCAGCCCGAACCGCTCGACCTCGAGGGTGCGCGGCGGACGCTCGATCCCGGCACGCTGCTGCTCTCGTATTCCGTCGGGAGGACGCGCACGCTGCTCTTCGCGCTCGCCGCCGCGACGGAAGGGGCGGCGGGGTCGTTCAGGGTGTTCGCCATCCCGGTGGGCGAGGAAGCGCTGCGCCGGCGCGTCGATACGTTCCGCGGCTTCATCGCCAGGGGGCGGAGTGCGAGCGAGATCGAGCCCGCGCTCATGGAGCAGGGACGCCGGCTCTTCGAAGACCTGCTGGGCCCCGCGCGCCCGGCCATCTTTTCCAGTCGCCGCCTGCTGATCATCGCGGATGGGCCGCTGCACGTCCTGCCCTTCGCGGCGCTGGCCGTGGACGCCTCTCGCGCACCCCGGTACCTGGCGGAGCTCAAGCCGCTCCACGTGGCCGCATCGATGACGGTCTACGCGGAGCTGAAGAAGGCGCGCGCGCGGATGTCGCCGCGCCAGGGTCCGGTCCTCGTCGCTTTCGGGGACCCGGATCTCCTTCCCCCGAGCGGCGAGGATGGGCGCACGGCGGATGAGGCGGATTCGAACTCGTCGGTGCCCGCGCGCGCTCGGCGCCTGGGGCCACTCCCGGCGAGCCGTATCGAGGTCGAGGCCGTGAGCGCGCTGTTTCCAGGATCCACGGTGGCGTACCTAGGGTCGCGGGCCACCGAAGATCAGGCCAAGGCCTTACGACCCGGCCCGCGCTTCATCCACTTCGCCTGCCACGGCCTCCTCGACGAGCGGTTTCCCCTCGACTCGGCCCTGGTCCTGGCGCGAGGCCCGGGTGACGGGACGGGTAACGGGCTCCTACAGGCCTGGGAGATCCTGGAGAAGATTCGCATCGACGCGGAGTTGGTGACGCTTTCGGCGTGTGAGAGCGGCCGTGGGCGCGAGATGGGGGGTGAGGGGCTCATCGGCCTGTCGCGGGCCTTCCAGCATGCGGGAGCCTCTTCGGTATTGGCCTCGCTGTGGGCGGTCTCGGACCGCTCGACCGCGGAGTGGATGGGCCACTTCTATGCCGCCCTCAAGCGAGGACTCCCGAAGGACGAGGCGGTGCAGGCCGCCCAGGGCGAGATGCGCCGCCGCGAGCCGTATTCCCACCCCTTCCACTGGGCCGCCTTCCAGCTCTCGGGCCTGGGGGACTAGACGCGACACGCTTCGGTACGGATCAAGGAGTCGCGAAGTCGAACGAGACGAGAGGCGAGGAGGCCGGCGCGGTCAGAGGGCGACTCGGGTCGGCGAGCGCGATGATCTGCCAGTAGTAACGGCCCGCCGCTCGCGGCACGGACGAAGGCCAGTCGACGATGGTGCCCTCCACGGGAGGGCTGGCCCACAGCAGGTCGCCGGTCCGACTGAAGAGCTCGATGCGATAGCGGCTCCGGCCCGCCATGGCCTGCCAGCGAAACGCGCGCGGCGCACCTTCGAGCGTTCCCGTCGGCTCGACGGGGACCGGCGCGGACGCCGCCGACGAGCGCAGCGGGTCGTCGGAGCGTGCGGTCAGGGTCGGTCCCGGCGGTGACGTGCCGGAGTGCGGAATTGGCCGCAGCATGAGCAGCAGGGCGGCGGCGGCGGCCAGGCCTCCGTAGACCCACCTGTTCGGCCATTGGAGCGGGCGCCTGGACGCGGAACGGGGAACCCCGGCATCGAAGATGGCCGCCTCTGCCACCAGCATCTTCAGGCCCCTGTAGACCTGCGCGCACTCCGCGCAGCGTGAGACGTGGTCGAGAACTCCCTGTCTCCGTTCTTCAGGTAGCTCGCCGAGAGCCATCGCTTCCCAGGTCGCTTCGTCCGGGTGGTCGGTCCGGGGTCGCGTGGTCGACTCGGAGTACAGCTCCCGTATCAACCGATCGTCGTCATTCATGGAGGCCCCGCCGGCGCAGCGCGGTGCGCAGGTCCTGCATTCCCCGGGCGATGAGATTGCGCGCCTTCTGATAGGACCAGGTGTGCATCTCCATGATCTCCTGGACGGCGAAGCCTGCCAGGTGGGCCCGGACGGCCCGTTCTCGCTCCGGTCCAAGCTCGGCCAGGCTCGATTCGATGTGCTCCCGCTGCTCGCGGCCGGTGACGCTCTCGGAGGGGTCCGGGCGCGAATCCGGCTGCGCCTCCGCTTCCGCATCCGTGACGGCGCGCCGGGTCCGGGAGGTCTCCTGGCGCATGACCCTGACCGCCTCCCGGATGGCGATCCTACATACATAAGAAGCCGGGTGCTCGATCGTTTGCTCTCTCTCGATCTGCCGCCACAGCGAAAGGAGGACCTTCTGCTCGATGTCGCCGCCCACGAGGTCGCCCGCGGGGCCCGTGATCCTGCGCACCACACTGCTGATCAGCCGCCCGTACTGACGCGCAAGAGCCTCGAAATGAGCGTCCGGGCCCGCACCCGTCGTCGTTCCGTCAGGTACCGGGGACGTGCCGACGCGAGCCGTTGAGGGCCTCCGATTCGAATGAGACCGCGTATTTCCAGGCGCTGAGCGCCCATTCTAGTTCTAGCGAGGAACCATGAGAACGATTTCCGATCGTGGACGCCGGCGGTTGGTCAGCATCTTGGTCGCCCTTGGCGGGTCGGTCCTGCTCTCCGCTTGTAGCCCCCCCGCCTCCCCGACCCCGACGGATTCCGTGGAGGCGGCGGCGCGCGGCGGCGGCGAGGCCGGAACCGCCAGGTCGTCGTCGCTCGGGGGCATCGTGTTCTGCCCGAGGTGCCGAGCCACCGTGATCGAAGAATCGCGCGGCCCGGCCAAGGTCCACATCGCGTTGACCAACACGGGAGATGAGGCGCTCGACGGCGTCGCCGTATGGAGTTACCTCCTCCGCGCGGATGGGCTGGTCCTCCCGGTGAGCGAAACCCACCATCTCGCGCCTCTGCCGGGACAGACCATCGGCATCACCGTGGAGGTCGCGGTGCCGTTCCAGACGCCGGCCGGAGCCTACAACATCCTGCTGGCGCTCTCCCCCGAGTCCAGGGACCCGGGCGAGACCTGGGTTTCGACCGAAACCATCACGGTGGCCGGCCGGTAGGGATTTCCGCGTCGGGCGTCGCTCCTGAGCAAAACCAGGGCGGCCGCCTCTCTCTCTTTTCAGACACGGACGGAACAGGCGTCAGCCGGAGCGACGCGCCAGCGTGTCCGAAAGGAAGAAGGGCGATGGTCGTCGGCATAGTCTCGAACGGCATGTTCAAGGCGGCAATAAACACCTCCGCATCGTTCTCGCTCCAGCACAACTTCCCGAAATCCTCCATCTACGGGCGGACGATCCTCCAAGGATGCGGGATGGATGATGACGGCGGGGTCGATTCCTCCGTGATTCAGTTCGTCAAGAACGGAGTCGCCAGCAACGTGGACTTCGTCGGCGTCTTCGTGCAGTCCTGCACGAGCATCACCTACCAGCTCAGCGTGAACGACGCAGCCGCCAAGGTGCTGTGCGAGACGCTGTTCCTCGGATGAGGGCCCGGAGCCTTCAAGGAGATTCCATGAAACGGACCGTGGACGGTGCTATCACGCAAGGAGCGGGCGGTCCCGTCGATCAGACGAGCCTCGTCGTCGTCTACGACCGGCAGACCGGGGTGATCGTGCATGTCCACCAGGCGATCACGATCAAGGGCGGCCGCCATCCCGAAAAGCGCGAGATCGAGGTCACGGCCCTCGGGCTCGCGAGGCGGCGGGCCGACAAGGGGGGAGAGCTGTCTACGCTGCACGTCGATCCACGCCGCGTGAAGTTCGGGGTGCACTACGAGGTCGACCTGCGCAAGCGTGCGCTGAAACAGGTGCCGGGCCACCCATCGACACCCCCGCTGCGGGGAGGACGGGGCTAGGCGTCTGTCGGTGGCAACCTAGCCGCATCCGTCCACCGGTGACAGCTGGACCGTTGACGTACACGACGGGAGGGCAGCGGCGGCCCCCCTCTCCCGCGGCTCATCGCCTGCTCCCACGATCGTCCGGCAACCCTCTCTTTCGCGTCTCCAATGTCGATCCGAGCGTCCGTCGTTCGTCGTATCAATAGGGGCGAGAGGTGGCATCGATGAACATCGTGCTCTGGATCCTGCAGGTCTTGCTCGCGCTCGCGTTCCTCGCTCACGGCTGGCTCTTTCTCTGGCCCCCGCCGGAGATCGCCGCCATGATGAATCAGTCGCTGCCGCGCTGGTCGCTTCCGGGGATCACGAGGATCAAGCCGTGGCTGGTCGTCTGGGCGGCCGGCGGCATCATGATCGTCATGGTGTCGGCGACGGTCTGGCACGCGATGCGCGGAGAGATCAGCTCCGCGGTGGTCACGCTGGTCCTGCTCGCGATGGCGACCTTCGTCGCGTACATGCGGCAGCGCGTGCGGCCCATCCCCTCACGCGCCGCCTAGGGGCTCGCCCACGGTCCAGCTCGCGCCGTCTTGTCGTTTGCGTCAACGCGCGACGTCACTCGTTCCGGAACGAGTTGTCGGGAAGGTGCGACAATCGACGTTCCTCGGCGAGGGCTGACTCTGTGCTAGCCGTCCAGGACGTTCGCATCGCCGTCCGCGGTCTTCGCCGCAACCCGGCCTTTGCGGCGACCGCGATCGCCACCCTCGCGCTCGGCATCGGTCTCGCGACCGCCGTCTTCACCGTCGCCGAGGCGCTCCTCCTGCGCGACCTGCCCGTTCGTGACCAGGGCCGGCTGGTCGTCCTGTGGGGCGAAACGCCGGACGGACGGTTCGCGAACTACCCGGTGGCGCTCGACGATGCCGTGCGGTTCGGCCAGGGCGCGCAGGCGCTCGCGAGAACGGCCTTCTTCGCCTACCAGGGCGCGTGGCCGGCGCCCGTTCGCGACGGCGGCCTGGTCTCGCGGCTGCGGCTGGCCCAGGTGTCGGGCGCGTTCTTCGACGTGCTGGGCGCGCAGCCGGTGCTGGGCCGCGCGCTGCGCCCCGGCGACGACGTCGTCGGCGCCGCGCCGGTGGCGGTTCTGAGTCACGGCGCCTGGCAGCGACGCTACGGAGGTTCCCCCGATGTACTCGGGAGAAAGGTCATCCTGCACGAGACGGGCGTCGCTTACGAGATCGTCGGGGTGATGCCGCGCGGCCTCGACTGTCCGAAAGGCGCGGACATGTGGACGGCGCTGGTGCCGTCGCGCACTCCCGCCGCCGCCGGGCCGCCTCCCGTCATCCACGTGAACGTCGTCGGACGGCTACGTCCGGGCGCGTCCGCGGCGACGGCGCGGGACGAGCTGTCCGCATTCTTCGCCCGGGGCGATGCCGGGCCGGAACAGCGCACGCTGAGAGGAGTCGCGCACGGCTTGCAAGAGGTCGTGCTCGGGGACGCCCGGCCCGCGCTCATCGCATTCGCGGTGGCCTCCGGCCTGCTCCTGCTGATCGCCTGCCTGAACGTCGCCAACCTGCTCCTCGTGCGCGGTGTCGCGCGGGTGCGCGAGATCGCGGTCCGCTCGGCTCTGGGTGCCAGCCGCTCGCGCCTGATTGCCCTGTTCCTCACCGAGGACTTGCTGTTGGCGCTCGTCGGTGGCGCCCTGGGCGTGGGCCTCGCGGTGGCCGCGGCGCGGAGCTTCGTCGCGCTGGCGCCGGAGGGCGTGCCGCGGCTGGACGAGATCCACGTCGACGGCACCGCCTTGGCGGCGGCCGCGCTGGTGACCCTGCTCGCTCTGCTGCTGTTCAGCATCGTTCCCGCGGTCATCGCCTCCAGCGTCCCCCCGCGATCCGCGCTTCAGGGAGGCGCACGCACGGGCGTCACGCCACGATCGCGACGAGCGACCGAGGGACTCGTGATCGCGCAGGTGGCGCTGGCCGTGCTCCTCCTGTCGGCGGCGGGCCTGATCGCGAGGACCCTCGTCAATCTGGAACGTGCCGACCTCGCGTTCCAATCGAAGCCGTTGTTGATCGCCGAACTCGCGGTCCGGTCCGATGCCGGCGACAGCACGCGGCAGATCACGCTCCTGGACCGGCTGCTGCCGGCCGTGCGCCGCGTCCCGGGCGTGCGGGCCGTCTCACCGGTCCTGGCCGTGCCGTTTTCGGAGTCGGCGGGGTGGGATGGCCGGTTCGCATCGGACGGTCAGCCCGCGGACGAGGCGGCGCGCAATCCGATCCTCAACATCGAGATCGTCGAGCCGGACTACTTCGCCGTGTTCGGAATGCCGGTCCGGCACGGGCGCGTGTTCGACGATCACGATCGGGCGGGTGCGGTGCCGGTCGTCGTGGTCAGCGAATCCACGGCGCGCCACCACTGGCCGGGCCAGGATCCGATCGGCCAGGTTCTCGTCTTCGGTTCGAAGCGCGAGAAGCGATTCGAGGTCGTCGGCGTCGTCGCCGACACCCGGTATCGCGAGCTGCGGCAGGCGCGCCCTAGCGTCTACATCCCGCTGCGGCAATCGGAGTTCCCGTTCTTCCTCTCGACGCTCGCCATCCGGACGGATGCAGAGCCGTCGGCGGTCGTGCCCGGGCTCCGCGCCGCCATCGGAGCCGTCGATCCCGACGTCGCGCTGTCCATCGCCGCGCGGTTCGACACGTTCCTCGACCGGATGCTGGCGCAGCCGCGGCTGAACGCGCTGCTGCTGGCCGTCTTCGCGGGAGCGGCCATGGCCCTCGCCGGAGTGGGGCTGTTCGGGGTCATGTCCGCGATGGCGCGCCAGCGGACGTTCGAGATGGGCGTGCGCCTCGCGCTCGGGGCCCGGCCACTCGACGTCTCCGTCCTGGTGGCGCGGCGCGGTCTCGCCCTCAGCGCCGCCGGGATCGGCGCCGGCCTGGCCGCGGCGCTCGGGGTGAACCGGCTGCTCGTCGCGATGCTCTACGAGGTCACGCCCTCGGACGGCGCGACGCTGATGGGCGCGGTGGCCCTGGTCCTCGGCGTGGCCGCGGTCGCCGCCGGCATCCCGGCCCGCGCCAGCGCGCGCACGGATCCGGTCGTCGCTTTGAGAGCGGACGGCTGACGCGAGCGCCTAGA
>Ga0075428_100010418_pt1 | contig 10322 bp, 7 predicted proteins | sample RhiMetdeltSRZDD2_FD_75291 | JGI IMG/M metagenome (GOLD analysis project Ga0075428, IMG submission 75291) | Populus rhizosphere microbial communities from Tennessee, USA - Rhizosphere MetaG P. deltoides SRZDD2 | ecosystem: Host-associated > Plants > Roots > Rhizosphere > Soil | place: USA...
GCGAGCGCCGCGCGCGGGGCCGCACGGGCCTCGCCGGCCGCGCGATCCTCTCGCTCTGGGCGCTCGGCAGCGCCGCGGCCCTCGCCGCGTGGCGCGCGGGGCTCTTCTAGCGGGCGCCCGGGGCGTGCGCTTCACTCGGATCGCGACGAGGAGGTCGCGGTGATGCCCCCGGACACGACCGAGCGCAACAAGGAGATCGCGCGCGAGCTCTTCGCGGCGCTCTCGAACGCGGACGTCGCGGAGCTCGACCGGCTCTACGCCGAGGACTTCGAGCTCTGGACGGCCGGCACGCTGCCCTTCTCGGGGACGCGCGGCAAGGCCGAGGCACTCGCGGGGATGGACTTCGTCGCGTCGCTCTTCCCGAAGGGGATCCGCTTCGAGATCCGCGCGATGACGGCGGAGGGCGAACGCGTCGCCGTCGAGGCGGAGTCGTTCGGGACCCATTCGAGCGGGCTCCCCTACCACAACACCTACCACTTCCTCGTCGTGATCCGCGACGGCAGGATCCGCCGCTTCAAGGAGTACATGGACACGATGCACGCGGACGAGGTGCTGGTGAAGGCGACGCAGGCGACTGCCGCGCGCTGACCCGGGCTCAGCCCGGCGGCGGCACCGGCGCGCCGAGATGCTGGCGCGCGAAGAAGGCCCAGATCTCGCTGGCTCCGTCGATGTCCGCGTTGGTGGGGCCGAGCGCGCGCGGGTAGCGCCCGCGCGAGCTCGGGAAGGTGTGGCCGCCGCCGTGGACGACGAGGTGCGCGACCTCGGGCCCCGGGCCGTCGACGAACTCCACGATCTCCGCCCACGAGTCGTCGTCGCGGCTGCGCTCCGGGTAGCGGTGCCGGCGCGGCGGCTGCCGGTGCCCGTCGAGCCCGGCCCAGTAGGCGGCGCTCGCCTCGCTCGAGAGCACCGTGCCGCGGTCGCCCCAGACGCCGTAGAAGACGACGTGTCCGCCGTAGAAGGGGTTCATCGGGTCCTCGGTGCCGTTCAGGATCAGCACCGCGACCGGCTTCCCGGCGCGCGTGCAGTCGAGGTTCGCGTCGTCGGGAAGGCCCGCCGCCACCGGCGCGACGGCCGCGACGAGGTCCGGCGCCTCGAGCGCGAGGCGGTAGGCCATCTGCCCGCCGTTCGAGATCCCGGTCGCGTAGATGCGCGACGGATCGACGCCCTGCTCCGCCTCGAGGCGCGTGGCGAGCGCGCGCAGGAAGCCGACGTCGTCGACGTCCTGCGCGTTCGCGCTGTAGGGGGCCGCGCGCCGGCAGTCGTTCCAGTGGCCCTCGAAGCCGTCGGGGTACGCGACGACGAAGCCCTCGCGGTCGGCGAGCTCGTCGAAGGCGTAGAAGGTCCCCGTGCGCGCCTGCTCGGCGTTCCCCATCGAGCCGTGCAGCACGAAGACGAGCGCGGGGTGCGGGGCGCGCGACGCGGGGACGTAGAGGGTGTAGGTGCGCTCGCGCTCGCCCACGCGCAGGCTCCCGGCGACGAGCTCTCCCGTCAACGCGGGCAGCTCGGGCGGCGGCGCCCAGGCGAGCAGGCGCCAGCCCACCGCTCCGGCAAAGAGCAGCACCAGGACGATCGCGAGCGCCAGCTTCGCGAGCCTGCGCACGCCGCGCTCCCCCTCAGGCCCCGGGCGGCGCCGGCCGCACCGAGATCTCGATCCCCGAGAGGTGTGACATCCCGGAGAGCGCCTCGGTGTTCGCGACGCCGTCGCCCGCGAGCAGGTTCGAGTTCACGCCGGCGTGCTCGCGCGCGACGCGGAGCCCCTGCGCGCGGGCGTGGCCCCAGCCGTGCGGCAGCGCCGCGGTGCGCGGCATCAGCTCGTCGCTGATGCGCACGGGGGCGACGACGCGCCCGAAGGCCGAGGCGATCTCCGCGCGGTCGCCCTCGGCGAGGCCCGCGCGCGCCGCGTCCTCGGGGTGGAGGTAGAGGTAGTTGCTGCGCTCCTTCGCGTAGCCCGGCGCGTTGCGCAGCCAGGAGTTCAGCGAGCCGCGCTCGCGCTTCGAGATGAGCTTCAGCCGCTCGCGACCCGCGAGCTCGCGCTCGTAGTCGGCCTCGAGGCCCCGAGCCGCGCGCACGAACTCGGCGGGCGCGAGCTGGACGCGGCCGTCGGGCGTCAGCACGCGATCGGTCCCCAGGAAGTCGCCGGGCCGGTTCGGGTCGAGGAGCTTCCCGTGCGGGTGGTCGCGCAGCTGCGCGCGGCGCCCGCCGACGCCGGCGCGCGCGAGCACGAGGCCGATCAGCGTCCCGGGCTTCACCGCGAGGCGGTGCAGCCGCGAGTGGGCGAGCCGCGCGTTCGCGCGCAGGAAGGCGTCGGCCGCGCGCGAGCCGAAGAGGCGCACCCCGCAGGCCTCCGCGAGCTTCACGTAGATCCACCACTCCTCGCGCACGTCGGGCGGCGCCTCGAGCACGGGATCGGTGTAGTGCACGTAGCGCACCGGCTGGCTCCCGCACAGCGTCTGGATCGCGTAGGGGATGTCGGCGCGCTCGAGGAAGGTCGTCGACGGCAGCACGTAGTGTGCGAGGTCGCCCGTCTCGTTGCGGAAGACGTCGATCGCGACCAGGAGCTCGAGCTCGCGCAGCGCGCGCTCGAGGCGGCCCGAGGGGTTCGGGCAGCCGAGCACGGGGTTGCTCGCCCAGACGATCATCGCGGTCACGCGGCGCGGATCGTCGCTCAGGATCTGGTCGGCGAGGACGCCGACCGGCCAGGTATCGACGACCGAGGGGAAGGAGCCCACCGGCGTGCGGTCGGTGCGCTCGAAGCGGCCCTCGCGCTTCGCCTCGGCCGGCATGTCGACGATGCCTCGGCCCATCAGCGTCCCGCCGCGGCGGTCGAGGTTCCCGGACACGGCGTTCGCAGCCTCGAGCAGCCAGTAGCAGAGCGTGCCGTGTCGCCCCTGGTTCACCCCGGTCGAGAGGTAGAGCGCGGCGGCTCCGGAGGCGCGGTGCGCGGCGGCGAGCTCGCGCAGCCGGGCGGCCGGGACGCCCGTCACCGGCTCCTGGCGCTCCGGCGTCCAGGGCTCGACCACGCGCCGCAGCTCCTCGAGGCCCGCCGTGTGGGCCGCCACGCGCGGGTCGTCCCCTGCGCCCGCGAGCAGGAGCTCGCGGACGAAGGCCGCGAGGAAGTACACGTCGGTGTCGGGGCGGATCGCGACGTGCTCGCCCACGGCGTCGGCGGTCTCCGTGCGGCGCGGGTTCACGAAGACGACGCGGCCGCCGCGGCGCAGGACGTCGCGCAGCGCCCCGATCGAGTGCGGCAGGTGGACGAGGCTCGTGTTCGAGACCGAGGGGTTCGAGCCGAGGAGCATCAGGAAGCGCGCGTGCGGGACGTCGGGGAAGGCCAGCCGGAAGGGCGAGCCGTACATCTCCTGGTTCACGCGGAACTTGTTGTTGCAGTCGACCGAGCCGACGCCGTAGGCCTGGCGCGTGCCGAGCCCGGAGAGGAAGGCCTGCTGGATCGCCGGCGCGAGCGTCGTCGCGCCGGCCGGGCTCCCCATGAAGTGCGCGAGCGTGTCCGGGCCGTGCGCGGCGACGAGCTCGCGGAGCTTCGCGCCGATCTCGCCGATCGCGTCGTCCCAGGAGATGCGCTGCCACGCGTCCCCGACGCGCTTCATCGGGTGCAGCACGCGGTCGGGGCTGTGCTGCACCTCGGCGAAGCGCGTGCCCTTGATGCAGGCGTAGCCGCGGCTCGCGACGTGCTCGCGGTCGGGCTCGATCGCGACGACGCGGTTGTCGCGCACGCGCACGCGGATGCCGCAGGTCGCCTCGCAGATCCGGCAGAAGCTCAGGCGCTCCGACTCGCCGCGCTCTCCCATCCGCCGAGACTAGACTCGCGCGCGAAACGGAGTCAAGCTCCGGCCGCCGGCGGGAGGGCGGGTCTTGAGCGGAGCGGCGATTCGCATCGGGGACCTCGCCCGGCCGCGGTTCCCGCTGCCGGTCCGCCTCCTGAACGCGCTCGGCGGCCCGGCCTCGCGCCGCCTCGTACGCCTCGACGAGGCGACGCTGCTCGCCGCGGCGCGCCGCCGCGCGCGGCTCGAGGACTTCGGCGATCCCTCCTTCCTCGGGCCCTTCCGCGTCTTCCTCGACGCGCTCGAGCGCGAGGCGGGGCTCTCGGCGCTCGGGCGGATCACGACGCGCGAGCACCTGCTCCAGCTCCTCGTCTCGCGCCTGCGCCTCGAGGACCTGATCCGCCGCCACCCGGAGATCCTCGAGGAGCGCATCGAGAGCCCGATCGTGATCGCCGGGCTCCCGCGCAGCGGGACGACCCACCTCTTCAACCTCCTCTCCTGCGACGCGAGCCTGCGCTGGCTCCCGTACTGGGAGAGCCTCGAGCCCTTCCCCGACCCGGCCGAGCGGCCCGGAGCCGACGGCCGCGACCCGCGGATCGCGCGCTGCGCCGGCGCGCTCGCGGCGATGGAGCGGCTCCTGCCGCTCTTCCCGGCGATGCACGAGTTCACGGTCGAGGGCCCGCACGAGGAGATCCAGCTGCTCGCGCTCCAGTTCTCGACGCAGCTCTTCGAGGCGAGCTACGACGTCCCCGCCTACGGCCGCTGGTACTCGACCACCGACCAGACCCCCGCCTACGCGTACCTCCGGCGCACGCTGAAGGCGCTCCAGTGGCTGCGCCGCGGTCGGCGCTGGCTGCTCAAGACGCCGCAGCACCTCGAGAACCTCGGGCCCCTCGCCGCGACCTTCCCCGACGCGCGCTTCGTCCAGACCCACCGCGATCCGGTGCGCATCACCGCGTCGCTCGGGACGATGATCTCCTACGGGCTGCGCACGTCGCAGCGCCGGCCCGACCCGCGCCGCGTCGGCCGCACCTGGGCCGCGGCGATCGAGCGCATGCTGCGCGCGAACGTCGAGGGGCGGCGCCATCTCCCCGCCGCGCAGGTCATGGACGTGCGCTTCGACGAGTACATGAAGGACGTCTTCGGCACCGTGGAGCGGGTCTTCGCCTTCTGCGGCGAGCCCCTCGAGGGCGAGGTGCGCGCGAACGTGCGCGCCTTCCTCGACGCCAACCCGAAGGGCAAGCACGGGACGATCGACTACCGGCTCGAGGACCTCGGTCTCGACGAGGGCGAGCTGCGCGAGCGGCTGCGCTTCTACTCCGAGCGCTTCGGCGTCCCCGCGGAGGGCGGCGCATGAGCCGCCCCCGGGGCGCAGACCGCTGCACAGCCGCGCGCGGCTGACACTCCGGCGGGGAATCGAGGGCACGGAGCGACACTCCGCGCGCTTCCCACGCCGCAGAGCGGATGTGAAGGCGGCCGGCAGGAATCGCGAGAAGCCGCCGATCCGCGCCGGTCCGCGGCGCGCGTCGCAGGCGCGGGAGCGCCCGCGGCACGCGGCTTGCAATCCCTCCCAGCGGCCCTGCAAGTGACAGGGAATCCCGCCTGCGGGCGGATGCGGAGATCGCGCCGCACCCGCGCGTCGCAGCGCGCAGCAGCAGACAAAGGGAGAGTTCCATGAGCATGATCCAGCGCCTGATCCGCGACGACGCGGGGATGGAGATGGTCGAGTGGGCGATCGTCGGGGTCGTCTTCGCCGTGGCCGCCGCCGCGTTCTGGGGCAGCCTCGCGAGCAACATCGACAGCGCCCTCGGCAAGATCGAGCAGCAGGTCAACCCGACCGCTCCGTAGTCGAGCCCTACCGCACCGCGAGCGATCGAGCTCCACCGCCCCGCGCGCCCGGAGCCTCGTCCGCCACCCGGTCGCTCGCCACGTTTGCGCCGCTGTCTGCCCGACGGGCGGGCAGCGGCCATTCGTGCTGGTGCGAGCGCGCCGCGCGGTAAGCTCCCCGCGCTCCGGTGCTCCGGAGGGCGAGGGCCTTGGGCAGAGCGACGCAGCCGGGCGGTCGAGGCGGAGCGTGGCGCAACGCGCTGCTGCTCCTCGTCGCCGTGCTCGCGAGCGCGGCGCTCGCCGAGGGGCTCGCGCGCGGCTTCTGGTGGCTGCGCAGCGGCGTGGCGTCGCCCGACCGCCTGCTCGAGGCGCTCTACCCGGAGCTGCGGCCGCTCGCGGAGCGCCCTCCCGAGCGCGGCGACGCGACCTTCGACGTGCTCCTGCTCGGCGGCTCGGTGCTCCACGACAGCTGGGGCGACGTCGAGGAGCAGCTCCTCGAGCAGCTCGCGCGCGCGGGCCACCGCGACGTGCACATCCACAACCTCGCCCAGCCGGCGCACACGACGCGCGACAGCCTGGTGAAGTACGAGGCGCTCGGGGGCGCCCGCTTCGACCTCGTCGTCGTCTACCACGGCATCAACGACGCGCGCGCGAATGCCGCTCCACCCGAGGTCTTCCGCGACGACTACTCGCACCTGCCCTGGTACGAGCTGGTCGACGCCCTCGCCCCCGCGCAGGGCCGCGCCCGCTTCGCCCTTCCGGCGACGCTGCGCTACCTCGCGGCGCGGGTGCGCCAGGCGCTGGCCCCCGGGCGCTACGCCGGCTCCGACCGGCCGCGTCCGGAGTGGCTGCGCTACGGCTCGGCGCTGAAGAGCGCGGCGGTCTTCGAGCACAACGTCGGCGGCGTCCTCGAGCTCGCGGCCGCGCGCGGCGACCCGGTGCTGCTCGCGACCTTCGCGCTCCACGTCCCGCGCGACTACTCGCTCGCGGGCTTTCGCGAGAAGCGCCTCGACTACCTGCTCTTCTATTCGCCGCTCGAGCTCTGGGGCGAGCCCTCGAACGTCGCGGCGGCGGTGCGCGCCCACGACGAGGCGCTGCGGCGCCTCGCGGCGCGCACGCCGGGCGCGATCCTCGTCGACGAGGATCGCCTGATGCCGCGCGGCGCGCGCTGGTTCAACGACCCCTGCCACCTGACGAGCGAGGGCTCGGCCATCTTCGCCGGCTACCTGGTCGAGGCGATGCTCCCGCTCCTCGGGCCGGCGCAGTGAGCCCGGGCGGCTCCGGCGCACCGCCGCGCCGCACGCTCGCGCTCGGCGCGGCGATCCTGCTCGCGGCCTGCGCCGCGCTGGCGCTCCACGCCGCCCACTACCATCCCTTCCTCTCCGACGACGCGCTGATCTCGCTGCGCTACGCGCGCCGGCTCCTCGACGGGCACGGCCTTACCTGGACCGAGGGGCGCCCGGTCGAGGGCTACTCGAACCTGCTCTGGATCCTCTGCGTCGCGGCGCTCGCCGCGCTCGGGGCCGACCCGATCGACGCGGCCCGCGCCCTCGGCATGGCCGGCGCCGCGGCGGCGCTGCTCGCGCTGCTGCGCGCCTTCCCTCCGCGCTCGGCGCGCGACGCGCTGCCGGCCGCCGCGGGCGCGGCGGCTCTCGTCGCGGCGGCTCCGATCGCGGTGTGGACCGTCGGCGGGCTCGAGCAGCCGCTGGTCGCTGCGTGCCTCGCCTGGGCGACGGCGCTCGCGCTGCCGCTGGTCGCCGGGCGCGGCGGCGACCTCACGCGCGCCGGAGCGGCGCTCGCGCTCGCCCTGCTCTGCCTCGCGAGGCCCGACGGACCGCTCTTCACCGCGGGAAGCCTCGCCGCGCTCGGGCTCGGCGCCGGCGAGCGGCGCGCGCGCGCCCGCTCGGCCGCGTGGCTCGCCGCGCTGCCGGCGCTCGCGGTGCTCGGGCAGCTCGCGTTCCGGCTCGCGACCTACGGCGAATGGCTCCCGAACCCCGCGCTCGTGAAGCTCGCGCCCTCCGCACATCGACTGGGCGAGGGGCTGAGCCACGTCGGCGCGGGCCTGCTCGCGCTCTCGCCCTTCTCGGAGCTCGCGCTCACCGTCGCCTGCGCCGGCGCCGGCGGCTTCTTCGCGCCCGACCCGGCGCGGCGTGCGCGGCTGCGCCTCCTGCTGATCCAGGCGCTGCTCTGGCTCGGCTACCTCGCCGCGGTCGGCGGCGACATCTTCCCCGCCTACCGCCACTTCGTGCCGTTCGTCGTGCTCGGCGCCTTCGCCCTGGCCGAGGGAGTCGCGTGGGTGCTGGAGCCGCGGCGCTCGGCGCGCGCGTGGCGTCGCAGCGCGCTCGCGCTCGCGGTGGCGGTCGCCGCGACCGCCTGGATCGGCCTGCGCGACCACGAGAGCCGGCGTGCGATCGCCGAGCGTTTCGAGTGGCGCGGGCAGGTCGTCGGGATCGCGTTGCGGCGCGCCTTCGCGGCGGAGCAGCCGCTCGTCGCGGTGACGGCGGCGGGCGCCATTCCGTACTGGTCGGAGCTCCCCGCCCTCGACATGCTGGGGCTCAACGACTACGAGCTCGCGCGCCTGCGCCCGCCCGACTTCGGGCGCGGTCGCCTCGCCCACGAGCTCGGCGACGCCAGGGCCGTGCTCGCGCGCGAGCCCGACCTCATCGTCTACCACGTGGGCCAGATCGGGAGCGACCTGCGCGTGGGCCGCGAGCTCGACGCGCTGCCGGAGTACCGCGAGGCGTACGCGCCGCTGACGCTCTTCGGCGGCGCCGCGCCCGTCGAGGAGCGCTTCGTCGTCTGGGCGCGGCGCGAGAGCCCGCGCGTAGGCCTTCGGCGCGAGGGAGACTCGATCGCGATCCCGGGCCACCTCTTCGCGGCGCAGGGCGTCGGAATGGCGCGACCCGACGCCGCGGGGCGCTTCGCGGCGGTCGTCGGGCGCGGGACGCCCGGGCTCGCCGAGCGCATCGCGCTACCGGCGGGGCGCTGGCGGCTCGAGGTCGACGCGAGCGGGCCCGTGCTCGCGCGCGTGCGCTCGAGCGCCTCGGGCGCGCCGCTCGCCGAGGGCGCCACGCCGCTCGAGGTCGAGGTGCGCGAGCCCGGAGGCCTCCCCGTGGACGTGCTCCTCCAGGCGCCGCCAATGAGCCAGGTGCGCGTGCACGGCGCGGCCCTGACCCGACTTCGGCCCTGATTGACTCCGCTCGCCTGCGGCTCGCTGCGCGCGCTGGCGCGCTTGCCGCCCGAGCCACGAATCGAAGCCGCTCTCTGCGGCATGTAGGCCGTCGGGGTCTCGTGAGAAGGGGACCGAGCCGGTCGAGCCCACGTGCGAGGTGAAGCGGAGAGCGCCTCCGGCCCGGGACGGACCTCCAGGACGCCGGTTCGTGGGTCGGCTACAGGCGTGTGCGCGGGGGTCCGATGATGCGGTCGTGGCCGCCGAGGCGAACGGGGAGCGCCGCGAGGGCGCGCACTTCGCGCGCGGGCTTGCCTGTCTCTGCGCGCTCGCCGCGGTGCTGCGCGCCGCGATCCTCTCCGAGCAGATCGATGCGAACCCCTTCGCGGCCGTCCCCTGGTCCGACGCCGAGCTCTACTGGAGCATGGCGGGCGACCTCGCCGCCGGCCGCGGGATGGGTGGCGCGCCCTTCTCGGTGGCGCCGCTCTACCCGGCGCTGCTCGCGCTGCTGCGCGCCGCCGGCGGCGGCCTCGTCGCGCTCTACGCGCTTCAGGCGGCGCTCCACGTCGCCACCGCCGCGCTCGTCGCCGCGGCGGCGCGCGAGCGCTTCGGCGCGCGCGCGGGTCTCGCCGGCGCCGCCCTCTTCCTTCTCCTCGGCGAGGCGGCGCTGCACGGCGCGCGCGCGCTCCCGACGACGCTCCAGCTCTTCCTCGCCGCGTGGCTCTGGCTCGAGTGCGCGCGCCTCTCGCCGTCCGCCGCCGCGGCGGGCGGCGTCGCGCGCCGGCCCGGGCCGCTCCCGGTCGCGCGCACCGGCGCAGCACTCGGCCTCTTCGCGCTGGCGTTCCCCGCCGCGCTGCTCCTCGTCCCGCTGCTCGGCCTCTGGATCGCGAGGTGCGCGGGGCTCTCGCGCGCCGCGCTCGCGACCGGCGCCGCGCTCGGCGCGATCGCCCCGGCGACGCTCGCCAACGCGGTCGCCTCCGGCGAGTGGATCCCCATCACCGCGCACGCGGGGGTCACGCTCGCGCAGGGCAACGACGCGCGCAGCGTCGGCATCTACACGCCGCTCGCAGGCGTGAGCCCCTCGATCCTCGAGCAGTCGCGCGACGCGGCGGCGGTCTTCGAGCGCGAGACGGGGCGGCGCGGGTCGTTCGCCGAGGTCGATGCCTGGTTCCGCGACCGCGCGCTCGCCTGGTGGCGCGCGTACCCCCTCGATGCCGCCGCGCTCTTCGCGCGCAAGCTCCACTGGACGCTCGCCTCGAGCGGCTACGACAACGTCGCGACCTTCGCGCTCGAGCGCGAGCACGGCCTCGGGCGGCGCGCCGCGCTCGCGCCGCTCGAGCTGCCCTGGCTCTTCGGCCTCGCCGCGCTGGGCCTGCTCGTCGCGCGCCGCGAGCGACGCGGGGCCGCGCCCGAGCTCGCGCTGCTGCTGCTCCCGATCGCGGTGTGCGTGGTCTTCCACTACTCGGGACGCTACCGGCTCGTCGCGGCGCCCGTCGCCTGCGGGCTCGCCGGCGCGGCGCTCGCGCGCTGGCGCTCGCTGCCCGTCC
>Ga0075428_100010420_pt1 | contig 10321 bp, 7 predicted proteins | sample RhiMetdeltSRZDD2_FD_75291 | JGI IMG/M metagenome (GOLD analysis project Ga0075428, IMG submission 75291) | Populus rhizosphere microbial communities from Tennessee, USA - Rhizosphere MetaG P. deltoides SRZDD2 | ecosystem: Host-associated > Plants > Roots > Rhizosphere > Soil | place: USA...
TGAGCCCGCCGTCGGGGAGCACGATGCGCCGGCGGCCGTCGCGCACGCGCCGCACGATGCACCACTCGCGCGGCACGAGCTGGTAGGGGCCATAGACGTACGGGTAGCGGAAGTGCGTGGCGTGGGGGTGGTGCGCGAAGACCGCCTCCTCGGTGCGCCGGATGCGGAAGCCCTTCTCGTCCTCCGCCTCCTCGCGCACGAGCGGCGCGCTCTCGGGCGTCGGCACCGGCAGCCCCGCCGGCTCGAGCAGCGCGGGGTTCATGTAGCCGCGGTAGGCGGGGGCACCGCCGACGGAGAGGAAGCGCGCGGTGCGCCCGACCATCGCCTCGGCGATGCGGCGCAGGCGCCCGTAGGTCGCGATGCAGAGCTCGAAGCGGCGCTGCGCGACGGCGCCCGCGAAGGCCTGCGCGTCGTAGGCGTCGGCGTGGACGTGCTCGACCTCCGCAGGGATCTCGGGCACCTCGTGGCGCCCGCTGTGGAGGATCGTCACCGCGTAGCCGCGCGCGAGCAGGCCCCGCACGATGAAGGGCCCCGTGGGCCCGGTGCCGCCGATCACGAGCGCGCGCACGCGCTCCTACGCGGGCTCGGCGACGCCGCGGTACATCTGCGCGAGGATGCCGGGGCCGCGGTGGCGGAAGCGGTCGAGCGACACCAGCCGGAAGCCCGCTCCCTCGACGAGGTGGTCGACGGGCCGGTTCATGTTGCAGCCGTCGGCGAGGCGCACCCAGAGCGGGTTCAGGCGGTCCTGCCAGCGCGCGGTCGACGCCGCCTCCGCGCGGCCGTGCTCGACGAAGAAGAGGCGGCCGCCGGGCCTGAGCACGCGCAGGAGCTCGCCGAGCGCCGCGCGCACGTCGGGGATCGAGCACAGGGTCCAGGTCGAGACGACGCAGTCGAAGCGGCCGGCGTCGAAGGGGAGCGTGAGATCGGCGCGCAGGTCCGCGCGCTCGATCGGGAAGCGCGCCGCCGCGATGCGCCGGGCGACGGGCGGGTAGGCGACCGGGATGTTGGGGTCGAGCGCGACCAGCGACTTCACGCCGGGGCCGTAGTGCGCGACGTTCAGGGCCGTCCCGAAGCCGATCTCGAGCACCGAGCCGTGGGCCTGCCCCACCGTCGGGCCGCGCAGGTCGTCCATCTGGCGCAGCGCGAGGTCGAGCAGTCGGGGCCGGATCCACGTGCGCAGCGACATGCGGCGATCCTACCCGGCCTGCGACGCGGCGTCAGGGGGTGACGATCGGGAACGGGCCAGCGGGGCTGTCGAGGAGCGCGAGGAAGGCGAGCAGCTCGACCCGGCTGCCCTCGACCGAGAGCTCGTCGCCGAAGACGAGCTCTCGCAGGCCGGCCTGCTGCGTGGCGATGCGCACGAGGAGGTCGCGCGTGAGCCCCACCGTCGCGACGGCCGACGGGTCCGCGCCGCGGCGCTCGTGGTGGAGCACGCCGTTCTCGAGTCGGAGCACCCAGGTCTCGCCGAGGTCGCGGAAGACGAGGTTCAGCGCCGTCGTCTGGCCCTGCGCCGCGTCGCCGTCGATGCGCGTGGCGAGCGAGGTGAAGAACGCGTCGAGCGGCACATGGCGCAGCAGGCCCGCCGCCGTCGCGAGCGAGGGCGAGGGCGTCGGACCGTGGCGCAGCTCGAAGGCACCGGTGAGGTAGACGTCGCGCCACGGGCCCGACTCCGCCTGGTAGCCGAGCTGCTCGTAGGCCTGCGCGAGGAGGTCGCGCGCCTCGCGGTCGTCGGGATCGGCGAAGACCGCGTGGTCGAGGAGCGTGGCGGCCCAGCGGTACTCGCCGCGCTCGTAGGCCTCGAGCGCACGCCGCCGCACCTCCGCGGCGCCGCCCATCGCCTCGACGTAGCGCGTCCCCGCCTCGACCGGGGGCAGCGGGTCGAGATGCGCGGGGTTGCCGTCGTACCAGCCGAAGTAGTCCTGGTAGACGCCCTTCGCGTCGTGGCGCACGGTGCCGTAGTAGCCGCGGCTCGCGAAGACCGTGCGCAGCTCCTCGGGCAGCTCGAGCTCCTCGGCGATCTCCTGCGGCGTGGCGCCCGCGTTGGCGCGGCGCAGCGCCTGGTCGTGGATCCAGCGATAGGTGTCGCGCTGCTGCGCCAGGTAGGCGGCGACGCGCTCCTTGCCGAAGGTCGGCCACTGGTGGCTCGCGAAGACGACCTCGGCGTCGGCGAAGAGCCGCCGCGCCTCGTCGATGTAGCCGCTCCAGCGCAGCGCGTCGCGCACCTTCGCGCCGCGCAGCGTGTAGAGGTTGTGCAGGTTCCGGCTCACGATCTCGGCGCCGCACCAGGCCTTCGCGTCGGGCAGGTAGAAGGTGAGCTCCGCCGGCGCCTCGGAGGAGGGCGCGTACTGGAACAGGAAGCGCACGCCGTCGAGCTCCATCGCCTGCGGCGTGTGGTCGACGAGGTCGGTGGGTGCGGCGATCGAGATGGTCCCGCGCGCGGGCTCCTTGCCGAGCCCCGTGTCGACGTGGCCGCGCGCGTCGCGCGGCAGCGGCATGCCGTACATGAAGACCGCGCGGCGCCCCATCGCGAGGCCCGCCATCACGTTCTCGCTGGTCGCGGCCTCGAGGAAGCCGCGGGGCGCCACGATGCGCAGGTCGCCGGCCACGTGCGCGTCGGCGAGGACGGCGTCGATGCCGCCGAAGTGGTCGACGTGGCTGTGGGTGAAGATCACGGCGCGGATCGGGGCATCCCCGAGGTGACGGCGCGCGAGCGCGAGGGCGGCCGCAGCGGTCTCGCGCGTGCCGAGCGGGTCGACGACGATCCAGCCCGTCCGGCCCTGGATCACCGAGAGGTTCGCGACGTCGTAGCCGCGCACCTGGTGGATGCCGGGCGCCACCTCGAAGAGCCCGTGCAGGCCGTTCAGCTTCGCCTGGCGCCAGAGGCTCGGGTTCACGCTCGCCGGCGCCTCGCCCGCGACGAAGGCGTAGGCGCGCGTGTCCCAGACCGCGCGCCCGTCGTCGCCCTCGATCACGACCTCGGGGTCGCTCGCGACGAGGCCGCGGCGCGCGTCCTCGAAGTCCTGCGGGTCGTCGAGCGGGAGCGAGAGGGCGACCGCCGCGTTGGCGGCGCGCGTGGCGTCCGTCGGCGCGCTGCGCCCCTGCGCGTCGGTCGCCGCGTCGCCCGGCGGGGTCTCCGCGCGGCCGCAGGCGAGTGCCAGCGGGAGGAGCAGGCAGGCGGATCGGGGTGTGCGCATGCGCGGATCCTACACCCGGCTGGCACCCGGGCGCGCGCGCGGCGATGATCGCGCGAGCGCGCTCGAGGCGGCGCTGGAGGGCCGGAGCATGGCGGTCGAGGCGAGCGACACGCGCTGGGTGCACCGCTCCTGCCCGGTCTGCGAGGCCGCCTGCGGCCTGCGCGTGCAGGTGCGGCCCGCGACGCGCGAGATGCTGCGCGTCGAGGGCGACCCCGACGACCCGCGCAGCCGCGGCTACGTCTGCCCGAAGGCGCAGGCGCTGCGCGGCGTCTACGACGACCCGCACCGGCTGCGCCGCCCCCTCGTGCGCCGCGGCGGCGACTTCGAGGAGGTCGGCTGGCGCGAGGCGCTCGATCTCTCGGCCGAGCGCCTGCTCGCGCTGCGGCGCGAGCACGGCCCCGAGGCGATCGGCGCCTTCATCGGGAACCCGAGCGGCCACGACGCGGGTGCGATGCTCTACACCACCTGGTTCCTGCGCTCGCTCGGGACGCCGCGCGCCTTCAGCGGCGCGCACATGGACCACTTCCCGAAGCTCCTGTCGTCGAAGGCGCTCTACGGGCGCGCGTCGATCCTGCCGATCCCCGACCTCGATCGCTGCGACTACTTCCTCTGCCTCGGCGGGAACCCCGCCGTCTCGCAGGGGAGCCTGATGTCGGCGCCCGACGTGAAGCGGCGGCTGCGCGCGATCCAGGCGCGCGGCGGCAAGCTCGTCGTCGTCGACCCGCGGCGCAGCGAGACGGCGAAGCTCGCCGACCGGCATCATTTCATCCGCCCCGGGACCGACGCCTACCTGCTCTTCGCGATGGTGCACGTGGTCTTCGCCGAGGGCCGCGTGGCGCTCGGGCACCTCGCGGACGTCGTCGACGGGGTCGAGGCCGTGCGCGAGCTCGCGCGGCCCTTCCCGCCCGAGGCCGTCGCGGAGGTCACCGGCATCGCTGCTGCCGAGATCCGCCGCATGGCGCTCGAGTACGCCGACGCGGCGCGCGCCTGCTGCTACGGGCGCATCGGCACCTGCACGGTCGAGTTCGGGACGCTCGCCTCGTGGCTGATCGACGTGCTCGGGATCCTGACCGGCCACTTCGACCGCGAGGGCGGCATGATGTTCCCGCGGCCGCCGCTCGGCGACCTCGAGCCCGGCCCCGAGACGGGACCCTTCCGGATCGGGCGCTGGCGCTCCGCGGTGCGCGGGCTGCCGGAGATCGACGGCCAGATCAGCTGCGCCGCCTTCGCCGAGGAGATCGACGCGGCGGGCGAGCGGCGCATGCGCGGCCTCCTCACCGTCGCGGCGAACCCCGTGCTCACGATCCCGAACGGCCCGCGCGTCGACCGCGCGCTCGCGACGCTCGAGTTCATGGTCTCGGTCGACATCTACCTGAACGAGACCACGCGCCACGCGCACGTGATCCTCCCCACGCTCGCGCAGGCCGAGAAGGAGAACTTCGACTTCTTCTCCGCGACGGCGATCCGCAACTACGTGCGCTGGTCGCCGCCCGCCGTCGACGCCGATCCGGAGGGCATGTCGCACGGCCGCGTGCTGCTCGAGCTCGCGGCGCGGCTCTCGGACCGGAGCGCCGACGCGCTCGAGCGCGAGATCCTCGAGTCGCAGGCGCGGCGGCTGCTCGCGCGCCCGGGCTCGCCGGCGCACGGCGTGCCGCTCGAACGCGCGCTCGCGGCGCTCGAGGGCGAGTCGGGCGCGATGCAGCTCGTCGACCTGATGCTCCGCGCCGGGCCCTACGGCGACGGCTTCGACGACGGGGCGCCCGGCCTCTCGCTGCGGCGGGTGCGCGCGGTCCCGCACGCGATCGACCTGGGGCCGCTCGAGCCGCGCCTCGCCGCGATCCTGCGCTCGCCGGGCAGGCGCATCGACCTCGCGCACCCGCACATCGCGCAGGACGTCGCGCGCCTCGAGGCGCGCCTCGGCGAGCGGGCTCGCGACGACCGCCTGCTGCTGATCGGGCGCCGGCAGCTGCGCAACATGAACTCGCACCTGCACAACCTCCCGGTGCTCGCGCGCGGCAGCGAGCGCTGCACGCTCCTGATCCACGCCGACGACGCGCGCCGGCTCGGGATCGCCGCGGGCGCGCTCGCCCGCGTGCGCTCGCGCGTCGGCGAGGTCGTGGTGCCGGCGCTCGTCGACCCCGACATGATGCCCGGCGTCGTGAGCCTCCCGCACGGCTACGGCCACGGCGCGCCGGGCACGCGCCTCCCGGTCGCCGAGCGGCTCCAGCCCGGCGTGAACTCGAACGCGCTCACCGACGACCTGCCCGTCGACCCGATCTCGGGCACCTGCCTCGCGAACGGCATCCCGGTCGAGGTGAGCGCGGCCTAGCGGCTCGATGAGGCAGGGCTCGGGCCCGAGGCCGACCCCGCCGAGGCCGACTCCCTGGCCGCGGAGGAGCCGCTGCTCGTCGACCTCCACGCCGATCCGCCGTGCCGCCCGGTCACGCGTTGGACACCGATCGGCCGAGGGGGTCCTGATTTTCGGGTTGCGATCCCGGGCGGCTTGCTGTCTAGTGGTACGCAGCTGGAGCTGTAGAGCGCACATGAAGCTCTCCGCTGCGCTGTTCTTCCTCGCGGTCGCGTCTGCGTCGCCCGCCGCGCAAGGCGCCTCGTTCGCGATCAACCCGACCGCCGACGCGTTCGTCACCACCGGTCCGACCGGGAATCTCTCCGGAAACAACTACGGTGGCGCCGGCTCGGTCTCGGTGGCTGCGCCGGGATTGCCGCAAGGCGAGCTCCAGGGCGTGTTGAAGTTCGATCTCGCCGGCGCCGCAGCGTCGTTCGACGGCGCGTTCGGCGCCGGGCAGTGGAGCGCTCAATCGGTGGTGCTGCAGCTCACCGCGACAGCTGCGAACAACGCCATCTTCAACGCTCCGGCCGCGGGGCAGCTCGGCGTTTCGTGGCTGCAGAACGACTCGTGGACCGAGGGTACGGGATCGCCCGCTGCACCGGGCGCGAGCGGCATCACGTTCGCGACCCTTCAGAGCACGTTCATCGGCGCGGGCGACGAGAGCCTCGGAACGTTCGGCTTCACAGGCGCGACCAGCGGTGCGTTCGCCTACTCGTTGGGATTGACGTCCGGTCTGAATGCCGACCTGCTCGCCGGTAGCATCCTGAGCCTCGGGCTATTCGCCGCAGACGGCAGCATGAGCGGCGTCTTCAACTCGCGAAGCTTCGTCACGCCCGCGAGCCGGCCGCTCCTCACGATCGTCGCGGTTCCCGAGCCGGGTTCGCTGCAGCTCGGCGCGCTCGGCCTGCTGCTGCTCGGCCTGAGGCGGCCTTCTGGAACCGCGGTCCGTCGGAAGGCACGACCGGCCGCGTGACGCGGCCGGGCGAGGCGAGGCGAGCTTCTCGATCGAGACCGGCTCGCTCATCCGCGACCGCTCTCGTGCGGCGCCGACGCCTTCGCCAGATGCCGCAGCTTGTCCGGATTGCGCACCACGTACACCGCCCGAATCACGTCGCCCTCGATCTCGACCGCCGCCGTCTGCACCGGTCCCTCGGGGGCATCCACGATGACACCGGGCAGGTCGTTGATGATCGCAAAGCGCAGCGTGAAGTCCTCGCGCCACCACGCATCTGCGCGTTTGCGCGTGACGTCGACGATGAACCGCGCCACGCGATCGGCGCCGTCGATCACGTCCTGCGCGGCCCGCACCTTGCCGCCCCCGTCCGTCACGACGCGCACGTCGCTCGCGAGGAGCTGCGTCAGGGCATCGAGATCACCCGCCCGGGTTGCCGCCATGAATGCGGACAGGAGCTGCCCATGTTTCGCATCGATCTCGCCCGAACGCGCCGGCGGCACGGTCGCGGCGCGTGGTCGCGCTGCGCGCACGTGCGCGCGTGCGCGCGCGGCAAGCTGCCGGCACGCCGCCTCGCTCCGCTCCAGTGCCGTGGCCACCTCACGGAACGAGAAATCGAATACGTCGTGCAGCAGGAAGGCAGCGCGCTCGAGCGGCGAGAGCAGGTCGAGCGTCAGGAGCAGCGCGATGGACAGATCCTCGGCCAGCTCCGTGCGGCTGTCTGGCGCGAGCGCGGTCGTGTCGAGAACCGGCTCCGGTAGCCACGGACCGACGTACTCCTCGCGCCGGGCGCGCGCCGAAGTCAGCAGGTCGAGACAGATTCGCGTCGTCGTGGTCATGAGAAACGCTCTCGGATCCCTTACCTCGTCGCGGGCGGCCCCATGCCAGCGCAGGTACGTCTCCTGCACCGCGTCCTCCGCGTCGGCCATCGACCCAAGCATGCGATAGGCGAGGCCGAGCAGGCGCCGACGGTACGGCTCGAACGTCGCGACCGGATTCGACGTCGCGTTCATCGACTTTCACCCCGTGCGCACCGCCGTCAGGCAATGCGGCGGGAGCGGGCCAGGGCCAGCCCGCCGAGGGCCATGCCGATCAGCCCCACCAGCATGGCCACGATCCCGCCACCGAGCCCATGGCCGGTGCCGAGTCCACCGTCCGCAGTGGCCACGACCAGCGCACCGAGGACCAGGCCGATGGGCCCCATCACCAGGGCGACGATCGCCCCGCGTCGCCCGTTGCCGGCGCCGCCGCGGCCGGCGGAGCGGGCCAGAGCCAGCCCCCCGATGACCGCGCCGATGAGCCCCACGACGGCGGCCACGGAGGCCGCGATCCGCTCGGGGGTCAGGGTGTAGACGCTGACGGCGGGCGGCGGGTTCGAGACCTGTGCGGCCGCTGCTGCGGCAAGGCCGAACCCCCCGATCGAGGCGACGGCCGCAAGCAGGGGGGTGACTCGTGAAACCCGCCATCCGGCACGCGGACTCGCGTCGATCATGTCTCGTATATAGCGGGTGTCGTCGTTGCATTCCCGCGCGAGCTCGGGGATCCCCTTCCGCCGTGCCCATCTCGACATGTCGCTCCTCCTGTCTCCAACGGTGAGACGGGATGGGGCTTCGGAATGTGACATCGCTGCGCCTCTTGAAGGGTCCAGGCCCCGAGGCATCCGAGCTAGCATCCGTCGGCGGGATCCCCGTGCGCGCTGCAACGCTCTCGCTCTTGTGGACCTCGATCCTCTCGGCTCCGGCCGGCGCCGACGGGCTCTTCGTCGCGAGCCAGGGCGGACAGGCGGTCCTCGAGTACGACGCGACGAGCGGCGCCTTCGAGCGCGTCTTTGCGGCGACCCTCACGCAGGGCTTCCAGACGCTCGGAGGCATCGCGCTCCGCCCGTCGGACGGCGTGCTGTACGCGTCGAGCTCGGCGAGCGGGGAGATCTGGCGCTACGCCACGGCGACCGGCCAGGTGATCGCGCCGGCCGTCGCGACGGGCCTCCAGGGGCCCCGCGGCATCGCCTTCGACGCGAGCGGCGGCAGCCTGTATTTCGCCGACCCCCGCGATCCGCTCTCCCCGTCCACCGACTCCGTGAAGGCGCTCGCAGTGCCGGCGGGTACGGTCACGACGCTCGGGACCTCCACGGGCGCCGAGTTCTGCGACGTGGCGGCAAACGGCTCGCAGGTCTTCGCCACGGACTGCGAGGGCAATCGCGTCGTGAGCTTCCCCGCAGGCGGAGGCGCCGGCACGATCGCGATCGGCTCCGGGCTCGCGTCTCCCGCGGGCATCCTCTTCCGCTCGTCGACCCGGATGCTGATCGCCGACGCGGGCTCCCACCGCGTGCTCGAGTACGCGCTGGTCGGCGGAAGCTGGAGCTTCGATCGCGTCGTGCTCCCCGCCGCCGCGGGCGTTCTCGAGCCATGCGGCCTCGCGCTGGCGCCGGATGGACGCCTCTCCGTCAGCGGCTGCGCGTCCGACGACGTCGTGCAGGTGGATCTCGCCACGCTCGCGGTGACACCCCTCGTCGCACCCGGCGCGGCCGGGATCGCGGCGCCGAAGGACCTGGCCTGGAGCGGAAGCACGCTGCTGGTCGCGAGCGCGATCGCGAACGCCGTGATCTACTTCGACGCTCTCGGGGTCGCGACGGGAGTGCAGGCGCGAGGGGTCTCGGCGGTGCTGGACGGCGGAATCGCGATCTCGCCGGACGGCGCGCGGCTGCTCGTCGCCAGCTTCCAGGACAACCAGATCGTCGAGCTCGACGCGGGCAGCGGCGCGCGGCTGCGCACCTCGACCGGCGTCTGCGGCTTCCTGCCCTCCGATCTCGCCTTCGGTCCGGACGGCGGGATCTACGTCTCCTGCTTCGGAGACAGCGGCGTCGGCCGGGTCGATCCCACCACCGGCGCCTCGCTCGGCGCCTTCGTGCTCGGCGGCTCCGGCGGCCTCGCGAGCCCGAGGAGCCTCGTCTTCGGTCCCGACGGGAACCTCTACGTGTCGAGCGCGACCGGCGAGATCCTCGAGTACGACGGCGCGACGGGGGATTTCATCGGGGCGTTCGTCGACGCGATGGGAAACGGCGGCGGCCCGGTCGATCCCTACGGCCTGGCCTTCCATGCGGGCCGTCTCTACGTCGCGTCGTTCTTCCCCAGCGAGGTCAAGTCCTTCGACGCGACGACGGGCGCGTTCGTGTCTACCTTCGTCGCCAGCGGCGCGGGCGGACTCAGCGGGCCCACCGCGCTGGCCTTCGGACCCGACGGAGATCTCTACGTGACGAGCAGCGACGACGACGCGGTGCGGCGCTACGACGGGGCCAGCGGCGCCTTCGCCGGGGTCTTCGTCCCTCCGGGCAGCGGAGGGCTCGACGCGCCCTCCGATCTCGAGTTCCTCCCGGCCGGGACGCCCACGCCGGTGCCTTCGCTGGCGCCCGCCGGCCGCGCCGCGCTGGCCGTCCTCGTCGTGCTCGCGACGGCGGCGGGGCTTCGACGGCGCGAGCGCGCAGGCCCGTGAGTCGGCGCGCGCTCGCTGCAGTCGCGGGCGCAGCGCTCGTCGCGCTCGCAGCGATCGCCTGGCAGCTGCGCTCGCGGGAGCCGCGGGTCCTGGCGGAGGGAGAGGTCCTGCCCCTCGGCCAGCCGGTCGAGATGCGCTTCGTCGACGAGGAGACCGGTGGATCCGAGATCTGGAAGCTGGAGAAGAAGATCGCGACGCGCGAGGAGGCGCTCGGGACGCTCCGGCTTCCCGAGCCCGACCCGGCGCCCGCGCCCCACGAGCCCGACGAGTCGGCCCGCACCCTCGATGCGATTGCCCTCGAGACCTGGAAGCAGGGCGACCTCCTGGGCGCGCTCG
>Ga0075428_100010421_pt1 | contig 10321 bp, 7 predicted proteins | sample RhiMetdeltSRZDD2_FD_75291 | JGI IMG/M metagenome (GOLD analysis project Ga0075428, IMG submission 75291) | Populus rhizosphere microbial communities from Tennessee, USA - Rhizosphere MetaG P. deltoides SRZDD2 | ecosystem: Host-associated > Plants > Roots > Rhizosphere > Soil | place: USA...
GAGAGCACGCCGCCCTCGACCTTCTCGTAGTGCTCGAGCTGGAGCTGGAACAGCTTCACCATCTCCATCGCCGGGCCGGCCGCCCCCGCCATGGCCACGCCCGAGTAGCGGTCGGCCGGGAAGACCTTCTCCATCGCCCGGTGGCTGATCAGGTGGCCGCTGGTCGCCCGCCGGTCGCCCGCCATCACCACGCCGTCGACGCAGCGGATGGCAACGACGGTGGTGCCATGGGGGATGTTCAGCGGCGGGCCGTCACCGGCCTGGCCCTCCCAACGTGGGGCGCGCCCCGTGCGCGCCAGCAGCTCGACGAACGACGGGCCAGGATCGTTGTCGGCGCGGTAGTACGGCAGAGTCATCGCCGACGGAGGCTACAGGGTCAAGCAGTTACCGCAGGGCGGCGCTGCCGGGGGTCGCTACTGGCCGCCCTTCTGGACGTAGCTCTTGACGAAATCTTCGGCGTTGACCTCGAGGACCTCGTCGATCTCCTCGAGGAGATCGTCGAGCTCGGCCTTGATCTTCTCGCCCTGTTCGGACACAGGCGGCGCCTCGTCGACGACCTCCTGCTCACGAGCGGGGGCGGACTTCCTCTTCAGCTCTCGCTCAGCCATGTCGTCCCTCGTTCCCTACTGCCCCAACCGCTCCAACAACTCAGCGGTACTGGCGCACTCGGCCATCAACCTACCGACGTGGCCCTCCGTTCCACGTGTCGGATCCATCATGGGCACCCGGCGCAGCGGGTCGCCCCCGATGTCGAACACCATCGAATCCCAATTGGCGGCCACGATCTGATCCGCCCACCGTTGGAGGCACTTCCCCCGGAAGTATGCCCGCGTATCGCTGGGTGGCTCGCTCACCGCGGTCAGCACCTCGCTGTCGCTGGTGAGGCGGGACAGCCCGACCCGGGCGGCCAGGCTCTTGTCGGGTCGCAGGTCGTGGTACTGGAGGTCCATCGCCGCCAGCCGGGCGTCGTCCCACCGCAGGCCGTGGCGCTCGCGGTAGCCGTCCATGAGCCGGAACTTCGCGACCCAGTCGAGCTGGTCGGCCAGGCCCAGGAAGTCGGTCTCCAGGCCGGTCAGCACCTCCTCCCAGCGGCGCAGCACCTCGGCCCCGACCTCCTCGGCGCCCAGGCAGGCCAGTCCCTGCTCCTCGGCGTACTTCTTGGCCCGGTCGAGGTACTCCCACTGGATCTCCAGCGCGGTCATGTGGCCGCCGTCGGCCAGCTCGAGCGGCCGCCGCAACGACACGTCGTAGGACACCTGCCGCAAGGCCTGCACCGGCGAGGCGAGGCTGAGGTCGCGGGGCAGGAAGTCGTCCTCGATCATCGACAGCACCAGCGCGGTGGTCCCGACCTTGAGGAAGGTCGAGATCTCGGCGAGGTTGGCGTCGCCCACGATCACGTGCAGCCGGCGGTAGCGCTGGGCGTCGGCGTGGGGCTCGTCGCGGGTGTTGACGATGGGCCGCTTGAGGGTGGTCTCGAGGCCCACCTCCTCCTCGAAGAAATCGGCCCGCTGGGTCAGCTGGAACGGGATGTCGGCCGAGGTCAGGCCGGCGGCCTCGGTACCCACCTTCCCGGCGCCCGTGTACACCTGCCGGGAGATGAAGTGGGGCATCACGTGGGTGACGATCCGCGAGAACGGGACCTGCCGGTCCATCAGGTAGTTCTCGTGGCAGCCGTAGGAGTTCCCCTTGCGGTCGGAGTTGTTCTTGTAGACCACGATCTCCTCGCCCGGGGGCAGCAGCGCCGTAGCGGCCCGCATCGAGCGCTGGAGGATCACCTCGGCGGCCTTGTCGAAGACCACGACGCTGCGGGGATCGGCGCACTCCGGCGTCGACAGCTCGGGGTGGGCGTGGTCGACGTAGTAGCGGGCGCCGTTGGTGAGGACCGCATTGACCAGGTGGGTCTCGACCTCGGGGGCCAGCGCGGTCTCGGCCGTGAAGCCCCGGGCGTCGATGTCGGGGTGCTCGTCCTCGAAGTCCCAACCGACCCGGGACGTGGTGCGCGAGTCGGTGCCCGCCCGCGCCAACTCCTGCACGTAGGCGTTGATCAGGACCGAGGACGCCGCGATCGGGTTCGACTCGGCCGCCCCCCGAACGAGGATGCCGTACTCGGTCTCGACGCCGATGATCTTCCGAAGCGCCACGACCCGACGTTACCCCCGCATCCGCCAGAGCCGAGTCAGCCCTTGACAACTTCCCAACCCTGATGTCCGAAGGACCTCGCCACGTGGTTGTGTGGGAGCGCTCGATATCATCCCGACGCCACGGAGAGGTCCACGGGGTCGTGCTGTGGCTTCCGAGCGGGCGAAAGCTGGGTTACACGTGTCCGACTTCTCGTCGTGGGGACTCTCCCCTCCTCCCCCACCCCCACCCCCTCCTCCGCCGCCACCGCACTGGGGCCCAGGCGGCTACCCGCCACCGCCACCCCTCGTCCTGCAGCGCCGCCCGGGCCAGCGCTGGCGGGGCCTGGTGGTGACCGTGGTGGTCGCCGCCACCATCGCCGCGCTCCCGGTGGTCCTGCTCGCCACCCGGGACGACCCGTATCCCGACGAGTGGGACTCCCGTGTCGCCGACCTCGCCACCTACGTCGAACAGGAGCGGGGCCTCATCTTCGATCATCCGGTCCCGGTCGACTTCCTGACCGCCGACGAGTACGCCGACCGGACCCGGATCGGGGCGACGGAGCTCAGCGCCGAGGACCGGGCGCAGCTCGAGCAGGCGACGAGCTTCCTCCGCGCGGTCGGGCTGGCGTCGGGCGACATCGACCTGCTCGAGTCGGCCAACGACATGGCCGACGCCGGCACCCTCGCCTTCTACGACCCACAGTCACAGCGGGTCGTCGTCCGCGGCACCGAGATGACGGTGAACCTGCGGGTGACGCTGGTGCACGAGCTGACCCACGTCCTCCAGGACCAGCACTTCGATCTGACGCCGGCCCTCGATGGCGAGGATGACACCAGCGACCAGGGCACGGCCTTCACCGCGCTGGTGGAGGGCGACGCGATGCGCATCGAGACGTCGTACGTCGCCCAGCTCTCGGCTGACGAGCTCGACGAGTACACCTCGGTCTATGACCAGGAGCTGAACGACTCCCAGCGAGACCTGGCCGAGGTGCCCGCGGCCCTGGTGGCGTCGCAGATCGCCCCTTACGCCTTCGGCGAGCCCCTGGTGGAGCTGATCGCGGCGGAGGGCGGCAACGCCGCGGTCGACGCCGCCTTCGCCGATCCTCCGACCACGGCGGAGCACATGTTCGATCCCCGGACCTACCTCGACCGACAGGAGCCGACACTGCTCGACGAGCCCGGCCTTCCCGGTGGCGTCCAGGAGCAGACCGACTCGGGCGAGCTCGGCGTGGTCGACGTGTACCTGGTGCTCGCGGACCGGATCGACCCGTTCGCCGCACTGGACGCCGCCGACGGGTGGGGCAACGGTGCCTGGATCTCCTACGAACGGGACGGCCGGACCTGCGTGGACATCACCGTCGAGGGGGACACCGACGCCGACGACCAGCAGCTACGGGACGCCTTCGGCAGCTGGGTCGCGGCGATGCCGCCGGAAGCGGGAGCGTCGGTGTCCGTGGCCGACGAGAGCGGCGACCTCGGCGAGACCCTGATCCGATCCTGCGATCCCGGCCCCGACGTCGACGCCACCAACGGGCGGGCGCTCGATGTCATCGTCATCCCCGCTGCCCGGTCCCAGATCGCCGAGATGGCCGCCTCCCCCGGGACGGCGGTCGACGATGCGTGGGCCAGCGGCGACTGCTTCGTCCGCCACCTGACGCTGGAACAGCTGGTGGCGGGCGGAAGGTCATCGGACAGCTCGTCCGCGAACGACGGCGCGGTCGCCGACGCCTTCGCCGCCTGCGGCGTCTAGCCGGGAGGGCGGCCGACCCCTTTGACAACTTCCCAAACCCGATGTCCGAAGGACCTCGCTACGTGGTTGTGTGGGAGCGGTCGAGATCAACCCGATGTCACGGAGAGGTCCACGGGGTCGTGCTGTGGCTTCCGAGCGGGCGAAAGCTGGGGTACACGTGTCCGACTTCTCGTCGTGGGGACCTCACCCTCCTCCTCCCCCACCCCCTCCACCGCCGCCGCCGCACTGGGGACCAGGCGGGCACCCGCAGCTCCAACCGCCGACGCCACCCCTCGTCCTGCAGCGCCGCCCGGGCCAGCGCTGGCGGGGCTTGGCCGTGGCGGTGGTGGTCGCCGTCACCATCGCCGCGGTACCCGTGGTCCTGGCCATCAACCGAGGGGAATCGGAACCCGACGGGTGGGACTCCCGGGTCACCGATCTCGTCGACTTCGTGGAGCGCGAGCGGGGCCTCGCCTTCGAGCATGCGGTCCCTATCGCGTTCTTGACCCCCGACCACTACGCCGACCGCGCCGGGGCGGGAGTCGCCGGGCTCAACCCGGAGGACCGGGCAAGGTTGGAGCGGAGAACGGGCTTCCTCCGGGCCGTCGGGCTGGCCTCTGGGGACAGCGACCTCGTCGAGTCCACCGAGGACATGGCCGCCTCCGGCACGCTGGCCTTCTACGACTCGATGGGCGAGGTCGTGGTCGTGCGCGGCACCGAGATGTCGGTCAACCTGCGGGTGACGCTGGTGCACGAGTTGACCCACGTCCTCCAGGACCAGCACTTCGACATCGACCGGCTCTACGGTGCCGGTGGCACTGGCGACCCGAGCGGACGGCCCGAGGCCATAGCGGCGCTCGTCGAGGGCGACGCGATGCGCATCGAACATGCCTACATCGATCAGCTCTCGTCGGGCGAGTTCGAGGAGTACGCCTCGGTCTACGACCAGCAGAGGACTGACGCTGGGCGGAACGTGGCTGAGGTGCCCGCGGCGCTTGTGGCATCGGGGCTCGCGCCGTACGCCCTCGGCAGGCCCCTCGTCGAGCTCATCGCGGCCTACGGTGGCAACCCCGCCGTAGACGCCACCTTCGCCGACCCTCCCACCACGGCGGAGCACATGTTCGACCCCCAGACCTACCTCGACCGGCAGGAGCCCACGTCGCTGCGGGCACCGATCGTCCCGGGCCAAGCGGAGGAGCAGGACTCCGGCGAGCTCGGCGCCATCGACCTGTACATGATCCTCGCGAAACGGATAGATCCGCTGGTTGCGCTCGACGCGACGGACGGCTGGGGCAACGGCCGCTTCGTCTCCTACGAACGGGGTGGGCGGACCTGCGTGGACATGACGCTCGAGGGCGACTCCGACCCCGATGACCAGCAGTTGCGGGAAGCCCTCAGGAGCTGGGTCGCGGCAGCGCCACGAGAAGCGGGAGCGTGGGTGTCCGCGTCGGTGACCGATCTGGGCGGCGACCCCGGCGAAACCCTCGTCAGGTCCTGCGACCCCGGCATCGATGTCGACGCGACCAACAGGCGGATCCTCGACGTGCTCACCATCCCCGCTTACCGGTCCCTGGTCGCCGTGTTGGCTGCCGACGACGGCGCGACCGTCGACGATGCGTGGGCCGCTGGCGACTGCTTCATCCGCCATCTGACGCTGGATCAGCTGATGGCCGGCGACCCGTTCTCGGCGTTCTCGGACCTCGCGCCCGACCTCCAGCGCGCGGTCAACGACGCGTTCGAGACCTGCGGCCTGTGATCGCGCGCGATCACAGGTACTGGCCGGTGGCCACCCGCTCGATCGCTCGGCCGCCCGCTGTGCCACCGCCGTCGCGGTTGACGATGGTGCGGACGTAGACGATGCGCTCGCCCTTCTTGCCCGAGATCTTGGCCCAGTCGTCGGGGTTGGTCGTGTTGGGCAGGTCCTCGTGCTCCTTGTACTCCTGGTGGATCGAGTCGACCAGGTCGTCGAGCCGGATGCCCTTCACCCCGCCGGCCAGGTGCCGCTTGATGGCCAGCTTCTTGGCCCGCCGGACGATGTTCTCGATCATGGCCCCGGACGCGAAGTCCTTGAAGTACATGACCTCTTTGTCGCCGTTCTGGTAGGTGACCTCGAGGAACTCGTTGTCGCTGTCGGTCCGGTACATCTCCTCGACGGTCCGCTCGATCATCGACTGGATGCACTTCGCGGCGTCACCGCCGCCCAGGTCGGTCACCTCGTCGGGCGCCAGCGGCAGGTCGGCGGTGAGGTAGCGGCTGAAGATCTGGGCCGCGGCGGTCTCACTGGGCCGCTCGATCTTGATCTTCACGTCCAGCCGGCCGGGCCGCAGGATGGCCGGATCGATGAGGTCCTCGCGGTTGGAGGCGCCGATCACGATGACGTTCTTCAGCGACTCGACGCCGTCGATCTCGGCCAGCAGCTGCGGGACGATGGTCGACTCGACGTCGGAGCTGATGCCGCTCCCGCGGGTGCGGAACATCGAGTCCATCTCGTCGAAGAAGACGATGACCGGCCAGCCCTCCTCGGACTTCTCGCGGGCGCGCTGGAACACCAGCCGGATCTGGCGCTCGGTCTCGCCGACGTACTTGTTGAGCAGCTCGGGGCCCTTGATGTTGAGGAAGTAGCTCTTGGCGTGGTCGTCGCCGCTGACCGAGGCCACCTTCTTGGCCAGGCTGTTGGCCACGGCCTTGGCGATCAGGGTCTTGCCGCAGCCGGGCGGGCCGTACAGCAGGATGCCCTTGGGGGCGGGCAGCTTGTGCTCGGCGAACAGGTCCTGGTGGAGGAAGGGCAACTCGACCGCGTCGGCGATCTGGTCGATCTGGTCGTCGAGGCCGCCGATGTCGGCGTAGGAGACGTCGGGCACCTCCTCGAGCACCAGCTCCTCGACCTCGGGGCGGGGCAGCTTCTCGAGCAGCAGGCCCGACCGGGCGTCCATGAGCACCGAGTCGCCGGCCCGGAGGCGCTCGTCGCTCAAGCCCTCACCGAGGTCGACCACCCGCTCCTCGTCGGCGCGGCCGATGACGATGGCCCGGTGGCCGTCCTGCAGCAGCTCCTTGAGGGTGACGACCTCGCCGTTGGTCTCGGGGGTGCGTGCGAGCACGACGTTGAGGGACTCGTTGAGCACGACCTCGCCGCCGCGGGACAGCTCGTCCTCGTCGAGCGCGGGATGGACCGCGACCCGCATCTTGCGGCCGCCGGAGAACACGTCGACCGTGCCGTCGTCGTTGCGGCCCAGCAGCGTGCCGTAGGCCGACGGCGGCTGGGTCAGCTTGTCGACCTCTTCGCGCAGGGCCGCGATGTGGTCGCGGGCCTCACGCAGGGTGTAGGTGAGCTTCTCGTTCTGGGCCACGGCCTGCGCCAGCTGGCCCTTGGTCTCGAGCAGACGCTCTTCGAGCGTCCGCACGCGCTTCGGCGCGTCCTGCAACCGGCGGCGCAGCGCCAACACCTCTTCTTCGAGCGCTCGGACCGTCTCCTCCTGGTGGGCCGACCGGCGCTCGTTGTCTCGTTCTGCGACCGCGATCACCTCCTCGACACACGAGCCGCCCGGCAGATGTACCGGCACGGTGATGGGCCTGGCTCTCGATACCTCGATCGGACCCTACACGGTCACCAGCGAGGTCGGGTTCATCACCCACGGTTGCCCGGCTCCGCTCCCCTGGCCGCTGGCGCGACTAATTTCTATCGGGTTTGCCTTGTTTATCGACGGGTTGGCTAGGCTGCGAGAGGTTCGTGGAGGCTGGCTTCGCACCTGTGCCTTCCCCTTCTAGCCAGGAGCACGCAACGGTATGAAGGTCTGGATCGATCAGGATCTCTGCACCGGGGACGGTCTCTGCGAGGAGATCGCCCCTGACGTCTTCACCTTGCTGGACGACGGCCTGGCCTACGTCAAAGAGGGCGACAAGGTCTTCTCCGATCCCGGCGGCGCCGAGGGCCTGGCCAACGTACCGGCCGGCCAGGAAGAGGCCGTCATCGAATCCGCCGAGGAGTGCCCCGGCGAGTGCATCTTCATCGAGGTGGAGTGACGCCGTAGCGTCAGTCCCTGTTCGGTCCAGCTATTCCTCGATGAACACGGCGACGTCGAGCGCCCCCATGTCGCCGTAGGTGCCGTTGACGTCGAACCCCTCGATGTCCGGCACATCGCCCGCCTCCAACTCAGCCTCCGAGAACGGCGCGTGCCACTCGGCCAGCAGCCGCAGCCGGGGGTTCCGGAGCCCGCTCTCCACGCCGTTGCCCGACAGCACCCACAGCTGGGCCTGCACGGGCTCGTCGCGGTGGTACCGGTGGTCGCCGAGGTCGTCGGTGCGCCTCCCGATGCGGACGTCGTAGCCCCGCCGCTCCAGCTGGACCGTCAGGCCCCGGGCCCAGAACATCCCGGCGCCGAAGGGGTACCCCATCACCACCACGCCGTCGTCCGGGCCCCCCTCCTCGCGGAGCGTGTCGAGCACCGCCGGCAGGAGCGTCCGGGTGATGGTCGAGTCGACCTCGTGCGGGATCCCGGCCGTCGTCGCCACGATCACGTTGACCACGCTCAGCACGGCCAATCCGACCATCGCCAACGGCGCGAGGAGGCGGTCGCCGAGCTCGGCCCGGCGTCGGGTGACCATGACCCAGCCGGCCCACAGGATCAGCGCCGCCCCCACCATCCCGGGAACCCAGGTCCAGTAGTACCGGTAGTCGACGATGGGGCCGATGGTCCGGGCGACGGCCACGATCCCGAGCACCACCGCCAGCCCGAAGGTGACGATCATCCCCCGGCTCGACGGCCGGTGCCGCCAGAGCGCCACCGCTGCGACCCCGGCGATGATCAGGAGCCACGGGAAGGGCGAGTGGTAGGTGTATGGCGCTTCGCACGTACCCCACGTGCAGCGCCGCTTGCCGACGATCCACTCGGGATGCCAGCCGAACTGCCCGGTGATGACGTGCCAGCCGTTGCCCAGGGTCCGCACGCCGCCCTTGGCCTCGGTGAACCAGCGCACGATGTCGCCGGCGTTGCTCGGGGTGGAGAAGGCCAGGTCGAGCAGCGGGGGCAGCCAGAGGACGAAGGCCAGTCCCAGCGACAGCGCCACGTACCACCGCAGCGACCGGCCGGTGGGCTCCGTCGTCGCCTCGGCCTCCGGTGGGTGGTCGTCGAGGGGGTCGGCGCCGCCATCGCCGGTGGCCGGGACCATGGCGGCGACCTGGCGCGGCTCGAGCCTCGCGCGCAGGCTCGGCCAGGCCAACCACACGGCGCCCCAGAGCACCAGCGGCAGCGCGATGGGGAGGAAGCCCACGTGGGTCTGGGCCAGGAACGACCCCACCACCACCGACGCGGGGAGGGCCCAGCGGTCGCCGGACATCATCGACCACGTCAGGAACAGCAGCAGCGCGAAGGGCAGCACCGTCACGTAGCAGACCCAGGGGTCGGCGAAGCGGTCGCCGCCGAAGGTCCGCACCAGCAGGCCCACCGCCAGCAGCGTGCAGAGCAGCAGTGGCGTCCCGCCTCGGCGCCGGGCGATGTGGGCCATCCCGGCGACGGCGCCGGCGTTGATGGCCAGCCCGCCGAGGTACAGCCCGACCGGCGACCCCCCGGTCAGCCAGTAGAACGGCGCCAGCAGGTAGAAGAGCATCGGGCCGGGGTGGCTCCACGTGTCCCGGGAGTAGAGGCCGACGAGCACCGGATGATGGGTGATGTCCCGCACCTGCATCTCCATCAGGGCGAGGTCGCCGCTGGTGAAGAAGTCGCCGGCCCGCAGCACCAGGTGCACGGCAGCCACCGCGAACGGCAGCAGTGCGAGAAGCACGGCGAGGAGCGCCCGCCGATCGACCCCAGCCAGGCGACGGACCCCCAGACGTGGCTGGCCGCCGCTCGGCGCCTTCAGTGCCGTAGCCACGGAGGCCGAGCTTAGTTACCGGCCAGTAGGCGAAGCCGAACGGGAGACGCCGCGGAACCGCGATCGCCTTGTCCCGGCGTGGGCATCAGACCAGGCATCCGCCGGTGTCACGGGCCACGGTCAGGTCCTCGTCGAGGACGGCGCGGACCTCGTCCAGCGTGAGCGCGTAGGCGACGTCCGGCCGGTCCGGCGCCACGGCGAACGCGACACCGATCACGTTGCCCTCCGCGTCCACCAGGGCCGACCCCGAGTCGCCGGGCCGGAGCTCGGCCGCCAGCACCAGCACCTGGCGCCGGGAGTCCTGGCGGTCGTAGATGTCCTTGCCGAGGGCAGTGATCTCGTCGCCGACCTGGAAGGGGCTGATCTCCAGCCCGCCACCGCCTGGATGGCCGAACACGCCGCCGACGTCGCCCACCTCGGCGTTCTGCAGTGGCAGCGCGGCCCGTTCGAGCCCGTCGACCCGGAGCACCGCCAGGTCCCGGGTCGGATCGAAGGCCACGACCGTGGCGTCCTTGACCGAGCCGTCGTCGAGCACGACCTCGGTCCCGTCCTCGCCCGCGACCACGTGGGCGTTGGTGACCACCAGGTTGGGGGCGACCACGAA
>Ga0075428_100010424_pt1 | contig 10321 bp, 9 predicted proteins | sample RhiMetdeltSRZDD2_FD_75291 | JGI IMG/M metagenome (GOLD analysis project Ga0075428, IMG submission 75291) | Populus rhizosphere microbial communities from Tennessee, USA - Rhizosphere MetaG P. deltoides SRZDD2 | ecosystem: Host-associated > Plants > Roots > Rhizosphere > Soil | place: USA...
GTGCTGGGCACCGAGGAAGAGCTCAACCAGTCGCTCGAGAAGGCCGGCCGGGTCGCCGATTTTCTCGAGCTGGGTGAGCTGATGTGCACCGACGCCCTGCACCGGACGGAGTCGTGTGGCGGCCACTTCCGGATCGAGAGCCAGACCCCCGACGGCGAGGCCAAACGCGACGACACCAAGTTCTGCTACGTCGCGGCGTGGGAATGGACTGGGCCCGGCCAGGCACCGGCGCTCCACCAGGAGCCGCTCACGTTCGAGCACGTCCATCTCGCGCAGAGGAGCTACAAGTAACCATGAAACTCGCACTGAAAATCTGGCGCCAGAAGAATACGAGCGAGGCGGGACGATTCGTCAGCTACCAGGTCGACGGCGTGACGCCCGACATGTCGTTCCTCGAGATGCTCGACGTCCTCAACGAGCAGCTGATCGAAGGCCGCGAGCAGCCGGTCGCGTTCGAGCACGATTGCCGCGAGGGCATCTGCGGCTCGTGCGGCTTCCTCATCAACGGGGTGCCGCACGGCCCGCGCCGTCACACGACGGTGTGCCAGCTGCACATGCGCTTCTTCAAGGACGGCGATTCGTTGACACTCGAGCCGTGGCGCGCCGCCGCCTTCCCCATCGTCAGAGACCTCGTCGTCGATCGCTCGGCGTTCGACCGCATCATCCAGGCCGGCGGCTACATCACGGCGCCGACGGGCAGCGCTCCCGACGCCAACGCGATCCTGGTCGGGAAGGAGGCCGCGGACACGGCGTTCGATGCCGCGGCGTGCATCGGCTGTGGGGCCTGCGTGGCGGCCTGTCCCAACGCCGCGGCCATGCTCTTCACCGCGGCCAAGCTCACGCATCTCAACGCGCTGCCACAGGGTCAGCCTGAGCGCGACGAGCGAACTCTGAACATGGTGGCGGCCATGCGGAGCGAGGCGTTCGGCAGCTGCTCGAACCACGGCGAGTGCGAGGCCGTCTGCCCGAAGGGCATTCCGCTGGAGTTCATCGCCGGGCTCAATCGCGACTTCGTAAGGGCGGCGTTCCGTCCGCGTCGCGACGCGCTGGTCGTCCACGGCGCGCCGCTTCACCCGGCGCACGAGGATGCGTAGGCCCCAGTCGCCGGCGGCGAACGTCAACGCGGCGGGCGTAGTGAGCAGCTCGGCGGCCAGGCGTGTCGCCATGTTCTTGACTGGTCTCGCCGGGCTCATCGCGTTCAACGTCATCATCGGCGTGTTTGGTCTTGTCGCGGCAGGCGTTGGCCTCCTGGCGTTCATCGTGACGGCGCTGTTCGTGATCGCACGATCCTCACGTCGTGAAAAGCAGACGCATGGCTGAGCTCGACCCGGCGCTCCTCGCGCGCGTGCAGTTCGCGTTCACCGTGAGCTTTCACATCATCTTTCCGACGATGTCGATCGGCCTCGTGTGGTTCCTCGTGATGGTCGAGGGGTTGTGGCTGAAGACTGGCGACCTGCTCTATCAGCAGATGTACCGGTTCTGGCTGAACATCTTCGCGATGAGCTTCGCCGTCGGCGTGGTGACCGGCATTGTGCTGTCGTTCGAATTCGGGCTCGCCTTTGCGAAATTCTCGCAGCTCGCCGGACCGGTCATTGGTCCGCTGATTGGCCTCGAGGTGCTCACCTCGTTCTTCCTCGAAGCGGGCTTCCTCGGCATCATGCTCTTTGGCACGGGGCGTGTGGGACCCAGGCTGCACTTCTTCGCGACGTGCATGGTGGCAGTCGGCACTATCTTCTCGGCGTCCTGGATCCTTGCGGCGAACAGTTGGATGCAGACGCCGGACGGTGTCGCGTGGCAGGACGGTCACTTCGTGGTCACGGACTGGTGGCGTGTTGTCGTCAATCCGTCATGGACGGTACGACTGCCGCACATGTTGCTGGCGGCCCTCTTGACCGGGGCGTTTCTCGTATCGGGCGTGAGCGCGTGGTATCTCCTGCGCGCGCGTGAGACGGAGTTCGCACGGCGCACGCTGTCGTTGGGAATGGGCAGCGCCTGCGTGTTAATCGCCGTGCAGGTATTCGTAGGTGACCTGCTCTATGGCACGATGCTCAAGCACCAGCCCGCCAAAATGCAGGCCGCCGAGGGATTCTGGGAGCGTCAATCGGCGTCTCCCGCGCCCTACCTCTGGATCATCGTGCCGGATCAGGCACAGCAGCGGAATCTCGTGCAGCTCGGGATGCCGTATCTCGGCTCAATCTGGTTGAGGCATAGTCTCGACGGGCGCGTCGAGGGATTGACGAACACGCCGGTTGACCGGCAGCCCAAGATGGCCCCGGTGTTCTACAGCTTCCGGACGATGTATGTCATTGCGATGGCGATGTTCACTCTCGCCGTGATCTCTTTATGGCTGCGGTGGCATGGTCGCCTCTACTCGACGCGCTGGTTTCTGCGCGCGCTCGTCACGATGGCCCCGGCCGGCATCGTGGCCACGCTGGCCGGCTGGTACACCGCGGAGATCGGGCGGCAACCCTACGTCATCTATGGTCTGCTGCGGACGGCCGACGCACTCTCACCGGTGCCCGCGGCCACACTGCTCCTGACCTTGGTCACGTTCGTCTGCGTCTATACGGTCTTCGGTTCGGCGTTTCTGATCTTCACGCTGCGTCTCATCCGTCGTGGACCGTCTGGCTTGCCAGGCCACGCGTTGCCGGCCGGTTCGCTCAAACGCGCTCTCCGGCCGGCCATTGGCGGTGTGCGGGAATACCTGGCGTCAAGGAAATAGGGCACATGGATCTCCCGCTCTTGTCAGCGCTGTTCCTGCTCTTCGCGCTGACACTCTATGTCGTGCTCGACGGTTTCGACCTTGGAGTCGGCGTTCTGCTGTTCGCGCAGCGCGATCAACGCGTGCGCGATCGGATGGTCGACGCAATCGCGCCGACCTGGGATGGGAACGAGACCTGGCTCATCATGGCGGGCGTCACGTTGCTCGCCGGGTTTCCGCTCGCGTACAGCGTGCTCCTGCCGGCGTTCTATCTTCCGCTCGTGGCCATGTTGTTGTCGCTCGGTCTCCGCGGCGTCTCATTCGAGTTCCGCCACCACAGCGCACACTGGCGTCGACGCTGGGACGCCGTGTTCGGGGGCGGCTCCCTCGTTGCGGCGCTCGCGCAGGGGGCCATCGTCGGCGGGCTCATTCAGGGTGTGCGCATCGAACGCGAGACATTTGCGGGAGGGCCCACGGACGTCTTCACACCCTTCTGTGCCCTGACTGGCGCCACGGTGTTGGCCGGCTATGCCACGCTCGGTGCGGGTTGGCTTCGCTTGAAGGGCGAGGAAGCGACGCGCAGTTTCGCGGGAGCCCAACTGCGCTGGCTGGCGTTGGCGTTCCTCGGGCTGACGATTGTCACAAGTATCGCGGCAGTAAACGTGCAGCCCGAGCTCGCCCTGACATGGGGTCGCCATCCCGTGGCCTTGTCGCTGCTTACGCTGGCCTTCGCGAGCTGCGCGGTGCTGATCGCATGGGCTGCGCGGCGCGACGACGTGGCGGATGGTGTCGCGTTCGCGCTCGCCATGGCGATGATTCTGTCCGGCATGGCCAGCCTCGGGCTCGCGTTCTTTCCGAACGTCATCCCCTTCAAGATCAGTTTGTGGCAGGCGGCGTCCGGCACCGCGAGCCACGTCTTTCTCCTCATCGGAGTCGGCTTGGTGACGCCGGTCGTGCTCGGCTACAGCGCGTTCGCCTACTCGGTGTTTCGTGGCAAGACGCCCGCGGAAGGTTGGGAGCCGTGACGGCCCCGCGGCGGCCGCGTCAGTGGCTGTGGTTTCTGGTGCTCTACGCGGGCGGTGTAGGCACGGCGACACTCATGGCGTATGGCGTGCGCGCACTTCTTCGCACGTTGTGGTAACCATTGCGCGGTAATCCGGCGATGCGCGTTGAGTCCAGCATCGACCGGGCGGTGGCCGATGCGGAGCAGCACGGTCTCGGGCTCCATCTTCGTGTCCGGCTCGCCGTGCTCGCCGTCGTGGCGGTGTGGCTCGTCGCGTACTACGCATCCGCCCGTTCGATTCCGGGACTCTGCGTCGTCGCGACATTCGCCGTATTCGGCGTGGCGCAGTACGTGCTGGGGCGTCGATACGGGCGGCCCGTCTTCTGGGCGGGCGTCTTCACCGTCGTCGAAGCGGCACTGTTGATCGGCGTCATACTGACGCCGATCACGTTCCCGCAGAACTGGCCGCCGCAGATGCAGCTACGGCTGCCGACGGTCTTCTACCTGTTCGTGTATGTCGGGGGAACCGCGTTGTCATACTCGCCGCGGTTCGTCGTCTGGACCGGAGCGGTCACGATCGCCCTCTGGGCTCTCGGACACCAGATCATGCTGCGCCTGCCCGGCACGGTCTCGATCCACAGCTCGCTCGTCGACATCCCCGGGCTGAGTCCGACAGGTTCGCTCGAGCTCTACCTGGATCCGCATTACGTGAGCGATGCGGCGTGGCGCACTCAGACGGTCCTGCTGGCGCTCCTCACGGCGGTATCGGCGACGGCCGTGGCGCGCTCGCGAAGCCTGCTGAGACGGCAGGTGACCGATCACCTCGACCGCGCCAGCCTCGCCCGATACTTCTCGCCGAACGTCGTCGATGCGCTCGCGAGCGCGGGCGTGGCGGGCATGGCGGCGCGACGTCAGCCGGTCGCGGTCCTCTTCGCCGACATCCGGGGATTCACGCGTCTCAGCGAATCGCTCGGGACCGAGGCCACGATCGAGCTGTTGACGGAGTTTCACGAGCGCTTCACGCGCATCGTCTTCGACCATGGTGGCACGCTCGAGAAGTACATCGGCGATGCCGTCATGGCGACATTTGGCACACCGTCTCGCGGCGTCGACGATGCCGGACGCGCGCTTCAGTGCGCCTGGCACCTCGCCGACGAGACCCACCGCTGGAGCCGGGAGCGGGAGAGACGAGGCCGTCCTCCGGTGTCCCTCGGCATCGGTGTGCACTACGGAGAAGCCGTCTTGGGAAGCATCGGCGATGCCCACCGGCTCGACTATGTCGTGGTCGGCGACACCGTCAACGTGGCGAGTCGTCTGGAGCGTCTCACACGTCAGCTGAATGTCGAGCTCGTGGTGAGCGACGCGCTCGTCGGTCGCATACGCGAGGAGGCCAGCCTCGTTGGACCGCGACTCGACCAGCTGAAGTGCGGCGGCGAGGTCCACCTGACAGGGCGAATGCAGTCGATCACTATCTGGACCGCGGCGCTCGCGCCGGCTCGCGACTCTTCGCGACAAATTCGCGAGCGCCCTCTGCACGTCGAATAGAAACCGCTGCTTAGGCCTGGCCCCCACCTTGCTCTACTTCATCCGCGGAGGTCTGCATTGAGACATGACTGCTTCGCTGCCATCCGAGTTTTTCGCTCTCCTATGCGGAATAGGTCCTACGATCGCCTGGCTTTTCGCAACAGTATAAAGTGACCACAGGGTCATGACATGTCGATGCCACGCGCATCAGTCGCCGGCGGCGAAGGTCAGCGCGGCGGACGTCGTGAGCAGCTCGGCGCGACTTTGGATCTCGGTCGTTCGGGCGCGGGCGAGATCGCGTTGCGCGGCCAGCAGATCGATCACGGTAGCCAGGCCAGCCGTGCGATACGACTCGAGGGTCGACTCGTAGGCTTCCTCCGACGCGGTGAGCAGGGCGAGCGCGAACTCGCGCTTGCGGAGCGCCGTCTTCACGTCCGCGTAGGCCTTCCACACCTCGCGAACCGCCCGCAGCTCGAGCGCAGCCAGGTCGGCCTCGGCCGCGCCGCGCAAAGACGTCGCCTCGCGCAGCGCGTTGTCGCGCTCGAAGCCATCGAAGAGCTTCCACTCGAAGTTGAGAAAGGCCCCGTACTCCGTCTCGTTCATGGTGAACCTGCCGAAGGGCGGCCCAACGCGGTATCGCTGCACGTTCTGGTCGACCGAGCCGGAGAACGACAGGCGTGGCAGGAATTCCGCTCGCGCTCGTCGCTCGTCGGCCTCGCGCGCCCGCAAGGCCGCGAGTCGCGACGCCAAATCGGGCCGGCGAGCCAGTGCGCGGTCGATGATCTGCTCGACGGACTCCGGCAGCTCGGCGGGAAGCGGCACGGCGGAGAGATCGGCCACGCGCATGAGCGCCGTCGGCGAGATGCCGAGGCTGTCGGCGAGAGCGGCCTCGGCATCGTTCACGCCACCCAGCGCGTCCTGCACCTCGTAGGCGGCGCGGGCTCGCTCCTGCCGCGAGAGCAGCAGGTCCGGCTTCGTCGCAAGGCCTCGTTCCAGACGCGCGGCCACGGCCTCCTCCACCGCGGTTGCCGATTCGAGCGTGGCGCGCGCTGCCGCGACCCGTGCGTGACTCGCGTCGAGGCCGAAGTAGCTCCGGGACACAGCAAAGGCGACTTCTTGCAGCCTGCGATTGAACGCGAAGTTCGCGCGCAACAGGTCCTGGCCACCGCGCTCGACATTGGCACGGCGACGGCCGAAGTCGAGAAGGATCCAGTCGAGCTGCAGCTTGGGAGTGACGCCCGCGCCTTCGACCGTGAACGTGCCGACCGCCGGGGGCGCCTGGTCGGCGACGCGCGAGGCACCGCCGCGGGCCATCGCGAACAGCGTCGGGTAATACGCTGCCTCGGCGCGCGCGGCCTGGGCGGCCGCGGCGCGCGCCTGTTCCCACGCCTGGCGGGTCTCGGGATTGGTCCGATGGGCGAAGTCGATCAGATCGGCAAGCCCGTACACGAAGTCGCGATCGATTCGCGTTTCCAGTGCGGCGAGCGTACGAGGGCGGCCAGCGACACCGGACGAAGCCGACCACGGAGTCGACGATGAGCGCGGGGCCGCGGTATACGGCGCCCGCGTCGGTACCGGCAGCTCAGCACATCCAACGAGCGTGCCGATCACGACGAGAAGCGCGAGACCGCACCTGCGTCCCGGACCGTGCATCCGAGCCGCATTCTAACTACAGAGGCGGCCACCGCGCTCGGTCGAGCGCGGTGGCGCCAATTCTCGACTGGTTACGGCTTCCAGAACATGCCGTTATCCACTTCGCAGTAGTCGCCGCCCGCCATGTATACGCCGCCATGGTTGGCGCACAGCTGCGCGGCAGTCTGCGGGTTGGACGCCGGCTCACAGGTGCCGTTCACATAGCTCCCCCCAGTCTTCTTACAGAGGTTCGCCATGCTGATTCGGCTGGTGCCGCCGGTGCTCGAACACGCGGCAGCGGCCAGGGCGACAAGCGCCACGACCGACATTCTGAGAATTCGCGGATTCATTGCCCCTCCACCTCGTGAAAGTTTGGGACGACTGAGTTGCAGATTTGTTATTTCGACGACGATCGAGGGGGTGCTGGTTACGCTAAGGCCCGCCGCTCCCCAATTCGCAGCCGTCGTCCGCCACATAGACGCCGCCGTGCGTCTCGCACCATTGCTGCGCAGCGACCTCGGCCGGGGTCGAGTGGTGCTGGCACGTGCCTCCGACTTCGTGAGGGGTCTTTCGTTCGTGGACATCATGCCATTCAGACGCTTGCGGTCTCGGATTCGTTACTCGGTGGCAGAGCACCCGATGTCACCCCGATCTCGCGGACGACGTCTATAGGGTATGACCAGCCGCTCGGCGAGCGCCGCCGCCCTCGTCCTGTGCGCCGCGGGCTGTGACCCCTTGCTGAACGTCGCCGGCTCGTTCTTTCCGGCGTGGATGGTCGCGACGGTGCTCGGCGTCGGGGTCACAGTTACCGTGCGCTACGTATTCGCCGTCGCCGGGCTGGAGCCGCACCTGGGCCCGACCGTCCTTATATATACGAGCCTGGGGCTGCTCCTGACGGTGGTGGCCTGGCTCGTCCTCTATAGAGCCTGAGCCGTGAACGGGGGCGCGCGGGCGACCTCAGTCCGCCGGGTCATCGGCCAGACACTCGCGGTTCTCATCGTCGTCGGCGCGGTATTCGCCGGGCTCTACGCCTATCGGTTGCAGTTCGTGCAGCCGCGCACGGACGACGCCGCCGTACGCGCCAATGTTATCGGGATCGCGCCTCAGGTGAGCGGGCCCATCGTAAATCTGAAGGTCGTGGACAACCAGTACGTGAAGCAGGGAGATCTCCTCTTTGCCATCGACTGCCGTCCCTATGAGGCGCGACGGGCTCGAGCCGGGGCCGACCTGGCGCTCGCCCTCAAGGAGGTCGACGCCCAGCGGAAATCGATCGCGTCGGCGGCGTCAGAGATTGGCCGCCGCGAAGCCAGCTTTGCGTCGGCGACAGCGCAGCTCGCGCGTGCCGAGGAGGAGCGAGCGGCGGCCGAAGCGGCCGCGGTCAGACTGCAGGCGGAAGCCGACTACGCGGACGATTACCTGGGCCGTGTCGAGCCGCTCCTCAAGCGCCAGTTCGTGACGGCGGATCGCGTGGCCGACGCTCGCAGCCGACGTGACGCCAGCGCGGCCGCGCTCCAGGAATCGCGGCGACGCGCGCGGGCCGCGGCGGCTGCGGTCGAGCATGCCCTGGCCGCGCGCCGCGATGCGGCGCTTGCCGTCGAGCAGTCGCACCACGACCGCTCGCGGGCCGAGGACCTCCTGGCGCAGGTGAGCAACGATGTCAATGCACGCGTCGAGGCGGCCAGGGCCACCGTGCGCGCGGCCGAGCTGGACGTGGGCTACTGCCAGGTGCGCGCGCCATTCGACGCCTACGTGACGAACCTCAACATCGCCGTCGGTGAGTATGCGCGGCAGGGTCAGCGCGTCTTCGCCCTCGTGGACAACCGGGCCTGGTACGTCCTGGCCAATTTCAGCGAGACCTACATGGCGTCGATCAAGCCAGGGATGGAGGCCGATGTCTATCTCGTCTCCTACCCGCGGCGGTCGTTTCGCGGAGTCGTGCAAGGCGTCGGCTGGGCCAACCGACCAGACGACGGCGAGACGGCGAGTGTACTGCCCGACGTGCGGCGCACGCTGAACTGGGTGCGCCTGGCCAACCGATTCCAGGTTCGTGTTCGGCTCGAGGAGCGCGATGCCGAACATCCGTTCCGGATGGGCACCACGGCCGTCGTGACCATTCGCGGCTTTCCGGGTGCCAGGGCCGCAGCAGCTCCGCCGCGCTGAGCACGAGCGTTCGGTCATGAGCGTCGTCCCGGCGGCACCGCACATCGTCGGTCTGACGCCGCGGATGATCGAGTCGTTGCGGACGGAGCTGGCGCCGACGCCCGGGCGCTGGCTGCGGTCGGTGGTCATGGGGCTCGGCACGATGACGGCGCTCGTGCTGGCGTGGACGATCCAGGTGCCGACGTTCTCGGCTCCGGTCATCGCCTTCTTCGGGCTGCTGCCGGGCAATGTCTGCACCTGGCGCAAGCTCCCGCTGCGGCTCGCGATGACGACCGCCGGCGCTATTCTCAGCATCACCGTCGCCGGGGTGCTCGTGCAGGTTCCGTGGCTGCTTCTGCCGGGGTTATTCGCCGGCCTCACCCTCATCGCCTATTTCTACCCCGTCACGAGGGGGGCACTCGAGCTACTCGCGCTGCTGTACCCGTTCTGTACCGCCTTCTTCATCGGTGTGCTCAACCCGGGCGGCATGCCGACGGAGGTCGGCTACATCTGCGTCGGATACGGCGTCGGGATCGTGACCGCGACGGCATTTGCACAGCTGTTTGTCGCGGACGATGCGGCGGCCACGCTCGCGGACGCGCTCGCCGAGGGCTTCGCGCGCGCACGCTCGCGCCTCGGCGAGGTCACCGCCCGTTTCGCCGCCGAGCGGTTCGAGCCGATCCCGGGCGAGTCATCGATTTCCTCGGACTTCGCTCGCGACATGCCACTGTTCGAGCGCGTCCGCCAGGAAGGCCAGCACCCCGACGATGTCCCAGCTCTCGCCTTCGCCATCGTCGTCGTCGACCACGCACTGACGCTCACGGACACGATGGACGCACTCGCGCGGCACGACGTCGGCCGGACATATCGGCGTCTCCTGGCGCCGCAGCTGATGACGCTCGTCGCCCGCCTCGACGCCGGGCTGCGCGGAATCGAGCAGGCGCTGCGGAGCCATCGCCCACTCACGGCGACCCAGGTGGACGCAGAGTGGCCGGACTATCGCGCGGCCATCACCGCCCTGGAAGCGCACCAGTCGACGCTCCGGCGAACCGGCGCGTTGGCGCACGTGGACATCGCCGAGGAGGCCAACACCGACGCCTTCATCCGAACGCTCATCGATCTCGCCGAGAGTCTGCACACGTCGCCTGCCGACCTCCGGCAGCTCGGAATCACCCGCGCGGAACCGGCCACCGGTGCGCTTCGTGGTTTCGATCCCATGGCCGCGCGCTACGCGGTGCGGGTCAGCCTCGGCACGACGATCAGCTATCTGATCGGGATGGTGGCGGACACCGTGGAGCTCTTCAACATCCTCTGGCATCCGG
>Ga0075428_100010426_pt1 | contig 10320 bp, 12 predicted proteins | sample RhiMetdeltSRZDD2_FD_75291 | JGI IMG/M metagenome (GOLD analysis project Ga0075428, IMG submission 75291) | Populus rhizosphere microbial communities from Tennessee, USA - Rhizosphere MetaG P. deltoides SRZDD2 | ecosystem: Host-associated > Plants > Roots > Rhizosphere > Soil | place: USA...
TCCAGGTGGCGCGACGCTCGGCGTCGTCCTCGTTGTCCAGGTTCGCCAGCAACGGCGGGAGCTCGTCCGCACTGGACACCGGCAGGTACACCGCGCGGGTTTCCGCGCTGCCCGTGGCGCCGTCCTCGCCGGTGAGGACGAGCAGGCCGCGGGGCCGGCGCGTTGGGCGGGTGCCGTCCGCCTCCCGGGTGCCGCGGGCGCGGCCGGTGCCGTTGTACTGGGCGCGAAGGATCTCATTCGCCCGCTGTGCGGCCCGCGCGGTGCCGCGGTCCGGCGCCAGGTCGTCGGCCACGAACAGGCAGTCGCCCGCGGCGTAGCGGAGAAGCTCCAGCGCGGTCGTGGTCGACGCGGCCTCACCGGCGCCGGCCGACAGGGTGTCGAAGGACGCCGAGGGCATGTAGTGCTGGAGCGTCACGCCCGCCACGCCGGACTTGCCGGAGCTCGGGGGGCCGACCAGGTAGAACGTCGCACGGGACGGGCCGAGCAACGCCCGGTAGGTGGCGCCGAGCAACGGGGCGGCCAGCCGGGGCGGGAGAACGTCGAGCATGCGCAGGGACGCCAATGCGCATTTACGTATCTCGGCGCGGTCGTCGGGGTCGGGGGGTTCGGGCAGCGCGTAGCCCTGGAGCTCGGACGGGGGGTCGACGCGCACGCCCGGGATCGGGCCGTCCGGGCCGATCGCGCCGGCCGCGTGGACGTACATCCACTGGCCGAGGGGGCCGCGGTGCCAGCCGAGGACGCCGAACGCGGTCACGGTCTCGATTGGTTCGGAAACCGCGGTGATCGCGCGCACCAGCTCGGAGCGGCCGCGCGGGGTCGAGTCGTGCACACCGCCGATCGCCCACGGGGTGCGCGTCCAGAGCCAGGTCATTTGCCGGAAGTCGTCCAGCGGCAGCATCGGCAGGGTGCACGACTCCAGGTCGGCGCCGGTGCCGCGGGACACCTCGACGTCGACGTGAGTCGCGGTGCTCGGGGTGCCATCGGCCATGTCGCGCACCACGCGCCGGATGATCTGCGGCCGCAGCGGCACCAGCTCCCGGGCGTAGTGCTCCTCCGCTTTGGCGTCCCACAACACCTTGACCAGGCTGTCGTCCTTGAATCCGTACTCGTCAACGGTCATGCGGAGTTCCTGCGCATCGGGGGCCACCCGCGCGCGGCGGGGGCCGGTGCTGGTGCTCGGGTTGGGGTTGAGCTCGACCAGGTCGGCCAGCGGCAGGCCGGCGGCCAGGTGGTCGGCCACGTCGGCCTTGGACTCGGTCAGGGGGGAGCGCACGACCTGGACGCGTGGCACCCCGGCCGCGACCAGGGCGCGGCGGACGGCTTCGGCGTGGGCGTACCCGGGGCGGTCGTTGTCGGCCACGATCGTCACCCGGCCGGCGCCGGCCAGGGCGTCGGTGTGCTCGGGGCGCCACTTCGCGCCGTTGGCGCACGTAGTGACGGCGTCGGTGGCCGGGATGGCCGCGGCCAGGGCGTCGGCGCACTTCTCACCCTCGACCACCCACACGTGGCCGCTGGCGCGGACGACGGCGGCGACGGCCGGGGCGTTGTACAGCGGGAGGTCAGCGGGGGCGCCGAACACGCGGCCGCCACGGCCGGCGGGGCCGGGCCGCTGCCACTTGTACCCCTTCGGCTTTCCCGTGGCCGGGCACGGTTCCCAGCGGGTGAACCAGCCGAGCACCTCCCCCTGGTCGTCGGCGTACACCCACTCGGCCACCTTGCGGGGCCGGGCAGCGTCCTCGGTGCCACCCGCGCCGGCGGCCGCCGCGTCCCCGGCCTTGCCGGTGCGTGTCTTCGCGGTTGGCTTCGCGCCACCACTGGCCGAGGGCGGCCGGGCCGCGGTCGACCGGGTGCGTCCCCGGGAGCTCGACGCGGGGGAAGGGTTGCCGCGGTCGGCGTAGGTCCACTCCTCACGGGGCCGCGGCGAGTCGTACAGGTCGTCCCACGTCAGGTTGAGTGCCTGCCGGACGTCATCGGTGCGGCAACCGCCGGAGCGGCACGTGATCTTGACCCCGGCACGGCCGGAGCGGCCCAGCGACGGTGACCAATCGACGTCCAGGGACGGGTGTTGGTCGCCGTGCACCGGGCACAAGGCCGTGATGCCGTTCGCACCCCGGTCCCGCGGCTGACTGCCCGCCGCGGTCAAAGCCTCGCGCAACCTGTCCAGCGCTGCCCGTGGAAACTCGCGGGCAGCGCTGGGGGTGTTTGTGCTGGTCACCGGGCGCCCCGCAGGGTTCCGCCAGGTGTGACGTGCTGGACACTTTCGACGTGTCGGCCACGGGATGCTTTCGGGTGACGGGCGCCGTGTCGTAGCCTGGGTATGCGATTACGCATACGCGTCTCTCTCTCTACCAGAGGGCGCGGACCGGGACCGAAGTTCCGGGGATGGGCCGGTGTTTCCGCACCGGCCCTCCGCATTTCTTGGAGTTGAACGCTAGCCCTGGTGGCCACATCGGATCCCGTAGGCGCGCCGGGGGGACGGTGGGTGACGAGCACGTGGCGCAAGACCAGTACGAGACCTGGCGGGCGGCCACCACCCGGGCCACGCAACTCGCCTCCGAACTGGACAAACTCGCCGGCGGCCTTCCCAGCGGCACGCCGAGCGACGCCGAGTTGAAAGCCCTTCGGCGGGCTGTACAGGCCATCGGCGCGGCCAACGGGCGTCTGCAACGGGTTGCCCAGGGGCACCCGAAGTAGTCGCACCGCTGGCCGTCGCGTCATCGTCACGCCGTCGCGTCCGGGTACTGGCGGATCCCGTTGCGGGCGCGGCTTGCCTGCCACTGCCGCAAGCCGGACGCCGTGAACAGCGGCCGGCCGCGGTCGTCGGCGGTCTCGCCCGGGAGCTCCGGCGGCAAGCCGGCCGTGCGCCTGGATGAGCGCCAGCGGGTGCGCGCCCGGTCGAATCCCTGGTCGGTGGTGTCCGGCCAGCCGGCCGACCGCAGATATTCCGCGGCCGCACCGATTCCCCGGATAACCGATTCCGCGGGGCCGGGAATGAGCCTCAGCCGCGGCTGTGTCGGGTCGATGTCCCCCTTGTCCAGGGACACGAAATGCGCATCCGAATGCGCATCGAAATGCGCACCAGAATGCGTATTTTCGCTGGTCAGAATGGGCGACACTTCGGCCTGGTCGACCTGGTCGGCGTCCAGTTCGACGGCCTGGTCCTGGTCGACGTCGACCGCTCCGGAGGTGTCCGCCAGGGCCGGCCGTCCGGGGACGATCGGGCACGTCTGGTCTGGTCCGGGCACGTGACCCGTCCACAACAGATCCAAGACGGACACGGCATCCTTGCCCACGGTGCCGAGCTCGGCCCGCACCTTGGCGATGACGGCCGCGGTCACCCACGGCGGCAATTCACGCCGCGTGAACCATTCCGGGGCGACGGGCGCGGCGAGCGCCATCGCCCGCGCGTCGGGCTCGGAAATGTAGGCGTACTGGATTTCCTCGGGAACCTCCTCACCGAGCGCGATAAGGCCGCGGCCGGTGATCGAGGAATCGTGCCGGACCATCGGCGCGGCGCCATAAGTGGTGCGGTAACGGGACAGGTTGTGAGGACCGAGATAGCCGCGACCATCGAACATGTTTCGCGTGTCCGTGTTCCGGAAAACATTCTTTGACGCATCGTGCGCGCCGATGACGATACGGTGGTTACCCTGGCGGCCCTGATAGGCCGACATGAGCAACAGGTCCGCGACCGGCGGGGCGCCCGGCAGACGCAGCGACCGCCACCAGAAGTCCACGTAGGTTTTGAACGACCCGAATTCGTCAAAGATGAGCATTCGCGGAATGGCTTCCATACCGCGGTTTGTGTTGACGCCGACCATTGACAGGAAAAACTCGGTCATTGCCCAGATGCTCGACTGAGTGTCGATGTGCACCCGGACCCCGTGAACGGCGGGCGTGTATTCGTGGCCTTCCCGCGGATTGGGGAAAACCTCGTCAAACGACAGGTAGAAACTGCTTTGTTTGCGGTCGATGATGTCGACCAGCCAGCCGGCGCGGCGCACGTGCACGACCAAAACCCGCAGGTGGGAGGTCTTGCCCGACCCTCCGGAACCCGACACGAAGTAGTGCGGGGAGTCGGTGGTCAGGTCGAGCGTGTACACGCGGCCGTGCCCGACTTTGCCGACCGGAATGCGGAACGGGTCATCGTACTTTTCGGCCAACTCGGCGTAATAGACAATCTTCACCAGCGGCGGCACCCGACGCCACACCGCGCCACCGGGCGCGACTTTCTGGAGCTCGTACGCCGCGCCAATGTGCCGACGCACCACGCCCTTTATGGTGCGCTGGACACCGTCGTGCGGATCGAATCCGTCCGGGAACTGAATTTGAATTGTCGCGCTGTGGTTTTCGGCATAATCGCGCGGCACCATCACCCATTTGTCGGCACGGTCATTAATCGGCGTGCCGAGGTACTGCGAAATGGTGCGATACAGCGGCCGCACCACGGTGCGGTAATGCTGCCATTGGGCCAGGCGAGACCAGGTCACGAATCCGAACCAGACCAGTCCGGCCAGGGCGGCCGCGCCGAGCGCGACCAGCGTCGGCCAGGGACAGAGCACCAGGCCGAGCGCGACGGCGCTCACGAGCCACCGCAGGGCGGCCCGGCGCCAACCTGGCCAGGTCGACCAGCGCCCGGCCAGGCCGCCGGTGAACCAGCCCGGCGCGGCCTTGGCGACTTCGGTCGCCGGGTGCCAGAACGTCGCGTCGGACCGTCGCTCGCCGTTGAGCGGAGCGCCGGTGAACCATCGGGCCGTCACCGTCACCGCCACCAGCACCACGCGCACCCACCACGGCATGCGGGCCGCCATCCTCGCCCGCAGGCCGACGCCTCCCCCGATCACGCCGCCACCTCCCCCGGGTCGGCCTTGCGCGGCAACGGAATCGGCAACGGCACCGGCCGCGCGACCAGGCGCCGGCGCTCGGGTGCGGACAAGCCGCCCCAGACGCCGTGCGACTCGTTGTGCTCCAGGGCGTAGGTCAGGCACGCCGGGCGGACGTCGCATCCGCGGCACACCCGCTTTGCCGGTTCGGCCGACTCGCCAGGCTCGGGAAAGAACGCGTCGGGATCGGTCTGTGCGCACAGCGCCAGGTGGTGCCACTGCGGGGCGGTGTGGGCCGCCAGGGCCACGGTGAGCGCGTCGGCGGCCGCGGTGGTGTATCGGGTGTGGCCGTTCATGCCGCACCCCGCAGCGTGCCGTCTGCGTCCAGGCCGGCCACCAGGGCGCGCAGCGTGTCCAGGTCGTCGTGTACCTCGACCAGGGCCGCCATCGCGTCGCGGAGCTCCGGAGCGGTCGGCCTGGTCGCCGTGGCGACCGCGGCCGGGTAGATCTCCGCGAACCGGAGGAGCTCCCGCTCCAGGCCGGCAATCGCCCACCGCAGATCTGGCACCACGGCCCACACCGGGCGGTCGGCGCCCTGGTCGTCGTCGGTGTAGCCCTTGCCCTTGCCGTCACGGGCAACGTGGACGCCGACCCGCACCGTCTTTCCCGGAATGCGCATTTGCGCATTTACGGCTTTCTGCGACGCGGGGGGAGGGGTCGGGGAGGTGGGCGCCGTGGACGTGGTGGCGCCCTGGGACCGGGCGGGGGTGATGAGGACATGCGCGGTCAGCCAGAGCAGGGCGACCACAAGGACGACCAGGGCGATGCCGGCGGCCAGGGCGGCCACGGTCGGCCAGTCGACCGCCGCGGCGTGACCCGACGCCACGGAACCGACGTACAGGCCGACCGGCTGGGCGATGACGAGCACCAGGACGACGACGGCGGCCGCGACCAGGCCGCCGGGCCGGGCCGCGCGGGCCGCGGCGGCAGCCACGGCGCGGTGGGAGGGGAGAGGGATCATGGTCATTGCCGGACTCCGTTCGGTGGTTGGTCCGCGGGCGGCCCGGTCTCTGCCAGGAGTGGGGGCCGCCCGCGGCGTGACTATCGGTCGTAGATCTCGCTGTCGGCCGTCTTGGCGACCGCGCCATGCTCGGCACAGAAGAACTCCCGCACGGCGTTGTACGTCCGCACATGGGCGACCTGGCGCCGGCGCGGCACCGGGCCGGCGTTGCGGATGGCCGCGTCCTGGTCGGACCAGCACGGGCCGCATTCCCGGCCCGCGGTCGTGGCCTTCGTCCACCGCGGCTTGTCCGCGGCCGGCGGGGCCGGCTGGCGCTTCGGCTTGCTCGGGGCGGGCGCCTGGTCGAGCTCGGCGCCGAAGATGTCCAGTTGCCCGCGAAGAACGGCGGTCATCCCTTGCCGCCCTTCCGGGCCGCGGCGACCCGCGCCGCGGCCGCGGCCGCGTCCGGGTTGACCTTGCCCGTGTCGGAGTACGTCCCGTCCTTACCGGCGATCACCTTCGCGTTGTGCTCCCCGGTCACCGTGTAGCGGGCACCGCGGGCGAACACCACGAACAGCCGCGGGTCGCGGCCCTGGATCTGGTCGGACCTGGACGCGCGGCCCATCACGCGCTCCCGTCCCTGAGTCGCTTCGCGGTCTCGACCATCCGGTCATGCACCGCGGCGGCCGGGTCGTCCCCGAGAGAGTGGATCGCCACCAGGGCGGCAAGCACCACGTCGGCCAGCTCGTTGACCACGTCGCCGGAGGTGTGCGTGAAGCCCTTGCGGGGGTTCTGGCCGGTCGCACCGATCCAGGCGCGGGCAACCTCGCCCGCTTCCTCGCTGACCTTGAGGATCCGCAGCGACTGGCACGTCATCGGGGTGAGGTCGCTGTCGTCGTCGTGCCGGTCGAGCCAGGCCGCCACGTTGGCGATGTGCTCGACCAGGTCGACGCTGAGAACGTGTCCGTTGGCCATCACGCGTTACCGCCGACCACGTGCAGCACGTCGCGGAGATCCCGGGCGCGGGCGTCGCGCTCCCCGCGGAGCACCGCCGAGCACTGCGACTTGTCCATGTCCACGCCGCGGCGAGCCAGCTCGGCGCGCACCGGCGCGGTGTCGTAGGTGCCGAGCTCGGCCGCGACGGCGCGGGCCGCGTCGGCCTTGCTCATGGCGGTCAGGTTGACCGCGACCGCGGCCGCCGGAGAAACCGGGGCCGATGGCGGGGTGATGCGCTGCTCACCGTTGACCAGCGCCAGGGCGTCGGCCGGGGCCATCTCCCGCACATGCGACAGGCGGAACGCCTTCCACGTGGTGCGGGGTGCCAGCGTCCACATGGTCAGCGGGAACCGGAACCAGCCGTAGGACGGGGACAGATCCCGCCGAATCCGCTTGAGGATCGCGTGCCAGGTCCGCAGGGCGGCCACGGAGAACCCCGCGGCGTACACGGCGCCGGTCGTGGGCCAGCCCGCGGCGTGCGCGCCGAGGTATGCCGCCGTCGCCGCGGCGGCCATGAAGACCAGCGTCCACAGCGTGTGCGACGTCGCCCGATCCCGCGCCAGGGTCGCCCACAGACCGAGGGCGGCCGTGGCCAACACCCCGCCCTGGAGACCGAGGTACGCGGCGGCCAGGCCGGGGCCGTGCAGGTTCATGTAGTGCTTGCCGAACTCCAGTTGTCCGCGCGCGGTCAGGAACTCGACCGAGACCAGGACGACCGCGAACGCGAAGAACGCCACCACGGCGGTAACCGTGGTGGCGCTCAAGCGACGACGCGGGGGAAGGGTGGACGTGGTGTACGGCGCCGGGCGGGCCGGCGGACTTACGGTGTGCTCGGACATTCCATCGCTCCTGTTGGGGTGTTCAAGGCCCCGACCGCGCTTCCGACGCGGCCGGGGCCATCTGGGTTAGTCCTCGATCGGCTTCACGGTGACCGCGACTCCGGCCGCCTTCGCTTCGGCCAGACGTCGGGCCAGGTCGGCCTTCGTGTAGACCGCAACCGGGCCGTCCATCACGGGGTGCCGCTTCGGGGCACCCGGCGCGCTGAGAAGCCACTTCGCCTTCGGCATGTGCTCACCTCCCCTCACCAGGTGGGGGGACACGTCCCGCGACGCGTCGTCGTGTGCACACCGTACGTCACTGCTATACAGCAGATCAATACTCAGTTGCTGTGCAATGACAGACGCCCCGGCCTTCAAGGCCGGGGCGTCATGTGTTCTCGCTGGTCAGGCGTACTCGTAAGTCAACGCGCGGCCAGGTGGGGACACCGACTCGCCGTACTCGATTGCGCCGCCGTTAGCGTCAAACCACCAGGTGCGGGCGTAGAGCACCGGAGAGCCAGGTGGCACCCCAAGCGACTCCGCCTCGTCGTCAGTGGCCGCCCTGGCCGAGACCTGGTCGCGGCCCGAGGTCACCTCACGGCCGGTCGCTTCACGCACCAGGCCGATCGTTCCGCCGAGGATCCGGTCTGTGGACAGGAGTGCAGGCGCGGCCTCGGCCAGGTCTCCAGGGAGCCAGGACGTCGACACTGCGACCGGGAGATCCGAGTGGTGGGTTACTCGGCGCCGGCGCACCACGTTCGCCCCAGGCTCGACCCCCAATGCGTCCGCCACCTCAGCCGGGGCGGGCATCAGCTCTGACGCCAGCACTTCGGCGCGCTCCGATGGCGGGTAGATCCGTCCGGTGCGCTTTGCGGCGTAGTACCGGTCACGGGGTGCATGGCTGGTGTGTTCGTGCGCCGAGACGAACGTGCCTGCGCGGCCGGCGCGATGAATCAATCCCTCAGAGGCCAGTTGCGCCAATGCCCGGCGCACCGTTCCGGGCGCCACTTTCCACTCCTCAGCCAGCACCTTTTCGCCTGGCAACTTCGCGCCGTCTACTAGCTCCCCCGCCGCAATCGACCCCCGGTAGTGGTCCGCGATTTGCTGCCAGGCGTGGGGCGTTCGCTCGACTTGCGGGTTCACGTTCTGCGCTCCTCTGCTACAGGGGTTAGGTAAACGCCTGCTCTATAGCAGCGTACAGCGAGGGTTCATACGCACCTTCATACGCGCGGTATGAAGGCATTCACACCGCGCGTATGATCCGAGTATGAACGAACGTGTGAAGCGGGTGACGGTCAGCCTCGACCCGGAGACAACCGAGTACCTCGGTGCCCGTGCGGCCCGGGAGACCAACGGGAACGTCTCCGCGCTGGTCGCGCGGATCGTGCGCATGGCGCGGGTAGCCGACGCGGTGCGGGCCGAATCGGCCTGGTACGCCGCGCACCCGGACGCGGCCGAGCATGCGCAGGACGAGCGCGACGCGGCCGCCGCGGCCGACGCCGCGTGATGCGCCGCGGCCAGATCTGGCGCTACTCGCCCGCCATCACCCGTCCCGGCGCTCCGTTGCTCCGGCTGATCATCTCCGCGGACGCAATCAACGCCGACGACACGTTGCCTGTCGTCCTGGCCGTGACCATCGTGGGCGACGACCCCGGGAGCCTTCTGGCCGTGCGCGTCGGCGCCCACGGATGGGCGCGCGCCCTGTCGATCGAGCCCGTCATGCGCTCCCGGCTGGCCGAGCTCGTCGACCAGGCCGACGCCGACACCCTCGACCAGCTCGGCGCCGCGCTGCGGGCCGCACAGGATCTCTGACGCCGGTCAGATCGTGCGCACCGACACCGTTTCGACCAGGTCCGCGGCCACGGCGCCATCCTCGACCACGGGATCCGGGCCGTAGCCGGCTATCCAGGCGTCGGCCTGGTCGAGCGGGCCGCTCGACGGGGGAGCGCTCACCGGAGCCGGGCCGGGGCCGTGCTCCCGCGGTAGGTGCTGGTCGATATCGGCGCGGGACACCCAGATCCCCTGAATCTCGCGCGGAGTCGCGCCGGTCACGCCGTAGCGGGCGCGGCCCCGAACGTTCGGCGTGATCGCTGGCACGTTGCGGGTTTCGCCGAACATCATCCCGACCGCTTTGGGTTCGCTCGGCCCGCACAACAGGCGGGCGCCAAGGTTGTGCCGCAACCGTCCACCGAGGATTACGGCGTCCGGCCGCTGCGTGAGCAACGCCAGGTGAATGCCGGCGGCCCTGGCGAGTTGCCCCAGCGAGAGGCAGTCGCGGCGCATCCCGTCGCGGAGCTCCTTTTCCTCGCCGCTGGTGCCCGTCGAGTCGAGCGCTTCGCCGGCCTCGTCCAGCACCACCAGGATTCGGTGCGGGCGCACCTCGGGGGGCAGTTCGTCAATGTGCTGGACGCCGTAGCGGGACAGGAGCTTGTACCGCTTGTCCATTTCGGTCACCGCCGAACGCACGGCGTCGGCCATGTCTTCGAGCTCGGTGGCGACCAGGTCGACGCCGCGGCGGCCGTAGAACGGCGTGAACTCCACCCGCTTCGGGTCGAGCAACACCACCCGGCCCCCGCCGAGGATCCATTGCAGGATCACGGCGCGCGCCGTGACGGACTTCCCGGCGCCGGTCGGGCCGGTGATGAGGATGTGCGGGTGGATGTCCGTTGACCAGGTGGCCAAC
>Ga0075428_100010427_pt1 | contig 10320 bp, 9 predicted proteins | sample RhiMetdeltSRZDD2_FD_75291 | JGI IMG/M metagenome (GOLD analysis project Ga0075428, IMG submission 75291) | Populus rhizosphere microbial communities from Tennessee, USA - Rhizosphere MetaG P. deltoides SRZDD2 | ecosystem: Host-associated > Plants > Roots > Rhizosphere > Soil | place: USA...
GACCCTACTTCCGCGAGTCCACCTTCTTTGATTACAAAAATACGATCAACTTTCTTAATGGTGCTTAATCGATGTGCAATGATTATCGACGTTCGTCCTTCCATAAGCCTTTCAAGCGCGTCCTGAACCAATTTTTCGGATTGCGCATCTAATGAGCTCGTCGCTTCATCCAGTACCAGGATCGCAGGATCCTTTAATATCGCTCTTGCGATTGCTATCCGCTGTCGTTGTCCGCCGGAAAGTTTTACTCCTCGCTCGCCAACAACGGTATCGAATTTGTCGGGAAAACTTTCGATGAACTCGAGCGCATTAGCCTTACGAGCAGCTTCCTTGATCTCTCCAATTGTAGCTCCAGGTCTACCATAAGTAATATTCTCCATAATAGTTCCACCGAACAATATGATTTCCTGCGGTACAATTCCAATGTTACTTCGGTAAGACGTCAGGTTAAATTCTTTTACAGATGTACCATCAACTTTCACGTCACCAAATTCAACCGGATAGAAGCGCATCAACAAGTTGATGATTGTTGACTTGCCCGAACCGCTGGGTCCGACAAGGGCAACTTTTTCTCCCTGTTCAATCCGGAAGTTCAATTGTTTCAGCACTGTAAAGTCTTCTCTTGTTGGATATGAGAATGAAACATTTTCAAATTCAATTTCACCACACAGCTTCGCCACAGTCAACCCTGTAGATTCACGTTCATCCTTTTCGTGGAGTATCTCGAAAACTCTTTCAGACGCACCAATGGCTCTTTGCAACTGTGCGTATATATCTCCCAAGCCGGCAATTGAACCACCAATGAAAGACATATAGATGACGAATGAGAACAACTCTCCAACAGTGATCTCATTGGCCTGCACAAGCGTTGCTCCAAACCACCCAACTGCTACTATTCCTCCCAACAATGCGAAGATTACGAATGAAATGAACAAGCCGCGGAATCTGGCCGTCCGGATGGCAATTGAAACAACTTCTTTCAGTGTCGTTGTATACCGGGCTATTTCGAAGAGCTCATTCGTAAATGCCTTAACTACTGAAATAGATTGCAACGATTCTTCCACTACAACATTTGCCTCAGCAAGCTTGTCTTGCGTTTGTTTCGACAACTTACGAATGTTCTTTCCGAAGATAAGCGCTAGTATCACCAACACCGGAAATGTCATAAGCATAAATGTGGTGAGTTTTGGCGTAAGGTAGAAAATGACGACTGTGCCGAATACCAATGTCAGCACTTGTCTCAGCATTTCGGCTAGCGTAAAAGAAAACATGTCTGACAACGTGCCGACATCAGAACTCATTCTGCTCATAAGTTCGCCGACTCTTCTTTTATCAAAAAAACTAATAGGCAGCCAAATGATGCGCGTATAAAGCGCTGTTCTAAGGTTGGCTAGCGCCCTTTCACTTACTAACGCGAAGGTGTAAACACGTGTAAACGAAAAAATGCCCTGTATAAAAAGTACTGCGATCAACGCAATGGCTACCTGGTCGATTGAATTGAAGTATGGTACCGGTTTACCCTGCGCAACATCCAACAATTTGCCAGCCAGATATGGAAATCCAAGTAGAGTTACTGTCGACAAGGCTAGAGATGCCAAACCAACAATGAACCAGCCTTTATTTGCAATTGTGAATTTAAATATACTCAGCAGCTGACCCAGTGTCTTTTTGTTGATCGGCCGTTTATCCTCCTCACTTAATGCTTCCCTGTTTCTCTTAGCCATGATAATTTCAATTTGACACGTTCAACGAACCGCTTATCCGATACTGCACAGAATCATCCAACATCATCTTCTGACCACCAACAATACTATAGGACGTTAGAACTACGGTGTCACCAAATTGCTGGAAATCCATCGTAAGTTCACGTGAGCTTTTATAAAGTGAAGTCAGCTCATTAAAATGTGCTTCAAGCTTTCTTAGTCTGCTTGGCTTATTCTGATAAAATATTTTGAAGTACTTGACAGGAAGATCTTCCTCCTTCGTCGTAAATGATTTCACCATAAGATTGCTTCTGCTGTCCGAGAACTCTTCAATTGAGTAATAGCTTCGGTTTACCGGTTTATTAATGACATCAAGCGCAGAGAAGACTTCAAGCTCATTTCTCCACGCAGTGTTGTCTTTGGGACTCACAGAAATTTCCTCTTCTTTTCCATCGAGAATAACGACTTTCCTCACAATTGCTTTTCTTTCTGACAGGTATCTAGCCTGCGCATTAAGAAGGCTATCAACAGGGTAAAGTGGTTTTGTGTTTTTTTGTTGCAAACAAGAAATCACAGAAACTACTAAAGCAAAAAGGACTAAACGATACATAGACAATCCGGGACAACCCATGTTAGTTTATAAGAAGGATTTCTCCCGTCATTTGTTTTGGGATGGCAATACCCATCAACGTAAGGATAGTGGGAGCGAGATCACCAAGCTTGCCATCTTTCAACTTTCCTTTGTAGGAGTCGTCCACCAGGATACAAGGCACAAGGTTCGTTGTGTGGGCCGTATTCGGAGTTCCATCCTCGTTTACCATTATGTCCGCATTTCCATGGTCTGCTATAATAATCGTACTATAACCGTTCCTTAGCGCTGCTTCGGTGACCTTTTGTGCGCATGTATCAACTGTTTCACAAGCCTTCACGGCTGCAGCAAAAACACCGGTATGTCCAACCATATCTGGGTTGGCAAAATTAAGACATATGAAGTCGGCGGACTTTTTATCGAGCTCCGGTATGATCTTGTCCTTTATATCATTTGCGCTCATCTCCGGAGCAAGATCGTAAGTAGCAACTTTGGGAGATGGGCAAAGAACACGTGATTCGCCTGGAAAAGGCTCCTCCCTTCCCCCTGAAAAAAAGAAGGTTACATGTGGATACTTTTCTGTCTCAGCAATACGGAGTTGTTTTTTATTTTCAGCCGATACAACCTCACCGATTGTTTTGTCAAGGTTATCCTTATCAAAAATCAGCTTCACATTCTGAAAGGAATCATCGTAGTTGGTAAGTGTTATATAGTATAACGATAACTTCTTCATGTCCTGCTCAGGAAAATTCTTTTGTGTAAGCACTTCTGTAATCTCTCGTCCGCGGTCCGTCCGGAAGTTGAAACACAAAACAACATCTCCCTCCTTTATGGTACCAATTGGTTTCTGATTAGCATCAACAACAACAATGGGTTTTATGAATTCATCGGTCACATTGTTATCATACGATTTTTGTACCGAGACCAAAGGTGACGTAGTCTTTTCACCTGCACCGTTAACCAATACGTCGTATGCCAGTTTCACTCTTTCCCATCGTTTATCCCTGTCCATGGCATAATACCTTCCGATAATGCTTGCCAATGAGCCAGTGGTCTTTTTCAAATGATCAATAACATCCTTGATGTATGCATATCCGCCCTTAGGGTCAGTATCACGTCCGTCAGTAAAGGCATGAATAAACAGATCTTTGATCCCATTATTTGCGGCTATAGTTATCAGTCCTTTTAAGTGATCGATATGGGAATGTACACCCCCATCGGAAACAAGACCCATGTAGTGAACGCTCTTTTTGTTTTTCTTGGCATAGGCGAAAGCTTCCAGTAGTACCGGGTTTTTGTCCAACTCCTTTTCGTCGATGGCTTTGTTCACTCGAACGAGATCCTGATATACTACACGGCCCGCACCGATGTTCATGTGACCGACCTCAGAATTTCCCATTTGCCCGACTGGTAACCCCACCGCAAGGCCCGACGCTTCCAGCTTACTGTGAGCGTACTTTCCATATAGCGAATTAACAAATGGTGTTTTGGCGTTGTCGATCGCAGACACGGCTTTATTCTTAGCTATTCCCCAGCCGTCCAAAATCATCAGTAGAACTTTCTTATTCATGGAAAATTGAGTTTTAGGGGTTATCAATAAGCGGCGCAAATATAATCAGGAATGTAGGAATAAAGGGTTCTAATGCTAAACAACCCAGTAATCGATTGCACGGCGGGTCATAAATCAATATTTCATTATCTTGCGATAATGGCATAGTTTTCGCCGAACCTTTATACCATGAGTGTGAACAGATATTTTTTTGTCTTGGTTTTTCTGTTGGCTGGCTTTCAAACAGTACTTAAGGCGCAAGGGGATGTTATTAATCAGGTGAAGGAGACGATAAAAGCCGGGAGCGCAAAAGAGCTGTCCAGATACCTTAATTCTACCGTTGACGTTACCCTGGAAGATGGGGCACAGTCTTACAGTAAAGCGCAAGCTGAATTTGTTTTTCGCGACTTTTTTAAACAGCACCCACCCGGTGAATTCAACATCATCCACCAAGGAACCTCTAAAGGTGGTCAGACTTTTGGGATAGGCCAATACAAGAGCGGTAGCGAAACATATCGTGTATACATGAAGATCAAGGCTGTCGACAATCAGCAGCTCGTTCATGAAATTTCCTTTGCCAAAGAATAAGATCATCAGGGGCAACCTCGTAATTTGCGGCCTTCTTTTTCATGGCGGTTCCAGATTACATCTCAGAAGATTTCCTTCATAGCTTCATAGCCGCGGCTCTTAGCGAGGATATTGGGGATGGAGATCATTCAACGCTTTCCGCCATCCCTGAAACTGCCACCAATAGGGCCAGACTTCTCGTGAAAGAGAGCGGTATTCTAGCGGGTGTTGAGCTTGCAAAAAGAATTTTCCAACACTATGATCAGAACCTGACTATAGAAACTTATCTGGCGGATGGAGCAATAGTTAAGAAAGGTGATATCGCCTTTTCCGTATCCGGCTCCGCACGCTCTTTGTTAACTACGGAAAGACTAGTATTGAACTGCATGCAACGGATGAGTGGAATCGCAACCAAGACCCGTCGCATGGTGGAACTCGTGGCCGGAACCCGCGTTAGGCTGCTTGACACTAGGAAGACGACACCAAATTTCAGACTTCTGGAAAAATGGGCCGTGATTATCGGAGGAGGGTTTAACCATAGATTGGGATTGTATGATATGATTATGCTGAAGGACAATCATAATGATATGGCGGGGGGAATTGGTCAAGCAATCAATCGCGCAAAAGATTATCTTCGCGCCAAAAATAGACAACTTCGGATAGAGGTGGAGACGCGTAACCTTGACGAAGTGCAACAGGTACTCGATGCAGGTGGTGTTGATGTCATTATGCTCGATAATATGAGCATTGAGCAAATGAAGGAAGCGCTGCGACTTATCGACGGAAGATGTAAAACTGAAGCCAGTGGCAACATAACGGAGGAATCAATAGCCAGTGTTGCTGAATGCGGAGTGGATTATATTTCGGTTGGTGCATTAACCCATTCTGTCAGAAGTCTGGATCTTAGCCTGAAGGCGTATTAACATGAAACACAACGTTTGATTTGGAATGATTTTGATATAATAGATTATGATAGTTAGAACGAAAAATTACAAGCTGGAAAAAAAGATATACATCAACACAGCGTTGAAAAGCATTCTGAAAAAGCAGGGATGGATTGCTGTATCGGTAGCCGTGGTACTTTGCCTGTGCTATTTTATTCCTGGTGCTTCAACTATATGGTGGTTTATTGGCGCAGTGATCGGCCTGGGGCTGTATGTTCTCTTCTGGTGGATACAGTTTTATGGTGTTACACAGCTCGATCAAGGAAAAATGTTGTTTGAGAAGTTTTCTTATGAGATCAGCAGCCAGCAGATTTTGATGAAAATAAATCCACGTGAAGGGATGCCATTAAAGTGGGATCAGATTAAGAGTGCCACGATCGGAAAAGACCATTTTGTCCTGTTTGTCAACAAGGCTCAATTGATCTACTGGCCCTTCAAGATATTCAATACCGACAATGAGCGGAAATTCGTGGCAAGCATTCTGAAGAACAAAGGCTTTATAAAATAGTTGCGAGGAGCAGTCACGGCCCTGCTGTGACATGCGACGAAGCAATCCCCATACTTATGACATGCGCCAACCGGATAACAGAGTCGGTTATTTTAGATTGAGTCAGATCTGTTTCGGGTCTGACTTTTTAATTTTATAGAGGTGAAAAAGACAAAGCAACTTTCTACGGATGCAAAGCAGAAGATCTACAAGTACTGCTCATATCAGGAAAGGACACACCTTGAGGTGAGGAGCAAGTTATTTGAATATGGACTGACTTCGGACGACGCAGACGTGTTATTAACCCAACTTATAAGCGAGGGTTATCTGAACGAGGAGAGGTTTGCAAAAACCTTTGCGGGAGGAAAATTCCGTATCAAGGGTTGGGGACGGTTGAGGATAATTCATGAACTCGAGGCAAAGGGCCTGACCAAAAACTGTATTCAACTTGGCCTCAATGAAATTGATCAAACTGAGTATGAAGAAGCACTTGAGAAACTGCTGAAGAAAAAGTCAGCGGCTGTTCATGAAGACGACGACTATATAAGGCGTGATAAGATTGCAAGATTTGCTATTCAGAGGGGATTTGAACCTGAACTGGTTTGGCGGTGGATAAAAGAGAAGGGTATATAACCGCGCTTTTGCTGGCTAGATTGTCACTTTTTTATTATAATTTGCGTTAGAGAGTTAGGGTTGTATTCCATGAAACAAAAATCAGAAAATAAAGAGCACTGGGTCTCCAACAAAGAAAAGAAGAGTCGCGAGCTTGTGTATAAGCTTATCGATATCAATAAGGAAATCGACGGGGAAGGAAAGACCTTTCGCCTCGGGGAAAAAGTCTATTTCGTACGAGAGCTGGGATAAACCTTAACGAGCCTTGGCGTTAGCAGTATCGACTCTTTTTCTGTTCCTGTTTATACTACCAGGTATAACTTTCAAGAGGGCGTACCTTTCCTCAGTTTTTTCCCGCAAATTAAAATTCTCTGGCTTGCTTGATGAAGTGTTTTGGGCGGTGTTTCCGTCCATCGTAATGCACTTCTTATCGTATGCCATTCTTTTAGTCGCTAAGTCAATTCTCTATTTTGATTTTGATATAACGGTAGTCCTAAGCAAAACTCTGTTTGAAGGAAATAGTGAAGAGTATGCGAGCGTGTTCCTGACGTATCTGTACTACTGCACCTATGTGATCGCAATGTCTTTTTGCGCTGGGCACATTAGCCGCAAGATTGTAAGGATCTTTAAGCTTGACAGAAAATTCAGGCTGTTCCGTTTTTCAAATGATTGGCACTATTTGCTCAGTGGAGAGTTCCTGGACTTTCCTGAAGTTCCTGATAGTCCCGAAGAAGTGAGCTTCAAACTTGTGAATGTGTTGACTGAAGTCGGAGGCAAACAAATGATCTACATCGGAGAACTAATCCACTTCACACTTTCTGATGAAGGAGGCCTTGAAAACATAGTGCTCAAGGACGCCAAGCGACGGCTGCTTGAGGATGATCTTCTTGAAAACCGTTATTATGAAATACCCGGGAGATATATCACAATTCCCTACAAGACGATCATCAACATAAATATCCGATACTTCTATCTCGAAGAGATAACGAGCGAATACGATGAGGATAAGCTGCTTTAGTCAGTTCCTGGGTTCCTAGCTTTCTAGGTAACTAGGAAGCTAGGAACCCAACGGAGTTTCATTGTCCCACAAGGAAAACGGCATTCGAAAAGAGCAATTTGCCCGACTCCCAGAAACACCTGAACAGCGGGTTATCGACCAGGTAAACGATGTTGCCCTGACCTTTCTGCTCTACTCCCAAAATGAGGCTGTTCTCAAGCTTCCGGTTGATCCGCACGCCTGCAAATCCTTGTATCGGTTTAGCCTTACCTTTAATTATGCCTACGTTCCATCCGTTTTCAAGGAAGCCGAAGCGAAGTTCGTTGGTCTTAAGTGTGTAGTAGGTGTCTTTTAGTCCGAAGGCGAGTGGATGCGAGCTGTCGAGTGATATTTTATAAACTGCGCCGGAAATCGACTCCGACAATTGCTTGCGCTCGGCGTCTTCGTATCGTGTAAGAACTTCTTTCTCTCTCAACTCTTTGTCTTTCTTTTCTGCATCCGTCTTTTCACTCTCTTTAGCATAATGTTTCAGACCGAATCCTTTTTGATCAACAAATGCAGTCATGCCGTTGGCGATTACTATCAATTTTCCGCCTGCCGCTACCCATTGACTAATTTGGTTAAGGGTGGATTCATCAAACAGCTTGTAGTTTCCCTCGGGTACGATCAGCACATCGTATTTCTTTAAGTCGATACTTTTGAAATAATCCGTTCCAATTTGCGTAATCGGATAATGGATCTGTTGTTCGAAAAAATGCCAGATCTCGCCAGCTGAAAGCGATGATGTCTGTTCGCCAAACAACACTGCAATTTGTGGCGCCTTGATAAACTTTACTTCACTTGATCCTATATCCTTACCGCGCTCAACAAATCCGGTGGGAGAGGTATAGATCTTTCTCTCCATGTTCCGGGCCAGATTTTGAATTGTGTTGTCGAAATCTCCAACACTCTCGTTGTTCCTCCGCGTCACGATGAGCGTTCCAGCATCAAAGTTTTGACCATTCACTGAAAAGGATTTCTCCGCTATACGAACCTTAACCCCATTGCGCATTAATGCAGCCATAAATTCAACGTCCCTTACCGATTGGTAGGTGAACATGTATGAATAGGGTTTGCCTGTAATCGCAGGGTTATCTACCTCCTTTAATTGCAAGGGTTTGGCGACATTGATGCGTTCATTCAAAGCGAATGCCTTCAAATTGTAGGAGTACATCAGATTCCACGCGGTGATGTCGTAAGTGAGCGAATCCGGTAGCTTGGATTGAGGTTCAAATACAGTAGTTATGAATCGCGATTTGGGTTGATAAATGTTAACAACGATGTCATCCGAAGTTACGTTGACCGTTGAGGTAGTTTGAGTTTGATAATCAAAACCCCGCGTTGTTTTGCCGGCAGCCGGATGACCATACCTGATAGCGTGAGTATCCATCCATTTAGCAAGCTTCAGGATTTTATCGGGGTTGTTATCCGCCTTGATGACGTACGTCTTATAAGGGGCTGACGGACCGCTATTATTTTCACGGAAGAATTTTTCGAACTCATCGACAACCCTAACGGCATTTTGAGAAGTGATCTCAATGGTCGAGAGCCCAGACGTGTAGTGATGGGTGAGCCTGTCTTTCAACGTTAATGGATCTCCTTCCTGTGTAGTAATGCTCAATCCTCCGTAACCTCCCCCGCCTTGTTCATAAGTCATTCCGATAGCGCCGCTATAAGTAGGATAGGTATCCCCGTAACTGGGATAATAAAGATCGAATCTCTCTTTTGTAAAATACAACCAGCCCTGCTCATCAAAATGTTTAGCGTTATTCTTGCCAATCATTACCTGAAATTCTCTCTGCCAGTTAGAGATCACTTCGTGGAATGGTTCGACCGCTGGAGCAAAGTAATAGGGATTGTTATATCCCTGTTCGTGAAAATCAATATGAACATGCGGCATCCATTGGTTATAGATCTTCATCCTCTGCTGCGATTCAATCTGAGTTTCCCAGGCCCAATCTCTGTTAAGGTCGAACAAGTAGTGGTTTGCTCTTCCTCCGGGCCACGGTTCGCGATGTTCCCTTGCGTCCCCACTAGGGTTTGCAGGGGTATTGAAATACTGATTATAGAAGTTTGCATATCTGTCCCTGCCGTCAGGGTTGATGCAAGGGTCGATAATAACAACTGTATTCTTCAACCACTCCTGCGTTTTACTGTTAGACGGATTGGCCAGATCGTATAATGTCAACATCGAAGCTTCTAGTGAGCTTGACTCATTACCATGAACGTTATAGCTCATCCAAACAATTGCTTTTTTATCGGCCGATGGTGTGCCTTCAAGAAGACCGGTCCGCTTGAGGTTGTCAGTGCGAATTTGTTCCCTGTTGCTAAAGTTTTCGGGAGATGTAATTATGGCATAGACTAATGGTCTGTGTTCGTACGTTTCCCCATAACTTATCAATTCCACGTTTGGCAGAGCATCGGCAACGTACTTGAAGTATTCCATTACCCGGTGATGACGCGTAAACCTGTCACCAAGTTCATATCCTAGAAATTCTTTTGGACTTTGGAGTTTTTGCGCAGCCATGTCAGAGGCAACGCATGCAAGTAGAATAACGACCAGGTAAAGATTCCTCATAAGTTTTCCAATAATTAAGGCTGAAAGATGCTGAAAATGAAATTGCGAAGCCAACGAAAATTACAGGAGCCGCTTGATTTGTGGTAAGTGGTGGTGGAAGTGTTCTCTCATGAACATCAAACATTGAATTAGATCAAAGCGGCCGGCGACGGGGTGTTTATAGATCAGTTTCCTAACATCTTCGTCCTTGATTGCCCCGAGAAACTGTTTGAGTTCCATTCTCACTGAGTTCCAGCGACGATCCAACTCTTCAAT
>Ga0075428_100010431_pt1 | contig 10319 bp, 9 predicted proteins | sample RhiMetdeltSRZDD2_FD_75291 | JGI IMG/M metagenome (GOLD analysis project Ga0075428, IMG submission 75291) | Populus rhizosphere microbial communities from Tennessee, USA - Rhizosphere MetaG P. deltoides SRZDD2 | ecosystem: Host-associated > Plants > Roots > Rhizosphere > Soil | place: USA...
GGCGTCTCATGCGACCACGCGTCGGCTATTGCGGAGCGGCCATCATCATCTTTGGGCTTGCAGGCTGCGCCCATCGTCAGTGCGAGCCCGTGGCGACGCGCGCGCGGGGCGCGGACGACCTGGCCGACTTGAACGGCGCAGTCCGGCAGCGCCTGCGGGCTCGGGCCGCCGAGGCGAGCTTCAACGTGCTCGTGCTTTCCGGCGGCGGAGCTTACGGCGCCTGGGGAGCGGGCGTCCTCGACGGGTGGCGGGACGCCACTTCGCCGCGGCCTCCGTTCGACATCGTCACGGGGATCAGCACGGGCGCGCTCCTCGCCACGTTCGCGTTCCTCGGCACCCCCGACGATGACGATGCCATGCGGCGCGCGTTCACCACCACGACCAATGACGACGTCTACCGGAAGAAATTCCTGCTGGCGGCACTCTTTTCGGATTCGCTCTACAGCACGGCCCCTTTCGAGGAGCTTCTCGAGCGTTACCTGCCGGACGAAACGCTCGGACGCGTCGCGGAGGCCGGCAGGCAGGGCCGCCGGCTTTACGTGGGCACGGTCGACCTCGACGAGGGCACCCTGGCGATCTGGAACATGACCGAGCTGGCCGCCGCAGGCCAATTCGACCTGTACCGCCGCGTCATCCGCGCCGCGGCCGCCATCCCGGTTCTTTTTCCCCCCGTGATGCTCGACGGCAAGATGCACGTCGACGGCGGCGCGCGGTCGCAGCTTTTCCTCCGCAAGCGGCTCTTGCCCGTCCTGCGCGCCGTGCGGGGGGTAGGCACGGAGATGCGGGGCAGCGAGGCGGTCGCCGGGATCGACGCGGCCAGCGCGGCAGCCGTCGGTGAGGCGACTACTCCCGCTGTCGCGGCGCCGGATCCCGCCGGCGCAGCCCGCCGAGAGACGCCCGTGACCGTCTGGGTGATCGTGAACGGACGCCTGGGAGTGTGGCCCGTCTGCGTGGATGATCACCTGCTCAGCATCGCGCAGCGCAGCGCCGAGACGTTGATCGACGCCAACGGCATCGGCGAGCTGCACCGGACGCTGGCGCTCGCGGGCCAGGAGAGCTTCGAGTTCCGGCTGTCGGTCTACAACCCCGCCGAAAGCGGTGTGCAGGTGCCCGTACACGAGTTCATCCCCGAGGCGATGCAGCGCCTGGAGGAGGAGGGCAGGGCCTGGGGCCTCGCGGGGCGCTGGATGAATACGCTGCCGCCGATCGACGAGGAGCGGCTGTGATCCCCGCGCGCTGCCGGAGATTGGTCGCGGCAAGACGCGGGGCGTCCCACGGGGCGATGGAATCATGAGCCTCAAAGCCATCGTCACGAATCGAGCCGCGCTGGATGTGAAGTACGGGCCCGAGGGAGTGGCCCAGATCCTCGCCGCGGTGGACGCGATGGCGCAGAAGGACGCGGCGCGCGGCGTCGAGACGCGGCTGCTCGCGCTCGACAGCCCTGCGGACATGGAGTCCGTAGGCGGTGAGGCCGTGGTCGACACGCAGGACTCTCGGCAGACCAAGAACGCGGTTGACGCGGTGTGGAGCCACCTGACGCCCGACTACCTCCTGCTTCTGGGATCCCCCGACGTGGTTCCGCATCAGGACCTCGAAAATCCGCTCTACTCGCCAGGCCGAGACGACGACGAGCTCGCGCCGAGTGATTTGCCCTACGCCTGCGACGCTCCCTACAGCGTTCGCGTACAGGATTTCACCGGCCCCACGCGGGTCGTCGGCCGACTCCCCGACCGCAACGGCAGCAACGAACCGGCGCATTTCGTCGAGCGGATCTTGACGGCGGCGAACCACCGGCAGTCGCCCGCGGCGACCTACCTCGACTATTTCGCCGTCTGCGCCCGAGAGTGGCAGCTCGTCACGACGCAGAGCCTCGAGAACACTTTCGGGTCGGCGCGAAACCTGCGAACGTCTCCCGAGGAAGGCCCCGTTTGGCCGCCGGACGAGCTCGCCCGCTTGTCGCATTACATCAATTGCCACGGCGACACGCACGACTGGCACTTCTACGGCAACCGGCCCGCGTTTCCGGTGGCGCACGATGCCGCGCTCGCCGCAGAGAGCCTGCGCGAGGGCACCGTGGTCGCAGCGGAATGCTGCTACGGCGCGGAGCTGTACGCGCCGGGCGATGGCGCCGGCGCGCGGCCGGGAATCTGGGACGCTTACCTGACCAACAAAGCGTACGGCTTCTTCGGCAGCTCGTGCCTGGCGTACGGGCCAGCGATCGGCGTCGCCGGAGCGAGCCAGATCTGCCGCAGTTTTTTCTTCTACATTGTCGAGGGAGCCTCCCTCGGGCGAGCCGTGCTCCAGGCACGGCAGGATTTGATCGCTGCTGCACCGATTCTCGACCCCATCGACCTGAAGACGCTCGCGCAGTTCCATTTGCTCGGAGACCCTTCCATCCACCCGGTCGATGCGGGGCGCGCCGACGAGGCCGTGCCCGCCGTCCGCGCCGGACCGCTCCGCCTCCGGCCCCTCGACGCGGCCCGGCGCGCTGCAGCGGGCCGAAGCTTCCGGCGCCAGAACCTGGAGCGGATGGGGGCGGCGCTTGCCGCGGTCACCAGCGTGGCGGCTCGAACCGCTGCGAAGAAGCCGCCGCCCCGCGTGCGAGAACTTCTCGCGCAGGCGGCGCGAGCCGCGCGCGTCACGGAGCCGCGCTTCCTTACTTTCCGCGTCGATCGCCCGCGAGCCGCGGGAGCGATGCGAACTGCCCGCAGGAGAAGTCGAGCGGAGCCGCCCCGCCAGGTGCACGTCGCCATCGGCGTGCGCGGCGGGAAGCGCTCACGCCGCAGGCAGCTCGTGGCCGTCGTCGCGCTGCCGGACCGCGACGGCGTGATCGTGCGCCGGATGTTCAGCCGCTGACGCGATCTGCGCCGCCGGAGTCGGAAGAAGCAGGGGGCTGATCCCCACGCCGCGCGAAGCCATCCTCGCCACGGCGCTCCGCTCTGCCGTCCTCGACCAGGTACTCGAGGGAGGCGCGCGTCGTCCGCTCGACGAGCGGGCGGAGCTTGCCGACCGCCTCGGGGTAGATCTCGAGCGCGAGCTCGAGCGGCTTCCACTCCCGATCGCCCAGCGCCTCGTGAACTTCTTCGATCCGCGCTTTGCGGTGGCGGAGCGTGTCGTCGATGAGGTCCGTGGGATCCCAATGGGGAGATCCATGCGCCGGGTAGAGCACTTCGAGCCCAAGCGACCGGAGGCGCTCGAGTGACGCGAAATACTGGCGCAAGTTGCCCCCCGGCGAGCCGACGTACATGCTGACGAGTGTCGAGACGAGGTCGCCCGCGACGATCGCGCGCGCCGCCTCGTCGTGGAGAGCGATGTGGCCCTCCGCGTGGCCGGGCGTGAAAACCGCCCGCAGGCGCATCGCTCGGCCGCCGCCGGGGTGCTCGCCCAAGTCGATTTCATCTCCGTCTTCGAGCGTCCGGTCGAGTGGGCTCCGAATCAGCTGTCCGGTCAATCGGTGCGCCCAGAGCGGGCGCTCGTAGCGCTTGCGGGCCGCATCAAGAGCGCCCACGTGGTCCGGGTGGTGGTGAGTCAGCACGACCGCATGGAGCTCATCGCCTCCCGCGATCCGCCGGTCGATCGTGCGGAAGAGGTGGCTCTGCTCGCGCTCGCGGAGCGGAGCGGGGTCGACCACGATGAACCGCCGACCTCCCACGAGGTACGTCGAAGTGGGGATTTCCGGAGGGAGCGGCGGCGTCTCGAGCGGTACGGCCTCGTAGCCAGGCCCGAACCGGATGCTCCTTCCCGACTCCTCGAACTCCGCCGGGATGGCTTGCATCGCCGCGACGGCCGCCTCGAGCGTCGGGGCCGTCAGGCACTCGAGGAGATCGATGACGGGGGGCGCAAGCCGGAGGTGCTCGCGGCGCCAGGCGTCGAGAGCTTCGGAGGGCCGCATCCAGGCGCCCGAGACGAGCTCGCCGGGCAGCACGCTGGGCTCGTTCTGCGCTTCGACGAGAAAAAAAGTCGTGTCGAAACGATGCCGTGAGAACCGGGGGGTGATGAGTCGGGCCACGGGGCGAAACCGGGCAGCGTCGATTGCGAGCCGGCGCTCCTCGAGGAAGCGCCCCAGGTCGATGGCCGAGGCTTTATCTTCCGAGAGCGTGGAGCGCAACGCGGCGGCATCGGCGGACAGCTCCGCCTCCCGGGGGGATCCCCCGCTAGTGACGAGCACGCCGGTCTCCTCGAAGAGCTCCCGCGCGGCGCAGCCGAGGAGCTCGGGCGCTGCGGCGCTGGCTCCGCGCAGCGGCAGGCGGCGGTCTGCTTCCTCGACGACGCCGCCGGGAAAGGCGAAGTGCCCGCCGAGAAACTTGAGGCGCTTCGACCTCTCGACGAGGAAAACCTCGCGGCCCGCGCGACCCGGCCGGTGAAGGATGAGAGCTGCGGAGGGGCGGACCACGCTCATGGCCGGCAGTGGCATCCCGCGCACAGCCGCTCGCGAGCTCCGTGAAGGCGCCGTGACGGCTCGCTCGGGTCGCGGATTGTGATCTCTGCGCCGCCGGGCACCTCGCGCCAGGGCTCGCGGCCTTGCAGCCATTCGGCGCGGTCGAAACGCCAGACACCGCGCGCACCGGGCTCGACTCCACCGGCCGTCTCGAACCAGCACTCGGAACCGAGCGGCGTCTCGACCCAGGCTTCGCCTTCGAGCACACACCGGAGGCGGAGCAGTGCGCGGACGTGGCCGTCTTCCGATTCGAAAGCCTGGGTGACACGCCGGTCGAGCGGAGAAGGCAGCAGGCCGGGCGCCGAGGGGAGCTCGCGGCGCTTCCAGGTCCCCTCGCGCAGCGGCGGCGGCGTCAACTCAGCCGTGGACGCCGCCGGCAGGAGCTCTCGCAAAGGTTCGCGCGTAGCGATGCGCCGGAGCCGTGCCGCGATTTCCTTGCCGCCTGCGCCGGCTGACCACTGAGCCTCGATCCGGGATGATTCCGCGGCGGTGTCGCATAGGAAGACCGCTCTCGCTCCGCGGCGCCGCGTCCCGAGCTCGCCGGGCGAAAGCGGCGGTGCGCTCTCGATCGCTTCGAGTAGAGCAGCGATCTCGACCCCATCGACCGGGGATGGGTGGTCGAGCAGAGCCGTGGGCTCGTCGGCGTGCGGCGCGAGCACGTCACCGCTCGAGTCGCGCGATCCAAAAGCCCGCTGGAACCATCGATTGGCGGGGTCAAAAGCGTCGTCGTCGTAGACGGCAAGCGGAGGCCACCCCGTAGCGGTCGCGCTGCCGGCATAATCCGGCGGCACGACGGGTGGGATCTCGTAGCAGGACGCCGCGGCGAGCGGCGGAAGGAACGCCGCAGCGAAGAGCCCGAGGCGAGCGCCAGCGCGCAGGCTCGGCATCACAGCGCGCCGCCGTAGACCTGGAGGATGACGCGCAGGCCCGCATAGAGCACTGCAGCGCCGACCATCGGGATCATGATGTACGGCAGGACCGCCAGCCCACGGCCCAGCCTCGCCATGGCCGTGCGCTCGAGCCTCTCGCCGAGCTTCTGGCAGGAATCGTCGAGCGTGCCGGAATGCTCCCCCACGTTCATTTGCGCGATCCAGTCGGCGTGCGCCGCGAACATAGGATCGGCGCGAAGGGCCTCGACGAAGTTCTTGCCTTCGCGGATGCGCGGCTCAACGGCCGCGAACGCTTTCTGCACGTTCCGGACCGATGTCGCGCGCGAGGCCATCCCCAACGACTCGCTCAGCGGAATTCCAGCCTGGATCATGGCGCCGAGGAGCCAGAAGACTTTGCCGCAGGCCCGGTCGACCAGAATTGTCCCCACCCACCGCGTGCGCGCCGCCGTGCGCTCGATCGAGTCGCGCAGGGGCGTGCCGGGCGGAAAGAGTGCGTCGAACCGAAGCGCCACGAAAGCGACCGCCACAGCGGGCCCGAAGGTGCACAGCTGGATGGCGAAGTACGTCGCGACTCGGCCCAGCACGACGAGAGGAAGCGGCAGCAGGATGGAGGCCGCCGCGAACAGGAAGAGCGGGTAAGTGATCCTCGGCAACAAGTCGAGCACGAGCGTTCGAGTCCGCTCGATGCGCTGCACCATCATCACCAGCACGCGGTCGAGCTGTCCGGAACGCTCGCCGGCGTCGACGAGCGCGACGTCTTCGGGCGAGGGCTCGGGAGAGCCCGCGAAGGCTTCCGCGAGCGTCTCCCCCTGTACGACGCGGTCGCGGCATCGCGTGGCGAAGCGGCCCCGCGCGCCGCGGGCGTCGCGCGCCAGCATGTCGAGCGCTTCGCGGATGGGTATCCCCGAGTGCAGCAAGTGAGCGAGCTGGTCGAGGAAATCGCGGTACCAGCGGCGGAGAATCATGGCTCGCCGCCCGCCGCGCCTACTCCGCGGCCCGCTTCACCAAGGGGCGCTCGCCGAACCAGTTGAACTCGGGCTGCGTGAGGACTTCGACGTCTCCGTTCACCGACGTTTGACACGCCAGGCGCACCTCATGTTCGTGACCGAACTTGAACCAGCTCACTGCGACCCGGAACTTCTCCACCATGCCCACAGGGGAGAGATTTTCCATGCCTTTCAGAACGTGCACGCGGCACTCGCCGCATTGGCCGAAGCCGTGACAGTTGAGGTATTTCTTCATCCCGGGGTAGAGCTGGATGCCGTTTTCCATGGCTACCTGCCGGAGGTTAGCGCCCTTCGGGCACTCGACCTTTTTCTTTTCGCGGGTGAAGTGAATCGTCGGCATTCTCGGTCCTTGGACGGTGGGTAAAAGCTTCGGCGATGTCGATGAAGGCGGTGATTGTAGAGGGATCAACGAGACGAGGCAAGACCGGGAAGGTCCGGGTAGCGCGCCCGAAAACACGTGCCGGCCGCGGCGCGAGCGTCGCCCGAGTGGACCTGCCCGCGAGCCATCTTCCGAGAAATCGCGCGCGCCACGATCGGCTTCAGCCGGCTCTCCCTCTGCCCGATAAAAGCCTTGACCCATGTCAGCGCCGCTCCGTACTCCACTCGCTCGCGATCGTTTCCTCCTCTCCGTCGTCATCCCCGTCTTCAACGAGCGCGATACGATCGAGAAAGTGCTCGACCGGGTGCTGGAGACCCCGTTCACGAAGGAAATCATCGTCGTCGACGATGCGTCCACGGATGGAACGCGGGAAGTCGTCTCCGCGCTCGAGGCGCGCCCCGACCGTCCCGGAGGGAAAATCCACCGCTTGGTCCTCCACGAGAGCAACCAGGGGAAGGGCGCAGCGCTCCGCTCGGGTTTCCGGGCGGCGACGGGTGACGTGATCATCATCCAGGACGCGGACCTCGAGTACGACCCCGCGGAATACCCGAAGCTCGTCCAGCCCATCCTCGACGGCAAAGCGGACGTCGTGTACGGCTCGCGGTTCCTCACGGGGCGCGCGCACCGCGTGCTTTACTTCTGGCACGCCATCGCGAACCGGGTGGTCACGCTCGCGTCCAACATGGTGACCAATCTGAACCTCACGGACATGGAGACCTGCTACAAGGTGTTCCGGTCGGAGGTCCTCCGCCGCGTGATCGTCGAGGAGAGCCGATTCGGCTTCGAGCCCGAGATCACGGCCAAAGTCGCGAAGCTGCACTGCCGGATCTACGAGGTCGGCATCTCCTACGACGGCCGGAGCTACGCCGAGGGGAAGAAAATCGGCTGGAAAGACGCGTTGTGGGCGCTCTGGTGCGTCGTCAAGTACGGGCTGCTGCGCCGAGCGCAGCCGATTGCGGCAGCGGAGATTGCCAGGGACACGGAGCTCCGCACGCGCGAACTGGAAAAGCTTACGCCAGCACTCTCCAGCCCCCCGGTCGCTTCGGCCCGTGTCGCAAAGCCGTCACTGCGCGGGAGCCACCGTGCGATCGCTCCCGTCAGCGCCGCTCTCGGCACCGGTGTCGAACTCGTCATCGCCGGCGATATCGAGTCCGACGAGGCCGACTAGAAAGTCGAGCAGCTCGCCGGGGCGCACGGTCAGCTGCAAACCGCCGATGAGCCAGCCCGCGCTCACTTCGACATCGAGCGCTTCAACCCATCGCATCTCTTGCGCGTGGGTGAGCACGAAAAGGTGGTAGCGGTAGTCCTCGGGCGTAGGGCCCGGGGGCGGTTTTTGGCCGGGCAACGGCGGCTCCGGGGGCACCCAGGAGCGCGTGTGGGACGTCCGGAGTAGATCCCACCAGCTCCAGGCTTCACTGGCCTCTTTCCTCAGGTTCGTGCTCCAGAGGCTCGTGAGGAAAAGCCCGTAGCTCGACTCCTCCCACTCTAGGCGCCGACGGCTCCAGCCGTAGTAGTGCTCATCTTTTTGCGCGCCGACTTCGAGCGTGAGGAATCGCGTGGGGCGGGCACGCACTTGGATGCTGCCGCCGAGCGAGATGCCGATGGAGATCACGTCCCCGAGGTCCTTGCCCCGGTTCGCGAAATAGGAGCAGCCGGTCGCCCAGGGGGCCACCAGGATGCACGCCCAGACCAGGCGATTCATCCCACCTTGCCTTCCGTCACGCCGGGCCGAGGCTTGTGCGCGCAGCTCTTCGTGTTGATGCAGCCCGGCGGGAGTTGCAGCCTCGCCACGGGAGTGCCGCCAAGGATGTGGCTCTCGATGATCTCCTCGACGTCGGAGAGCTGCACGTTGCCGTACCAGACTCCCTCGGGATAGACGACGACGTTGGGCCCGTGCTCGCATTGGTCCAGGCAGCCCGCCGCATTGGCGCGCACGGTGGCCTGGAGGCTTCGCCGCTTCACTTCGGCCTTGAAGCGCTCTCGCAATGCAGCGGCGCCGTCCGGATTGCAGCAACCCCGCGGATGGCCTGCCGGGCGGGTGTTCGTGCAGATGAAAAGGTGGCGTTGGAAGGCGGGCATGGGATGGAAGGACCCGCGAGATTATACGATACGAGCGTGGGGGGAGAAACCGCCGCGCGCGGCGCGTTCCGTGTACCGCAACAGTACAGATTTCCAGGATCAAGCCACACGCGGTCGGATGCACGCCAGCGAGTGAAGCGCACGCTCGCCCGATGCACGGCGCAACTTATACGGCCTCCGCTCGCCGCAAGAATTCCGGCCTCCGCGCGACGCACCGCTCGGCAACTCGCCGGGCTTGGCCAGGATGTTGCATTTCCGGCCCTTGCGAAGCGCTCGGCGTGCATTCTCGGAACGTGCCACGTTTCCGGAACGTGCCGAAAAATCGAGCCATTGACGGCGCTTCGAAGATTCCCTAAAACTCCGGCATCGCGGGCGCCATCCGAAAAGGATTCGGTGGCTCGCCGGTCTCTACCACCCCTCTTCTCTCCTCCTCCGAGGTCGCCTTGGAAACTCGACGTGAGTTCATTCGCAAATCTCTTTACGCGGCGCCCGTCATCTTGAGCGTCGCGGTCCGCCCTGCATTCGCACGCAGCGGCTACGAGCCTCCGCACGTCGGCGGCGGCGGCGGAACCACCACGGGAGGCGGTGATCCGATCACAGGGCACTCCGGCGGGGACAAAGACGCGCACGATTGGTGGATGTTCTGGCGCAAGCTGTAGTCGCACCCCTCGAGGAGTACGTCGCATGGTGGCACGACTCGACGACTGGACGCCTTCGCGACGCGGAGGCCTGCACGTCCGTGGGATCGAGGGCGACATTGTCATTCTCGATGCAGCGAACGGCAGGATGCACAACCTGAATCCGACCGCCGCATTCATCTTCGACTCGATTGACGGACGGAAGACGGAAGCGGAGATTTCGCGCTGCGTCGCCCATACGTTCGAGGTTGGCTTCGACGTCGCCGAGCGCGACACGCGGAACTGCATCGAAAAGTTCCGCGAGGAGAAGCTCGTCGTCTGACGGGCGCCGTGTGGGCAGCATCCAGATCCTGAAGGATGGGGACGCAGCGTCTCGGGATGGATGGCGCGGCCCCGAAACCGTGCTGGCGTGCAAGGTCCTGGGCCTGGATGTGCGTTTCATCGCCCCCGCCGGTCGCATCGCCGAGGCGCTCCAGGCCGTCTATGGCGCGATGAGGCGCAGCGATGCCTCGGAATGCGGCGCATCGCAAAACGACGGGGTTGCGCCCGAGCTCGTAGTGCAAATCCGGCCGATCGCGCCCGCCTCTCCCCGCGTCGAGGTGTCGGTGGATGAAATGCCGCCGTTCGAGGTCGAACGGCTCGGCGATCTCCTCCATCAGCTCGACAACTTCCTCACCATCACGCTCGAGCGGCGCTTACCCCAGCTCTACTTCGTGCACGCGGCGGCGCTGGTCGATCGCGGAAGCACTACGCTCCTCGTGGGTGCCTCGGGAGCCGGCAAGTCGACGTTAGCGTATGCGCTCGCGAGCGCGGGTCTGAGCTATCTGTCCGATGAGCTGGCGCCGATCGTGCCGGAGAGCGGCCTCGTGCTCCCCTATCCGCGCGCCA
>Ga0075428_100010432_pt1 | contig 10318 bp, 9 predicted proteins | sample RhiMetdeltSRZDD2_FD_75291 | JGI IMG/M metagenome (GOLD analysis project Ga0075428, IMG submission 75291) | Populus rhizosphere microbial communities from Tennessee, USA - Rhizosphere MetaG P. deltoides SRZDD2 | ecosystem: Host-associated > Plants > Roots > Rhizosphere > Soil | place: USA...
TTCGGCCACGCCAGCCGCGCTCTCGATATAGGTCGTGTTGCTGCTGGCGTTGGCGAGCCCGCCGACCGCGGCGCCGAGCGAGTCGATCAGCAGCACACGGTCCGAGCGCGGCAGCCGCCCGTGGCTGTCGAGGAATCCGCCCTTGCCGCCGACGCCGATGATGGTGCCCATCGTGTCGAAGAAGTCGCTCAGCATGATGGAGAAGGTCACCAGCACTGCGGTCACGACGCCGAGCCGGGCGAACACGGCGAAATCCAGCCGCCCGAACGTGGAAAAATCAGGCGCCTGCACGAGGCCCCGCGGCAGGGTCGCGGCCCCCGGCGTGGCGAAGCCTTTCCAGCCGGCGAGCACACCGTTCAGGACAATCGCGAGCACCGTCGTGCCGAGAATGCCGAGCAGCAGCGCGCCGCGCACGCGCCGCGCCATCAGCCACGCCGTCAGCACGAAGCCCAGCAGGAAGACCACGGCGGGCAGCGTTCCGAAGTACCCGAGGCCCACAGGCAGCGGGCTCTTGTCGGGCTTGACGACGAAGCCGGCGGTGAAGAAGCCGATGAAGGCGATGAAGAGCCCGATGCCCACGCTGATGGCGCGCTTGAGCGCCAGCGGCACCGCGTCGAGCATCGCCTGGCGGAATCGCGTGAGCACGAGCAGCGTGATGACGACGCCCTCGAGGAACACGATGGTCATCGCCTGCGGCCAGGTCAGCCCGCGGCCCGCGACCAGCTCGAACGCCACGACGGCGTTGAGTCCCATGCCGGGCGCGAGCGCGAAGGGATAGTTGCTGACGAGGCCCATGGCGATCGACAAGAGGCCGGCGGTGAGGCACGTCATGGTCAGTGTCGGCGAGAACGGCAGGCCCTTGCCCTCGAGTCCCGGCACGCCGATGTAGCCGAGCACGATGGGATTCACGAAGATGATGTAGGCCATGACCATGAATGTGGTCACGCCTGCGCGGACTTCGGTCGCCAGGTTGGTGTGACGCTCGGTGAACCCGAACCACCCCTCGAGGACGGCGATCATGCGCGCGGCGGCAGTGTATCACCGCCGCGCGCCGACCGAATGGCTAGAGCGAGCGGAGGAAGTTCAGCAGATCCTGTTTCGTCGTCTCGGGCGCCGCGTTGAAGCGGTCGATGACGGCGTTGGCCTCGGAGTCCTTGTACTGGCCGTTGCCCGCGCTCTTGTGGGCGCGGATCGCGACCAGCAGATCGGTCGTCCGGCCGTCGTGCAGGAAGAAGATCCGCTGGCCCAGGCCCCACAGCGGCGCCGTCCGGAACTCGTCGCCGCCCGCCCCGCCCTGCGAGATGTCGTCGGCCAGGCCGGGCCCCATGTTGTGCACCATCAGATCGGAATACAGGTTCACGGGCTTGTTGCTCAGCGCCGCCACAGTCGACGCGCCCGTGGTGAGCGTCGGCGTGTGGCAGAGCGCGCAGCCCAGGGTGCCGAAGGCCTTGCGGCCGTTGTCGATGGAATCTTTGCCGCCCGGCGTGGATATCGACGGCTGCGGCGGCGCAGAGAAGCGCATGAAGGCGGCGAACTTCTCCACGGCGCTCACGGTGCCGACGTCGGAGGTCACGTCGTTCGGTGTGCTCGCGAGCTGACAGCCGGCGGTCTCGTCACGCTCGGTCTGGAACAGCTCGTTGGTGATCCCCATCTCGACGTTGTACGCCTCACCCGAGAACAGCAGCAGCGACTTGTTCTGCGCCTTCCAGCCGAACCGCGCGATGGTGCCGTCGTTGCCGTTGTTGTTGGGCTCGCCGGTCATGCTCAATCGTATGCGATTGGCGCGGCCGCCGATCCCGAGCGCCCTCTTCGATGAGCTGTTCGTGTTTTGGTTCGCGAGGATGGCCCAGTCCGGGATCTGCTCGATCAGGCCGCCCCCGAACACGGGGGTCGGAATCCGAAAGATCACGTTGCCGTTGGCGTACTCGCGGTCGAACGCGGGCTGCTGGATCGTGCAGCCGCTGGCATTGCCGCTCGAATCGACACGTCCGCTGATGACGAACAGCGCATGGACACCGCCATCCGGTGAGCCATCGGGATAGCGCTTGAAGCGAACTTCGCGAACGGGACCATCCATGCTGAGAAACGACGGCACCGTGTTCTTCGCACCGTGGTCCGTCGCCACGGCGATTTGGGGATTCGTCGCCGGGCTGGATCCCCCGATGGCCGGCTGGCTGTGACATCCTCCGCAGCTGTCGAGGTTGAAGCGGGGCCCCAGGCCATCGCCGAGCTTTTCCACTTCCTGGAAGTCGTCGAGGCCGGCCTCGAAGAACTTCAGCTGATCCTTCGTGAGTTCGCTGAGCGGCCCCCCCGCGTTGGCGCCGCCACCACGCACGCCCGGATCCTTCGCGGAGAACTGCGCGGCGGCGCCCGCCACCGCGAGCATCGTGGCAAGCACCACTGCAACGAGCAGCTTGATCTTCGTCATAACGCCTCACCCCTGGATGCCAGCGACGTCGGCAGGCGACGCCGATGTTGTGCGGCGACGGCAGGGGCAACAGCGGTGCCAGACCGAAGGGAGGCGTAACTAGTGGGAAACGCAGTTCCGTGCTCGACCGCTGATCGTCAGCGCAGCGACAGGCGAGCGTCGCATCGTCACGATACCGACGTCAGCGACGCGACGCCGGGTGTCACGCGACGCGAGACCGCGCCCGAATGGACGCCGCCCCGCATCGCGCCGATCTCAGGACTTCTTCGGAGTCGTCAGTGCTTCTCCGCAGTCGTCGGATCGATCACGTTCTTGATCTCGGAGATCTTGTTCGCCGGGAAGCCCCCCTCCTGCGCGTGCTTGCGCACCATGTCTTCGCTCGGTGCGATGTACACGCAGTAGACCTTGTCGCCGGTGACGTAGCTCTGCACCCACTGGATCTGCGGACCCAGACGCTGCAGCACGCTGCACGACTTCTGCGAGACGGCCTGCAGCTCTTGCGGGCTCAGCTTGCCGGCACCGGGGATCTCACGCTCGATGAGGTACTTGGGCATATCGCCTCCGTGGTGATGGTATGACTGCTCGTCAGCTCGGGGGGTGTCGTCATCATACACCGAACGACTAGAGCGGTTTTCTCAACAGCCGGCCGAGCTCGCCGATGGCGCCGCGCCGGAACGTCAGCACGCAGACGACGAAGATCAGCCCTTGCGCGATGGTGAGCCATGAGCCGAGCTGGGCCAGATAGTGCTCGAGCGAGATCACCAGAAACGCACCGACGACGGGCCCGAACACGGTGCCCATGCCGCCCAGGAGCGTCATGAGGACGACCTCGCCCGACATCGTCCAGTGCACGTCGGTGAGCGACGCGAGCTGGAAGACGATGGCCTTGGTGGCCCCCGCCGTGCCCGACAGCGTCGCGGAGATGACGAAGGCGATCAGCTTGTAGTGCTCGGGCCGGTAGCCCAGCGACGTCGCGCGCGGCTCGTTCTCGCGGATGGCCTTGAGCACCTGCCCGAAGGGCGAGTGAATGGAGCGATACACGACGAGGAAGCCGAGCAGGAACACCGCGAGGACGACGAAGTACATCGTGTACGTCTGACGCAGGTCGAACACGCCGAGCAGCGTGCCGCGCGGGACGGCCTGGATGCCGTCCTCGCCGCCGGTGAACTTCGCCTGCAGCGAGAAGAAGAAGATCATCTGCGCAAAGGCGAGCGTGATGTTCGCGAAGTAAATACCGCGCGAGCGGATCGTCAGCGCCCCGATGAGCGCGCCGAGCACCCCCGCCGTCAGCGTGCCGAAGACGATGGCGAGCTCGGGCGGAAAGCCCCAGACTTTGGCCGCGTGCGCCGACGCATAGCCCGCGGAGCCGAGAAACGCCGCGTGACCGAAGGACAGCAGCCCGACGTAGCCGATGAGCAGGTTGAAGGCGCAGGCGAACAGCGCGAAGCAGAGCGCCTTCATGAGGAACACCGGATAGACGAAGAACGGCGCGGCGATCAGCACCACGACCATGACGACGAAGGCGGCAAGCTGATGCGGCGCGACGGCGGGCGCCGCAATCGCGTCGCGCGCCGGCGCGGCGACGACCGGCTTGGCGGTGACGCTCACGCCGTGCGTCCGAACAGCCCAGAGGGTCGCACCAGCAGCACCAGCGCCATGATCACGAAGATCACGATGTTCGAGGCCTCGGGATAGAACACCTTCGTGAAGCCTTCGATCACGCCGAGGCCGAATCCGGTCACGATCGAGCCCAAGATCGAGCCCAGGCCGCCGATGACGACGACGGCGAAGACGACGATGATGAGATCGGCGCCCATGAGCGGATTCACCTGGTAGATCGGCGCCGCCAGCACACCGGCGAGCGCGGCCAGCGCGACGCCGAACCCGTACGTGAGCGTGATCATGCGCGGGACGTTGATGCCGAACGCCTGCACGAGCGTGGGATTCTCGGTGGCCGCGCGCAGGTAGGCGCCGAGCTTCGTCCGCTCGATCACGTACCAGGTGCCGAGGCAGACGACGAGCGAGAAGACGACCACCCAGCCGCGATACGTGGGCAGGAACATGAAACCGAGGTTGTAGCCGCCGGTCAGCTGTGGCGGCGCCGTGTAGGGCAGGCCCGAGGAGCCGAACTCGTTGCGGAAGACGCCCTGCACGACGAGCGCCACGCCGAACGTGAGCAGCAGGCCATACAGATGATCGAGGTGGTAGAGACGCTTGAGCATCGTGCGCTCGAGCAGCACGCCGAAGAGTCCGACCACGACGGGAGCGATCAGCAGTGAGGGCCAGTAGCCCAGCCCCGCCCACTGCAGCGCGAAGTACGCGACGAACGCGCCCATCATGTACTGCGCGCCGTGGGCGAAGTTGATGATGTTGAGCAGGCCGAAGATGACCGACAACCCGAGGCTCAACATGGCGTAGAAGGCGCCGTTGATCAGCCCGATGAGGAGCTGACCGAACAGCGCCTGCGTGGGAATGCCGAAGACCGTCACGCCACTATTTCTTCACGAGCGGACAGTTGCCCTGGTCCATCGGCCGGAACGCCTGCTCGGCGGGAATGGTCGCGCGGACCTTGTAGTAGTCCCACGGGCCCTTCGACTCGGACGGCTTCTTCACCTCGAACAGGTACATCGGGTGGATCTTGCGCCCATCGGCACGCACGCTGCCCTTGCCGAAGACGGGATCGTCGGTCGGCAGCTCCTTCATCTTCGCGATGACTTTCGGACCGTCGTCGCTCTTGAGCGCCTCCACCGCCTTGAGGTAGTGCAGCACTGCCGAGTACACGCCGGCCTGGGCCATGGTCGGCCTCGCCTGACGATGGCGCTCGGCGAACTTCGTGGAGAACGCGCGCGTGCGATCGTTGAGGTCCCAGTAGAACGACTCCGTGAGCAGCAGCCCCTGAGCCTTCTCCAACCCGAGCGCGTGGACGTCGGTGAGGAAGACGAGCAGGCCGGCGAACTGCTGACCGCCCTTCACGATGCCGAACTCGGCTCCCTGCTTGATGGCGTTCGTCGTGTCGGCGCCGGCGTTGGCGAGCCCGATGACCTTGGCCTTCGAGGCCTGCGCCTGCAGCAGGAAGGACGAGAAGTCCGCCGTCGGGAACGGGTGGCGGACCTTGCCGACCACCTTGCCGCCGTTCTTCACCACCACGGCTTCGGTGTCGCGCTCGAGATCGTGGCCGAATTTGTAGTCGGCGGTGAGAAAGAACCACGTGTCGCCGCCCGTCTTCACCACCGCCGAGCCGGTCCCGTTGGCGAGCGACCACGTGTCGTACGTCCAGTGGATCGCGTTCGGCGAGCACTGCGGGCCGGTGAGATCGGACGTGGCGCCCGTGGACACGATCAGCGCCTTGTTCTTCTCGCGCGCGATCTGGTTGACGGCGAGGACGACGGACGACGTCGGCACGTCGACGATGACGTCGACGTGGTCGGCATCGAACCACTGCCGGGCGATCGACGAGCCGACGTCGGGCTTGTTCTGGTGATCGGCGACGAGCACCTCGACCTTCATGTTCTTCTTGGCGGCGCCGAAGTCCTCGATGGCCATCCTGGCGGCCACCACCGAGCCGGGGCCCGCGAGGTCGGCGTAGGTTCCGGACTGATCGTTCATGATGCCGATCTTGATCACGCCGTCGGAAATCTGGGCGTGGGCGGGAACGGCCGCGGCGAGCAGCGCCGCGGCCAGGACGAGCACGCGCGTGGCGGTCATGTGCGAGGCTCCTTTCCTACACTCCGAGGTAGTCGTGCAGCTTGCCCATATTGGCGTCGAGCTCGGCATTGGCGATCGCGTCGACGACGCGGCCGTGCTCCATGACGTAGTGACGGTCGGCCACGGTGGCCGCGAAGCGAAAATTTTGCTCGACAAGGAGGATCGTGAAGCCGTCCGATTTCAGCCGGCGAATGGTGGCGCCGATCTGCTGGACGATGACCGGTGCCAGGCCTTCCGTCGGTTCGTCCAGCAGGAGCAGTCGCGCGCCCGTTCTCAGGATGCGGGCGATGGCGAGCATCTGCTGCTCTCCGCCGGAGAGCTTGGTGCCCTGGCTTCGCCACCGTTCCTCGAGATTGGGGAACAGCGCGTGGATCGCCGCCAGCGACAGCCCGCCCGCGCGGACCTGGGGCGGCAGCATCAGATTCTCTTCGACGTTGAGGCTGGCGAAGATGCCGCGCTCCTCCGGGCAGAAGGCGATCCCGAGCCGCGCGATGTGATTCGACGGGCGGCCGATCAGCTCGTGGCCGTCGAAGCCGATCGAGCCACGCCGCCGCGCCACGATGCCCATCACCGACTTCAGCGTGGTGGTCTTCCCCGCGCCGTTGCGGCCGAGCAGCGTCACCACCTCGCCGGCGCGCACATCGAAGCTGACCCCGTGCAGCACGTGCGACTCGCCGTACCACGCGTGCAGGTCACGAACGGCCAGCAGCGTCGGCTCAGGCATGGCCCGAGCCCATATAGGCCTCGATCACCTGCGGATTGCGCGACACGCTCGCGTACTCGCCCTCGGCCAGCACTTCGCCGCGTGCCAGCACCGTGATCGTGTTCGACAACGTCTCGACCACGCCGAGGTTGTGCTCGACCATCAGCACGGTGCGATCGACGGCCACCCGCTTGATCAGCGCGGTGATGCGGTCGACATCCTCGTGCGTCATGCCGGCCGTGGGCTCGTCGAGCAGCATCATCTCGGGATCGAGCGCCAGCGTGGTGGCGATCTCCAGCGCGCGCTTGCGGCCGTACGGCAACTCCACCGCCGGTGTGGCCGCGAACTCCGCGAGGCCGACCGCGTCGATCAGCTCGAGCGCCCGCGCGTTCAGAGCGTCGAGCACGCGCTCGCTGCGCCAGAAGTCGAAGGAGGTCCCGCGCCGGCGCTGCAGCGCGATTCGCACGTTCTCGAGCACGCTGAGATGCGGAAACACGGCCGAAATCTGAAACGAGCGCACGAGCCCCATGCGGGCGATGGCGGCCGGCTTGCTCCCGGTGATGTCGCGGCCGTTGAAGCGGATGCGCCCGGCCGTGGGCGTCAGGAAATGCGTGAGCAGATTGAAGCACGTCGTCTTGCCGGCGCCGTTGGGACCGATGAGCGCGTGGATGGTCCCGCGGCGGACGCGCAGGGCGACGTTCTTCACCGCGACGAAGCCGCGAAACTCCTTGGTCAGCGCCTCCGTCTCGAGGATGACGTCGGAGGTCACGGGGCGGGCTTGGGATAGAACACAGCCTCGCGCTTCTCCTTCCACGCGCGGTTGGCCTCGTCCGTCTCCCACGAGCGCATACAGTCGTCGAGCGCGCGCACCGTGTCCTCGATGAGCCCGCGCGGGTCTTCGTGAAAGGACGCCTGCATCAGCCGCTTGATGTAGCCGTTGGCGGTCGGCGCCTGGTGGCGGAGCTGGTCGAGCAGGGTGGCGAGCGTGGCGTCGACGTCGCCGGGGGCGCACACGCGTGTGACGAGCCCGATGGCACGCGCCGCCTCGGCAGAGATCTCGTCGTTGAGCAGCGAGAGCTCCTTGGCGCGCGCCAACCCGATCAGCCGCGCCAGCCGCAGCACGGAGCCGTCGGGGATGATGCCATGCCGCGAGGCGCCGAGGCCGACCACGGCGTCGCTGGTGGCCAGGCGCAGGTCGCACGCCACCGCCAGCTGCAATCCGCCGCCGATCGCGTAGCCGTGCAGCACGGCGATGGAGACCTTCGGCATGTCCTCGAGCCGATTGAGGGCGCGAATCCAGTGGCGATAGAACGCCTCGCCGATGGCGCCGCCCGCGAGCGCGGTGCGGTCCATGCCGGAGCAGAAGGCGCGGCCGGCGCCGCGCACCACTACGACGAACGTCGCCGCGTCTTCGGCGGCGCGTTCGACGCACTCGGCCAGCGCCGCCGCGAGGGCGCGGTCGAGCGCGTTCAACACCGCCGGCCGGTTGAGGGTGATCCAGCTCACGCCGTCGCGCGCCTCGTAAATCACGGGAGCGGACGTGCTACGATCTGACGGCCTCGCAGCTGCGGGTTCGGCCATGGAGAGTGCGGCCTAACGTATGGAACAACCGGAAGCGTGTCAAGGAGACGGGCTATGACGCGTGTGAGCAGACGCGGGTTCCTCACGACGTCCGCAGGCGCGCTGCTCGCTCTCGGAGCGCCGCGCGTCGGTCACGGGCAGCCGGCCGTCAAGGTCGGCACCGCCGTCCTCGCCGACTACGCGCTCGCCGGCCCCTTCATCGTCGCCATCGAGAAGGGCTTCTTCCAGACCGAGGGCCTCGCCGCAGAGTTCGTTCCCTTCCGCGGCGGACCCGATCTCGTGAAGGCTGTTATTGCGGGCGACATCCTGCTCGGCGCTGCCGGCAGCACGGACATCTTCGTCGCGCGCGAGGCGGGGCAGCCGCTCAAGATGGTAGCGACGCACACCGAGGGCAATCACTTCACGCTCAACGTCGCACCCGACGTCCAGGGCGCCGGCGATCTCAAGGGCAAGACCATCGGCGTCACGCGCGTGGGCGCCACCACGTGGGTGTTCGCGCGTATGTTCGCCAAGGCGCAGGGCTGGGACGCGGACCGCGACGTGAAGATCGTCGGTCTCGGCGGCCTCGACGCGCAGCTGGCGGCGCTCGCCCGCAAGGAGATTCATGCGTTCGTCTGGGGTGACGGAGGCGCCGTCACGCAGCTCGAGGGCAAGAGCAAAGTGCTCATGCGTCTGGACGCTGTGACGCCGAAATGGATCAGTCAGATCCAGTATGTGTCGGAGGACGGCATCAAGAGGAACGCCGACCAGATTCGCAAGACGATGCGGGCGGTGTTCGGCGGCGTCCGCTACATGAAGGACCAGACGGCCGACGCGGCGGAGATCATCGCCAAGAAGATCGGCTGGCGGCCGGAGGCCGTCCTCGCTGCGCACAAGATCTCGAGCCCGCTCTTCTCGCTCGACGGCCAGGTGAGCATGGAAGCGCTTCGCACGATGCAGGACACGCTGCTCGAATACGGGATGATCAAGAAGAAGCTACCGGTCGAAGAGCACGTGGCCCGGGAGTTCTACCCCGTCCGGTTGTGAGTCGCCACCGACTCGCATTCATCATCGTCGCGGCGCTCATCGCGACGCCCGCGATCGCGCAGGCGCAGGTGTTCATCGCGAGCCGACCACACCCGGGCTTCGAGATCGGTCCGCTGTTCGTCCGCGCGACGGTCACCCCCGCGCTCACGCCCGTGCAGATCGACGTGACGTGGAGCATCTCGGTGCCGGCGAACCGCACGGCCGCCGACCTCCAGCAGGACCTCACGCTGCTCTGGCCCGGCGGCCTCGTGCACGAGGGCCAGAGCGAGCCCGACGCCCGCCTCGCGAAGTACATCACCGAGCGCGGGTTCAAGGTGGTCGACGGTGGGCGCGTGGAGATGTTCGCGATCGATCAGTTCGGGCCGCCGGGCCGGCGCCGCCAGCCGATCGCCGGCGGCGCGACATTCGTCTCCTACGTCCGTGAGTCCGAGACGCTCGGCCCCAGCGCGCCGGGAACGCTCATCCGGATTCCGTGGGACCCGCGCATCGCGAACCGCGCATTCCTGATGCGGCTCTCGATGAAGAGCAACGACATCATCAAGCCGAAATCGGGGACGTGGCTCGAGCACGCGCTCTGGGGCAACCGGTATCGGCTCACGCTGTCGTTCGGCGAGGTGCGCCAGCGCGCCATCTTCCCCGTGTATCTCGACAGTCGCGACCGGATGATCAGGCTGTCCGAGGATCCCGCGCAGATGATGGTGGACTTTTCGGACAACGACCGGCTGAAGATCGACGAGATGACGCCGGGCTCGGCCCGGCGCGTGGCGAGCGAGACCCGCAAGAAGACGGACAGCGTGTCGGTCTTCCTGGACCGGTCGGAAGGATTGACCCCGCAGACGCTCGCCATACAGTTCGGGTACTTCACCGGCTTTCAA
>Ga0075428_100010434_pt1 | contig 10317 bp, 8 predicted proteins | sample RhiMetdeltSRZDD2_FD_75291 | JGI IMG/M metagenome (GOLD analysis project Ga0075428, IMG submission 75291) | Populus rhizosphere microbial communities from Tennessee, USA - Rhizosphere MetaG P. deltoides SRZDD2 | ecosystem: Host-associated > Plants > Roots > Rhizosphere > Soil | place: USA...
TTGTTCCATGCGGGCAGACTATCGTCCCGAAGGAGCGCTTAGCAAGGCTTTGCGCCTCATGCAGCCGTCGGCAACAATGCAACCGGCAGGTGCCGAAATGAGTGCCAGCAACGAACCAATCACGCCGACGGGGAGCGAGCAGCCGCGCGCCGCAGACATGCGCGCCATCCGCGGTCTCCTCGACCGCGCAGACGAGTTTGCCGCCGCAGGAGACGCGCGCTCCGCCTCGGCGTTCTATCGTGCCGCTGTTCGTGCCGCGCCACCGCTGGATCGCGTTCCTGCGGAGCTCGCGGCGGATCTGCGTCGTGCAGAGGAGACCTGCGCGCGGTACGCGTCGCAATACAAGGAATACCTGAGCGAGCAGCTCGCCGCCAAGGGGTTCAGCCGCGAACGTTCCAGTCCACGTTTCGCGCAGTCGCTCGACATCGCACTCGGCGAGAAGCGCATCTTCGTGCAGCAGCCGCGGTACTACTTCTTTCCAGGGTTGCCGCAGATCCAGTTCTACGAAAACGAGCTGCTGCCGTGGCTTGCCGAGGTCGAGGCCGCGACCGCGGATATCCGCGACGAGCTGCTCGCGGTGATGCAGGACCCGGATGCTTTCACGCCTTACGTGACGGGACACGCGAACCGTCCGCGTCAGGACTACCAGGGCATGCTCAACAATCCGGCGTGGAGTGCGTATTACCTGTGGAAGAACGGCTCGCCCGTGCCCGGCAACGCCGAGCGATGTCCGAAGACGCTGCACGCACTGCGCAATGCGCCGCTCACGCAAGTCTCGAACCGATCGCCGTCGATCCTGTTCTCGCTGCTCAAGCCGGGTGCGCACATCCCGCCGCACACCGGGCTGGTCAACACCCGGCTCATCTGCCACCTTCCGCTCGTCGTCCCCGGCCGATGCCGGTTCCGAGTCGGCAACGACATCCGCGAGTGGGTGACCGGCCGTGCCTTGGCGTTCGATGACACGATCGAGCACGAGGCATGGAACGACAGCGACGAGACGCGGGTCATATTGCTGTTCGACGTCTGGCGACCCGAGCTTTCTCTCGAGGAGCGACAGCTCGTCGTCCATCTGTTCGATGCGATCGATGCCTACAATGGCACGAAGCCGCACTGGGAAATTTGAAACACCTCGGCGTCGGTTGGGAGCTCGGGCATGAGTCGATGGAGATTTGCAGCGGCGATCGGGCTCCTGGCGGTATCTCCGGAACCGGCGCTGGCGGCCGACGACGACACTACGAAGGCGCTGCTCGCCTGTGCGGCCGAGACCGACGACGCACGCCGCTTGCGTTGCTTCGACACCACGGTTGCGACCCTGCGCGGCGCAGCAGCGAACAAACCTGTCCCGGCCACGTCCGCGGCGACGGCGGCGGCCGCCACCACAGCCGCGGCGGCGACACCGTCGCGCCCGGAACCTGTCGCAGAAACGGCCGCAGCCACCGCACCGACCGCCGCTGCGGCGCCCTCGGCACCGACTGTGGCCGGAGCCGCCGGAGCCACCGCACCGACCGCGGCGGCGGCGGCCTCGGCGTCGACTACGACGCTCTCGCCGGAGGAAAGGTTCGGGCGGCGCAAGGATCCGGAGGAGGACAAGAAGGGTCAGCTGGCCGAACTGACCGCCAGTGTCACGGCGCTCAGCGCCAAGCCGCACGGGGAACTCGTCATCACCCTGGACAACGGACAGGTCTGGGCCGAGATCGCCCCTGGATCGAAGATTCGACTTAACCCGGGCGACTCGGTGACGATCGAGGCCGGCACGCTCGGATCGTTCATCCTGATCGCTCCGAACAAGCGGTCGAGCAAGGTCTCCCGCGTTCGCTGAGCGCCTGCTCGGTGCGCCGGTCGGCCACGTGCGGCGAGCAGCCCGGGATTGCGACGGAGTACATTGCCGCGCCCACAGGCGGGGCTCATACTGCTCTCATGAAGCGCTTGGTGGTCACGGCCTGCGCGCTTTCTGGGTTGTGGAGCGTGGAACTCGCGCCCGCGACGGAGATTCCTGCAACCGCCACCTCGATCGCGCCCGCGACGGAGATTCCTGCAACCGCCACCTCGATCGCGCCCGCGACAGAGGTTCCTGCAACCGTCACCGCGCTGGCACCCGTCCAGTCACCTGCCGAGATCGACGAGTCCGGACCCCAGTTCGCGACCCCAACGACGATGGATCAGATCGGTCGCATCGTCGCGCCGGTCATGATCAACGGGCGCGGACCCTTCAAGCTCATGGTCGATACCGGAGCGAATCGTTCGCTCATCACGACCACCGTCGCTGACGCTCTCGGGCTCGATTACCGGTCAGCGCCCCTTGTGACAATGAACGGCGTAACCGGGTCCGCAGTTGTGCCGGCTGTCGCCATCGACCGGCTCGAAGCAGGAGAGCTCGTGTTCACGGGTCTCCAGGTTCCGGTTCTTCCGCCGCACCTGGTCGGCCAGGCGGACGGCATACTCGGGATTGCCGGGTTGCGCGAGCAGCGCCTTGTCGTGGACTTTGAACGAGATCGCGTGACGATCTCGAAGGCCAAGCTCTGGAACAGCGATCTGTTGCGCGTCGACGCCCATCGCGTGGCTGGCGGTTTGCTGGCTGCGAAGGCGCGAGTTGGGCGGGTGCGCGTGATCGCCGTGGTGGACACCGGTGGTCAGATCACGCTTGGCAACCGTGCGCTGCAGGAGGCCCTGCGTGCAGAGGCTCGTGACCAGATCGAGGTACTGGGCACGACCGAGGCGATCGTCATGGGCGACACGGCACGGGTTCCGGACCTCGACTTCGGCGACGTGTCGATCCGGCGCGTGCGCGTGACGTTCGGCGACTTCCACATCTTCGACATCTGGAATCTGAACGACGAGCCGGCTCTCATCATCGGCATGGACGTGCTCGGGGCGCTGGGCGCGTTCATGATCGACTTCCGCCTGGCGGAGATCCATTTCCGCGCCTAGAACCGGGCAGCTGCTCGTCGCGGCCTTGACTGATCGACTTCCGCCTCGCGGAGATTCACCTCCGCGGCTCGCGGCGACGCAGCCGGGTCAGCCGAGACGTCGCATCAAGTCCTGCAGCGTCGACGCGAGCTGGTCGTCGTCGGGAATCCGTCCCTGCGGTGAGACGTGATCGATCACCTCAGGGAGGAGCTGCGCGAGGCCGGCCGATGTGTCGCGCTCGCTGAGACCCGCCTGGCGGGCGATCGCAGCGAGCCCATCGGCGCCGAAGATCCGGCCGATCGAATCCGGCGACGGTGCCACGTTCTGACCGGTGCTCACCCAGGAGCGCGATTCTGCGCCGAGCCCGCCCTGTTCGAGCTTCTGCAGCAATCCACCCAGCCCGCCGGCTGCACCGCCGCCGCCCAGGACCTGGCCGAGCACGTCGCCCAAACCGCCGCCGCGCTGTGCACCACCGCTGCCGAGCACCTGCCCCAGCACGTCACCCAGGCCGCCGCCCGACGGGCCAACCGGCCCCTGGCGACGGTTTGCAAGCATCGCGACGACGATCGGCAGCAACGCCAGGAGCGCGCTGTTGCCACCCGCCGCCACACGCCCGCTCGCGGGTCCCGGTCGACCCATACCCTGACCGCCGATTGCGCCGCCGAGGATCTCATCCAGGATTCCCATGAGCTGCCCTCCCTGCTTAGCCCGGCCGCCGTGTCGCTCGCGCGCCGCGTCGAGCGGCGGTTGCGAGGATATCCGAATCGGCAACCGATCCGCACTAAGGTCCGATGCGTCGGATCTCGGCGATCAGCGCGTCGGGAGAGACGGGCCGCCCGAGAAACTCGCGCAGGAGCGCTGGTGTGTCCCGCGACATCCCGAACGCGAGGACTCGCTCCGTCAGCCAGGCGTACCAGCGGGCGTCGCCGGTCTCGAACCGCCCAAGGCGCGCGGCGATCTGCGCGCGAATGTCGGCGGTGAGTACGGCACCCAGGCCATAGTTCACCATGTAGCCCGGCGAATCCACGAGCTGCACGCGCACCGCCCACCAGGGGACCTCCGGGTGCGGGACGATGTGCAGATAGCGGCTCGTGATAGCGGTCCATGTCGGATTGGGATCGGCAGCCGGATCGCGCAGCATCCGAAGCTCGAACAGCGCCCAGGCGACATCCAGCATCACCGACGAATACAGCGAGCGCAGCGACACTGATTCGGACGCGCTGCGTCCCAGGTACTTGCGTTGCCAGGCCGGATCGTAGGTGCTCCACGACGGCACGTCGGCAAACGCCTCCTCGAACAGAGAGTCGCTCCAGTCCATGAAGGCCGGCCGCGTGTGCAACGCCATCAGGCGCACCACGTGTCCCTCCTCGTGCACGAGCTCGTTCAGCACGCCGAGCCCGCCCTGCGAGTAGTTGGCGGAGATGCGCGCCACTGTCGGCCGCCAGGTGCCTCCCACGTATCGACCGCGGCGCACGAACTCGGCGTAGGCGAGCGGCGCCTTGCCTGGTCGCGGCTCCAGGTCGTAGAGCGTGCTCATTGCCGCGAGATCAGCCCCGAGATCCGCGTAGTAGCGCGCACTCAAGGGTCGGAGCTGGTCTCGGGCGACGAGGTCGCCCAGTTCGCGCTCGGCGCCGCCGCCGACGTAGCGGTAATCCCAGGGTTCGATCGCGTCATCGCCGGCGGCGATGCGCCAGGCGTCGAGAATCCGCGTGAGCCACTCCTCGACGGCGTCGCTCGGGACGCCCACAGTGCGTGCTGCGGCATCGATCTCCGACCCGTTCTTGCGAGCTTCAGCGGCCGCCATGCCGATCAGCCGCCGGTACGGGCTGCCGGGTTCGCCGTCGCCGTTGACCGCCTTCCACAAGGGGAGGAAAGCCATGAAGAGCGCCTTGCGGCGCGCGGGCTCCTCGATGCGGGTCATCAGGTCGAATGCCGCAACGCGAGTGTGACGCGCACCTTCGAACTCGATGTTGTTGCCGTGCTCGTCGAAGCAGGCGTAGAGCGCCTGGCTGAGCGCGGTGTATGCGAGACCCGGTTGCGACGCATCGGCGCAGCGGGCGACCGGCGCGAGACTCGCCGACGCATCGGTCGACTGCACGGCCTTCGCCATCAGCGACGCGGCACGCCGGTCCTCCTCGGAAAGCCTCTCATCCTCGAGCTTCGCCAGACCCGCGCGCACTGCTTCGCGTTTTGCATCGAGCTCCCGCGACCAGGCGTCGCGGTCACGGCCGTCGTAGCTCGCTGCATATCCCGAGTCGATCAGACCGACGGCACCGAGCGCATCGTTCATGTCGGCGTAGGCGGCCTCGATGCGCGCGAGTTCGCCCCGTTCGTCAGCCTGCGCGGCGAGCGTCGTGGCGAGCAGCGCCGCGAGGGTCACTCCCACCCGGCCGACTGCGCTCGTCTTCATAGCTTGCGCGAGCTCAGGAGAAGGCTCGTCTCGGTGTTCGCTATGCCGTCGAGCCGGCGGATGCGGCCGAGCACCGCGTCGAAGGCCTCGAGGCTGTCGGCCCGCAGCTCGACCACGATGTCCCAGCGCCCGTTGGTCGTGTGCAGCGCTTCGACGGCCGGATCGCCGGCCAGCGACCGGAGCACGGCCTCGCTGCGGTTGCCCTCGACCGCCACCGTCATCAGCGCACGTATGTGATGACCTTCGGCCTGCGGCCGCAGCTTTACCGTGTAGCCGACGATGGTGCCGTCGGCCTCCAGCTTGCGAAGGCGGTTCTGCACCGTGCCGCGCGAGACCTGCAGCGACTTCGCGAGCTGCGCGACGGTGGCGCGCGCGTTGCTGCGCATCAGGGAAATGAGCTTTCGATCCACGTCGTCCATGCGGCGCGCGTTGCTGTTTCGGCAGCTAGAGCTGTCATTTTGATCAGAAACGCAACCGTTTCAAGCACTTTTCTGTCTTTTTCCTGCCGCGGCCCCGCTGGAAAATAGGTTACCCGGCCGGTCGCAGCTGCGGCCTTTCGCAGGATGCACACATGATCGACTACCTGGGGCTGTCGGAAATCCGCCGGCTCATCGCCGAGCTCGGCGTCGCCAACGTGATCTCGGGGCTTGCCGACGAGATCCAGAGCGATTTCCAGCGCTGGCCGGAATTCGAGACATCCGCGCGGCTCGCGAGCCACTCGCCGGTCGGCGTCATCGAGCTGATGCCGATCAGCGACGGCCGTCAGTACGCCTTCAAGTACGTCAACGGCCATCCGAAGAACACGGCGGAAGGACTGCTGACCGTCACCGCCTTTGGCGTGCTCGCCGACGTCTCGACGGGTTACCCCGTGCTGCTCTCCGAGATGACGCTTACTACGGCGCTGCGCACCGCGGCGATGTCCGCGCTGGCGGCGAAATGGATGGCGCGACCCGGCGCCTCGGTCATGGCGATCATTGGCAACGGCGCGCAGAGCGAGTTCCAGGCAATCGGCTTTCACCGGCTGCTCGGCATCCGGCGGCTGCGGCTGTACGACGTCGACGCAGCGGCGTCCAGGAAGCTCGAGCGGAATCTGCGCTCGCTCGCCGGGCTCGACTTCGAGATCGTGCGCGCGCGCTCGGCGGCCGAAGCCGCGCACGGCGCCGACATCGTAACGACCGTCACCGCCGACAAGCGCAACGCGGTGATCGTGACGCCCGGGATGGTGAGCTCAGGCATGCACCTGAACGCCGTCGGCGGCGACTGCCCCGGCAAGACCGAGCTGCACCGCGATGTGCTGCTGCGCCGCGATGCGCGGCTGGTCGTCGAATACGAGCCGCAGTCACGGATCGAAGGCGAGCTGCAGCAGCTCCCGGCCGGCTTCCCGGTCACCGAGTTCGCCAGCATCGTTCGCGGCGAGGCGCCGGGTCGCGGGTCTGCCGACGAGGTGACGATCTTCGACTCGGTCGGATTCGCGCTGGAGGACTTCTCCGCGCTGCGTTACCTGCACCGGCAACTTCTCGCGCACAGTGAAGCGCCGCGCCGGATAGACCTGATTCCGGCGCCGGCCGACCCGAAGAACCTGTTCGGCCTGCTCGACCGCGGTAGCGAGCGGTTGCGGCGCGTGAGCTGAGCCGGGGGCGCATGCAATCCCTCGCGCTCGAGCAGGTGCCGCGATGACCCGCATCGTCTCGCTGATCGGCGCTCCAACGGACGTCGGAGCCAGCGCGCGCGGCGCGTCGATGGGCCCGGAGGCCCTGCGCGTCGCGCGGCTGCAGCCGGTTCTCGAGCAGCAGGGGCTCACCGTGCTCGATCTCGGCAACCTGAGCGGCCCGCCGAACCCACAGTCGCCCGGCGCCGTCGACGGCTACCGGCACCTGCCCGAGGTGCTCGCGTGGAGTCACGCGGTGCACGACGCCGTGCTCGGCGAGCTGCGCGCGGCGCGCCTGCCGATCCTGCTCGGCGGCGACCACAGCCTCGCCGTGGGCTCGATCGCAGCAGTCGCGCGTCACTGCCGCGAGACAGCCCGCAAATTGCGTGTGCTATGGCTCGATGCGCACGCCGACTTCAACACGAGTGCGTTGACGCCCAGCGGCAACCTGCATGGCATGCCGGTCGCCTGCCTGTGCGGTTTCGGTCCGGCGGAGCTGATCGGAATCGGCGGCGCGGTGCCTGCCATGGACCCGAAATCGATCCGCCAGATCGGCATCCGCAGCGTCGACCCCGGCGAAAAGCGCTTCGTGCACGAGCAGCGGCTCGAGGTTTTCGACATGCGCTACGTGGACGAGATGGGCATGCGCGAAACCATGGAGCACGCGCTTTCGGGCGTGGACGCCGAGACCCACGTGCACGTGAGCTTCGACGTCGACTTTCTCGACCCGGTAATCGCGCCGGGTGTCGATACCGTCGTCCCCGGCGGGCCGACCTACCGCGAGGCGCAGCTGTGCATGGAGATGATCGCCGACACGGGCCGGATGGGCTCGCTCGACGTGATGGAGCTCAACCCGGCGCTCGATCAGCGCAACAAGACCGCGGAGCTCGCCGTCGACCTGATCGAATCCCTGTTCGGCAAGAGCACACTGATGCGGCACTGAGCGTGCCGCCGAGCGGATCGGATCTGCGGCTACGCTGGCTTTGAGGCGAGCGCTCCCGCGACGAGGCGGCGCTCGATGCGCTGGCGGAGCCCGGCGGCATTGGCGAGCCCCATCCGCTCGAGTGCCGCTCGCGCCCGCGCCGAACCGGGATCCGTCGCAAGCGCCCGCCTGGCGACCACGAGCCGGCCACGCCAGGTGGCCGTGTGCAGCTTCAACCATTTGAGCGCACGGGCGAGCTCGACCTCCTCGGCCGTGAGGTCCGATCCGAACGGCAGTTCCGGGAAAGCGCCCTGCCCGCGCGCCTGCGCGAGCTTTGCAGCGAGCGCGTCGCCGCGGTTGGCCCGCGCCGCGTCGGGGATGCGGTATTCGCGCGGCAACTTCCCGGCGCGGATCGCGTCCGCGACGAAGGTCTCCTGGAAGCCGGCGTCCATCACTTCGACCAGCGCTGCCACGATCTCCCGATCCGTGCGCCCGCGAAGATCGGCGATGCCGTACTCGGTCACTACGATGTCGCGCAGGTGACGCGGGATCGTGGCGTGACCGTAGCTCCAGACCACGTTCGAGCCGACGCGTCCCCGGGCACTCCGGGTCGATCGCAGGCAGAGGATCGAGCGCGCTTCCGGCAGGGCGTGCGCCATGGCCACGAAGTTGTACTGTCCTCCGACTCCGCTCACCACGCGGCCGTCTGCGAGCCCGTCCGACACGGCGGCGCCCAGGCCGGTGACCATCATCGCCGTGTTGATGAATCGCGCATGCCGTCGCTGCGCCGCCTTGAGCGCGGCACCGGGCCCCGCCAGGTCGTTGACCCAGGCGATGCCGCGCATCGCGAAGCGGCGCCGCTCCTCCGCCGGAAGATTCCGCAGCCCCGCGTAGAAGCTGCGCGGACCGAGGAAGAACCCGGCGTCGGCGAGCACGCCGCCGCGGAGACGTTCGCCCAGCAAGGGGACAAGCGCCTCGCGCTCGCCGGGCGAGCCGAGGCGCGCCCGAACGCGCCGACCGCCCGGCCCCCAGAGCTCGCCGTGCTCCAGGCGCACGTCGCCATGGAATATGCCCGCGGCCTCGAGCTCGGTGAACTCCTGCGGCGACAGTTCATCGCACCCCGCCTCGGCAAGCGCGTCGAGCAGCGCGGGCCCGACAGCTTCGCCGATCGTGCCAGCATCGAGCAGTCGCTGCAGGCGCTCGCTCGGATACACCTGCCGCTTGAGCACACCGAGGCGATACAGGTCGAGGAATTCGTCGACCAGCATCTCGGAGCACGCATAAAGGCCGCGATCGAACGGCGCCATTCCGCCTTCTGCCTCGATGAGCGCGCGGCTGCGCTCGAGCACGCCGGCCGCGGCCAGCACATCGCGGTACACGGCATTGCCGCGGTGTCGCAGCGCGAGCGCGCTCGTAATCGCATCGCCCAGCTCGCCGATGCCAAGCTGCAGCGTTCCGCCGTCTCTCACCAGCGCGCTCACGTTGAGCCCGATCGCGTGCTCGGTGAGCCCGATCGGCAGGTTCGGCGGCGCAAAGAGCGGAGACCGTAGCGCAGGTTCGTCCACGAGGCAGTCGAAGCGCCACTCCGGAACCAGCGCGTCGCCGTACATGAAAGGGAGCTCGTCGCAGAGCTGTCCTACCAGCGCGAACGGCCGGCCCGCGGCGCGCAGCTCGTCGAGTCGCGGCAGAAGATCCGCGGTGAGATCCGGATTCCCGCCCAGGCTCAGCGTCCCGGCGGCCTCCTCGCCGGCGGGCGGCGGTGCCACGAGCTGCAGCAGGACATTCAGGCCGCGGCTGAGCGCATCGCGGAGGACGTGCGTGTAGTTGGCGCTCAGGTAGTGCTGCTGCACGCGCTCGTTGCCGAGCCAGGCGCCCGGCTCGAGATAGAACTCGATGACCTCGATGTTCGACGGCAGGCGATGCTCCTCGAGCATGCGCACGTACTCGAGCTCGAGGTAGTCACCGAAGACGCGTCGGACCAGCGGCTCGACGTAGCGCCGCTCGAGATCCGATGACCAGCGGGGCGCGCGCAGCGACAGCGCAGTGACGATCGTGAGTTGGATCGTCGGATCGGCCGCGGCGCGGCGCACGAAGGCGTTCGCGAGCGCGTTCGGCTTGCCGATGCCGAGCGGCAGACCCATCACGAGCCGCCGTCCCACGAGGCCGAGCACGGCCTCGACACAGGCATCGGGATCGGTTATCCGAAGCGGGGCGTGAGGCCGCATTGCCCCCAATCTACCGGCTCGCCGATGGCTTGACAGTCAGGCCAAAATGTCAGACATTTTAGGCAGACATAGCGCTGCCTGGGAGCAGAGGTGGGCGACAGCGAAGGTTTTGTCCCGCGCGAGATCCTCGACCAGGTTCCTTGGCGCGAGTATGTCGCCGCGCGGTACGGCTTCCGCAATCACTGGTACCCCGCGCTGCTGTCGA
>Ga0075428_100010435_pt1 | contig 10316 bp, 4 predicted proteins | sample RhiMetdeltSRZDD2_FD_75291 | JGI IMG/M metagenome (GOLD analysis project Ga0075428, IMG submission 75291) | Populus rhizosphere microbial communities from Tennessee, USA - Rhizosphere MetaG P. deltoides SRZDD2 | ecosystem: Host-associated > Plants > Roots > Rhizosphere > Soil | place: USA...
CGGAGCCGTGCAGAAGCTCGCGTCGGGATCGCGGTAGTAGACCTGGTACACGCGCGTGCCGAGCGGCGGGATCGTGTCGCCCGCCGCGGCCGAGCGGGCCGAGACCGTGAGGTCGGCGCCCGTCGGCGCCGTCACGACGCCGCCGGTCGCTTTCCGGCTGTAGAGCCGCTTCAGGGTTCCGCCCGCGCAGAGCAGCCCGTCGCCGAAGGGCAACTGGGCCAGCTCCTGGTCGCCCTGGAGGAAGATCGAGAGCGCGGTGGACCGCTCGCCCGACGAGGTCATCACGAACGTGTCCGCCGCGAGGCTCGGCGTCCCGTTCGAGGTCAGGAGCGCCCCGCCGGTCCCAATCGAGTTCTCGCATCCGTGGCCGGTCGCGCCGTTGTTGTTGCACGGGCAGAAGGCGGTGCCCGAACCGTCGCCGAAGCAGAAGGGGACGACTCCGCCGCAGTCGACGTCGACGATCTGGAAGTCGTCGAGGGCCGCCTCGACGATCGAGCCCGTGGCCGCGTCGTCGGCGACGAAGCGGAGCTTGACCTGCGCGCTGGGCGAAACGAATTCGTCCACGCGGAACTGGTGGAAGATCCAGCCGCCGAGCGTCTCGAGGCCGCTCGGGCCGACCCTCTCCACGGGGACCCAGCTCGCGCCGTCGTTGTTCGAGATGCTGATTCCGAACGTGTCGGCACTGACGTGGAGGCCAGGGTTCAGCACGTCGTCGCCCCGCCAATCGTTCGAGTACCAGCGCCAGTAGCGCACCACCGGGTTCTGGAGCGCGCTGAGGTCGAAGGTGGGGGAGACGAGCGTCGTCCGACCCCCGTCGACGTCCGAGGAGCTGGCCGAGCCGCCCGGGTTCCCCTGTCCCGTGACCCAGCAGCTGACGCCGGACGCGGGGGTGTGATCGTTCTCGGGCTGGGCTTCGGTGCCGTTCGGGTCCACGCGCGTCCACAGCCCGGCCGTCGCATTGTCCGTCGCACTTCCGACCGTCCAGCCCGGGTTCGTCTCGAAGTCGTGCGAGACGACGGTATTCGTCCCGGCGCCGGAGATCGTGTGGTGGAGGACCGCCGGCGCGTCCTCGGGCTCGCTCCAGACGATCCCGTTGGTCGACTCGGCCGTGAAGTAGTAGCGCACCGGCTGGCCGCAGGCCGCCGCGGGGAGCACGGCGTCGAAGAGGCCTCCGCCCTGCGGCACGAGGTTCGACGTCCCCCAGCCCGAGCCGCCGTCGAAGTGCAGGCGTGCGGTCCCGGGGACCAGGGTGCCCGGAGCGATCTCGTCGATCTGCACCTGCAAGACTTCCCCGCCGCCGGGCCGGATCGTCGCCGGGTCGGCCGCGAGCGGACTGATCGAGATCTGCGGCGTGCCGATCCACCACACGAAGAGCCCCTTCTCGATGTCGCTCCCGATCACCACGCCGCTCGGGAAGTACGGATAGTTGTTCCACAGGCCGTTGAACTCGTTCGTGTTGTCCTCGGGCCACGTGTCGAAGTACGCGATCTCGACCGGCGCCGTCGGGGTCCCCGGGTTCGACGTGCTCTTCACGCGCAGGCCGCTGCGGTAGTTGGCCTGGTAGATCCGTCTCCCCTCCGTGTACTGGTTGTGGTCCGTCGTCGTGCCGCCGTTCGAGAACGTGCCCGTGTACACCGGGGCCAGCGGATTGGCGAGGCTCAGGATCCGGGTCACCGAGTTGATGCCGAGGTTCTGGTCGTCGAGCTCGTCGTCGACGTACAGGAGCTGCTTGTCCGGCGAGGGCCAGCACTGGTGGCAGTACTGCGCGTTCGGGTAGGTCACGTACTGCAGCTGCACGGGCGCCGCGTGGTTCGTGACGTCGACGACGTAGACGCCGGTCGAGGTGTAGCCGTTGTTCAGTCCGCCGCAGACGTAGGCGATCTCCTTCCCGGCCGCCGGGCCGGTCGTGAAGCTGAACACCGACACTTCGTGCGAATAGCGGTCGCTCCAGGTCCCGACGCGCGTCGGGGCGGCCGGATTCGGGTTCAGGTCGTAGATCCGGATCCCCTGGCCCCCGCCCCCCGAGCGGTAGAGGTAGCCGCTGGCGGCGTTCACCGCGACCGTGTGCGTCGAGTGCGCCGTGTCGTCGTCCACCGCCCCGACGAGAGTCACGACGCCGCTGTCGATGTTGGCCATGTTCATGACCTGGATGCCGCCGCCGCCCTCGCTCACGGCGTAGCAGTAGGTCGAGTACGTGCGCACGTCGCGCCAGAGGCTGGTCGGGCCGTTGATGTGCGCCACGATCACCGGGTTGCCCGGCTGCGTGATCTCGACGAAGCTCGTCCCGGTCGAGAGGCCGACGATCGCGTACTCCCGCCCCGAGGGCGACGTGTACCCGTAGCAGCTGTTCGCGTTGCCTCCGCCGGGCACGCCGAAGTCGGGCAGCGACACCCACGCGAAGAGCGTCACGTTGCTCTTCGGGAAGCGGAGGCCGGGAGCGGTGAGCTCGAGGCTCCCGTCCTGGCCCTTGCGCTGCGCGTTGCGCCACCCGGGACCGGCGTACATCGGCTGGCGGTCGAGCAGCTTCGGGTCGCCGTCGTGCGCGCGAGCCGCTGTGGACAGCGTGCCGGCGACGAGGAGGAAGGCGCAGAGGCGCGGGGTTCGACGCATGGGGGGATCCTGGATCGCGGGGGCGGACCCCTACATTGTGTCCCGGTCAGAGGCCGGTGCGGGATGAAAAATGGAGAGCGCCTCGCCTAGCCGCCGAGCCGGGCGCAGCACTGCTTGAACTTCCGCCCGCTCCCGCAGGGACAGGGGTCGTTCCGGCCGACCTTCGAGGCCTGGTGCACGAAGGGTTTGCCCTTGGGCGCCGGCGGATGGTGGGTCGAGCTGCCCGTCCGGACGGCCTCCGCGAATTCGTCCGCGGTCTCCTCGAGCGCGTGCTTCATCTCGAAGGCGCTGGCGACGACGGCGTTCTCCTCGAGGAAGGCCAGGTAGGCCCGCAGCGCCGGGACGACCTCGGGCGCGAGCGGGTCCTTGCGGCCGAAGCGCGCCGGCAGGAGGTGCCCGACGATCGAGTGCATCGCCTGGCCGTCGAGGAGGTGCGGAGCGACGCCGATCTCCTCGTAGGCGCACGAGAGGTAGCGGTCGACGATCTTGCGCAGGTCCTCGCGGTCGATCTCGCGCTCGGCCACGAGGCCCTTCGCCGCGGCTGAATCCAGGAAGGCGGCCGTCTCGAGGCGGATCTCGCGCTGCACCATGGGCGAGCAGTCTAGCGGGTAGACTGGCCGCGATGGAGATCGTCCTCGTGGCCCCCGAGATCCCGCACAACACCGGCTGCGCGGCTCGGCTCGCCGCGGCGCTCGGGCTGCGTCTCCACCTGGTCGAGCCGCTCGGGTTCTCGCTCGACGACCACTACCTGAAGCGCGCCGGGCTCGACTACTGGCCGCTCGTCGACCTCGTCGTCCACCCCGACCTCGACCGCTTGCGCGCCCACCTCTCGCGCGGAGCTTCGCGGCCCTTCGACGAGCGCCTGCGCCTGTTCACGGCGCGGGGCGGGACCTCCCTGTTCGAGGCCGATTTCGCCCCGGACGACGTCCTGGTGTTCGGTTCGGAGAGCCGCGGACTGCCCGCGGAGCTCCTCGAGGCCCACGCCGAGCGGAGGGTCTACGTTCCGATCCGCGCCGCCGTCCGAAGCCTCAACCTCGCCAACGTCGTCTGCCTCTCGGCCTACACCGCGCTGGCGCGCGCCGGGGTCCCCTTGCCCGACAACGACGGCCGCTACGAAGCCCATCCCCTGGCCGCCGCCGACGTCCGCCCTCCCTCGCGCGTGGTCCGGATCGATGCTTGAAAATACGGTACCTGGTTCGTTTTCTCGCACCTCGCCGACGAGCGAGTCGCCGGTCGTGAAGCCCCTCGGCGAGGTGCGAGAAAACGAACCAGGTACCGTATTTTCGCGCAAACCCCGGCGCGAAGATCTCCTCGAGGTCCGCGTGCTCGCCTTCGACGGCCGCGGTCGGGCCGTGGGGGAATCCGGCGGCTACCGCGTGCGCCTCGGCCGCGGCATCCCCGGCGCGACCGTGCGCGCGCGCGTCCTGCGCCGGAGGCGCGACCAGATCGAGGCCTACCCGCTCGAGACGATCCGCGCGAGCCCGGACGCCGTCCCCGCGCGCTGCGAGCACGCGGGCATCTGCGGCGGGTGCTCGTTCCAGGACCTGCGCTACGAGGCCCAGCTGGCCGGGAAGCTCCGCCTCGTCGAGGAGGCCTTCGCCGCGATCTCGCCCGCGCTCGGGATCCGCGTCGATCCCGTGCTCCCCGCGCCCGAGGCCTTCGGCTACCGCAACAAGATGGAGTTCGCGTTCGGCAGCCGGCGCTACGTCGAGTCCAGCGAGCCGCCGAACGCTCCCGCGAGCTTCGCGCTCGGCCTCCACGCGCGCGATCTCTTCAGCAAGGTGATCGACGTCCGCGCCTGCCCCATCCAGGCCGCCGCCGCCGACGGGATCCTGGCCTCCGCGCGCGCGGTCGCGCTCGAGCTCGGCCTGTCGCCCTGGGACGTCCGCGAGCACCGCGGCCTCCTGCGCCACCTCGTCGTGCGCGTCGCGCGGGCGACGGGCGAGATCCTCGTCGCGCTCCTGACCTCGGAGGACGACCGCGGCGCGGCCGAGGCCTTCGCGGACAGGCTCCGGGCGCGCCATCCCGAGATCACGACGTTCGTCCACGGGGTCAACACGCGGCCGGCCGACACGGCGATCCCCGAGAGCGAGCGCGTCCTCTTCGGTTCGGGCTCCATCCGCGAGCGCCTCGGCGGCCTCGAGTTCGCGATCTCGGCTGGGTCCTTCTTCCAGACGAACACGGCCGCGGCCGAGCTCCTCGTCGGGCTCGTGCGCGAGGCAGCCGCCCTGACCGGGCACGAGACCGTCTGGGACCTCTACTGCGGCACGGGGACGCTCGCGCTGTCGGTCGCCGGCTCGGCGCGCGCGGTCGTCGGTTTCGAGCTCGCGCCCTCGTCGATCGCGGACGCGCGCCGCAACGGCGAGCGCAACGGGATCGCGAACGCGCGCTTCGTCGAGGGCGACGTGCTCCGTGGGCTCGAGGCCGTTCTGCCGGACTCGGCGCGCCCCGACGTCGTCCTGCTCGATCCTCCGCGCTCGGGGCTCCACCCGCGCCTCGCGCCGCTTCTCTTCGAGCTCGCGCCGCGCCGCATCGTGTACGTCTCGTGCAATCCGAGGGCCGCCGCGACCGACGTCGAGCGCCTCGCGACCCTCGGGTACACGCCCGGGCGCGTGCGCCCGCTCGACCTCTTCCCTCACACGCCGCACGTCGAGTGCGTGATCGGGCTCGAGCGCCGTGCCTGAAGCGAAGGACCCCGAGAAGCGCCGGGAGGGAGCGGCTGCCCGCGTCCCGCGCACGGGGCTCTGCCCGGATTGCCGCCACGTGAAGGCGATCACCTCTGACCGCGGCTCCACCTTTCTCCTGTGCCGGAAGTCCGCGGAGGATCCGCGCTACCCGAAGTACCCGCCCCAGCCGGTCGTTTCCTGCGCCGGATTCGAGAGGTAGCCTGCGGGCATGGAACGACTCGTGACCGAGCCCGGCAGCCTCCTCGCGGCCGCGCCGGACATGCTCGATCCCAACTTCATGCACACGGTCGTCCTGATGTGCCGGCACGCCGACGACGGCGCCTACGGGCTCGTGATCAACCGGCCCGCCGCGGTCACGCTCGACGTCCTCGCGCCCGCGCACCCGGTGCTGAAGGCCCAGCGCTTCCCGATCTTCGCGGGCGGGCCGGTCGGCCTCGACACGCTGCAGTTCCTTCACCGCGCCGAACAGCGGATCCCCGGAGGCGTCGAGATCGGCGAAGGTCTCTTCCTGGGCGGGGACATCGACGCGCTGGCCGAGTACCTGGCCAAGGAGAAGTCGCGCGCGCGGTCGAAGGTCCGCCTGCTCGTCGGCTACTCCGGCTGGGGCGCTGGGCAGCTCGAGGCCGAGCTCGAGACGGGCTCCTGGCTGCCCGCGCCCCTGCGGACCGACTGGATCTTCGAGAAGGACGCGCAGTCGACCTGGCGCAACGTCCTCCGGTCGCTCGGAGGCGCGGCCTCCGGCCTGGTCGACCTGCCGCCCGACCCGAGCTGGAACTAGGTAGTGGGATCCCGGGCGCCGATCCTTACGCTGCTCGCGTGACCGACACCGTCCCCGACCCCGCCCGACCTCCGGCGGCTCCGCCGAAGCGCCGCGGGTGCTTCGGTGTCGCGGCGAAGACCTTCCTGGGCTGCGCCGCGTTCTCGCTGGGGGCGATCGTCGTCCTCGTCCTGTGCCTCCCGTGGCTCTGCAGCGGGCTCGCGCGCTCGATCACGGAGAAGACCTTCGGCGAGCTCTTCCACGGCTCGCTCGCGGTCGCCGACCTCGACCTCTCGTGGTGGGGCGAGCAGAAGATCCAGGACGCGGTGCTCTACGACCCCGACAAGAAGGAGGTCGCCCGCGTCTCGGCCGTCCTGCCCTCGCTGGTCGCCCTGTTCAGGATGGAGGGACCGATGAAGATCGCCGTGACGCTCGACGCGGACCTGTCCGCGGACGACGCCGGCGTCTCGAACCTCCAGCGCGCGATCGAGCCGCGGCAGCCGCGGCGGCCCGACGAGAGCCCGAGCGAGACGGGCGGAACCGGTCCGCTGGCGCAGATCGAGCGCCTCGACGTCGAGGCCACGCTGACGAGCCATCGCCTGACCTGGTCCGACGCGGACACGCGCCGGCGCGGGCAGCCCTTCGAGGTCCGCGACCTGAACGCGGCGCTCGCGATGAAGCCCGGGAAGCCGATCACGTTCCAGGCCAAGGGCCAGGTCGTCTCGGACACGCCGGGCGCCCTCGAGGTCGACGCGACGATCCACGGGCCGATCGAGGTCGGGAAGCCGTGGCCGCTCGGCGTGGTCGACGCGAACGTGCGGATCGAGAAGTTCTCGACCGCGATGATCGACGGCGTCGCGGGACTCGAGGGGAAGCTCGTCGAGGTGATCGGGACGACCTTCGACCTGAAGGTCGCGATCGCGCAGGCGACGCCGCACCAGGGCGGGATCGAGCTCGCCTTCCAGTCCGAGCGCACGAACCTCGATTTTGCCGGGAACTTCGACGGCGGCGTCCTGCGCTCGCGCGACGGCTCGCCGGTGAAGCTCGTGCTGGGCGTGCCGAAGGGCTTCGTGAACGACCTCGTGGCGCCGATGCTGCCCCCGGACACGACCGTCTCGTGGGTGGAGGGCGAGCGGCCGTGGAGCGTCACGATCGGAAACCTCGCGCTCCCGATCCCGGAGGCGGGCGGCATGGCGGACGGGCAGATGGCGCGGACGTTCGAACGCCTGGCCGCCGACGTCGACGTCGACCTGCCGGCGCGCGCCGTGTTCGAGAACGCGGAGACGCGCGCGGCGAAGATCCAGGCCGCGATCGACGGCGTGCGGATGAAGGTGCACTGCGCCCCGGGAGAGCCCCTCACCGCGCGGCTCGAGACGGCGCTGGAGACCGGCGATCGAGGCCGCATCGTCGCGGAAGCCTCGGTCCCCGAGCCGTGGAAAGCCTTCGCGAGCGGCGTGCTCCCCGCGATCGACGCGAGCGTCGCCGTCGAGGGCGTCTCGATGCGCGCGGTCGACGCGCTGGCGGGTCAGGGCGGGCGCATCGCGGAGGCCGTCGGCCCGACGATCGCGATGCACCTCGACGCGCGCGCGGCCGGAACCACCTCGGGGAACGTGACGGCGAGCGTCGAGAGCGCGCGCTTGAAGCTGCGGTTCCAGGGCCGCCTGGACGCCGGCGCGCTGCGCTGCACCGGCGACGAGGGCCTGGACCTCTCCTGGGATCCGCCGCCGGGCTTCGTCGACGCCCAGGCCGCCGCGCAGCTGCCGCCCGGCATGCGCGTCACGACCGCCGCCGGCCCCGTCGCGGTCCGGGCGCGCGAGATCTCGGCGCCCGTTCTTTCTGCGGGCCAGTCCCCGGGCGGGATCCTGCGCGAGGCCGCGTGCGACCTCCGCGTGACGCTCCCCGGCGTCCGGTTCACGAGCGAGGGCATGGCGCCGATGACGCTCGGGAAGACGGAGCTCGCGGCCAAGCTCCAGCCCGGCGGCTCGGCGACCTTCTCGCTCGCGGTGCCGCTCGACGCAGGCGCTCCGGGCCGCATCGCCGTCGACGGGAGCGCCGCGAACGTCCTGCTCGGCGCGGCTTCGCCCTTCGAAGTGAAGCTGGCTGTCGAGGGCGTCGCCACGGCGCCGATCGACGCGCTGGCCGGCCAGGAAGGCCTTCTCGTGGCCGCGCTCGGGCCGACGCTGACGCTCGGCGCGCGCGCGACCGGCACGGGTCCGAAGATCGCGGCGAGCGCCGAGGTCACGACGCCGACGACGGCGCTGCGCGCCTCGATCGAGAAGGAGGGCGACCTCGTGCGCGCGACCGGCGAGCAGGGGATCTTCCTGACGACCCGTCCGCCCGAGGCGGCCTGGTCGCGGCTGATCGGCGCGCACCTGCCGGAGGGCGCCGCGCTCTCGATCGGGGACGGCTCCCAGGCGCTCGAGATCTCCGTGCGCGAGCTGTCGGTCCAGCTCCCTCCGGCAGCAGCTCCCGGAGCGGCGCCGGCGTCGAGCTTCGATCTCGTCCAGAGCCTGGCCTGCGAGGCGCGCGTGAAGCTCGGCTCGCTGCGCTACGCCGACGCGAACACGCGCGCCGCGAAGGTCGACCTCACCGTCCGCGACCTCGACGTCGGCGCGCGCGTCGCGCCCGGCAAGCCGCTCGCGGCGACCGTCGCGGCCGTCGTCTCGACCGCGGCCAACGACGAAGGCGGCCGGCTCGATGCGACGGCGACCGTCCCCGATCCCTGGTTCTTCCTGCGCGGACCCGAGGCCAAGCTCCCGCCGATCGACGCCGACCTGCGCTTCACGGGCATCCCCGTCGCGCTCGTCGACGGGCTCGCGGGGCGGCCCGGGATCGCGACGGGGCTCTTGGGCGAGCGCGCCGACCTCGTGGTGACGGCCGCGGGCGCGAGCCCCGACGGGGGGACCTTCCGCGCGAAGATCACCTCGCCCGCGACGATTCTCGGCGTCGCCGGGCGGCTCGAGAAGGGCGTCGTCGTCGCCGTCGACGAGCCCGCGCTCGAGGTCAACGCGACGCTCTCGCAGGCCTGGCTCGACGCGCTGCTCGGTCCGAAGCTCCCGGCGGGCGCCCGCGTCGGTCTCGTCGACGCGAAGCAGCCGCTGCGCGCCGTCGTCTCGGACCTGCGCCTGCCGCTGCCGAGCGGCGGCATGGACGCGGCGGCGCTCGCGGCGGCCTCCCTCCGCGCCGTGATCACCGTCCCGGACATCGCCTACTCCGATCCGAAGACGGACGGGGCCAAGGTGCCCGCGGTCGTGCGCGGGCTCGAGGTCACGGCCGACCTCGCGCCGGGGAAGCCGCCGAACGCCGCGGTCAAGGCCGTGATCGAAGGCGAGCCCGCCGGGGAGATCACGGCGAACGTCCGCGCGCTCGATCTGCCCGCGCTGCTGGCCGAGGCGGACGGCACCGAGCGCTTCCGCATCGCGATGGACGTCCGGGCGAAGTCGGTGCCGACCGGCCTCGTCGACGCTCTCGCGGACCAGGCCGGGCTCCTGGTCGACGTCCTGGGCGCGACGCTCGACCTCACGCTGCACTCCGACGGGATCAGCATGCGCGAGGGGACCTTCACGGCCGCGTTCGAGTCGCCGCAGGCGAAGGTGACCTGCGACCGCGCCGGGATGAAAGAGCGCGTGATCTACGTCGAGAAGGTCGGCTCGAACGAGGAAGCCATCCTCGCTCGCGCCGGGCTGACGCCGCTGTTCAGCGAACGCATCGTCGGGAACCTCGTGCCGATGCTGGTCGATCTTCAGCAGGCGCCGGGCGCCGAGCCGGTGTCCCTCGCGGTCGAGGAACTGCGGATGCCGCTCGACGCCGACCTCTCGAAGCTCGACGCGCTCGTGCGCGTGCACCTCGGGAAAGTCACGTACAAGCTCCTACCGGGCATCGACCACCTCCTCAGCGGCGGGTCCCAGCTCGTCGACGTGCCCGAGATCCGCGTGCCGATCCAGAAGGGCGTCGCGAGCTACGAGGGCCTGCCGATCCGGATCGCCGGCAAGGACTACCCCTTCAAGGGCACCTTCAGCCTCGTCGACAAGACCTTCAAGATGGAGACGCAGGTGCCGCTGTCGGCGCTCGGCAAGAACATCAGCGACAAACTCGATTCGGCCCGCAGCTTCCTCGATCCGAACACGAAGGTCCCGCTCGAGCTGCGCGGCACGTGGAAGAGCCCGAAGCTGCGCGTCGGCGACGAGTTCCTCAAGAAGGTCGTCGAGGACGCGCTCAAGAAGCAGGGCGGCAGCCTGCTCGAGGGACTGCTCAAGAAGAAA
>Ga0075428_100010437_pt1 | contig 10315 bp, 9 predicted proteins | sample RhiMetdeltSRZDD2_FD_75291 | JGI IMG/M metagenome (GOLD analysis project Ga0075428, IMG submission 75291) | Populus rhizosphere microbial communities from Tennessee, USA - Rhizosphere MetaG P. deltoides SRZDD2 | ecosystem: Host-associated > Plants > Roots > Rhizosphere > Soil | place: USA...
TCCCGGCCCACCGCGATGAGCAGGTCGGCCTTGTTCAGCTTCAGCACGAAGCTGGGCTTGGCCTCCACGAAGTGCGGATCCTGGTAGCCGCGGGAGAGCGACTCCACGGTGGCCTTGTCGCCCGCCACCTCGCGGGCGATGGAGGCCAGGTCCTCGGTGGTGGTGATGACTTTCAACGGGCCGGCGGCAGCGACCGGCAACGCGGTCAGCACGAGCGCCGCGGCGGCCAGCGCCGGTATCTTCAAGATCGTCATGAGTTCGCCCCTTCGCATGAGTGTCAGAACGTGTGGGCGCCGTGGGCGCCGATGGAGAACAGGAACTGGAACAGGAACTCGTCGGCCTTGATGCCCTCGGCATAGCTCGTGTGGCGGTACTGGCCGCGGATCTGGCTGAACTCGCTCGGCCACCACGTCAGCAGCAGCGAGCCGCCCTTGTCGACCAGCGAAGGATCGTCCGCGCGCTCCGAGTGGTCCAGGCGGACGCCCGCGAACCAGCGCCGGGCGAACTGATACTCGCCCGAGACGTACGCGCCGAAGGCATTGGCCCGTGACCCGTCGATGAGGTCGCGCTGGCTCCAGACCATCTCCGTGCGGGCGATGAGCCGCCGGTAGAGCGCGCGCCGCAGCGGACGGTAGCGGAAGGCCAGGTCGGCGCCGATGAGCGAGGTATGGAAGCCCGCCCCGTCCTCGTTCGTCCCGTGAGCGAATGACCCGCCGAAGTCGAGGTTGGTGGACTCGGTGAGGTCCCGGTAGCCGCGCAGGCGCCCGACGAAGGTGACGTCCTGGCGGCGGGGGGCGGTGAACAGCCCCTCCATCTCGCCGCGGTAGACCTCCGCGGTCGCCTCCAGGAACAGCCAGGAATTCGGGAAGAGGCGCGAGAGCGAGAGGCCGGCGTCGCCGATCCCTTCCTCGTCGCCAACCAGGTTCTGGATCACGAGCGGCCGCTCCGTCCAGGGCATCACGTGGTTGTGCATCTGGTTCACCTTGCCGAAGGACGCTCGCATCTTGCCGACCTTGAGCAGGAAGTTCGCGGGGAGCGACGTGAAGGTGATGAAGCCCTCCTCGACGCCCACCTCCTCTTCGCTGAACGTCAAGAAAAAGTCGGCGCGGGCGTAGGGGTCCACGATGGCCTGGAAAGTCGCCTCCACCTCGTGCATCTCCAGCGAGGGCGTGGCCCGGTCGCTGTCGTTCTTGCCCACGGCGCCCAGGAAATCGCCGATCACGGCGATGTCGGGGTTGAAGACCTTGGAGGAGGCGGGGCCGTAGACAGGCAGCGGACCCGACGGCCCGCCCGCCCCTCCCGCGCCGGGCGGGACCTCCGTCGGTGGAGGCGGAGTCGCCTCGGGCTCCGGAGACGGAGAAGGAACCGGCTCGGGCGAAGGGGACGGCGACGGCTCAGGCGATGGAGACGGAGACGGTGCGGGAGTCTCCTGCGCCCGGGCGAGCCCGCTCGAGAACAGCAACACGGCCACCAGAAGAAGACATCGATGACGATGAGTCCGCATGAAGCCCCCAAAAGGATGTGCGGCCAGGTTCCCAGGGGACACGCCCGCGCGCGGGCGGACGCGACGAAAGGCTTATGCGGGGGGCGAGCGGCCGGGTAGGGTCGGGGTGAAGGCGGTGGCGACGACGATCGAGCCCGCGGGCTCGACCCAGCCCGCGTCGGCCAGGACGGGCAGCATCGGACCCAACCCCTCCACGCGCGACGCCGTGGGGCTGGCCGTGCACGCCTTGCAGTGCGCGGGCGACTTGAGGTGTCCGGCGAGGTCGTCGTGGAGGACCGGGTTGACCATCAGGAGCAGCGTGTAGACCGCCGCCCCCGCCAGCACCCAGCCCCGCCGGCTCCCTCTCAGTCGGGCCACCAGACCCCTCATCGGAAGCCAGTATAGCGTGACAGTTTGCGGACTGTCACAACTGCCCGCTGACGGTTGCGAGCCGACCACTCCACCATGTGCTGCGTTACCTGTCTTGGGGCCGCCACCCCCAGACTGGACCTGAGAGGGGAGGAACCATGATGTTGAACCCGTCCTCGCCGGAGCCGAGCGGCAACGTCGTCCCGACCGTCCCGCAGATGCCGGTCTTGGAGGAGATCGTGGAGAGTTCGTATCCCGCGATCCAACGGGAGGTCCTCGAAATCGCGGTCGAAGCACCCCGGAAGGGGCTGAGGCTGCCGACCGCAGCCTGCTTCGTTCTGTCCCTCCTCCTGGTGGCCTGCACCATGCTCCTGGGCCGGCTGGGGGCCTGGACGCCGCTCGTCACGGCTTTCGGGATGACCGCCGTCGTGACGTTCGCCCTGTCCACGCTGATCGCGGCCTGGCGCGGCCTGCGCGGGCTGGTGGACGTCGTGCGCTTCGTATATCAGGGCCGCTCGGCCGAGGTAGCGATAAACACCGCCGATATGATCGGCAACCTCCTCATGGCGGCCTTCGGCACGTGGGTGGCGATGCTCGCCACGTTCGGGTTCGCGCGCGGCCGCCAGCTGCGGCGGCTCGGCGCGGTGCTGCTCCCCGGACTCCGGCGCGACGAGCGCTGGCAGACCGTAACGCTGGCCGTGGACGGAGGCGAGCCTCCCGCTGGGTTGGCCGATCAGTGGCGGGAGAACGCGAAGACGGAACATGCCTCGGTGGCCGCCTTCGCCCGGCTCACCCTGGACCTCATGGCCCTCGGCGCTCCTCCATCCCTGATACGGGCCGCCAACGAGGATGCGCTCGACGAGATCCGTCACACCGAGCTGTGCTTCTCGTTGGCCGCGGCTCTCGACGGCCAGCCGATCGGGCCGGCTCCGTTCCAGCAGGCCCAACGCGTCGGCGCGCTTCCCCGCCGGCGGTCGCTCGCGTTGGCAAAGCTGGCCGTGGACTCGCTCGTGGACGGGGCGCTGCACGAGGGCGTGTCGGCCCGCGTCATCGTGAAGCTCTCCCGGCGATGCGCAGTCCCTGCCATCCGCGCCGCGCTGAAGGAGATCGCCGCCGACGAGGGGCGTCACGCCGCGCACGGCTGGGCCGTCGCCCGCTGGTGCCTCGAAGAAGGTGGTGACCGGGTGGCGGTCGCGCTGGTTGCTGCCGCCGGGCCCTACCGAAGGAGATCCGTTCCCAGCTGCCGGATGAGGCCGCCGCAGGCAGGTGGGAATGCTGGGGCATTCACGGCCACGATCTCGAGGCAGCCGAGTACGCCGCGGCCCGGGCGCACGTCGTGCGTCGCGTGCGCGCGATGGTCTCGGGGCCGTCGGCCGAGGTGGCTTAAGGGATCGCGGGATCTTCGACCGGCCCGAGGTCGATCGTGGCGACCCAGCCCTCGAACTCGAAGTCCGGGTTCATGCCCGTGCCGACGATGGTGGCGCCGTCGGCGGAGATGGCGCTCGCGCTGGTCAGGAGCCATCCCGCCACTGCGGCCACGCCGTGATCGAGCAGGTAGTCCCTCAGGTTGACCATGCCCGTCGCCTGCGTCCAGAAAAACGCCTCGAACCCGTTCGCCGTCGATGCGCTTCCCACGATGATGCTGCCGTCGCCGGAGACGGACATGGCCGCGCTGGAGAAAGTGCCGCCGGGGAGGTCCCCCAGGCCGACCATGCCGCCCGCCGCCGTCCAGCGGATGGCCTCCGAACCGGCCGGTCCCGAGCCCGAGCCGACGACCACCAGGCCGTTGGCGGAGACGTCTTGCGCGCTGCTGGAGAAGATGCCGCCAGCGAGATCGCCGATGCCAACCATCCCCGTGGCGGCCTTCCAGATGAAGCCTTCGCTCCCGGCCGAGCTGCTGCTGGCGCCGACCACCACCGAGCCGTCGGCCGAGACACCGCTGGCGATGCCGTGGGGATCGCCGCCCGGAAGGTCGCCCAGATCCACCATGCCCGTGGCTGGCGTCCATCGCCAGGCGTTGTAGCCGTGGCCGTCCTGGGGACGCTGTGACAGCCCGACAACGATGAGACCGTTCGCCGAGGCGGCCAGGCCGCGGCTGGCGAAGGAGCCCGGTCCGGGCAGGTCGCCAAGGCCGACCATGCCCGTCGCGGGCGTCCAGCGGAAGGCCTCGAAGCCGTTGGCGCTCTCGCTCTGCCCGACGATGGCTCGGCCGCTGGGGGCGACGTCGTTCGCCACCGCGCCCGAGCCTCCACCCGGCAGGTCGCCGAGGCCGAAGACGCCCCCGGGCGTCCAGCGGACCGCTTCGAAACCGGTGCCAGTGCCGCGGATGCCGACGATCATGCGGCCGTCGCGCGAAACACCGTTCGCCACGCTCAAGACGCCGCCGAAGCTCACTCCCCCCAGGCCATGGAAGGCGTCCTCGGCGGATGCCGGGGCCGAGACCAGGAGCGCGGAAGCCATCGCGAATGAGGTTGCACGCATCGTCGCCTCCACCGTCGTGGATCCAACCCCGCGCCGCCCCGCAGCTCGGATCCTCCGGCGTTGGGTTGAGCAAGCCATGTGCCATTCGGGACGAACACAACATCCAGGCGTGGCGCGTCCCACGGCTCCCGATGCTGGCTTGCGGCGTTTGGCCGCTTACGTCTCTCGTACCGGCCTTACGCGGGCGGTAATGAGTGGGATAGACTCGCGGACCCGAGAGTCCCATGCTCCTCCGCGCGCCGGCGCCGCCGCCGAAGGACGTCGACCTCAGCCGCACCTACGACGCCGTGATCGTGGGGTCGGGGGCGGCGGGGGGCATGGCCGCCCACGTCCTGACGTCCCATGGCCTGGACGTGCTCATGCTCGAGGCCGGCAAGAAGCTGGACATCGAGGCCGAGCTCAAGTCCATGGAGTGGCCGTACGACCACCCGCGGCGCGGCGAGAAGCCGTACACCTCGCACGCCCTGCGCTTCAACGAGTACACGGTCCGCCAGCCTCCCTACGCCCAGGGCTCGCCCTGGAAGACGGTGGACTCGTACGTCCAGGGTTGGGGTGGATCGGACTACACCAAGAACATCGTGGTGAACGAGCAGGACCACCCCTACACGGGGACCCGCTACGCCTGGGTGCGCGCCCGCGTGCTGGGCGGCAAGACCAACATCTGGGGCCGGTTGGCCCTTCGCCTCTCGGACTACGACTTCAAGGCGAAGACCCACGACGGCTACGGCGACGACTGGCCCATCTCCTACGCCGACATCGCGCCCTACTACGACAAGGTCGACCTCTATCTCGGGATCGCGGGCCATCCCGAGGGCCTGCCCCACCTGCCCGACAGCCTGTTCCAGCGGTCCACGCGCCTCAATGCCGCCGAGCTGCGGCTGCGCCAGTCGATGGCCCGTTCGGGGCGCGTGTTGACGCCGTATCGCGCCGGCGTCACCACCGATGGCCTGAAGCACAACAAGTACCGCTCGCGCTGCCTGGGCCGCGGCGCCTGCGGCCGCCGCGTGGGCGGATGCGACATCCACGCGGCGTTCGATTCGCCCACCGGCCTCATCTATCCGGCGCTCGACACGGGCCGCCTCACGCTGCGCACCGGATCCATCGCGCGGGAGGTGACGGTCGATCCCGGCACGGGCAAGGCGCGCGGCATCGCGTTCCTCGACGCCGGCAGCGGCCAGGCGCTGGAGGCCAAGGGACGGGTGGTGATCCTGGCCGCGTCGACGCTGGAGTCGGCGCGACTGATGCTGCTCTCGCGGTCGCCGCAGCACCCCAACGGGATCGGCAACTCCAGCGGCCACGTCGGCCACAACTTCTGCGAGCACGTCATGGGCCCGGGCGTGTATGGATTCTTCAAGGACCTGGCGGGCAAGCCGCGCACGATCGACGACGGCCGCCCCGGCGGCTTCTACATCGCGCGGTACCGCAACCTGCGCGAGCGCCATCCCTCCTTCATCCGCGGCTACGGCTTCGAAGGCAGCAGCGGGACCGAGATGTTCCCGAGCACCACCCGCCTCACCGGCTTCGGTGCCTCCTACAAGAAGGCCGTGCGCGAGATGTCCAGCGCCGCCGTCCACATGGGCGGCTTCGGCGAGGTCCTCGCGCGCTACGAGAACGCGGTGGGCCTCGACCCCGAGGTCAAGGACAAATGGGGCATCCCGGTCCTCCGCTTCAGCTTCCAGTTCGGCGACAACGAGAGGAAGATGGCCGCCGACATGGCGGACACCGCCCGCGAGATGTTCGAGGAGGCCGGGATCGACGTCCTGCACGTGGACCGCAAGGTCCTCACCGAAGGGTGGTCCATCCACGAGCTGGGCACCGCGCGCATGGGCACGGACACCAGGACGTCGGTCCTGAGCCCGTTCCAGCAGTCGCACGACGTCAAGAACCTGTTCGTGGTCGACGGGAGCAGCCACGTGAGCGCGTCGTGCCAGAACCCGACCTGGACCATCATGGCCCTCGCCTGGCGCTCGTGCGATTACCTGGCCGATCAGCTTCGACAGGGCTCCCTGTGACCCTCACGCGACGGGACGTCCTGCGCCTGGCCGCAGCCGCGGCCGCGGCCCCCCTCGTCCCGCGCGTCGTCGTCGCCGGGGCGGCACCCGCGCCGGCGGCCGGCCGCTTCTTCGACGCGGCCCAAATGGCGCTGCTGGACGAGTTGACCGAGATGATCATCCCGCAGGACGAGCACTCCGGTGGGGCGCGGGCGGCGGGCGTGGCCGCATACATCGACGGCCGGCTGGGCGAGTACGACGCGTCGATCCCCGATCTGCGCGAGGAGCGGGAGAAGTGGAAGGCGGGTCTGGCCCTGGTCGACGCCACCGCCCGCGAGGTCGCCGGGACTCCGTTCCTGGCGGCGACTCCCGAGCAGCGGGTGGCCGCCCTCACGCGCCTGGCCGCGGGTGAAGAGGATCCGAAGACCGACGGGGAGCGCTTCTTCGTGGAGCTGAAGCGCTGGACCACGTTCGGCTATTACACGTCGCGCATCGGGATCCACGAGGAGATGGAGTACAAGGGCAACACGCTGCTCGCGGAGTTCAGCGGCACCGATCCCGCCACGCTGCCAACAGTCCGTCCGCACGAGGACCCGAAGCCCGCCAAGCCATGAGGAAAGGAGGCACACGGTGGCATTGATCACGCGCCGGGAGTTCACGGCCGGCCTCGCGGCCGCTGCGGCCGCGGCGGCGACACGCGCCGCGGCCCAGGGAAAGCCGAAGCCCTCCGTCTTCGGCGGCGTCCAGGTCGGCGTCCAGAGCTACACCTTCCGCGCCTTCGACATCGACCGGATGATCGCCGCCATGACGGCGGTCGGGTTGAGCAGCGTGGAGCTGTGGAACGGCCACCTCGATCCGACCAAGGCCACCGAGGCGGACTTCAAGGCCGTGCGCGCGAAGTTCGACGCCGCCGGCATCAAGGTCAGCGCCTACTGCGCGAACTTCCCCACCGACGCCACCGACGACCACCTGGAGCGCGCCTTCCGCGGCGCGGCGCTGCTGGGCACCGACGTGATGACGTCATCGCTCGAAAAGCCGATCCTCGACCGCGTGGACGAGCGCTGCCGCCGGTACAAGGTCCGCCTGGGCCTCCACAACCACTACCTGGGCGACTCGTGGTTCAAGGGGGACAAGGCGGCGAACTTCGAGGGGCCAGCCGACTTCCTGGAAGCGCTCAAGGGCCGCTCCGAGTACCTTTCGATCAACCTCGACGTCGGCCACTTCTACGCCGCCGGCCACGACCCGGTGGCCTTCTTCCGCGACCACCACCGCCGGATCGTCAGCCTCCACATCAAGGACCGCGACCGCGACGCCGAGCGCACGTATCGCCAGTTCGGTGAGGGCAAGACACCCATCGCCGAGGTCCTGAAGCTGGCCCGGGAGGTGAAGTTCCCGTACGCGGCGAACATCGAGTACGAGATGGACGAGAAGGACCCGACGGAAGGGGTCCGCCGCTCGCTCGCCTACATCAAGGGGGCGCTCACCTCGGCCTGAGCCGACCGCTCTAAGGCTTCCAGTCGCCGCGGGCGACGGGCGGCACGTAGCGCTCCAGGCCTTCGGGCTTCCAGTCGAGGGTCCGCTCCTGCTCGGCGCTCATGTAGGCCGTCATGAGCAGCTCCGTCACCTCGAGGCCGGCGTGGAAGTCTTCCGCCGGCTGCACGCCGTCGAGGAAATGGCGGACGAAGTGGCGGTTCTCGTCCTCGTATCCGTACTCCGCCGCCTCGTTCCCGACCACGGGCATCAGGCCCTGCTCCGCGTTCTGCTTCTCCACCAGGTCCTCGCCCGCCTCGCCGCGCAGGCGGCGGCTGAAGAAGACCTTGGCCCCGGCGTCCAGCGTGTTCACGGAGACCGAGTACTCGGGCCCGAGAAGCTCCATGCTCAGCCGGAGGCCGGCCCCCACGAAGCTCCACGACGTGGTGGCCTCCACGATCAGGGGGTGGCCAGCCTCGTCCACGTAGCCCACGGTGGCCCTCGCGAAGTCCTCGGCCGGCCGCTTGGCGTAGTCCACCTCCGCTCCCATCGACTCGCGCAACAGGTCGGCGTACTCGGGGCGCGACCACTTGAGCGAGGCGATCTGCCCCGAGACCTTGGTGGGGCGGATGCTGTTCCGCGGCGCACCGGGCTTGGTCAGCAGGTGCCGGCCCACCTCGAGGCTGTGGCACATCATGTCGTTGAGGACTCCCCCGCCCTGCAGGTCGCCCCGCCAGAACCACGGCATATGGGGCCCGCTGTGCTCCTCGGCGGCGCGGGCCAGGTAAGGCCGCCCCGAGAGGGCGGCGCCCCGCGCCCAGGCGATCTCGCGGGCGCGCGCGAGCGCGGGCACGAAGAGCTGGTTCTCGAGGTAACCGTGGAGGACGCCGGCCTTCTCCACCAGCTCGACGACGCGGCGCGCCTCACCCACGTTGCGGGCCAGCGGCTTCTCGCAGGCGATGCCGACGAGCTCCGCGCCGCGGCCGCGCGCGGCCGCGATCCGCTCCATGTTGTCGATGCGCGCGTGGTTCGGCCCGCAGACCCAGACGCAATCGATCTCCGGCGCCGCCACCATCTCCTCGATCGACGAGAAAGCCCGCGCCTCGCCCACCCGCAGCGAGCGCGCCAGGGCCGCCGCCTCCTCGGCCCGCTCCCGGTTGGGGCTCCAGACTCCCCGCACGTCGGCGTCGCGGACAGCGGCCCACGACCTCATGTGGAACCGGGCGTTGAACCCGCTGCCGATGAACCCGACCCCCAACCGCTCCTTGCGCGTCATCGGATCACCTCAACGCTCAGGCGGCCTGGGCCGCCGCCGGGGCGGTCCGGGCCGGCCGGAAGGCCACGAACAGGACGAGCGCGGCCAGAAGGCCGACCGCGCTGGGGACCAGGAAGAGCTTCGAGAAGTCGATGCCTTCCGCCGTGCGGTACGCGTCGCCCAGCCGGCCCCAGAGCAGGCTCCCCACGAACGGTCCCAGGCCCAGGATGAGGAAGTTGAACAGGCCCTGCGCGCTGGCGCGGGCGTCCTTGGGGAAGTACTCGTCCACGAAGATGTAGACCGAGGCGAAGAAGAAGGCGTAGCAGAAGCCGTGGACCACGTTGCTGCCCACCACCAGCCAGACGGGCCCCCCGAGGGAATAGATGAGGAACCGGACCACGTGGCCGAGGATCCCGAGGATCATCGTCCACCGCCAGCCCAGGCGGGCCAGGAAGTATCCGAGCCCGGCCATGGTGGCGATCTCGGCGATCTGGCCGATGCTCATGGCCGGCATGATCATGTTCTCCGGGATGCCGATCGCGGACAGGAACGGGCTCGTCCACTGGAAGTAGCACTGGTGGACGAGCGCGTCGAGGAACGTGACCACGAACAGTACCAGCACGGTCGGGTTGCCCAGGAGCTTGATCGATTCCAGCGGGGCGTACTTCGCACCCGCCGATCGGGCCGGCGGGGTGGCGGGCAGCGTCAGCGAGACGACGGCCAGCGCCAGCGAGGCCAGGCCGGCGACCACGAAGATGCTGGTCAGCGCGGACCCCAGGGCCGCCCCTTCCTTGCCCTTGAGGATGAGGACGAAGGGCCAGCTGGCGGCGATCCAGCCGATCGTCCCCCACAGCCGCACCCGGCCGAACTCCTTCTGCGCATCCTTCAGGTGGTGGAAGCAGATCGAGTTGGTGAGCGACAGGGTCGGCACGTAGGCCAGCGAATAGACCAGCATGCCCACGAAGAAGGGCCAGAACGATTTCTGGAAGGCCAGCGCGAGCATGGCCAGCCCGCCCACGACGTGGCTCGCCGCGAGGAAACGCTCCGTCGACAGGTAGCGGTCGGCCACCTGGCCGCTGACGAAGACGGCCGCCACCGAGGCGATGGCCTGCGTGGCGAAGATCCAGCCGATCTCCGTCCCGGAGAAGCCGAGGAAGCGCGAGAGGTACAGGGCCAGGAGCGGGAGCCACGACCCCCAGATGACGTACTCGAGGAACATCATCAGGCTCAGGCGCCACCGGGCGTTGTCGGGCATGGCTACCTCCG
>Ga0075428_100010439_pt1 | contig 10314 bp, 9 predicted proteins | sample RhiMetdeltSRZDD2_FD_75291 | JGI IMG/M metagenome (GOLD analysis project Ga0075428, IMG submission 75291) | Populus rhizosphere microbial communities from Tennessee, USA - Rhizosphere MetaG P. deltoides SRZDD2 | ecosystem: Host-associated > Plants > Roots > Rhizosphere > Soil | place: USA...
GTGTTCAGCGCGACGCCTCAGCATCCTCACCAAACCCCAGGGAGAAACGCATGCACATGAAGAAGACCGTGGCTGCCGTCGTGTTGTCGGCTCTGGCGCTGGCGACTGTCGCGAGTCAACGCCGGAGCGGCGTTGCCACGAACAACACGGGTGCGCGGCCCGTGGCGCCAGGCGGCGCTGCGGGGGTCGCGCTTCCAGCCACGGACGGCCTCCAGCTTGTCGTGGCGCCGGAAGGCAACGAGGTCCGGTACCGCATCCGCGAACAGCTCGTCGGCGTCGACATGCCTAACGATGCAGTCGGTGCGACGAGCGGGGTATCCGGAGGGATCGCGTTCGACGCGGCCGGTAAGCTCCTCCCGACGTCATCGAAGTTCGTCGTGAACGTCGGCACGCTGAAGAGCGACAAGGACCGCCGGGATGGGTACGTTCGGGGCCGGATCCTCGAGACGACCGAGTATCCAACAGTCGAGCTCACGCCAACCGCGATTCGCGGGCTGACCCTCCCGCTGCCCGCGTCGGGCAGCAAGACGTTCCAGGTCGTCGGCGACCTGACGGTGCATGGCGTGACGAAGCCGACCATGTGGACAGTCACCGCCACGTTCGATAAAGGCCGAGTGGCGGGCGCGGCGGCGACGTCGTTCCTCTTTACGGACTTCGGCCTGAATCAGCCGCGAGTGCCGGTAGTCCTCAGCGTGGCCGACAGCATCAAGCTGGAATACACGTTCTCTCTGGTGCCGAAGCAGTAACGCGCGACAGCGGCCGGCCTCAGCGCTGGGAGACGATCAGCGAGTACGTGCCGGTGACGGCCCCGGAAAGCGTGTTGGCCCAGATCCGATACTTTCCGGCGGGGACCTGGCGCACGATCCGTGCGTCCCGACCTCCGCCGGAATTGTCATCCTCGCCGAGGAAGACGCCGTTGGCCTCGAACAGTCCCAGGTAGGAATCGAAGTCACCGCTCGCCATGTCGATCTGGATCGTGCCGGCCGCCGGCAGCGTAACCTCGTAGACATCGACGTACGAGTCGTCGAGCGAGTACTCGCAATCGCCTAACGCGAGCGTGCCGTCGGCTCGCTGACCGAACGTCAACGTCGTGATGAACGGGCACGTCTCCGCGGCATACGCGACGCGAACTCGTGCGCTGCCGGTGCTTCCTTCGCTCCCTGCCACCAGCGTGAGAGGTCCGCCGGGCGCCCGCCCGCGCACGACGCCGGCCGGCGACACATCGGCGATCGCCGGGTCGGGCGTCGTCCATGTCACGGTCCGGCCGCGAAGCACACGGCCATCAGCCGAGCGGAGCTGGGCGAAGAGCTGCCGGGCGAAGCCGACGTAGACCACCGCCGTCGCCGGCGCCACGGTCACACTGGCGACAGCCGGACCCGTCACCGTCACGGGCACGGTCGCGCTGACCGTGCTGTCGTCGGTCATCCGGACGACGATGTCGGTTGTCCCGTTGACGACCGCGGTGACCATACCGGCCACATCGACCGTCGCGACCGCTCGATTCGACGACGACCAGGTGACGGTTCGTGCCTTCGGGTTGCGCAGCTTCGCGGTGAGCTTCGCCGTCTGTCCGTCCTCCAGCGTCAGCCTGGCGGGTTCGACGAACACGGCCGGCGGCAGCGGTCTCGTCGAGTCGCAGGCGATACTGCCCGAGACCATCGGCAGGGCGACGACCAGCGCGAATCGGTACATGGCTACAGAGCTACAGCCCGGACCGTGCACGCGCGAGGGTTCTGTGACGACAACCGTTGCGCGAGTGTGGCGCGCCGTCTTGACTCGCTGACCGCAGTGCCTCACCTTGCGACCATGTCGCCAAGATTCGCGCCCGTCTTCCTGAACAACGACGATTCCGACGCTACCCCTCGCACGGGGTGGGGACGGAGGCGCATGCGAGCGTAGCACACGCTTCGAGCAGCGACGACCGAACCAGTGCCCGTGGATGTCCCACGGGCCTTTTTTTTGTCTCTCCCCACCAGCCATGCAACGCTCAGCCATCGCAGCCCTCGCGGGCCAGAACCAGCTCGACGCGACCATTGCCGGATTCGTCACCGCGATCCGCGTGCTCAAGCGCATGATCTTCATGATCGTGCAGGACCGTAGCGGGCGTGTGCAGGTAACGATCGAGCGCGCGCAGGAGGGCGCCGCCGCAGAGCTCGGGGCGATCGCCCTCGGCCTAACGACCGGCTCGGCCGTGCGGGTGCGTGGGACGGTGGTGGCCAACGCCGCGGTGAAGTCTGGCGGCGTGGAGCTGGTTGCGCGATCGCTGGAAGTCGTCGGACCCGCGGAAGCAGGACTGCCGATCGACGAGCACTCCGCATCCGACCTGCAGCTGGACTGGCGTTTCCTTGCCCTACGCCGGCCGGAGAACCTCCTCGTGTTCGAGGTACAGACGACGGTGGAGCGGGCGATGCGCGAGTACTGGGCGGCGCACGCGTTTCTCGAGCTGCACTCGCCAAAGCTCATGCACAGCGCGAGCGAGTCGGGAGCCGACACGTTCTCGACGCGCTACTTCGACCTCGGCAGCGCATACCTCGCGCAGTCACCGCAGTTCTACAAGCAGATGGCGATCGCTTCGGGTTTCGAGCGGGTCTTCGAGATCGGGCCGGTGTTCCGCGCCGAACCGTCGCTCACACCCCGCCACGCCGCGGAGTTCACCAGTGTCGACGTTGAAATGGCGTGGGTGGAGTCGCACGAAGATGTGATGCAAATGGAGGAACGGTGGCTGCACCACATCCTCTCGACGACGCAGCGCGAGCACGGCAAGGCGATCGAGCAGACGTTCGGCATCACGGTCGACGTACCGCCACCGAGGTTCCCTCGGCTGACGATGCGTGAGGCGCACGCGCTGCTGCGGCAGATGGGCCACGAGATCGCGGAGACGACGAAGCCCGGCGACATCGACCCGGCCGGCGAGCGACTGCTCGCTCGCTGGGCCCTCGACACACACCGGAGCGAATTCCTCTTCCTTACCGAGTACCCGTCGTCGCTACGGCCATTCTATCACATGCGTGCCGAGCACGATCCGTCGGTGACGAAGAGCTTTGACCTGATGTGGAAGGGGGTCGAGATCACGACCGGCGCACAGCGCGAGCACAGGCACGACGTTGTCTCGCGTCAGGCCGAGGAGATGGGCCTTCGGGAGTCGGTCGCGTACTACCTCGACTTCTTCCGGTACGGCTGTCCGCCGCACGGCGGCTTCGGTCTCGGGCTGGCACGACTCGTCATGCTGATGCTGGAGCTGCCGAGCATTCGCGAAGCGACGTTCCTTCACCGGGGACCGACGCGGCTCACGCCGTGAGGACCCCCGATCACCCAGCCGCCGTGATCGTCAGGCCTGCCTTGTGGCATCGAGGTGGCAGAGCGGCGCCCACGTCTCGCCGTCCCCGCTCACCTCCCAGTCGATGGTCATCGTTTTGCCGTCGGCACCGAGCGTCCATGTGGCCCGCTCCCGGTCGCCGGTGAACGCCCAGACGCCGTCTCCTTCGGTCACCCGGTACGTTCGCGCGAACCCCAGGTTGTCGACGTTGTACGAGGAATACTGCCCCGTCGTCGGATCGTACCGAATGATGTTGATGCCGATATGACGGTCATCGCCGAAGCGATGGTCCCAGCGGCCGAGGAGGAAGAAGCGCCCGGGAAGCCAGACGTAGCTTTCCTCACCGGTGACCGGCGTATCGGGCGCGTTAGGCGCCGCGCTCTTGTTCTCGCCGACGACGGTCCAGGTGCCGATGAACGCGTCGAGACGCCGGTGCTGTTCGGTAATCAGCGGCGTCGGTTCGGTGCTATCGGGCGGCTCTCGCACGAGCACCCCGGCGGCGTGGGTGCCCTGGTCGTTGATCTGATCGATAGGTCGGAGCTCGACGGCGCCTTTCGCGCGGGCACACGGCGTGTCGGCGACGAGCTCGATGGCCCGCTCGAGATCCGGTGCGTCGATGATGGCGAATCCGGCGAGTGGTACACGTGACTCGGCGAAGCCGCCCTCGCTGGTTTCGGGCACGCCGTCCCAGGCTCTGACGGTGGTTGCCGACTGATCGACGACGGCGACCAGGTCTCCGCGCTGCCGAAGCACCTCGTCCTGCTCGAGCAGCTTGTCCTGCTCGGCCTTCGAGAGCTGGTGCCAGTCTTTCTCGTCGCCGTAGGCGAGACACAGATACTTCATCTCTCATCCTCGCATCGTCTTCGCGGTAAGTGCCATCAGCCATCAGCCATCAGCCATCAGCCATCAGCCATCAGCTGCGAGCCGAAACGCTACCGCGAAATCAGGGCCAGCTGGGCTGGGCACTCAGACGAAGGAATGGACGAATATATCCGAATCCGTTCAATCCGGACCCCTCGTCCGAGAGGCTAGTCAGCGTTAGGCTACCCGCCCAGCTCGCGAAACCAGGCCGCGAACGCGCGTTCGAAGAATACCTTGTTGAAGAGCGTCCATTCACCGAGCGACGCGGGCAGCGTAAATGCGGCACCGGCATCGGCCGCGGACGTCCCGGCCTGATGTGCCTTGCGCGCCGCCTGCTCCACCTCGCCCAGCATCGCTACATAGCGGTCGAACTCCGGCCCGCGTGCGAGCGAGCCGTGACCAGGGACGTAGATCGTCTTCGGGTCACGACGGAGCGCGTTGACGGATGCCGAGAGCCGAGAGGGGATCGCGTCGACGTAATTCGGGAACATGCCGTTCCAGACGAGATCGCCACAGAACACGACGCTCGGGTCGTCGATCTCGAGCGACAGGTCACTGTCCGTGTGGCCGTTCCTGGGGACGACGCGCACGCGCCGGTTCCCGAGGTCGATCGTACTCGCTCCCGTGGCTGGAACGAGGACCGTTTTCTGCAGCGCTGCGGTCCGCGCTTCGTCAGGAGGCTGGTTCTTCTGCAGGACGAGGTCGCGAGTGCGCTCCGTCGTGCGGACCGCTGGCTGTCCGGTTGTCTTCTCCGGCGATAGGTAGCCCGCGACGCCATTCGCGTGATCGGCGTGATAGTGCGTAACGACGACGTGCGTGGGCCAGCGACCCGTGAGCTCGCGGGCTTTCGTGGCCAGCCAGGCGGCGCCCGCTGGCTGGTTGAATCCCTCGATCGCGATGACGCCCGAGCGGCCGGCGATGACGCCGCCATTCGAGAGCGTCGTCCGGTCGCCGCCTAACGGTGTCGAGATCAGCGCCCAGATGCCTTCGGCCACCTGCTCGAGCGATCCGAACGGCTCGCGGGCGACGACGGGACCGAGCGTGGTGCGCGCCCACGCGCCGCGCAGCGCGTCCGGCGCGACGGCGGCGGCGAGAGCGAGGTGAGCGGCACACGAGCCGGAGCGGGCGACGAAGTCGCGACGAGAGATTCGGGACATGGCTGATCGAGGCTGGACGTGGAGGCTAGAATACGTTGAAGCGTAAGAGAGAACCAGCAGTCCGAGCCCGAGGAATTCGCCATGAGCACCGTTACGGGAATTCATCACGTTACCTGCATTGCCGGCGATCCGCAGGAGAACGTCGACTTCTACACCGGCACGCTCGGCATGCGCCTCGTGAAGAAGTCCGTGAACCAGGACGTGCCCGACACGTACCACCTCTTCTACGCGGATGGCGAGGCACACCCGGGCGCCGATCTCACGTTTTTCCCGTGGCCGAAGCTGCCACCGGTGCAGAAGGGAGTGGGGCTGGCGGTCGAGGTGTCGCTCGCGGTTCCCAAGGGCTCGTTGGAGTACTGGGAGGATCGGCTGGCGACGGCGGGCGCGAACACGGGTGACCGCGAAGTGCGCCATGGCGAACACGTGTTGCGTCTGACCGACCCGCACGGTCTCGAGCTCGCGCTCGCGGAGACCGCGGACGAGCGCGAGTTCGCTCCATGGTCGCAGAGCCCGGTGCCGGCGGCGCATCAGATTCGCGGCCTGCACGCCGTGCGGCTCTGGGAGCGCGACATCGCGCAGACGGCGAGCTTCCTCGTCGAGACGTTGGGCTTCGCGATGGTGGGTGAGGAGAACGGGTGGCGTCGCTACGGCATCAACGGCGGCGGATCGGGGCGCCACCTCGACCTCCGCGCGGTGCCTAACGAGCAGCGCGGCTCATGGGGGACGGGCGGCATCCACCACGTCGCGTGGCGCGTGCCCGACGACGAGGCGGAGCTCGCGGTGCGCGAGCGCATCTCGGCCGCGAAGCGCCGGCCAACGGAGGTGATCGATCGGTTCTGGTTCAAGTCCGTCTATTTCCTCGAGCCGGGCGGTGTCCTGTTCGAGATCGCGACTGATGGGCCGGGCTTCACGGTCGATGAGGACCTCGCGAACCTCGGAGAGCACCTCGTGCTGCCGCCGTGGCTCGAGCCGCACCGGCGGGAGATCGAAGACGCGTTGCCGCCGCTCGCGGTTCGTGTCTAGGGCTGCGCTACTGGCTGCTGAACGGTCGACACCTCCGGGATGCCGCGAAAGAAGACGAAGCAATCCACGTCCAGGCCAACGACCAGGACCGCTGCTCCACCGGCCGTATTCGAGCCGGGCCATCCGACCCTGACCGCGACCGCGTGCTTCACGCTCTGGATCGCGCTCATGTCGCTCCCGATGCTCGGCGGCGCATTCCTCGCCACCGTCTACAACGACCAATACTCGTCAGGCTACGCGTACCGCGCGTGGGCCGCGGAGTGGTGGAAGCAGCTCGGGCATGTGCCGCTCTGGAACCCCGAGATCTTCGGCGGCATGCCGTTCGTCGCCGGCATGAGCGGAGACGTGCTGTATCCCACCGCGTGGCTCCGTCTCGTGCTGCCCACGCACGTCGCGATGAACCTCGGGTTCGTCATCCACTACGTGCTCGCCGGACTGTTCACGTACTGGTTCCTGAGACGCTGGCGCGTGTCGTGGACCGGCGCCGTCGTCGGTGGGCTGGCGTATCAGCTGGCAGGCGTGATCGGGTCGTACGTGAGCCCGGGCCACGACGGCAAGCTGTTCGTCACCACCATGCTGCCCCTCACGCTCGTCGGGCTGACGATCGGCATCCGCGACCGGCGGCTCGACGGGTACGCCATCGTCGCATTGGCCGTCGGGCTCATGATGCTGAGCCCGCACCCGCAGATGGCCCAGTATGCGCTTCTCGCCGCCGGGATCTTCACGCTGTACCTGACGTTAGGCGAAGGCCCCGTCGCATCCACGCCGGCGAGACTCCAGGCCCTGGCGCTTGCCGGGGCTGCCGTCATCGTGGGCGTCGGCGTCAGCGCCATCCAGTACGTGCCGTTCTACGCCTACATCCCGTACTCGCCGCGCGACAGCTCGGTGCTGCACAACTTCGAGTGGTCCGCCGCGTATGCGCTCCCGTGGGCGCACGTACCGGAGCTCGTGGTCCCCCGATTCACCGGCGAGACGTTCAACGGGAGCTACTGGGGGCCTAACGGGCTCAAGCTGCACTCGGAATACCTCGGGCTGCTGGTCGTGGCCCTGGCCGTCGTCGGTGCAGCGGACAGGCAGCGGCGACGCATGATCCTCTGGCTCGGCGCCATCGGACTCCTTTTCCTCCTGATCGCGCTCGGCGCGTCGACGCCGTTCTTCCGGCTGTGGTGGGAGCTCGTCCCGTTCTCGAAGTCGATGCGTGCGCCCGGCATGGCGCTCTTCATCGTGGCGTTCGTCACGGCCGTCCTGGCGGCGTTCGGCGTTGACCGGGTCGCGCTTGGTGCCACACGGCCGTTCGCGCGCGTCGCCCTCATCGTCGGCGCGGTCGTGGCGCTGCTGGGCCTCACCGGAGCGTTCGGGGAGATCGCCGTATCGTTAGGCCGAGGGGTGGAGGCGAAGCTCGGGTTACCGCAGCGTGGGGCGATGGCGGTCTCCGCCGCCCGCACGATTCAGTGGAGCGCGCTCACGGCAGGCGTGATCCTGGCGGTTGCCGGCGCGATTGCCCTCGCCCGCGCTCGGGGACTTGCCGGGCCGCGGCTCTTCGCAGGTGTGCTCGTCGCGCTGGTTGGAACCGATCTCTGGCTCAACGCTCGCGCGTTCTGGAACTACAGTAGTGCGCCGGAGGAGCTCTTTGCCGGCGACGCGATCAAGGCGCGCTTGCGGTCGGCACCGCAGCCCTTTCGCGTCTGGGATGTGGACGTCTATCCCGGCGCGGCGCTCATGGCCGACGACATCGCACAGCTCTACGGCCATCACGGCAACGAGCCGCACGCCTTCGACGTCGTGAACGGGCGTCAGGGGGAGAGTCTGTCATTCGCGCGGGCCGGCGATCCACAGATTCTCGACCTCTTCGCCGTCAACTATCTGATCGTGCCCGCGTCGTCGGCGCCCGAATCGCTGCCGGGCTTTCATCGAACGCTGACCAACGTCGCGACGTCGTCTGGCGCGCCCGCAACGCTCTTCGAGCGAGAGCGGCCGATCCCGTACGCGCGCTTCATCCCGGCCGCGGCCGTCCCGACATCCGCGTCGCAGATCGCCAGCACCGTGGTCGATCCACAATTCGCCATCGACCGGATCGTGCTGCTCGACTCGGCGCCCGGCATCATGCCTGGTGCCATCCCGAACCCGCTGCCGCCGCCGTCGAACGTGCCGGCCACGATCGCAGCCTGGAGGCCGGGTGACATGCGAGTCCAGTTAGGCAGTCCGGCGCCTCACGCGGGTTATGTCCTGGTGAGCGAGAACTGGGACGCCGAGTGGCGCGCGACCGTCGATGGCAAAGCCGCCCGGGTGTTGCGCGGCGACGGTACGCTGATCACGGTGCCCGTCCCCTCCGGCGCGCGCGAAGTCCTGCTTCGCTACGAGGGACGCTCGTTCGCCCGCGGCCGGGCAATCACCGTGGTGTCGCTCCTCGTCGTACTGATCGGCCTCGTGCTGCCGCCGCTGGCACGCCGCCGCGCCACCTAACGCGAACTCGCCCGGTCCGGGCGAGCGCGGGCTCCATACCCGCGCTCGCCGACTGCCTGCAGTCGGTCCACCCACAACTCTTCGAGCACGCGGAGGTCGTCCGCGGGATCGTAGCCGGGCTGCTCTTCGGGCGCCTTTAGCGTGTCGAGCACCTCGAAGACGAACGCGTCGGGACCGAGCGTTGCCCAATCGCGCTGCAGCGCGGCGTTCGGATGGTTGCCGAACCGCAGCGCCACTCGCTCGCGGTTGAGAATTGCCGGCAGGTTGACGGATCGGCCAACGAGCGAACGGTCGTCGCGCGTGTTGTGAATGCGATAAACGCCCATGGGACGCGGCGTTTCCTTGTAGGCTCGAATGAGCGCCTTGCGGTTCATTGGACTACGGCCTGATGTTCGAGACGCAACATTATACCCGGGTACAAATGGTATGTCAATACTACCCGGATTATATTCGCGATTTTCAAGGGGTCAGACCCCTTGATCCCGGCGCGTCGTCAGGGCGCCCAGTCCGGCAGGTAGGGGTCGCGCGGCCGTTGGCCATGCAGAGCTTCGTCCCACTGTAGCCTAACGGGAAGACGAGGCTCGTGCCGTCGGGCCCGAAGGCCGCCGCTGGTTCGGCTGCGACGCGAGAGTCCCGCGGTGCGCGCGGCCGATCGTCATATGCAACAGGCCCGGAATGTACCGTCCGAGCGACGGCGTGTGCACGTCGAAGCCCATGGCGACGTCTCCATGGTGACCATACCAGGAGCCATATGTTCGCCATCCTCGTGCGCTCGAGTGGCGCTCTGCTGCTCGGCGTCGCTGCTACACCGGTCCTGTCGCAGACCATCGTGTCCGGAATCGTTCGAGTCGAGCGCGGCGGGCCGCTCACCAACGCGGTGGTGCAGGTTCAGGGCACTCACAGCGGTGTCACGACGACTGGAACGGGTCGTTATCGCCTCGTGATACCTAACGATGGCTTCGCGACCGTGGACTCGCTGACCCTGATTGCCCGGGCGATCGGGTTCGAGCCGGTCACGCGAAAGGTCTCGGCCCAACCCGGGTCGCATGCCCTCGACTTCGAGCTCAAAGCCGCGACACTCAGGCTCGAGGGGGTCGTCGTGACCGGTACGGCTGCGGCGAAGAACGCGAGAACGATGGCGGGGGCCAAGGATCTGGCGAGGTCGATCGTCTCGAGCGTCGGGTCGGGCATGGCGGACTCCCGCGACGCTCGCCCGGCGGCGGCGCCGGCGCCACCGGAGGCACGCGCCGACCGGAGCCGACGGGCACCCGGAGGCGCACGAAAGCAGACGGGACAGGACCCGAGTCCCGGCGTACTGACGGCCGCGGTTTGGGATGACGCCGCACATTGGCCGCAGTATTCGCGCTTCGTCGCACGCGCGGGCGAGAACGCGTGGAACCCGTGGGGGCTCGAGGTCGGGCAGGAAGCCGTGCGGAGAATACGACACGAGCCGCGTCCGCCGTCATCCCGTCGGGCGCTCGATCTCGGCTTTCT
>Ga0075428_100010440_pt1 | contig 10314 bp, 9 predicted proteins | sample RhiMetdeltSRZDD2_FD_75291 | JGI IMG/M metagenome (GOLD analysis project Ga0075428, IMG submission 75291) | Populus rhizosphere microbial communities from Tennessee, USA - Rhizosphere MetaG P. deltoides SRZDD2 | ecosystem: Host-associated > Plants > Roots > Rhizosphere > Soil | place: USA...
CTGGTTCATGTCTTTTTCCTTTTTGTGTATCGCGTTTTGCTTTTTTCTTAAGTTCTGCATCACCTGTTTTTGGCGGAGGCAAATCAACCCCCGCACGTCTGGCCTGGGATAAGCCAATAGCGATTGCCTGCTTAGCATTGCGAACACCATGTTCACCTCTTCTTACTTTCTTTATTTCGTCACGAACAAATTCGCCGGCCTGTGTGCCAGCTGATTTCCCCTCGGCTTTATCTTTTTTTGCTCTTTCGATTGTTTTTTTGTCTGGCATAAAATAAGTTTTGAAAGACTTGGCTCAACTAATATGCCATTAAATCGGTGCAGGATCGGGATGGCTAAACAGTCAAACTGTTTTCCGGCAAAAAATATATGTTTTATTTATAAAGCTGTTCTAACTTTATAGTCCATTCTTTTTCTGCCACAATAGGAGATTTTTATTCACTTTAAAATCTCTTTTATGAAAATGCTACTCACCACTGCATTTGCACTATTTACTCTTGCAGCACATAGTCAGAACTCTGTTAGCAACACTAAATGGAAAGGACAGATCCAGGTTCCGCAAACACTTGATATCGTCCTTGAATTCAGAAATGATACTTTGATTGCGAGCTCCGCCGAAGGAATGGAACTGGAGTCAATGTTCTTCTCACAATCAAAGGATACATTAAAACTTAGAAAACTCAACGGTCAAAGTCCCTGTGATTATATTACGGAAGGTCTTTATCGTCTTGAATGGGCCGATAACGGCGGGAAAGTAATACTGCATATGATCAAAGACGATTGCGATGCACGGGCAGGTTCGATCACGTCGGCTGCTGCTTATTTGCGGGTAAAAGATTAAACGATCCTTGGCTATTTTCTTCATCAGGTTGCAATTGAAATAACTAAAAATGAAAACATATGAAGACCTATATTCTTGTCATACTTGCAATTCTACTGGGAATGGATGGAATGTCTCAGTCAATTGCGAATAGTAAATGGAAGGCTACCCTTCTGATACCACATGCCGTCGACGTCAATTTTACTTTTAAAAAGGATACATTATATATGACAACTGAAACCGGCGGGGAAGTAGGCACGATTTTTTTTATTCAGCAAAACGATACCTTGATGATAAGAAAAATTTCCGGGTCAAGTCCGTGCCCTGAGCAGTCACAGGGAATTTACCGCATCGAATGGCTGGAAAACGGCAACAAGTTTCGATTACATGGTATCAGTGATGAATGCGAAGGTCGGATTGGTGTGTTTACCCTGAATCCATTTGAAAGGATACCTAATAAACAATAATTCTTCAAATGTATTATTAAGAACACATGAGAAAAACTCTAAAAACGTCATTGCTTTTTCTGTGCCTGCTGTTTTACCAAAACAAGATATTATCGCAACAATCCTCACGTCCCAATGTTCTTTTCATTGCCGTTGATGATCTGAATGATTGGATTGGCCCGCTTGATGGATACAAAATAAATAGCCATTCATTTTAATTTAATTTTTATGATTAAGCATTTGCTGCTAACAGACAGTACCATGAAAAGAATCGGGTTTTCTTTTATACTAGTATCTTTTTTTCTCCTGCTCGCACATGTTGTATTCGCTCAAACAAAAAGTCCGATCGACGGGGTTTGGAAAATTACCGAAGAGGTGGCGCTTAAGTCAGATAGTATAATCAATGGTAGCCCTCAGCCGAGCCTGCTTATTTTCACTAACGCGTATTTTAGTATGATGATCGTGAAGTCGGAGCAGCCGAGACCTGCGGTTGAACCACCTAAGGATCCGAAGAACCTGACTGACGCCGAGAAGATAGCGTGGTTCGAGCAATGGAGACCATTTGCTGCAATTGCGGGTACTTACGAGATAAAAGGATCAACGCTGATTGTACGGACCATCGTGGCTAAAAATGTCAATTTGATGAACCGGCAAACGCCAATTAGCTGGGAGTTTAAGATGGAAGGTGACAACACCTTATGGCTAACTCCAATGGGTCAGTCATCATCTGAGCCAAAGATAAAGCTGACAAGGTTGGAGTAAACCAGACAATGAGTTAAGATAACTACGTACTTGTGTATATAAAATTTCAATTGAATGAAGAATAAAACGCAGATCGTATTAATATTTTTTTGCTCATTTTTTTTTCAAAAAAAAATCACCTCTCAACAAACTTCGCGACCTAATGTTCTTTTCGTTGCAGTTGATGATCTCAATGATTGGATTGGCCCGCTTGATGGATACAAAGGGGTAAAGACACCGAATATTGATAAGCTCGCTAAGCAGGGAATGAAATTTACAAGGGCCTATTGTCCTGCCCCTGTTTGTAATCCTTCAAGAGCTGCGTTGTTAACAGGAGTTCGTCCTTCTACATCAGGTGTATACCAGAATTGGCATCCCTGGCGCATAGCAATGCCCGATGCTGTTACATTGCCTCAATATTTCATGCGAAATGATTATGAGGTGGTGGGAATAAGCAAGATCTTTCATGATGCATATAATGATTCTGCGTCCTGGCACAAATATTATCCTCAGCAACGACAATTGACACCCCCAAAGCAACCAATGAATGGTTTTGGAAATTTTGACTGGGGACCACTACAGGTAAAAGATGAAGAAATGGCCGATTACAAACATGTACAATGGGGAATTGATTTCTTGAATGAGAAACACAACAAACCTTTTTTCCTTGCTGTTGGTATAAAACGACCGCATCTTTCATGGTGGGTACCACAGAAATATTTTGACATGTATCCTTTGTCAACGATCGTAACGCCAAAAGTAAAGTCGAACGACCTGGAAGATATACCACCTGCTGGTGTGGCTATGGCAAAAAGAATTCCGGAAGGCCAGATGAATGAAGCTAACAGAAACATGGAGGATCATAAGTTCATTTTTGAAAACGATAAGTGGAAACAGGCAGTGCAGGGATATCTCGCCAGTATCACATTCGCCGATGCCATGCTTGGCCGGCTGCTGGATGCGCTTGATAAAAGTGCTTATAAACAAAACACGATCATCGTTTTTTTTGGCGACCATGGCTGGCATTTGGGAGAAAAAGAACATTGGAGAAAATTTGCCTTATGGGAGGAAGCGACACGAGTGCCGCTTATTATCGTCGCTCCCGGTATTGCAAAACCAAATTCTGTTTGTGAAAGAACGGTGAACCTGATGGACATTTATCCCACATTAATTTCGTTATGCAAACTGCCGCCGAAGGACGGGATAGAAGCAATAGATATAAATCCCTTATTGCGGAATCCAAAACAGGAATGGGAACATCCTTCGATCACGACATTTGGATTCGGAAATCATGCAGTAAGAACAGAGCGGTGGCGATATATTCAATACGAAGATAAAACCGAAGAACTGTATGATCACAATACAGACCCCTATGAATGGAAAAACCTGGCAACAGATCCAAAATATGCTGATACAAAAAAGAAATTGTCCGCGTGGTTACCTAAGGTAAATAACCAGGCCGCTGCCGGCGAAAGAAGAGCCCGACCGCAAACGGCGCAGGATCGGTAATAAATAAGATACCACTTCAATGAATAACAATTATGAACACAATTAAACCATACAATGCGCATCGTTGGTTATTGCTGATCACTTCTGTTTTATTAATGGCTCAAACCAGCAAAAGAGATGACTATCAAAATCTCCAGAAGAAAAAATATAATATTCTGTTCATTGCTTCTGATGATCTGAACAATGATATGGAGTGTTACGATTTTTCATTTGTAAAAACTCCGAATTTAAAACGTTTGGCAGCAAGAGCCACGCGTTTTGATCGTGCCTATAATCAATATCCACTTTGCAATCCAAGCCGTGTTTCATTGCTTACCGGTTATCGTCCTGATGTGACCGGTGTTTATAATCTCCAAAAGAATTTTAGAGAGACACTGCCTGGCGCCATCACCTTGCCGCAAATGTTCATGAAGAACGGTTACTATACTGCAAGGGTGGGTAAGATATTTCATTATGGTGTTCCCGGCCAGATAGGCACAAATGGAATGGATGATTCGATTTCATGGAACACAAGAATAAATCCTAAGGGAAGAGATAAAGCAGAGGAAGGGCAAGTGACCAATTACACGCCAAATATACCTTTGGGTGCAGCGATGTCTTTTTTGATCGCAGATGGAACTGATGAAGAACAGACCGATGGCATGATAGCGAAAGAAGCAGTACAAATAATGGAAGACAAAAAGGATCAGCCGTTTTTTTTAGCAGTTGGATTTTTCCGCCCTCATTGTCCTTTTATTGCTCCAAGAAAATATTTTGATCTGTATCCCTTGGATAAAATTCCAATGCCAAAAGAAATCGCTAACGATTGGAATAATAAACCTGAAGCTGCAAAGTGGATAAGGAATTTAAACTATGGCCTGGATGAAACGAAACGACGTGAGCTGATCAGAGCCTATTATGCTTCAATTACGTTTATGGATGCGCAGGTTGGAAAGCTGTTGGACGCGCTGCAACGATTAAAATTGACTGATAATACCATAATTGTTTTTTGGAGTGATCACGGGTATAATGTTGGTCAACATGGCCAATGGCAGAAACAAAGTCTTTTTGAACATTCCGGCCGGGTGCCATTTATTATTGCTGTTCCCGGTGTCACCTCCGGTAAAAAAACGGGACGGACAGTTGAGTTGCTTGATATTTATCCAACACTTGCCGAACTATGCGGGTTAAAGCCCCCCGCTGACCTGCAGGGAAAAAGCCTGGTCCCATTGCTAAAAAAACCGGATGCAACCTGGAATAAGGCAGCGTACACACAGGTAACAAGAATATTGAATGATCAGATAATCATGGGACGGAGTGTTCGTACGGAACGATGGCGATATACAGAATGGGAAGGAGGTAAACGGGGAATTGAATTATACGATTACAATAATGACCCGGATGAATTCATAAACCTGGCAAAGAATGATAAGTACGGTGCTGAGATCAAAAAATTGTCCACGTTACTCAAAAATAATTCTTCTGATGCTGCATTCGGTCTTTATAAAAAACGCGTGGAAGACTCTCTCAGCCGACGAAGTAATCCGCAGCAATGAATTGTTTCATTATTATTGCATTCATGTCCAGTAATAAACATACGCTGTGTTTTTTTCTTTTATATGCGATCATGATGCCAGGATGTGATACGAAGAAAGAAACAAACGAACCGGTTGTAGCCGCAATCGATCATGCATTGCTTGATTCTTTAGCTGGTGACAGCACGGGTTCCAAAATGGTTTGGATTCGGGGTGGGGAATTTCAAATGGGTTCTGATGATCCTGCATTTGCCGATGCACAACCTGTTCATGAAGTATCGGTAAACGGCTTTTGGATGGATGAACATGAAGTAACGAATGCAGAGTTTGCAAGGTTCGTTAAGGAAACAAACTATGTAACAGTTGCTGAACGTCCTCTCGATCCGAAGGATTATCCTGATGTACCAAAAGAAAATTTAGTGATTGGTTCGCCGGTATTTGCTCCGCCGGATAATGAAGTGTCGCTTGATGATCCGGGACAATGGTGGCAATATGTTGCAGGCGCTAACTGGTATCATCCACATGGACCGGCCAGTACAATAAAAAACAAACCAAGCGAGCCAGTTGTTCAGGTTTGTTATGAAGATGCCATCGCTTATGCAAAATGGGCCGGTAAGCGATTGCCAACAGAAGCGGAATGGGAATATGCTGCAAGGGCAGGAAAAGTAAATAAGAAATACTATTGGGGAGAGGAATTGAAACCGGCCGGTAAATGGGTGGCAAATATTTTCCAGGGAAATTTTCCAAACAAAAATTCTTTAGAAGATGGATTTGATTTTTTGGCGCCGGTAAGATCATTTCCACCAAATGGGTTTGGTCTTTATGATATGGAAGGAAATGTATGGGAATGGTGCCATGATTATTACCGGCCGGATTATTATCAAACAGGTGCAAATGAAAATCCAAAAGGCCCTTCCGATAGTTATGATCCTGATGAGCCAGGTGTTGTTAAAAGGGTTGTTCGTGGGGGTTCTTTTTTGTGCAGTGATCAATATTGCATAAGGTACAAAGCCGGTAGTCGTGGAAAAGGTGAGATAAAAAGTGCTTCGAATAACCTGGGGTTTCGTTGTGTAAAGGATAGCCTTTAATACATGATTGAGTTTTATCTTTACTTTTCACCATAAATTTTACTTATGAATAGAATCGTTGCTTGCCTCGCATCAATTCCATTAGTTTGAGGTTGAGGTTAAGATTGAGGCTGGATGACCTAAATGAATTAATTACTGATTATTAATTATTGATTATTGAGGTGATTGAAAAATAATAATCAATAATAAATAAATTGTCCAAACTTGTAACCGACGAATGGCAGCAATAGTCATAGCATAAACTGCTGCTATGGACAATCCGAGCCATCTTCTTCCACTCTTGCTTCTTGTTGCTCCCCTGATTTGGGGGATAGCTGGGTTTATAAAAACAAGGAATGAAACCAGGTCCAGGATCAGTTATCCTTCTCTTGCCTTAGTTGCTAATTCATCAATACTTTACGCACTTTCGTTTAATCTTATATTCTTTATACAGGAGTTATTTCTTGCGTTAGGAAAAAGATGGCTTGGGTTAAGAGCAGTGGTTTATCACAACAATCATAACTGGTATGGTGAACATCCAAAGGATGACCTGGCACAGGGCTATGGCGCCGTGGCAATACTTGTCACCGGAATCATCTGTTTGATCATTGCAAGAATGATGAAAGGTTCAAAGCATTGGGCGCAGTTATTTTTTCTGTGGATGTCGTTCCAGGGTTTTGCACAATCATTGCCGCAATTCGTTACCGCATTTATGGCCCCGGATACCGATACAGGGCAGGCATTCAATTATCTTGGATTGAGTCAAACGACAGGTTGGATCATTGCGATCGTTTGCATCATCTTTATGTTGATTATCGGTTCCTGGTTCTCGAAATTTTTATTGCAGTTGGCACCATCGGTTTTAACTACTGAAAATGCAAGACCAAGGTTTGGCTATCTTTTTCGTATAGCATTATTGGCTTCTGTCATCGGCATTATTCTAATTATTCCATTTCGGATCATGCCCTGGAGCAGGGCTATGGCCCCGGTATTTGTTACCTTACTTTCCATTCCTATGGTTTTTGCACACGCATGGAAACTGAAACCACTGGTTCCCATAAACAACAACGTTAACAATAAATTCTTTTTGGTGCCGGTTATCCTGCTGGCTATTGTATTGCTCGTCTTTCAGCTCATTCTGGCAAAAGGAGTCGAAATGTAAGCGATGATTACCGTTCATTTAATTTTCACTTAGCGCAACATTGGCCCTTATTACATTTATTGGATAAAAAATAGATTCTATGAAATATGCTTTTTGTTACTGGCTGTTGTTATTACTGGTTGCATGCAATACGAAGGCCGACTTTGAGAAGGACAGGAAAACAATTTTAGAAATGCTGACAACGGAACGCAAAGCTCATTTTGACAGAAATGTTGAGATGTTCATTGGAGAGTTTGCCGATAGTATGATTTCGGTAAACAGGGGAGTTGTTTCTGCTCCAACGAAAACGGAGCATAAAGAACGAATAGGTAAATACTTTGGCAGCGTTCAATTTATTAAATGGGATGATACCGCCGAGCCGATCATTCGTTTTGCCGATGATGGCTCATTGGCTTATGCGATTATTCAAAAAGACGTGATCCTTACTTATCCTGATAGCGCGGGTAAGGCTTTTTACGATACTACGCATTACGCATGGTCTTCTATTTACAGGAAATTTAATGGAGAGTGGAAAGTAGAGTGTAATATCTCGACAAATGAGTAATGGGGGTTTTTTCGCAGGGTAAATTCCGAAGCATTCTTTCGTCACTTATTTTATTTTATTACTATACCGGGTTTTTGCGCTACGAATTTGGCACGCGGGGCATTATTATTGTTTCCTTAACGATCTAAATAAAAATCACTCTATGAAAGCAATTCGTTTATTTTCATTTCTGCTGATTTTATTCGGCTCATTGTTCCTGGTGCCTTCCTGTAAAAAGGAAAATTCAAGATTAACGATTTACCTCACCGATGCACCCGCAGATTATGATGCAGTAAATATTGAAGTGGTCGGTTTGCAGGTAAAAGCAAGTGCGGATCAAGGTGAAGGAGGTTGGCAAACCATGACCTTGCCCGCTACTCCTGTTACTTACAATTTGCTTGAATTTACCAATGGAATGGAGACCCTCTTATCATCAATTGAATTACCTGCGGGTAAGGTATCTCAACTAAGATTGATATTAGGTGATAACAATACAATTGTAGTGAATGGTGTTACAGAACCATTGCCGTTAGAAGTTCCTTCAGGATCAGAATCAGGATTAAAGTTCAATATTCACGCTGAGCTACTTCCAGGTATTGAATATAAGCTCTGGATCGATTTTGATTGTGCACGTTCAGTAGTTGATAACGGCGCCGGTGATTATATTCTAAAACCTCTGATCAGGACATTTACAGAAGCAACAAGCGGCGCTATCAAAGGTGTTGTATCACCCCTTGCTGCAAACGCTACTGTAAGTGCGACAAATGGTGTTGATATTCTCAGTGCGATACCTGACCCAACAACGGGCGCATTCCTGATCCGCGGTGTTCCAGCCGGAACATGGACTGTAACGATTGACGCTAACAACGGATATATCGATCAGACTATCAATAATGTTTCTGTCACGATCGGGCAGGTGGCCGATGTAGGCTCCATAACATTACTTCAATGATTAGAGTTGGTATTGGTGCGGAAGGCAAAGGGGGCATATGATTTGCCCCCTTTCAGTTTTTTATCGATCCATACCGTTCTTTAGTTGAATAAAAAAAAGGTGGCCACTGGCCACCTTTGCAATCCTACCGGTTTATTTAACGTCCACGATATAATAGCTTGCCAGTCTTTTTTTGATCACCCATTGTGAAAACATAGAACAATACAGATCGCTGATGCACTGGAATGGTCACAGTAAATCGTTGTTTGCCGGCACTGAGGTTACCGTTATAAACTGTTTTTACTTTTTGACCTGTCACACTATAAACCTCCAGCATTGCTTTACCGGAGTGTTTAGCTTCTATTTCAAAATTGATATTATCAGCGAATGGATTTGGATACGCTGTTACAGTTAAAATGTTATTTGCTTCCCTTTCTGCCATTACTGACGAGGTTGGGCTTTCAGTTGTTGTTTCTCTGTTCGATGAGCCGGTCAGCAATTCACAACCCTGTTGCGTTTGAAAATAATTCAGGAACCTGCGTCCATCATGAAATGCGGTAGTGATGGATGTCGCCGCGCCACTTATATCAGAATAAGATGGAACTCCATTTATGCCCGGTGTTTTTGTTCCACCTAACACATCATTTGCAAGTTGAAGAAGATCGGCGACAGTTGCATTTCCCCCGAGATAGTTAACTACATTCTGATTTATTTGTATTGAGACAATATCACAACCTTCACTTGGGGTTGAATTCGGGTAACATCCGTTCATATCTTGCGTGGTCAGATAACCACTCCTTATAGGGAACGATAACAATGCGCCATTATTCCATCTTGCATTCAATGCTAATGTAATCGTTTGGGACAATAGCCCGTTGTTGATCTTTCCGCCTGATGTCAGGTAGGTTGGAGATACAAAGCAACCAGTTGTGATGGTACAGTTTCCTGCCGGCAATGCATCTGCGCCACTTCCACCCGGCAATGTCTGATTTAGTTTTGTTGCGCCTGCAATTGTAGCGGGCACTGTTATTGAATTTGTTGTTCCGATGACAAGGTCAGTACTGCCCAACAGAGTCAAAATTGTATTGACGCCATCGCTTCCAAGGCAACTGCCTCCATTGTTACCATAGCCACCTTGACTTAATGTATAGAATTCAGTACAATCAAACATTAATATAGTGACGTTCGCTGTTTGACTTGTACAATATGTCGGCGCAAGACCAGTACCATAAACATAATAAGTTCCTGCCGCAAGTCCTGTCCATGTAAGCGCATCGCCGGTGCCAATTTTTGGCGATTGTACACTACTATTATCTGATGCTTTTTTCAACTGATAACTGACGCCTGGATAAGAATCCGCTAATTTAACGGAGCCGGTATTTGGTGCCGTTTGACAGAAATTTGTTTTAGTAACCGGATAAACCTCCGACTCAGGACTAATGCTGATCGTAATTGCAGGACTTTGATTACCCGAACAAGCAGTGCCGGATGAAACTACTCTTCTGAATTGGGTATTCTCTGTTATCGCACCCGGTGCATAGTTCTTGCCAGTGGCGCCGGAAATATCAGACCAGCTTCCTGTAGTTCTTTTTTGCCATTGATAA
>Ga0075428_100010441_pt1 | contig 10314 bp, 9 predicted proteins | sample RhiMetdeltSRZDD2_FD_75291 | JGI IMG/M metagenome (GOLD analysis project Ga0075428, IMG submission 75291) | Populus rhizosphere microbial communities from Tennessee, USA - Rhizosphere MetaG P. deltoides SRZDD2 | ecosystem: Host-associated > Plants > Roots > Rhizosphere > Soil | place: USA...
CCCCAGCCAGCGTCCCCTTCGCCGCCGTCGAACCCAAAAAACAACCCCTAGGCAAACCCGCCACCGCCTAACCCCCAACCCCAACCAAGGCGCGCGGCCGCGAAAGCGGCCGCGCCTAACGTTTTGCCCGCGGCGCCAGGGTCTTTGGCCTCCGAACGGATCCGCTGACCCGGATCCATGCTGGCCGTGGGACCCCACGGCGGCCAAACACCCTACGAACGTCTCAGGCAGAAAACCACCAACACCCTTCAGGTGTAGACCTTCCTCGTCAGTGGCAAACTCCATCGGCGACCGCGGGCTTTACACTTTCTATGAGCAAGGGCTGTTTCGGTACCACAAAATGGTTCGCGTCAACGCCATTTCTGCCCGGTCGGTCTGAAGTGGACAGACTCCAAGATTGCTAAGTGGTGAATCGGGAGCCACTTGATCGCAACGGTCAGGTAGGTGCTGGCGGGATGATCGGCCCACCGCCACCCTCCCGGTGGTGGAGTATTGACCTAAGGCTTGCTGATGTCCTCTGCTTCCGGCGGGTGCCCGAATCTATGCCCATGCCCCCGAAATCACCTCAGCGGCGGGCCGCCGCGGTGCCGCGGCCGGCTGGCCGGGTTGCGGATGGCCAATACGTACCGCTACCTGTGGATACCCGGACGGCAGCAGACCCCGGATGTGGTCGCGAATCATGTCCGGTTCGGTGACGTCGCTGATCGTGGCCGAACCCAGTCTGGCGGCGGTGGCGGTCAACAAGACAGCCGACAGGCCCATGCCGGCGGTGAGCCAGTCGTGACGGGTGTCGGCGTTGGTGTGGATGATGCCGTAGGTGGCGCCGAAGTCGTTGTCGAGTCCGGCCGGGGTGACCGGGCCGCCGAACGGTGCGAAGTCGCGGACCGGCACCCGTCGAGGGGTTTGCGCGACGGCTGTCTCGACCGGCACGCCGTCGCCGCTCCACAGCGGCCGGTGGGTCCAGTCGGCCAGCTCCATACGATAGCCGGGACTGGACAGTTCCAGGGCTCCCGCGGCGACCGCGGCCAGGGCGAGGGTGGACATCTGGTGCCAGCCGACCAGATACAGGTGCGCGCCTTGCGCCGCGCACGCCGTGGTAAGCCGGTCCAGGATGGTCCCGTCGACGGGTGTCTTCTGGAACGGGCGCCGGTCGGTGTGCCGGGCGGCGATCGCCAGCCGTAGTCCGTCGCGGCGGGGGTCCGGCAGCGCCGGGCCGCTTGGCCACAGCACCGCAAGCAGATCCGCGTCGGCCGTGTCGGGCAGCAGTTGCACCTGGAGCAGGAAGCCGCGGACGGCCACCATCGCATGGTGCAGCGCGACGCCACAGCTGATGGTCAGCAGCCGCCCCGACGAATCCGCGGTGGCCAACTGCCTGGAACGGTCGGCGTGCAGCTCCAGCCGGTCCTCATGCACACGCCAGGACCACGGCTGGGTGTTGAATATCGACGGTGCGGCGAGCGCGGACTCGGCCGCCTCGTACAAAACCTGTCGTGTCTGGTCGTTGCCCATAATGCCCAGTTTCCGGGTACACCAGCTAAAGCGGCCAGGGCCGAAGGTCCCAACATGCTTCGATTCCCCCGTTCGCGCCGATCAGGTGGCAAAAGGGGGCCGGGACCCCGAGATCAGCTGGTTTCGGGTTGCATGATGATGGCGCCGCAGGGACATTCGGCCGCGCAAAGGCCGCAGCCCTTGCAGTAGTCGTAGTTGAACGCGTACCCATGCGCCTCATCGACCTTCAACACAGCGTTGTCGGGGCACACGCCGAAGCAGTTGTCGCAGCCGAAACAGTTGCCGCACGACATGCAGCGCCGGGCCTCATACAAGGCGGTGTCGACATCCAGCCCGCCAACGACTTCGCTGAAGTCGGCCACGCGGCGCCCGGCGTCCAGCCGCGGCCGCACCGCATGCGGCGCATCGCTGTAGTACCAAGGGTTCAGCGAGCCGAACGCCACCGGAACCTGCCCGCCCACCGCCGGGGTGGACGGCACGCCACGCAGCCAGCGATCGATGTTGACCGCCGCCGCCTTGCCATGTCCAATCCCGACGGTCACCGATCGGGTCGAGGGGACCATGTCGCCGCCGGCGAAGACGCCTGGACAGCCGGTCATCATCGAGGCGTCCACTTGCACCACGCCGTCGACGATGCGCACACCGGGCAGGGTTTCCAGGATGGTGCGCTCGACATCTTGTCCCAGCGCGAGGATGACCGAGTCCCCGGCCAGCTCCTCGAACTCACCGGTGGGCTGGGGCCGGCCATCCTCATCCAGACGCATTTTCTCCAGCGTCAGCACGCCGTCGCCGACCTGGGTGATGGTGCGCAGCCACTTGACCTCCACACCCTCGTCCAGCGCCTCGCGCAGCTCGATCTCGTTGGCCGGCATCTGGGCCTGGGTGCGCCGGTACACGACGATCGCGTCTTGCGCGCCAAGGCGTTTCGCCGTGCGGGCGGCGTCCATGGCGGTGTTGCCGCCGCCGTAGACGATGACGGTGCGGCCAAGTTGGGGCCGTTCGCCCTCGGCCGCGCCGGCGAGCACGTTGAGGGCGTCGAGGATCCGGGCGGCCTGCCCGGCCGGGATGTAGGCCCGGTGGCTCAGCTGCGCCCCGATGGCCAGAAACGCCGCGTCGAACCCGCCTTCGCGCATGGTCGTGGCCAGGTCGGTGATGCGGGTGTTGAGCTTCAAGGTGATGCCCAGGGTCAGCAGCCGGTCGATCTCGCTGTCGAGCACGTCGCGGGGAAGCCGGAACGTGGGGATGCCAAAGCGCATCATCCCGCCGGCCTGGCCACCGGCCTCATGTATTTCTATGTCGTGGCCCAGCAGCCGTAGCTGATACGCCGTGGACAGGCCGGCCGGTCCCGCGCCCACGATGAGCACCCGCTTGCCGGTCGGCGGCGCCGGGTCCGGCAGCTGCCAGCCCTGCCGGATCGCCTCGTCGCCGAGGAACCGTTCCACCGAGTTGATCCCAACCGCGCTGTCGAGCTCGGCCCGGTTGCACACGGTCTGGCACGGGTGGTAGCAGACCCTTCCCATGATGGCCGGGAACGGGTTGTCGTTGACCAGACGCCGCCAGGCGGTCTCGTAGTCGCCTTCCTCGGCCGCGTACAGCCACGCTTGAACCTGCTCGCCGGCCGGGCAGGCATGGTTGCACGGTGGCAGACCGTCGACGTAGACGGGCCGCTCGCTGCGCCAGGCGCCGGTGTGGTTGGCCAGGCTGGAGCGCACATCCAAGGTGATGGCGAACGGCTTTTTCATCGGGTCACTTCTCCTCCGGCCGGAGACGGCAGCAGGCCGTAGCGGGAGATATTGCGATCGGCCAGCGCTTGCAGCGCGGCGATGACGCCAGGCTGAGGGTGGTCACCGAACAGATGCGCGTAACGCTTCTGCGGCTTTAGATAATCTTCCACTGGTACCGGGTCACGCATCGGCAGTACGTTGGTCACTTCGCCGTGCTCGGCCTCGAAGAGTGGAAACAGTCCACAGCGTTGCGCCAGTCGGGCCAGGCGGACCGTGTCGGCCGGCGTCGAACCCCAGCCCAGCGGGCAGGGCACCAGCACGTGCAGGTAACGGGCGCCGCGCAACGACATCGCGCGTTCCACTTTGGACTCCAGATCGTGCAGCTCGGCGATGCTGGCGGTGGCGACGTAGGGGATCTCATGTGCCATCGCGATGCGGGCCATGTCTTTGCCGGTACCGAACGGGTTGCCGGGCGCGGGGCCGACCGCTTCCGTGGTGGCGGTGCGCGCCGCGGGTGGGGTGGCCCCGGAACGCTGCACACCTGTGTTCATATACGCCTCGTTGTCGTAGCAGACGTAAAGGATGTCATCGTTGCGTTCGAACATGCCGGACAGGCAGGCGAATCCAATGTCGACGGTGCCGCCGTCGCCGCCCTGGGCCAGCACGCGGATGTCGTCCTGCCCGGTCACCTTCAGGGCCGCGGCGACCCCGGTGGCCACCGATGCAGCGTTGGCGAAAAGTGAATGCAGCCATGGCACTTGCCAGGAGCTTTCCGGGTAGGGCGTGGAGAAGACCTCCAGACATCCGGTGGCGTTGACGGCCACGAGCTTGCCCTTGGTCACGCGGATCGCGGTGTCCAGGACGTAGCGGGCGGCCAGCGCCTCGCCGCAGCCTTGGCAGGCGCGGTGCCCGGAGTTGAGGGCGTTGCGACGGTCCGGATTGGACTGTTCGGTGCGCAGGTCGGCCGGCAGCAGGCGGTTGCCGACCGCGCGGCTGCCGACCTGGTAGAACTTGACCGTCTGTCTGGTCACGGGGATCACCTGCTCCGCCCGGTCGCGAGCTCGCGTTCGACGACATCGTTTCGAAGGTCCAGGAAGCTGAGTTCGCCCAGCTTGCCTGTGTGGGCGTCGGCCAGCATCCGGCTGATCGAAGCCTTGGTGACGGCCCGGCCGCCCAGTCCAGCCACCACCGTGCTGATGCGCGCGGGTCGGCCGGGCAGGCTGGCCAGCGCGGCCCGGACGTCGGCCGACACGATGCCGCCCATACCCGGCGCGAAGGCACGCTCGACCACGATCACATGGTCCGCGCCGGCCAGCATCCGGCGAACCTCCGCCGCCGGGAACGGGCGGTAAAGGCCAAGCGTGACAACACCTACGGGCGAAGCGGCTTCGTCGACCGTGTCCTTGATCGTGCCGGCCACCGACCCCAGGGCAACGACCACGGTGCGGGCGTCTTCGACGTGGTACCCGGAAACAGCGGACAGCTCGTAGCCGGTTGCCCGGGCGTACGCGCCGGCCAGGACACCGAATTCGTCGATCGCGCGCATCATTTGGTGGTGGGCCAGGTAACGCACTTCGGTGAACGCCTCGGGGCCGACCATGGCACCGATCGTTACCGGGTCGTAGGGGGTGAGAAGCTGCCGAGGCCGGAAGGGCGGAAGGAAGCTGTCCACTGTGGACTGTTCCGGCAGCTCGACCGGTTCGAAGGCGTGGGTCAGGACGAACCCGTCCACGCACACCATCACCGGTACCGAAAGCCGCTCGGCCAGCCGGAAAGCGATGGCGTGCAGGCCGACCGCCGCCTGGTTGTCCTCGGCGTAAAGCTGGATCCAGCCGCAGTCGCGCTGGCTCATCGCGTCGCTTTGGTCGTTCCAGATGTTGATCGGGGCGCCGATCGCGCGGTTGGCGACGGTCATCACGATCGGCAGCCCCAAACCGGCGGCGTTGAACAGCGCTTCGGTCATGTAGAGCAGTCCCTGGCTGGCGGTCGCGGTGTAGGTGCGCGCACCGGCGGCCGACGCGCCGATCGCGGCCGACATCGCCGCGAACTCGGACTCCACCGTGATGAACTCACATCCTTCAAGACGACCGTCTTTGACCATCGCTCCGACCGCTTCCACGATGTGCGTCTGGGGCGTGATCGGGTAGGCCGGCACGACCTGGGGGCGGCAGCGTGCCACCGTCTCGGCGATCGCCCGGGAACCTTCGATCTGGCTACGCATGGCTCACCATCCCGACCGCTTCATACGCCGCCCGGGCCGCGTTGACGTTGGCCTCAGCGATATCCGCGCGGAAGCGGTCACGCACTGCGGCTTCGAGGGAGGCGAGAGTGATCGTCCCGGTCAGCGCGGCGAACGCACCAAGCAGGCAGATATTCGGAAGCGGGCGTCCGATGTGCTTGCGCGCTAAATCGGTGGCGCCCAATGCGATCACGTTTCCCACGGGGTGGCGTTCGGTAAGCTCCGACAGGCCGAGGTCGATCAGCCCGCGGGCTGAATTGATCAGGACATAGCCATCCGGCGAAAGGCCGCCGAAGACGTCGACATGGTGCAGCAGCGTGGCGTCGATGACTATCACCGCATCCGGTGTCGTGACCGGCTCGCGTACCCGGATGGGCTCCTCGGAGATCCTGCAGAAGGACGCCACCGGAGCACCCATGCGCTCCGACCCGAAGCTGGGAAACGCTTGCGCCTCGCGCCCGTCGAGGAAGGCCGCGACCGACAGCAGTTCTGCCGCGGTCACCGCGCCCTGACCGCCGCGGCCGTGGATCCGGATTTCGAACATCGCTCAGCGCTCCATGACCCAGCGCGTCAGGTCAACCAGCCGAGCGGTGTAACCCCACTCGTTGTCGTACCAGCCGAACACCTTCACGAACCGGCCGGCCGCCTGGGTCAGGCCGGCATCGAAGATGCACGACGCCGAGTTGCCGATGACATCGGTGGAGACGATCGGGTCGGTGGTGTAGCGCAGCCAGCCCGCCAGCCTTCCGCAGTGGGCCGCCGACTCGAAGGCGGCGTTGACCTGCTCGACGGTCACCTCACGGCTGAGCACCGCGGCCAGGTCGACCAGCGAGCCGTCCACGACGGGCACCCGAAGCGCCACCCCGTCCAGGCGGCCCTTCATATCCGGCATCACCTCGCCGACCGCCCGCGCGGCCCCGGTCGTGGTGGGGATGATGTTCACCGCGGCCGAGCGGGAGCGCCGCGGATCCTTGTGCGGCGCGTCGAGGATGTTCTGGTCGTTGGTGTAGGCGTGCACGGTGGTCATGAAACCCTGCTCGACGCCGAAGCTGTCGTGCAGCACCTTGACCATCGGCGCCACGCAGTTGGTGGTGCACGACGCGTTGGAGATGATGTGATGCCGCCCGGGATCGTAGATGCTGTCGTTGACGCCCATGACGATTGTGGCGTCGACACCTTTGCCGGGCGCGGAGATGAGCACCTTCGACGCTCCAGCGGCCAGGTGCGCCGCCGCGGCCTCACGGGTGCGGAACTTCCCGGTGGATTCGATGACGACCTCGACACCGTGGTCGCGCCAGGGCAACTGCGCCGGATCCGCGATCGCGCTGGTGGCAATCTTGAGCCCGTCAACCACGATGCAGTCGCCGCGGTCCTCGATCGTGCGGTGCAGCGGACCGAATGTGCTGTCATAGTGCAGCAGCCGGGCCAGCGTGGCCGAGTCGGTGACATCGTTGACAGCGACCACCTCCAGGTCGCTCGAGTCGAAGATGTAGCGCAGATAGTTGCGGCCAATCCGCCCGAAGCCATTGATACCAATCTTGACGGTCATGACCGAGCCTCCTAAATGTCGTCCCACTTCAGGATCGTCGTGGTGGCCGGGTTCAAGGCAGGGCAATAGGGCACATCCGGTGGGGACTCAGGCCACGTAGGCGTGCACACCCGCGACCAGAGCGGCCAGACCCACCTTCGCATCGCTGAACAGCATGGCGGTCTTGGGATCGAGGTACAGCTCGTTGTCGATGCCGGCGTATCCGTGACCCAGCGAGCGCTTGATGACGATGACACTGCGGGCGTGATCGACGTCGAGGATAGGCATACCCGACACCGGATTACCGGGGCGCCTGGCCGCCGGGTTGGTGACGTCGTTGGCGCCGACCACAAGGGCCACATCCGTGCGGGCGAACTCCGGATTGATCTCTTCAAGATCTTTGAGCTGTGGGTACGGGACGTTCGCCTCCGCCAGGAGCACGTTCATGTGCCCGGGCATGCGTCCGGCCACCGGATGGATGCCATAGCTCACCTCGACCCCACGATCGGTCAGCGCCTGAGCCAGGGCGACAAGCTCGTGCTGCGCCTGCGCCGCCGCCAGCCCGTAGCCGGGAACGATGACCACCTTGGAGGCGTAAGCCAATTGCAGCGCCGCGTCGTCGACCGCGATCTCACGCACGTTGCCACCGGCGGGGCTGGAGACCGATGACTGTTCATCGCCGGTGCCGAATCCACCCGCGATAATGCTGGCAAGCGAACGGTTCATGGCATCGGCCATGAGCTTTGTGAGAATGGTTCCCGCGGCGCCCACCAGAGCACCGGCGATGATGAGCGGGGTGCTGTTGATGACGAACCCGGCCATCGCCACCGCGGTACCGGTGAAAGCGTTGAGCAGCGAGATGACTACCGGCATGTCGGCACCACCGATCGGCAGCGTCATGACCACACCGAGGATCAGCGCCGCAGCCGTTACGGCGCAAAGCATCAGCACACCGCCGTACCCTGCGATGTAGAAAGCACCGGCGCCGACCGCGCCCGCCGCCAGCACCACGTTGACCACCCGCCCGCCGCGCAAAACCAGCGGCCGTCCCGGCAGGCGCCCGGCAAGCTTGCCCGCCGCGACCAGCGATCCGGTGAAGGTGAGGCCACCGATGAACAGGTCGAGGACCGTGGTGACAGTGATGCGCCACGGCAGCGTACTCAGATCGGGCTGATGGATCGCATCCCCGAAGGCGATGAGCGCCGCCGCGCCCCCGCCGACCGCGTTGAACAGGCTCACCAGTTGCGGCATCGAGGTCATCTTGACCCGTTGCGCGGTAAGCAGGCCAGCCAGGCCACCCACGGCCAGACCCGTGCCCAGAACCGCGACCGCTACGCCGGTGATGACGCCCTCGTGTACCAGCACGACGGCGGTCAAGGCCACGGCCACCGCCATGCCCACGGCCGAAAGCTGATTGCCCCGCCGCGCCGTGGCCGGCGTGTTCATCAAGTGCAGACCCAGCACGAAACAGACCGCGCAAGCCAGATAGACAATGTGGACAGTCGTGTCGAACGCACTCATGGCCGCGCTCATGGCCGTTTTTCCTCACGCCGGAACATGGCCAGCATCCGATCGGTAACCACGTACCCGCCAACGACATTCATGGCCCCGAACGCCGCCGCGATCAGCAGCAGCGCATAGCCAAGCGGTGTCGTGGCAACCGCCGCCAGGACCATGACGCCGACGACAACGACACCGTGAATCGCGTTGGCTCCCGACATCAGCGGGGTGTGCAGTGTGGCCGGCACCTTGGTGATCACTTCGAAGCCGACGAGCAAACTGAGCACGAAGATGGTGATGTCGGCGAACAACAGCGGGGTCATGCCTAAACCCTTTCCTGTGTACCGGCCAGCGCCGCCCTGACCTGGGGATGGATGATCTCGCCGGCGTGGGCGACGACGATCCCGGCCTGGACCTCGTCGGCGAGGTCGATGGCGAGTTCGCCACCGCGGGTGAGGTGGTCAAGCAGAGCCGTCATGTTGCGGGAGTAGGCAGTCGAGGCAGCGGTGGGCACCTGGGCCGCGAGGTTGCCCGCGCCGATCACCGTCACGCCGTTGCCGGTGACCGTGACGGCATCGGGTGTCGATGTCTCGACGTTGCCCCCCAAGGGACCCGCGGCGAGGTCGACGACGACCGATCCCGGCTTCATGCCGGAAAGGCCACGGTGTCCAATCATCAGCGGCGGGCGGCCGCCCGCGACCTGCGCCGTGGTGATGACCACATCGAAACGGGTCACGACCGTATCCATGGCTTGCCGCAAGGCATCCAGTTCCGCGGTGTTCAGCGGCCTGGCATAACCGCCGGTCTCGGCGGTCGAGACCGGTGAGCCGAATTCCAGGAGCGCCGCGCCGGTGGACACGATGTCAGCGCGAGCGGCGTCACGGACGTCGTAGGCGGTGACGACGGCGCCCAGGCGCCGCGCGGTGGCGATCGCTTGCAGGCCGGCGACGCCCGCGCCTATCACGAAGACTTGCGCGGGCCGTGTCGTGCCCGCCGCGGTCATCAGCATCGGGAAATAGCCGCCGAAAGTGTTCGCGGCCACGAGCACCGCCTTGTACCCGGCGACATTCGCCTGGGAGGTAAGCACATCCATCGACTGGGCCCGGCTCAGGGTACGGGGCAGCAGGTCCAGGCTGACCGCGGTCACCTTCGCCTCAGCCATCGCCGCGGCGAACCCGGGATCGTACAACGGCTGGAGCAAGCCGATCAGCGTCTGACCCTCGTGCAGCCTGGACGCATCCGACGGCGGGTGCACGCACAGCACCACATCGGCTTCGAGATAGAGGTCGTCTCGCGAGACCAGCCGCGCGCCGGCGGCGGCGTAGGCGGTGTCGGGAAACCAGGCGGAGGTACCGGCGCCCGCCTCGACCAGGACAGCCAACCCCAGCCGTTGGAGCCGGCTTACACCATCCGGCGTGAGGGCGACCCTGCGCTCGCCCTCACCGCCTTCACACACCACACCGACTGTCGTCGTCATCGCAGATCCCTCGGATTCTTTGGCGTTGATCGTCTTCAGGTTGGGCGGGAAGCGTCGCGCGAGGTACCGGCGAAGTTCCCGACCTGATCGGGTCTTTGGTCCCGGCCGCCGGCGCCGGTTTTTGTTCGGGGTGTGTAAATGTCTCGTCCGCTGTGGAGTGTTGATTGATATATTTCTCGACGTCGTTTTCCAGTTGTGCGCCCGACACAACGACAACCAACCCCCGTGAACCCCCGACACGAAAAGGAAGCGACATGAGATTGATACACATCGCGGCCACCACAGCCGCCGTCCTGGCCACCATCGCCGCCACACCCACCCCCGCCCACGCCGAACT
>Ga0075428_100010443_pt1 | contig 10313 bp, 12 predicted proteins | sample RhiMetdeltSRZDD2_FD_75291 | JGI IMG/M metagenome (GOLD analysis project Ga0075428, IMG submission 75291) | Populus rhizosphere microbial communities from Tennessee, USA - Rhizosphere MetaG P. deltoides SRZDD2 | ecosystem: Host-associated > Plants > Roots > Rhizosphere > Soil | place: USA...
TAGCGCGTGTGTCGCGACGCCAGCCATCACTGCCTATCATGCGTTTCTTGGTGTGGCGGTAAGCTTCGGCTTGACTCGGCATACGGAGCAATGGAGCATCCGCGGCGCCGACCGCCTCATGCTCGTGAGGTTGAAGGAAGCTGCCATACAATAGAGGGACGCCGTCGCAGGCTGGCTTTCGCGTATTTATTGAACACCAAGAACTTCCCTGCTGGTTTGTTGTGCAAGCGATTTTTGAGAGGAGTTTCTCGTGCTCAACCGAGGAATGAAGACGCTCGTTCTGGCGGCGGCCGGCGTGGCATGTCTGGCTACCAGCTTGCATTGGTTGGTCGAGGCGCAGGAGGCAATGCCGACGGCGCGTAGGCTTGCGTCCATGAAAGCCGACTACAAACGGCCGCCGCCGCGCCCCGTTGAAAACAAGGCCCTGGTCGACCTCGGCAGAAGCCTGTTCTGGGACCCACGCGTGTCCGCGTCGGGCAAAACGGCCTGCGTAAGCTGCCACTACACGTACCTGGGCTGGGGCACCACTGACCCGAGGAGCCGCAACGATTCCGGCAAGCTTACTTCGCGCAGATCGCAGCCGCTGGTCGGCATCGGTCACGCGCTTGGGCCGATCGGTTGGGATGGGCGCAGTGCGTCTTTGGAGGCGCAGGCCAAGGCCTCCGTTGCTACGGGTTCGATGTCGATGCGCGAGACCGAGACGCCGGTGAAAGTCGAGGTGATCGAGGCGAGGATCAAAGCGATACCCGAGTATGTCGCCCAGTTCGGCATCGCCATGCCCGGCGCGGCGATCGATATGGACGCGATCGCCAAGGCCATCGCCGAATACGAGCGCACCATCGAGCCCGGCGTCGCTCCGTTCGATCGCTGGATTGAGGGCGATGAGGACGCCATCTCCCAATCGGCCAAGCGCGGTTTCGTCCTGTTCAATGGCAAGGCCGAATGCTCCGTCTGCCATGGTGGCTGGCGGCTCACCAACGACAGCTTTCACGACATCGGCACGGCGACCAAAGACCTCGGCCGCGGCCGCGAGGTCAAATCCGATCCGCTGATGCAGTATGCGTTCAAAACCCCGACCTTGCGCTCAGTGGCGTTGCGGCCACCCTTCATGCACGATGGCTCGGCGGTGGACCTGCACGAGGTGATGAAGCACTACGAGAAGGGCGGTCTCGACCGTCCCAGCCGCTCCCCCCTTATGAAGCCGATCCAGCTGACCGACCAGGACCGGCGCGACCTGATCGCGTTCATGGAGACCCTCACCGGCATGCCGGAAGCCGAGGCAGCCCCGAAGTTGCCGGGCACTCCGTGATACGTTCGCGCTGGTGCCGGGACCCGATTGGGCTGCCGACCGGCCGAGCAAAGTGGGTCGCAACGGAGGCAGTCGAGCGCGGCGCGAGGGTCGTGGGCTGTGCGATTCCCGACCGTTGGCGCTGACCACTTCGGCGCACCGGTATGCCGTCGCGGGCCACGTCTTGCGTCGTTGGGGCGCGAAGCGGCCTGCGTCGGCGCAGTGAGATGCAGCGAACACCGGCTCGGCACACCAGGGGGTGCGTCCCGAGCTGACCGGCTTCGCCGGGTGCGATCGGCGCGCAGGCCGTCAAATTTGCAACCGAATCAGCAGCTTCAGTTGAGCCGCGGGGTGGGCAACGCCATCCGGGGGTCGGCATGCTGATAAGTTTCTTTATCCTGAGCGGTCTATTCATCGTGCTGGTGGCGGTGTTGGTGGGCTGCGCCAAGGAGATCGTCCAATCGCGCGAGGCCCTCGCCCAGCAGCGCGCATTGCTGCGAGACATGATGACGAGTTTGACCAAAACCCAAGGGCGCGGCGCACGGTCGATCGCCATGCGATCCCAGTCGTACCGGCAGATATTGAGCGATGTCCCGGGCGTCGAGCAGCAGCAGCCATGACGTTGATGCGCCGTGGCTGACCACGACCGCCGGTTTGCGTGCGCCATTGCGACGTGTCACGGATGGCACGGAGCGAGGGCGGGTTGTCGGGAGAACGGACAATGACGGTGAAGCTGCGGATTTGCGCGATCGTTGGCCTGGTGACTTTGTTCGGACAGAGCGCACAAGCGCAGCAATTCTTGAACGAGTGGCTGGATAACGGATGCAGCCTGGTGAGTGCGCAGGTTGCTGGCGAAGTATCGGTGGTTCTCAATTGCAAGACCATGGTCGAAGCCATGCGCAAGTCTGGCAAGGACTTCAAAGGCAATCCGGTGCCTCCTGAGTATTCCAAAAATTACGGCTATACGGTCGTGTGCGTGACAGAGAAAATCCAGCCCAAAGCAATCGGCGCATCTGTAACGTATTGCCTGACGATCCCTTAGAGCGGCATGTTGATCGGGCGTGCGTTGTCCCTTTGCGAGGCCGCATCTGACAAGCTCGGGGCCGAGGTTGGAGGCTTCGGGCTGACGGGGATGACGGCACGCGAGCCGCTACAATGTCAGTCGGAAAGCCCTCGAGGCGCCGGCGATTGCCAGCCGTACAGCCAGTCGAAGCCGGCCATCAGGCGGGCGCCGGGGACCAGCCGCAGCACGGCGTCGCGTGCCCATGCCAGGGGCGGGCCCATGTGATAGATGCGGCCGTTGCGCCAGCTGAGCTGCTGAACGCGCGTGGTCCTCCAGCGGCGCAGGCTTTCGTATTGGGCCAGCGCCGAGGTCAGGTCGGCTGCACGGGCGAGAGCATCGGCCAGGACGACCGCATCTTCCAGCGCCGTCACCCCGCCCTGGGCGAGGTAGGGCAGCATCGGATGGGCGGCATCCCCCAGCAGGGTGATGCGGCCGTCGTTCCAGGTGGGCAGCGGGGCTAGGTGGTGCAGCGCCCACTTGCGCCAGTCGCGTGCGCCTGTGAGAACATCGGCGAGCGCGGGGTGGAAGCCTTCGAGCCTGGTGCGTGAGATGTCGGCGTCGGCCGGCACGTTCCAGTCCGTGCCCTGCCAGGGCTCGGCAGCGATAATGACCACGGCCACGTCGCGGCCCTGCCGTACGGGGTAGTGCACGACGTGCACGCCGGGTGTCAGCCACAGTCCGACGACAGGGGCGGCCAGCGGTCCGTCATACGGGGCGGGAATGACGGTACGCGTTGCCGTCGCGCCGACGAAGACGGGTTGCGCGGCGGGCGCGATCAGACGGCGCACGCTGGACCACAGGCCGTCGGCACCGACCAGAAGGGCGCCGGGCACGGTCTTACCCGTCGCGCAGGTGGCGAGCACGCCGCTTTGCGTGGGCGCCGCCGATGCAACCTCAAAGCCGGTGCGCAGCTCGACGCGGCCACAATCCACCACCGCGCCCAGCAGGGCCGCATGCAGGTCGGCGCGGTGGGCCACCCAGTATGGTGCGCCATGCCGTGCCGACAGCCAAGCCCCGAGCGGCAGCTCGGCCAGAAGCTTGCCGCTAGCTCCCTCGCGAACGGCGATGCACTCGGGCTCGCCGACCGTCGCGCGCAGGGCGTCGGCCACGCCGAGACGGCGCAGGATATGTACGCCGTTCGGTCCGATCTGGATGCCGGCACCTTCCGTCTCGAACTTGGCGCGGCGCTCGAGCACTATGGTGCGCCGTCGCGCCTGCGACAGGGCCAGCGCCAGCGCCAGCCCGCCGATGCCGCCGCCTGCGATCAGCACCGGCCGGTCCGCGGCCATGACGCATGCCTTTGCTGAGATTCAGGCCGGCTCGATCGCCTGGGCCAGGCAGCCTGCCGGGTCGGTTTCGGTGGGCTTGAGGCGGGCGTCGTGCACGAACAGGGTCGAGCAATAAGGGCACAGGATCTGGCCGTCCGCCCCCATGTCCAGATAGACGTGCGGGTGATCGTACGGCGGGCGGGCGCCCATGCACTGGAACTCCCTCACCCCGACGTAGATCTTCTCCACACCCTGGTCGTTGGCGAGGTGAGGGACAACTGAGACTGCCATGCGAGCCTGCCTTCCAGCCTATGCCGTGTGAGGATCGAGACGTCCGCTACCTGGCTCTCGGCAGGCTTGGCAAGCGGACTCGATCTCAAATCGCCCGATAATTCTCATTTGGCTCGTGTCCTCAAATGCTTGAAATTCGTTCCGAGCCCGCCGCCCACTGCGACGAATTTCGCGATCAGGACACTTGGGTTGGCCGCACGATAGCCGCTTGGCCGCAGAGATGATAGGGGTGGGGCGTCGCAGCCTGGCAGCCCGACCAAAGACCACGGAGCCTGTGTGCAAACCTTTGCTTCCGACGGCGTGCGAATTGCTTTCCTGGACGAGGGGGCCGGCGCGCCGATCCTGCTGATCCACGGCTTTGCCTCCAGCGTACGTTTCAATTGGATCGATCCCGGCTGGGTAAACCTGCTCGCCCGCAACGGCTTTCGCGTCATCGCCGTCGACAATCGGGGACACGGCGAGAGCGAGAAGCTCTACGATGTGGCAGCCTACGGGGCGCCGCTGATGGCCGAGGACGCCCGCCGCCTGCTCGATCATCTCGGCATCGAACGGGCCGACGTGATGGGCTACTCGATGGGGGCGCGCATCACGGCGTTTCTGGCGCTGGCGCATGGTGCGCGCGTGCGCAGCGCCATGTTCGGCGGACTTGGCGGCAACATGCTGCGGCCGATGCAGGGCAGCGACAGGATCGCGCAGGCGCTGGAGGCTCCGAGCATCGACGATGTCGCGGATCCCTATGCCCGCACTTTCCGCGTTTTCGCCGACCGCACCGGCAGCGATCGCACGGCGCTGGCGGCCTGCATCCGCTCCGCCCGAGAACCCCTGACGGCTGCAATGGTAGCCCGCATCGCCTGCCCGGTGCTGGTGGCGACCGGCACCGAGGATGTGGTGGGCGGCTCGGCCGAGGAACTGGCCGCTGTCATCCCTGGCGCGCAGGCGCTGCCCATTCCAAGGCGCGACCACATGCTGGCCGTCGGCGACCGCGTCTACAAGGACGGCGTGCTGGATTTCCTGCGCCGCCGCCCGTGACGGACGCCCATTGCAATTTTATCGGCGTGCGCGCATTTGCAGCTCATCGCCGGACTGGGCATCGCGTTTGCAGCGCCGGGCGCGCGGGCAGACAAACGATGGCGCTGCGACAGGCAATGTAGAGAGAGGCGATGATCACACCGTTCGAGCCCAGCAACCCTGACTTTGAGCGCGTGGTTCGCGACAGCTTCGCCCGACAAGGCCTGATGAGCACGCTCGGCGCTCAAATCGTGGAGCTCGGGCCGGGGCTGTGCGTGATCGAGATGGCCTACGCGGACGGCGTCTCGCAACAGAACGGCTTCTTTCATGGCGGAGCGGTCGGTGCCATTGCCGACTCGGCAGCCGGATACGCCGCCTATTCGCTGATGCCGGCAGGCAGCGACATCCTCACCGTCGAATTCAAGCTGAACCTGGTGCGCCCGGCGCTGCCGCCGACACTACGCGCCGAGGGCAGGGTCATACGGGCCGGCAAGACGCTGAGCGTGTGCCGCGCCGACGTCTATTGCACGGCCAATGGCCGACAGGAGGCCTGCGCGCTGCTGCAATCGACGCTGATGCGTCTTGGCCCCACTGGCTAGTACGAATTGCCAGTACAGAATAATGCCCCGTACAAAACAATGCGCAGCCCCTGCAAAGCTATGAGGCCAGACCCGAATGACAAACGCGGGGAATGTCGCAGGTCCTCGCCCAACAGCGAAATGCAGGAGCCGTTACGCATTACTCTACGCACACAACCCTTTCGGGCCCGCAGACAGTAGCAGTGCGTATTACGCATGTCCTCTGATAACGGAGCTGTGTTTGTAAAACCTGTGGATAAAGCCATACTAAGCTTGGGATAGACTCAATTCGGGGGTGCGCCGGACGTGGGGCTACAACTGCAGCAATGCGCCTTTGCGCACGGATCGGGTTGTGCGACAGTGCCAGGCATGCCGGCTTTGCGCCTGAAATCATTGCTCTTTGTGCTCGTAGCAGCTCTTTGGACACTGTTGCCGCAAGGAGTTTTAGCGCAGACGGCCGTCGATCTCGAACTGGTTTTGGCCGTGGATGTATCGCTGTCCATGGACATGGACGAGCAGCGCCTGCAGCGCGACGGCTACGTACAAGCTTTGCGCGACCCCGAGGTGCAGAAGGCCATCGCGTCGGGGCCAAACGGACGCATCGCTGTCACGTACATGGAATGGGCGGGGCCGCCCAGCCAGACGGTTGTCATACCCTGGACCGTCATCGACAGCCCGGCAGCCGCTCGGGCATTCGCTGACCAGCTGGAAGCTGCACCGATCTCGCGGGCGCGCATGACGTCGATCTCCGCGGCGCTTTCGTTCTCCAAGTCTTTGCTTGCCGGCAGTGGGGTGCGCGGTATCCGCCGCGTGATCGACGTGTCGGGCGACGGCCCCAACAACTCCGGGTTTCCCGTCACCGGCATCCGCGACGAGCTGATCAATGACGGCATCGTCATCAATGGTCTGCCGATTGTGCTCAAACGTTCCAACTCTTGGAGCATGTTCGATCTCGAGCACCTCGACCGCTACTACTCGGACTGCGTGATCGGCGGCACCGGAGCCTTCATGATCCCGATCCGCGAACCTGGCGAGTTCAAGACTGCCACGCGCCGCAAGCTGCTGCTCGAGATCTCCGGTCTGGAAATGCCGGCCAAAGTGATCCGGACGCAAGTCACCGAGAGCACCGATTGCTCGGTCGGTGAGCGGCAGTGGCGCCGCTACCTTGACGGCACGCCGAACTAGCAACTCGTGGCGACCCATGATCCTGATCGGGCAATACGACTCTCCGTTCGTGCGCCGTGTCGGCGTTGCGCTCACGCTCTACGGTCTGCCATTCGCGCATTGGCCGTGGTCGGTGTTCGGCGATGCAGACAAGATTCGCGCCTACAATCCGCTCGTGCGCGTGCCGACGCTGGTGCTCGACAATGGCGAGGTGCTGATCGAAAGCCACAGCATTCTCGACTACCTCGACAGCTTGGTGCCGGTCGATCAGGCGATGTTTCCGCGCACCGAGCCTGCGCGGCATCAGGCATTGAAGGTCGCCGCGCTGGCCACCGGGCTGGCCGACAAGGCCGTCAGCCTGTTCTATGAACAGCGACTGCATGAAGAGGCCTCGGAGGTCTGGATCGACCGCTGCCGTGCGCAGATCGCGGCCACGCTTGCCGTGCTGGAGGCCGACCGCGCCAGCCGATCCGGCGCCTATTGGTTCGGCGACCGCATCGGCCACGCCGACGTCGCAGTTGCCGCCGTCTTGCGCCACCTCCTCGACTCGCACCCTGGCCTGGTTTCGATGACCAGCTTTCCGGCACTCGCCGCGGCGCTGGCACGGCTCGAAGCGCTTCCGGTATTTGAGACCATTTCGCAGCCGTTCATCCCGCCGACTTAAAGCGGATGGCGGGCGCTCGCACCTGCCACCATCATCAAACGGTCGCCGCAAAGCTCACGTAAAAGAATCGCCAGGGGAGGGTGGTTAACGTGACGTTAGATGCGAGCACGGCATTCTATCCATCCCATGTTTTACGTCCGCCTCTGTTTTGCGTTGCTGACGGCTGCGCTGGCCCTCTCGGGGTGCAGCTCCCAACCGGGCTTTGTAGTCAGGGATGAGCCCTGGCGTCAGGACGAGGAGCGCGCCTGCCTTGCCTCGGGCGTGGTGCGCGAGACCCAATTCATTTCAGTACGCTCCGCGCTCGGTGGACCGAGCGTATGTGGCGCGTTGCAGCCATTCACGGTATCGGCAACGGCAAGCGGGTGGGTGCAGATGCAGCCCGCCGCGCTGCTTCGCTGCCAGATGGTGCCGGCCGTCGACGACTGGACGAAACGGGTCGTCATTCCGGCCGCGCGCTTCTACTACGGTGTACAGGTTAGCGAGCTGAAGGTGGCAGGCTCCTTCTCCTGCCGACCGATGAACAACGTCAGTGGCGCGTTCCTGTCCGAGCATGGCCATGCCAACGCCGTCGACATCTCGGGTTTCGTGCTGGCGGACGGCCGCACGGTGAGCGTCAAGGGCGGCTGGTCGGGCAGCCATGCCGACCGTGGTTTTCTGCGGGCCGTGCACAAGGGCGCCTGCGACGTTTTCACCACCGTGCTTGGTCCCAACTACGACTCCAACCACCACGACCACTTCCATCTCGACCTGGCGCGCCACGGTGGATCGGGCCGCATCTGCAAGTAGGTCGAGGGCAGTCCTTGACCGCGCATGCCGGCCAAGCGTCGGGCGGGGTCGACATGTCCGGCCCGGCAGGTTAGCGCTAGCTATGTGACCTGCGTGACAACCACACAATCCGACGAAACGCCGACGCGCACCATTGCGCTGCTGGCGGTCGCGGCGTTCGCCAGTGCTGCCAACCTGCGCATCTGCGATCCGCTGCTGCCGCAGATCGCCGGCCAGCTGGGCGTCACGGTCGGTGCCGCTGCCGGCATGGTGACGGCGTTCGCCGTCGCCTACGGCGTATCGCAATTGGCGGTTGGACCGATCGGCGACGCGCGCGGCAAGCTGCCGATGGTGGTGCTGGGGTCGGTGCTGACCGGGCTCGCCACCATGCTGTGCGCAGCGATGCCGACGCTCGGTTCGTTGATTGTGGCGCGTTTCGTGGCCGGCGCCTGCGCTGCGGCGGTGATCCCGCTGGCGCTTGCCTGGATGGGCGATGTGATCGCCTATGAGCGGCGCCAACCCATCCTGGCGCGCTTTCTGTCCGGGCAAATCCTGGGCATTGTGTTCGGCCAGGCCGTGGGCGGTCTGCTCGGTGACTGGATCGGCTGGCGCGGTGCCATGTTGCTGCTGGGCGCAGTGCACGTTATGGCCGGCGTGCTGCTGATCCTCGACTTGCGGCACAGCCCATACCTGCGCATCGCCTCCGGCCGCACGCGCTGGGGGGACGCTTTGGCATCAGCAATTGACATTCTCGGACGGCCCTGGGTGCGCGTCGTGCTCATCACCGTGTTCCTCGAGGGCTTGGTGATGTTTGGTGCGTTCGCCTACATCGGCGCGGAATTGCATCACCGCTTCGCTCTGAGCTTTGCGGCGATCGGGGCGCTGCTTGCCTCCTTCGGTGCCGGTGCGATGGTCTATTCGCTTTCCGCCGGTTGGATCATCCCGTGGCTCGGACAGCGCGGCCTCGCCGGATGGGGCGCGGTGCTGCTGGCGTCGGGCTACGTGGTGCTGGCTGCAACACCCTGGCTGTGGGTGGTGGCGCCGGCCATTGCCGTCATGGGGCTGGGCTTCTACATGCTGCACAACACCCTGCAGACCAACGGCACGCAGATGGCTCCGGATGCGCGCGGGCTTGCCATCTCGCTGTTTGCCATAGCGCTGTTCATTGGCCAGTCGGTGGGCGTTTCGCTGGCCGCGCCGGTCATGGACCGGTTTGGCGCGCGCCCGATCTTCCTGCTGACCGCAGTGGCCCTCGTTGCCATTGCCTTCTGGTTCCGCCGGCAACTGATCGCGCGTGAGCAGGCCGGGGGGTGAACCTGCGTGTGTCGGGGGCCAGCTTCGGCTAGAATTACAAACATGAGTTGGTCTGGACACGGCCGCGGCGGGCGTCGCGGCTATCATCACGGCAATCTGCGCGAGGCGCTCGTCAACGCCGCGCTGGATCTTATTGCGAGCAAGGGTCCGGCGGGCTTCACCTTCGCCGAGGCCGCCCGCCAGGCCGGGGTGAGCGCGGCGGCGCCCTACCGCCACTTCCGCGACCGTGATGCCCTGATGGCCGACGTCGCCAAGCGCGGCTTCGAGCGGTTCGAGGCGCGGCTCGCCGCCGCCTGGGACCAGGGTCGGCCAAATCCGCTCGCCGGCCTCGAACGCATGGGCCACGCCTACCTTTGCTTCGCCCGCGAGGAACCGGCCTACTTCTCCGCCATGTTCGAAGCCGGCGTTCCCCTTAACGAGCACCGTGAGCTGCAGGAGGCGGGTGACCGCGCGTTTGCCGTGCTCCGCCAGGCCTGCGAGGCCGTAGTCGCCACGCTGCCGGCCGGCCAGCGCCCGCCAGCCCTGATGATGGCGCTGCACATCTGGTCACTGTCACACGGCATCGCCAGCCTGTTCGCGCGCGGCGACGCAGCCCGCCGTACGCTGCCCATGACGCCGGAGGAGCTACTGGAGGCTGGCACCCTGGTCTACCTGCAGGGCCTGGGCGTCAGCGACAAATAGGGGCGGTCCAGCTGACCTGCCATGGGCTCCGCGTGGCCCCCGCAACCCCGCTGCGAGCCTTGGCACACCGCCCACGCGTCATTATTTTGGACATGCGCGGCGGAATGGGGTAGTGAGCCCCCGCGCCCGCGGCACAGCCGCCCGCCCATGGGCCGCCTTAGCTCAGATGGTTAGAGCGCTAGATTGTGGATCTAGAGGTCGCCCGTTCGATCCGGGCAGGCGGTACCAC
>Ga0075428_100010445_pt1 | contig 10311 bp, 7 predicted proteins | sample RhiMetdeltSRZDD2_FD_75291 | JGI IMG/M metagenome (GOLD analysis project Ga0075428, IMG submission 75291) | Populus rhizosphere microbial communities from Tennessee, USA - Rhizosphere MetaG P. deltoides SRZDD2 | ecosystem: Host-associated > Plants > Roots > Rhizosphere > Soil | place: USA...
GCGGCCGTCGAGCCAGGTTTCGAGCGCACATGCCACATCGCGCTCGCTGACCGCGCACACCTCGCATTGAGTCTGAGTCACGACGACATCGGGGCGCAGATCGCGCAAGGCTTCAGCATCGACGCGGTAGATGGAGAGCGCTTCGCGCAGGAGGTCCTTCAACTGCCGGTCGATGGCGGCGCTCGGCAGGCGCACGTCCATCCGCGGCTCGGTGAGCGGCGGCAACCGCCGCACCGACGGCGGGAAATCGCACTCGTGCGAGCGTCCGACGAGATGCGATTCCATCCCCAGCGCGCACACGATCTCGGTGCTGCTGCCGAGCAACGACACGATGCGCATGGCTGCCTCCGCCCGAATCACACTAGGCGTCGTGGCTTCCCGCGGCAAGTCGTCCCGGGGCTTGCCCGCGATGCGCACCGTCGGCTAGGTTTCCGTACCGGGAGGCTGAGTTCACCGGTGAAATCCTGGAAACAGTTCGCATCGTCCTCCATCGGGATGAAGATCCTCATGGCGGGATCCGGCGTGCTGCTGGCACTTTTCCTCCTGGCGCACATGCTGGGAAATCTCGAGATGTTCGGCGGGCCGGGTGCGATGAACGGTTATGCCGCGCTGTTGCGCCTGTGGCCTCCGTTCCTGCCGATTGCGCGCATTGGCTTGTTGGTGCTCGCGATCGTGCACATCGTGACTTCGATCCGACTGGCGCGGGCGAACCGTGCCGCGCGCCCGGTCGGTTATGCGAGCCGCCGCAATCGGGTCACCACATTCGCAGCGCGCGCGATGCTCGTGAGCGGCATCGTCGTGCTCGTCTTCGTCGTCTTCCACATCTTGCATTTCACCGTCCGGTCGGTGAACCCGGCCTACAAGCATTTGACCGACGCGACCGGTCGTCACGACGTGTATGCGATGGTCACCGACGCCTTCGGGAGGGCGCCGATCGCCGCTTTCTATGTCGTCGCGATGCTGCTGCTCGGGTTGCACTTGTCGCACGGCGTGGCCAGCGCCGTTCAGTCGCTCGGCTGGAACCACCCGCGCTACGGTGGGGTGCTGCGCCGGCTGGGGCCGGTGTTCGCGCTGGTGATCGTCGCGGGCTTCGTCGCCGTGCCGCTTTCGATTCTCCTCGGCCTGGTGCGGCCGGGTGCGACCGGAGGTCATTGATGTCCACCGCGACTGGAACACGTCTCGAGGCGCGGATTCCATCCGGACCGCTGGCGCAGAAGTGGGATCGGCGCAAGTTCGAGTTGAAGCTGGTGAATCCGGCGAACAAGCGCAAATACCACGTGCTGGTTGTGGGCTCCGGATTGGCGGGCGCGTCGGCGGCGGCGTCGCTGGCTGAGTTGGGTTACGGCGTCGATTGCTTCTGCTATCAGGACAGCGCCCGCCGGGCCCACAGTATCGCGGCGCAGGGCGGCATCAACGCGGCGAAAAACTATCAAAACGACGGCGACAGCGTGCACCGTTTGTTCTACGACACGTTGAAGGGCGGCGACTTCCGCGCCCGCGAGGCCAACGTCTATCGCCTGGCGCAGGTCAGCGCCGCGATCATCGATCAGTGTGTGGCGCAAGGCGTGCCGTTCGCGCGCGAGTATGGCGGCACGCTGGCGAATCGTTCTTTCGGTGGTGCGCAGGTGTCGCGCACGTTCTATGCGCGTGGACAGACCGGACAGCAATTGCTGATCGGTGCATACCAAGCCCTGTCGCGCCAGATCGGACTCGGCAAGGTGCGGATGCACGAGCGTACCGAGATGTTGGATCTGGTGGTCGTGGACGGTCGTGCGCGCGGCATCGTGACTCGTGATCTGGTGAGCGGTGAGATCAAGACCTGGATCGGCGACGCGGTCGTGCTCGCGACCGGCGGCTATGGCAATATCTACTTCTTGTCGACCAATGCCGTGGGCTGCAACGTCACCGCGACCTTCCGCGCCTGGAAGAAGGGCGCCTTCTTCGGCAATCCATGCTTCACGCAGATCCATCCGACCTGCATCCCGGTGCACGGCGAGCATCAGTCGAAACTGACCCTGATGTCGGAATCGCTGCGCAACGACGGGCGCATTTGGGTGCCGCAACAGAAGTGTGACGAGCGCGCACCGGATCAGATCCCGGAAGGCGAGCGCGATTATTACTTGGAGCGCAAGTATCCGAGCTTCGGGAACCTGTCGCCACGCGACATCGCGTCCCGCGCCGCCAAGCAGGCGTGCGACGAGGGACGCGGCGTCGGCGAGAGCGGCCTCGGGGTGTACCTCGATTTCGCCGAGGCGATTCAGCGCTTGGGCCGCGACGTGATCGAACAGCGCTACGGCAACCTGTTCCAAATGTACGAGCGGATCACCGGCCAGGATCCCTACAAGGTTCCGATGCGCATCTACCCCGCCGTGCACTACACCATGGGCGGCTCGTGGGTGGACTATCACTTGATGAGCACGATTCCGGGGTTGTTCGTCCTCGGCGAGGCGAACTTCTCCGATCATGGCGCCAACCGGCTGGGTGCGAGTGCGCTGATGCAAGGCTTGGCGGACGGCTACTTCGTCATCCCGTACACCATCGGGGACTACTTGGCGACGACGAAGTTGGAGAAGGTCGGCGCCGACCATGCGGAGTGCCGCAAGAGCGAGACGGCGGTGCGCGACGGCATCGCGAAGTTGCTCGCCATTCGGGGCAAGCGCACCGTGCTGTCCTTCCACCGGCAACTCGGGCGCCTCATGTGGGATCACTGCGGCATGGCGCGCAACGATGCCGGTTTGAAAAAGGCATTGCAGGAAATCCCGGCGATCCGCCAGGAGTTCTGGAGCAACGTCAACGTGCTGGGAGATGGAGAATCGCTCAACCCGGCGCTCGAGCGCGCCGGGCGGGTCGCCGACTTCATGGAGTTCGCCGAGCTCATGTGTCGCGATGCGCTCGAGCGACGCGAGTCGTGTGGTGGGCACTTCCGCGAAGAGTTCCAAACGCCGGACGGCGAAGCGCAGCGCGACGACGCCCACTTCGCGCACGTTTCGGCGTGGGAATATGCCGGGCCGAACACCGCGCCGATCTTGCACAAAGAGCCGCTGGTGTTCGAGGAAGTGCAGCCCTCGCAGAGGAGCTACAAGTAATGCGACTCACTTTGCGCGTGTGGCGCCAGAAGAATGCGCGCGAGCGCGGCGCGTTCAAGAGCTATTCGCTCGACGCGGTGAGCCCGGATTCGTCCTTCCTCGAGATGCTGGACGTGCTGAACGAGCAGCTGACCGAGCGCGGCGAGGATCCGGTCGCCTTCGACAGCGATTGCCGCGAGGGCATCTGCGGCACGTGTTCGCTGATGATCGACGGCGCGGCGCACGGGCCGGAGGCCGCCACCACCACCTGCCAATTGCACATGCGTTCGTTCCAGGACGGCGATACGATCACGATCGAGCCGTTCCGCGCCCGTGCCTTCCCGGTGCTCTGCGATCTGGTCGTCGACCGCGGCGCCTTCGACCGCATCGTGCAAGCGGGCGGCTTCGTGTCGGTGAATACGGGCGGCGCGCCGGATGGCAATGCGCTGCCGATCGCGAAGGTGGATGCCGACCGCGCCATGGATGCCGCCGCCTGCATCGGCTGCGGTGCCTGCGTCGCCGCCTGCCCCAACGCCAGCGCGATGCTGTTCGTCGCCGCCAAGATCGGCCATCTCGCGAGCCTGCCGCAGGGGCAACCTGAGCGCGACGCACGCGCCCACGCCATGGTCGCGCGCATGGACGCCGAGGGGTTCGGCAACTGCACCAATCATTTCGAGTGTGAAGCCGCCTGCCCGAAGGAGATCAGCGCCAAGTTCATCGCAGCGATGAACCGCGACTACATGCGGGCCAAATCGCCGCGCGGCTGAAGGTGTATTGACTTGGCAGTCACCTAGTTAGCGGTGTGTCGCGACGAAGCGCTGCGACAAAGTGCCGTGGTCGTGTCGCAGTTGCACAAAATAGATGCCGCGTGCAATCGCTGCTCCTGTCGAACCCCTGAAATCCCACCAAAGTCGATGCGTGCCGGGCCCTGCCACGCTGGGTAGCGCGGACCACACGAGGCGTCCCCTCACATCGAGGACACCCAAAGAAACCGAAACTGCTCGCTCCGTCACGGTGTAACCGAAGGCGATCCGCCCGTCGCGTTCCTGCACTGGGGTGTGAAGAACGACGCCACGCCTCGTCTTCGCTGCCGCAATCTCGATGGGCCCGGCGATCTCCTCGGAACCAGTTCTGGAATGAATCCGGAGCCGATACCACATGGAACCGCCTCCATTCACAGGCCGATCCTCGAACTCCAACCATCCTGCTTCAATCTCGGTCCATGTCACTCGTGTTTCGAAGGGGCCGGTCGAGATTGGCGCGCTTTGGATGTCGAGTTGCGTGATCTGCGGCGCGAACTCGGCCGCGACATGCCAACGCAATCGGATGCGATCTCCGGATCGAAGTGCCTCGAAGTCGCTTATGGCGACCGGCGTGGCGCTGGAGTTGTTGAAGAGCACGGAAATGGACCCATTGATCTCACTGTAGGTTGCCAGGTCGGGCAGCAGATCGCCGTTCAGATCACCGATTGCCATGTCAGCAGGGGTGATTGTGGTTCCGAAATCTCGACGCGCCCAGCTCGAGCCCACACGTGTGAAGGCGGTGACGACGCTCGAGAGCCTGCAGGAAACAGCAATATCCGCCCGCCCATCGCGATCCAAATCGCTTACAACGAGTGCACTCGGATGCCGCGCCGTCTCCATCGTGGCCGCTGTCTCAAATCCGCCCGCACCCACGCCGCGGTGGATCCCGATGTGATTGAACTCCCTGCTTGCGATCACGAGATCGAGGACCGCATCGTCATCACAATGCCCCAGGCCGACGGCACTCGGATCATAGACAGTAGAATGGCGTTCCAGAACGGTGAACAACCCGGCTCCGTTCCCGAGGAGGACTCGATAGAACCCGCCGGGGCCATCCTGCCCGACGACGACTGCGTCCAGCACACCGTCAGCATTCAAGTCGTCGACGACCAACGCGCGAGCGTCGATTGCCACGCTCGTGCGGACTTCAAAGCTCCCGTCTCCATTGCCAGCTGCCAGATCGATCCGATCGCCCACCACGAGGATGTCCAAGTTACCGTCGCGATCGAAGTCCTCGACTTCGAGCGCGCTCGGGTTTAACACGGGAAGTGCGGTCGCAGGGCCAAAGGCACCTCCACCCGTACCGAGCTGAACAAGGAGAGGCTCGCTGGATGGATCGGGTGTGTTGCCTCTAAGAACAAGATCGAGCCTTCCGTCCGTGTCGAAATCCGCGAAGCCAACTGGACGCTGACTACTGGCGATCGGGGTTCTCGAGGGTGGGTCGAATCCACCATTGCCATTTTGGTGATAAACAACGAGCTCATCCCATGACCATGGCCCTATTGAAGCGAGCTCGTTTCTCCCATCACTGTCCATGTCGACGATCGAAACGCTTCGTGCATGGGGTCCCACCGGCGGCAGATCGTACCCGCGACCGAACGTTCGATCTCCATTCGCCTCGAATATGGACACCAACAGAAAGCCGGCGGTGGTCGCGATGTCGGCGCGTCCGTCGCCGGTAAAGTCGGCGATCACCGGATACTCAGGATTGTGGCCGCCAGGAAAATCCCTCGCGGGTTCGAATGTGCCACCAGGCAGGCCCCAGAGGATGGTGATCCGACTTGCGAATTGATTGGCCAAGACGAGATCCGGCCATGGGTCATCGTCCAGGAGGTCGAGCGCGACGAACGCTGGGGGAGTCCCGGCGAAATAGCCGGTTGGCGAAGCGAATTCACCATTGCCGTTTCCAAGGAGGATCCTCACGAGATCACTAGCGACCACGAGATCCAGGTTGCCATCTTGGTCAATATCCCGCAGCACCAAGGTGCCAGTGAAGTCGGAGTAGTCGGAAATATGCTGGAAGAACCCATAACCAAGCCCGAGATAGACCGACAATCTCGAAAGGCTGGCGACGACGAGGTCGACCTTTTCGTCGCCGTTCAGATCCCCCGCCGCAATTTGACTTGGTTCCTGGTAAGTCCCCATGGACAAAGAGCCTTGAAAAGTGCAGTCTCCCGCGCCGAACAAGACGGTCACTCCGTTCGCACCCTGGCATGAAACAATCAAGTCGGGATTCCCATCGCCGTTGACATCGCTGACGACCACGAATACTGGGCGGAAATCCGTTGGGTAATCGTGCCGTGGCATGAAGCGACCATTCGAGTCCCCCCGCAGAACTGACACCGCATCCGAACCATAGTTGGCCGAAATGAGATCGAGGTTGCCGTCGAGATCAAGGTCTGCCGCGACAACGTGGCGAGGTTCATGGCCAACGGGGTAGTCCTCACGCAAATCCACGTCACCATTGGAAGCCAGGCAAAGTACGGAAACGACATCTGACTGCCGGCAAGCGACAGCAAGATCCTTGTCGCCATCGTGGTCGAAGTCCGCCGCAAGTAGGCCCTCGGCTCCAAAAGGCACAGGAATTCCGACAAAGGACGAGTGGAAGGCGGGCTCTGCAGCAATGGGCAAACTAGCCAGCAGAATGAGATCGGCGGCAGTGGTGAAACCAATCAGCCATGATAGGCAGGTTCGCATCCGAGCACCATCCAACCCTTCGTCTGTCACCGCAAGATTGGATGAAAGCGAAACGTTGTCAAGTATGACGACGCCCGACCGCGCTCACGCGCGGCCGGGCGATTTGTCAATGAACCGTATCTGTTTCTACTTCAGCAGAACCAACCGCTCGGTGAGTTCGATGCCGGCGCCGCGCAGCACGGCGACGTACACGCCACTCGGTACGTGGCGCGCTTCGAACACGGCGTGGTGCGTTCCGGCATCCCGCACGCCGTCCACCAAGCGGGCGACTTCGTGGCCCGCGACATCGAGAATTCGCAAGCTCACGTGACCCGATCGCGGCAATGCGAATTCGATTTCCGTAGTCGGGTTGAACGGATTCGGTGTGGCGCGCAGCGTCCCAGTGCGCGCGATTTCGGGTGACGAAGCATCCGGAGTGCTCTTGGCCGGTGCGGAGCCGATCAGCGGGCGGTACGTCCCCATCATGAAATCGGCGCGCGAATCCTGTCCCGCAGTGAACTGCGTGTAGCAGGCGTCGGTGCTGTAATCCATGTAGTTGTGGACCGGATCGTTGCCGGCGCCGCTGCAGGTATTCTTGCTGCTCGGGCAACCCGATGTCGGAGTGCCTTGGGCCGGCGTGTCGCAGACGAGATCCCCCGCCGAACTGCACGTCGCGTCCGAATTGCAGCCGCCCTGGAAGGTGTGGTACAGACCGAGCCAGTGACCGACTTCGTGCGTCCCCGTGCCACCCAGGTTGTAGGGCGCGAGTGTCCCACCCGGCAGCGAGGCATAGTGGATGACGACGCCATCCATATTCGGATTGCCGGCCAGACTCCACGGGAAGGTGGCCCAACCCAAGAGACTCTGCCCGGGCTTGCAGGTATAGAGATTGAGCGAGCCCTTGGGGTTCACGACCAGCGCGTTCTTCGCTTGCGATTCACGCGACGATCCAATCGTCATCGTGAACCAGGTGCGGTTGTAAGTCCGCGTCACGCTGTTCTTGATGAACGTGTAGCCCGTATTGTCACCCGTCTGCGAGCCATTGTTGTAGCCGCGTCCGGCGAACGTGCTGTTCAACACCGCAATCTGTCTGTCGAGCTGCGACTCGGGGACGTTGCCCTCGTTGTTGCGCCCGTAGATGACGTGGATGTTGACCGGGATGACGCCGCCGGCTGCGATGCGATGCTCTTTGATCCACTTTTCGATGGTCGCTTCGTCCGGCGCCAACATTTGCGGGCCGGTTTCGACCGTGCCGCAAGCGCGGCCGAGGTCTTCGTCGACAGTGGGTGGTGCGGCCAGAGCCGCGGCAGAGATCAGCAACAGCGCGAATGCGAGGAATGGAACTGTACGAAGCCGGCGCATGACGCCTCCGGTAGAACATCGGTGGGGAAAACGTGCGACACACCCAGTTCTCCACCGAACCGAGCGAGTCGATGTGATGACCGCGAAAGTCGCCGGGGGAATGCGGTGACGACGCGTGGGTGGGGGCAGTGAGCGAGAAGAGCGATCCGGCGCGGATCCGAGGACCGTCAACGCGAGAACTTATGCAAGTCGCGCGCCCAGGCGATCGGCGGCCTGGCTGCGAACTGAAACGAGCTCGCCGGCCGCGGCGTGTCGAAGGACCCAGTCTTTCCGGAAGCTTTGCGAAAAAAGGCACAATGGTCCCGCGTTGGGTCTCATGCCTGCGGGCCGGCGACCCGGCGGCGTTCGGCGAGCCGGGCGCGGAGAACGCGTGACGGAAGGGGCACTCCGAGCGCAGTTTCCGCGATCCGCGACGCATCGACGACCTGGTCCAGGTCCACGCCGGTCTCGTACCCCATCTCGTGTAATAGATAGAGGAGGTCTTCGGTGGCGAGGTTGCCGGTGGCGCCCGGCGCATAGGGGCAACCTCCAAGTCCGCCGGCGGATGCGTCGAAGATGGTGATGCCGAGCGGCAACGCCGCGGCGACGTTGGCGAGAGCCGTGCCGCGCGTGTCGTGGAAGTGCAGTGCGATGGTGTCGAGATCGAAGGCCTGGCGCAAGCGCTCGACCATCGACGTGACTTCGGTCGGTACTGCGACCCCGATGGTATCGCCGAGGGAGACTTCCTGGACGCCGAGCGCGAAGAGGTCGCGGGTTACGCGCAGCACGACTTCGGGATCGACGCGGCCTTCGTACGGGCACCCGAAACAGGTCGAGACGTACCCGCGCACGCGGACGTTCGCGGCACGGGCGCGGCGGACGACCGGCGTGAACCGTTGCAGGGATTCGGCGATCGAGGCATTGATGTTGCGCTGGTTGAAGGTCTCACTGGCGGCGGTGAAGACGGCGATTTCGTTCACGTTGGCGGCGAGGGCTGCGTCGAGGCCCTTTTCGTTCGGCACGAGCGCGGGATAGCGCACGCCGTCGCGCCGGTGGAGTCGCGCGTACAACTCGTCGGTCGCGGCCATTTGGGGTACGGACTTGGGGCTCACGAAGGCGCCGGCTTCGACCGCGGGCAGACCCGCATCGGCCAGCGCCTCGACGAAGCGCAGCTTCACGTCGAGATCGAGCGGCTGCGCGACGTTCTGCAGCCCGTCGCGCGGGCCGACCTCGTAAACTGTGATCCGTTTCATGCTTCCCCCTCGAGCCGCGGGCAGTGTACTTCAGCCGCCGGTACGCCTTTACAGTCCTGGTCCGTAGGCGGCTCCCGACGCTGTTGACTGGGCTGCCGCGAGTGAGTAGCCTCCTCTCACTCTGCAGACAGTTACGCCCCGGCCAGGGGTGCCGGCGCATCATGGGTCGTGGATCGGGATGTGGGGTGGTCCCTCGGGGAGGTCGGAAGATGACGCGCTTCCTGCTGTGCTTGAGTGTGATTCTTGCGGTCGGCTTGCTCGCACCGGCGCCCTCGTGGTCAGACCCTCGTGAACGTCCTGTCTACGACATCCCCGAGTACGAAAACAGCGGCGACGATGATGAGCCGGAAATCCAAGGCCCGGTCATTCTTCAACCCACTCTAGGTCGGCACGCGGAGGCCGTTCCGGCTCCTGCGCCACCTCAAGCTCGCGAGGAAAAGGTGCACGTTGTGCCCCTGTGGCTGAGCAACCTCCTCGATCGCATCCCGACGTTCCGTGATCGCCGCTACGAGATGTTGAGATGAGATCCAACAAGAGCAGAATCCCCAGTCCAGTCCGAGTGACCCGAGCCATCGAGAACGCTCGACGTCTGGTGATGGCCAAGCATGCGTTCCGAGCGTTGCACCTGCTGGATTTGCTTCGCTCTGTCGTCGAAGATTCAGCGGCTCGATTCGAGCTGGAAGCCTTGAAGGTGCAAGCACTCATCGACCAGGGTTCCTACCGTGAAGCTTCGGCCACCATCGAGGCAGCCAGAGCCCTGGCCCTCAACCCCGATCAGCAAGACGAACTCGACCTCCTCGACGCTCAACGACTGGCCCGGCTGGCCGCTGCTCGCGATGCATTGCGACGTGCTTTCGGAGTTCTCAAACGCAATCCTACTGGTGATCGCGCCGCAAGGGCCTACTGGGTTTCAGGAATCGCGCTCTATCGTGCTGCGCACTATCACTGGGCAAAGGAATGCTTCGAGTTGAGCGCTGCGCACTACCGAATTGCGCGTCAACCCATATTCCTGGCGCGTGTTGTCGGAAATCTCGCCCTCGTGCTCAAGAACGAGGGGAAGATGGCCCTAGCCCTCGATGCGCTCGACACGGCGATGCGGCTCTACCCACAAAGGGGGTTTCTGCGCTCGCGGGCTCACTGTCACTTGCACCGTGGGATCTGCTTCGTCCGAAT
>Ga0075428_100010447_pt1 | contig 10311 bp, 11 predicted proteins | sample RhiMetdeltSRZDD2_FD_75291 | JGI IMG/M metagenome (GOLD analysis project Ga0075428, IMG submission 75291) | Populus rhizosphere microbial communities from Tennessee, USA - Rhizosphere MetaG P. deltoides SRZDD2 | ecosystem: Host-associated > Plants > Roots > Rhizosphere > Soil | place: USA...
GAGTACGCCGTGCATCCCGGCTTCGACTAGCTTCTAGAAACTAGCTTCGAGCAAGCGGTTGCAAGGCCAAGCGTTAACCACGGTTACTTGACGGGCCGAACGTCAAATCGATCGTCAGCATCAGATTCCTGTCTTCAATGGCTACCGGATATATTCGGGCGCGCATCGCCGGGTTGGTCACGCTCTTGCCGGTCTCCAGCTCGAAGCGGAAGCGATGCCACGGACAGGTGATGGTTCCGTTCTTTACCTGACCGAGGCCGAGCGGCCCGCCCTTGTGCGGGCAAAAGTTTTCCACCGCATAAAATTTTCCGCCGTGGGCGATGACCGCGAACTCGCGCTCACCGAGCGTCACGCACTTGGCGCCGTCGGCGGGTACCTCGGCGACTGCACAGATCTTTACCCGTTCGCTCATGTTACCAGCGCCCGCGCGAAGCTTTTTCCGCCGCACCATCGTCGCGCGGATAGAAGCCGTAAGCCTCCGGGTGAACCAAGCCGCAGCTCCTGCACTTGCGCTTCGCCTCGTCAAAGTTAAATCGCCTCACGGCATCGAGCTGTGCGGCGATAAATCCTTCCATCCCCACTTTGCCCGTGTCGATCAGGCAATCAGCGATCTGCGAGCCGCACTGAGGACAAAGCCAGAGCAGCCGGTCTTGCTTGTGCACGCCGCTCTTTCCGCCCCACACGAGAGCATGAACCACGCTTTCTTTTTGCGGGACTTGAAGCCAAATCCGGTCGGCGTCCGATTCGTGCCAGTAGCCGAAGAGATGATCAATATGGTGGGGCTTGCCCGCGAGGATCGGGTGGGCGAGATAGCCGTCGGCTTTAAACTCGACGACGCCCTTCTCGGATTTTTCCCAAACGGTGCGTGGCGGATCGCCGGCGGGCTGCGCGCCGGTCCAGAGCCAATAGAGTCCCGCCTCCTGCCACTCGCCAAAATAGGTTTCGTCGCCCTGAGGAAAAAGTCCCAACGAGTAGTGCAGGACTGGATCGTCCATCGTCATCGTCATGCTATCGTCGCGAAGTCTACCAGACAGCGCGTGCTTCTCGCTCCTCCGGGTTGTCCTTGCTCACCGCCCAGCAGTAGCCACGGGGATTGATGAAGCCACATTCGGGACAAGTGCGATTAGCGACGTCGCGATTATAGTCCGTCACCGCCTGCCGCTCGGATTTCCAAAACACGTCGAAGCCGAGCCGGCCAGTTTCGCAAACGCGCTCGAAGAGGATCGTCAGGCAGCGCTCGCAGTACCAGGCGAACCGGTCGCATTCGTCGCCGCTGGGATTTCCCATGATGACCAAGCTGTAGCCGAGGGCGTCGGGGGTTTCGCCCGGCAGGCGCAGGTAGAGCTCGTCCATGTCGTTGACGTGCCAGTAGCCGAAATTGTGGGTCACGTGGTGCGGCGTGCCGCTGGTCGTAACCGAGATCTCCAGGGGCTGCTTGAGAACCTCGATCTTCCCCTGAGGCCCGATTTCGAAGTGGCGGCTAATGGCTCCTTTTTGCGGATCGACGATGCCGGCCGCGCCGACGTAGCGGCGTCGAATGCCGTAGATGTTTTGTCCCACCGCTTTGAACGTGGAGAAATGCGCCAGGACTTTCTCTTGGAGAAAATCCCAGTCGCCCGCCACTTTTTCCAAAGATTCTTTCACCACTAAATTTGCAAACATCTTTTTCGCCTCCGTATCGCTCATCAATAACTTTGCCACTCTAATGAGCAACAATCTCCATTAGCCGGCTCTAAAGGTATCCTTTCTCCCGGTAATACTGGGCCGCGCCGGGATGGAGCGGTATCTCCGTATCGCGGCAGAACTCGTTGGGAACAATGCTGCCGGTGAGCCCCTGTCCCGGTTGAAATACGCCTTCGATCAATTGTTTTTGTTCGTCGATCGTCTTGACGATGCAGTGAGCGTACTCGTCGGGAAAATCCTCCCGGCAGTACAGCAGCCATCCCGCGAAATCGAGCGTGGCGATGTCCCCATCGACTCCGCGGAGCCTGCCGTGCGGTATCCAGCCCCGTTTCATGCCCATCCGCTCGCAGTGAACCAACGCGTGTTCCTCGACGGGCAGGAAGTGGAAGTCGATTTCATCTGTGATCACTTTCCATCTCTGCGTCATCAGGGCTTCGTCGAACACGGCGTCCACTTGGTTTGAGCGCAGCGCATCGAGCCGTCCCTTCTGCCTTTCCTCGGAGGAAACCGTCCCGCCCCAGCGACCCACGTCTTCGAACCGGCAGTCGTAAGCCTGAAAGATCTGGTCCGTAACCCAGTAGGCGGGATGATTTGACGGCGCCGTGGAGATGCGAAGCGGATATCGCTTTTCGATCAATTCCCCGAAGCTGTTTACACCGGTGGATTTTTTTACCGCAAGGGCGAGTTGATCGAAGTGGGGAAAACGAGCGAGCGCCCTGACCGGAAGGGGCGAAGAGAAGTAGCCCTTGCCTTCGATCGCCATACGGCCGAACCACGGTGGGGTCGTGATGGCCGTGTGAAACTTTCCTTCGGCCACCAGCAGAGGCCCGTCCATGCACGCTGCGCCCGGATCGAAGGTCGTTACCGAAACCGTCGTGCCTTGCGGAAGGGGGCTGTTGTATCCGCTCATGCCTACGGCGATGATTCCCTGGATCTTCATCCAGTTGAAGCCGGGACCGAGGAATCGAAGCTCTGCGAGGTTTTTTGCATCCATCTTTTAGATTCCCCCCTTTATACGCGCTCAGGAGCCGCCATTTTCTATTTTGGCCACGAGGCTATTGTCCATCAGCTTTTCGGCGGACAACTCCTTGCGTTTATCCGGCGGCACGATCAGGTCGATCAACGTTTGCACTTCCGCCGCTTTCATTCGCGGAGAGTCGTGGTACGCCGGCGCGAGAAAATCATAGGAATATTTCAAAATCTCGGGGTCGGTGTTGCGCAAATTCTTGTCCAGTACGCGCAGCGCGTAGTCGCGCTCGGTCTTGATGATCCTGACCGCCTCGGTCATGGCACGGAGAAACTTTTCCGCCATCGAACGATGCGCGGCGTTTTGGAGAAATTTTTGCCGCACGATGTAGGCCGTGGCAAGAGTGCGCACCTCGTTGCTGCTGTCGAAGAGCGGCACGAATCCCTCCTTCTTCAGCATGAAATCGAACGGAGTGCTGACGGTGGTCGCCCGCACCGAGCTGTTCCTAAGCGCCAGCATCCGTTCCGGCTGCTGACCCACCTGAATGACCTCTAGCTCTTTCGGGCCGATACCGAGCCTTTGCAGGGCGAGCAGGGTCATCGCATGGCTCAGGTCGCCGACGGTGCTGATCGCGAGCCTCTTGCCCTTGAGCTCGACCGGCGCTTTGATCGAAGGGTGGGCCATCAAAACGTACTTCAAGAGGCTATGGCTGTTGCCGATGAAGACGAAATCGGCGCCTTGAAGATTTGCGAGCACAAAAGACGAAGGGAGGATGACCGCTATGTCCGATTGCCCCGATAGAAGGGCCGCGACGATATTCTTGCCGCCGCGGACATAGGTCACCGCGGTTTCGAGGGCGTGCTTTTCAAACAGGTTGCGGTCGGTCGCGATCCACAGGGGAAGAATATCTGCCGCGATATAACCCTGCGCGATATTCAGCGTCTTGTGATCCGCCTGGAGCGGAGAAGAAACGAAAAACAAGGAGAGGGCAGCGAGCGCGATGGCGATAAATTTCATCCAGTCTCCTCAGGATAAAAAACAATTTGCCAGCCCGTTCCCCGTGGGTACCACAGCGTCCGCGAGCCCGTTCTTCAGCGGTGAACGGGGCCCGGAGCATGCCCAAGATATAACTCCAGCTGTCGTGATCGTCAATTGCGGGGCACGCTTGGTGTTGTATCAAGATAGCAGGATAGGGCCCACCCAGTGAGGATGGACAGCTTCTCCGGCTTAGAGTAAAAGGCGGATTAATCGGGTTAAAAAAGGAAGGGGCGAAAATGATTTCTCACACCCGAAACACAGGACCGGCATGAGTGATATCGGATTGTTCGAGGCGATGTATTCGGCGCGGGCGCTGCGCCGGCTTAAACCGGATCCGGTTCCGGACGAGATCATCAGGAAAATCCTCGACGCCGCCATCCGTGCCCCGTCGGCGGGTAACTCCCAGCACTGGGCCTTCGTCGTGGTGCGCGACTCGGAGATGCGACGCAAGCTGGGTTTGATCTACCGTAAAGGTTCAGACATCGCGAAGGCGATCTATCAGGCGCGCGGCCGTCCCGTCCATATGACCGACGAGCAGTACCAACGCATGATGTCATCAGGCGCATATCTGTGGGAGCACATGGGCGACGCGCCGGTGCTGCTGGTGCCGTGCCTACGAGATCGCCCGCCGCCCGCGCGCGAAGCACTGCCGCCGGCGGTGCAAGCAATCTATAAGCAGGAGCTTGTCTACACCGAACAGATTCGCGGCGCCAGCATCTATCCCGCCGTGCAGAATATCATTTTGGCCTGCCGCGCCTTCGGCCTCGGCACATTGATCACGACAAATCACATCCGCTGCGAGGGAGAAGTCAAAGCTTTGCTGGGAATACCGAACGAGGTGTCCACCTATGCGCTGATGCCCATCGGTTATCCGGAGAATAAGTTCGGCCCGGTACAGCGCCGGCCGGTAAACGAAGTAGCGTATGGCGATCGCTGGGGAACTCCCTGGCGGGGTTGAGCCGTGGCGAACGAAATAATTCGTCCAAACTGAAACCACTGAACCGCGCTAACGTTGAAAACGTGGTGAAACCAACGAAAATTCACGACGCAGAGGACCACTGAAAAGTGGTTCAGCGAGTTTGTCCAGCTAGTTGACAACGCCCCCACCAGCTACCCCTAGAATCCAGATTCAGGCTAGACCCCAATCGCCGGTCTTTGCGATTTGTTACAGATCCAGGCACGAGCTCAGGCGCCTGACCACAGTTGTTTAGATATCCATGCTTGACCCAGTGATGACCCGAACGAAAAGAAACCAGTTAGAGAGAAGTGACTCAGCTCATCAGTCTGGTGACTAGTTCGAGCAGGAGCGTATCGTTGCCGCGCGCGGCAATAAGCGAGAGCCCGAGCGGGCAACCGTCGAGCGTCGCCAGCGGCAGTGAAATCTGCGGCAGCCGCGCCAGGCCGGCAATGCACAGCAGAGCCAGCGCTCGAACGCGCAGGTCGTCTAAAACTTCCGGCGGTGAGTTGCGCGGCAATGCGATACCAGGGGCGGAGGGCAGCGCGAGCACGGTCGGTCCTTCAAGCAATTCCGCGAGTCGGCGCGCAATCTGCTCGCGCCGAGCTTGTGCGCGCGCGATATCCTCGGGACGCACCGTCGGCGCCCAAGCGAAGCGTTCTCTGACTCCGGGGCCGAGCGCCGGTTTTTCCCGCGTGATCCACTCTCCATGACAGGCCCATGCTTCCGCGGCTTGCAGAACGCGGAAATGATCCATCCAGCGGGTCAGCGGCTCTTCGGCAACGATTACAGGCTCCGGCAGCCGGATTAGTGCTGCGAGCTTGTCGAGCGTGGGCCGAAGCGCATTGACCACTGTTGCCCCGGCGATTTCCAACGTGTCCTGCGCGATGAGCAGTCGCCCGGGTGCCGGCGCGGGCCCATCGTCGCAGAGCAGGGTGCGCCCGACGCGCCGCAGGATGTCGGCGTCCCGTGTAAACCAGCCGCAAGTATCGAAGCTTGGCGCGAGCGGACAAACGCCATCCAGCGGAATCCGGCCGTGTGTCGGTCGTATACCGAGGATTCCACAGAAGCTTGCCGGCAGGCGCACCGAGCCACCCGTGTCGCTGCCGACGGCAAAATCCACCACGCTGGCGGCGACAGCAGACGCAGAGCCACTGGACGAACCGCCGGTAACGCGCCCTGGAGCGTTCACGTTCACCGGCGCGCCATAGTGAGCGTTCTCTCCCGTGAGGCTCCAAGTCAGTTCGTCAGTGTGGGTCTTGCCGATGAGGTGCGCACCTGCATCGAGCAGGCGCTGAACTGCCGGTGCCGTATGCGCCGCCGGTCCGTGGGTGCGGAGCCAATCCGGGCTGCCGAATCCCGTCCTGTGGCCCGCAATGTCGTAGATGTCCTTGACAGCAAAGGTGAGTCCCTGAAGCGGCCCGTCAGACGCGCCCGTCACCTCAACGTGCGTATCGCGGCAGAACGCCCCGAGCTTATCGTTGGCGACCATCTCGTTCACTATTAAAGCAATGCAGACAAAGAGAAATAATTTCAACCCCAGCGATGCGGTTATAACCAACCAAGGCCATTCGAAACACTGGAATCACTGGAAAGATTGGAACCACTGGAACAGGCTCCCCAGCGCGACGACGTTGCGCGCAGAATGATTTACCTCTTAATTCCGGCGGGCGCCTGATATTGTTCGTCGGTGACCTTTTCCATCCAGTCGACGGCTTTACCGTCGAGTTGTTCCTGAATCGCGATATGGGTCACGGCCGTAGTCGGGGTGGCGCCATGCCAATGCTTTTCCTTAGGCGGGCACCAGACCACGTCGCCCGGCCGCATCTCCTCTTTGGGATCGCCTTCGCTCTGAACCCACCCACACCCCGACGTGACGATCAGAGTCTGCCCAAGCGGGTGGGTGTGCCATGCCGTCCGGGCGCCGGGCTCGAACGTGACACTCGCGCCGCGCGTACGTGCGGGATCGGGCGCCTCGAACAGCGGATCAATACGCACATTGCCGGTAAAATTTTCCGCTGGTCCTGTGCCGGAAGGCTGTGAGCCGCATCGTCGTACTTTCATTGTTAAACTCCTTTCCGATCTTTGTTCCGCACCGCTATAAAAAATCTACCAGTTGCGGCAGCATAAGAGTAGAGAGTAAATTTTGTAGGACCGTAGAGATATCCCGGTCTGATCCCGAGAATCCGGATTGCCTCGGCGTACGAAAGAGCGACGCGTCATCGAACGTCGCTCCCCAATTTGGTCCGTTGGGAGAGAAAAAATGAGGAGCTAAATCAGCTTAGCCCAGAGAGAGTGAGCAAACGACAAAGATTTGTAGAGATTGTTATGTCGGAACATCCCGCTTGAAATTTCCAGCGGGATGTTCCGACTCTTACTTCTAGAGTTTCTTGCTTTTTGTTTCGTGAATACCTCACGTTCGCTTTTGAGTTCAACGCCACAATTTCTTGCTCGCGATGTGGGGATGCACTCGGCCGCATAGGCCGCAGTCGCTGCTGGAGTGATGCCGCGCTCTGAAAGGAGAGGTCTCGAGTTCGAATCTTGTCGGGGTGCGCCAGAGCTCAAATTTTTACTCCGGCGCATACACCACGATGCATCCACGGCAGGCCAACTCCTTCGCTGTCGTGGCCACATAGACGCGATTGTTGGCGAGACTCACGTCGAGCGAACGCGCGCCATTGGACGTCGGTATCTGCTGCACGCCCTTTTTTGTCTTGGTGTCGACCACCATCAAGGTTCCACCTGAGGTGGAATGGTAGTACTGGCCGAGTTGGCGATTCACTGTCGAGCCGCCGTTGCCGCCGTATCCCTTGAGATAGGTTTCCACCTTGCCGGCCGCGATATCGAAAATCCCCATGTCACCGCCGGGCTTGGGAGACGGGCCGTGGGCGCTGCTGCAACCGAGGAAAATGGTCGAGTCGGAGACGATAGAGAGACTATGCGGATGACACCCTGCGAGTTCGTGAAGCTTGACGAGCTTGCCGTTTTTGGGATCGGTCTGCGCCAACAATCCCTTGGTGGCGTCCGCGCGCGATACCGGGATGGCTGTGTAGAACATGCGGCTTGGCGCGTGATATGCGGAACGCTCCAAGTTCTCGCCGGATTCCGGAATAGGGATCTTCGCCAGGATTTTGTGATCGGACGCAGTCGAGATGAAGCTGAGGAACGGCGGATCGTCGTTCGAATTGGCGACGATGACGATGCCGATGTCTTCGCCCAAGGCCATCCCGTTGGCGCGCTTCGTTCCGCCAGTGGCGATCGTCCCCGTGATCTGACCGGACTTGATATCGATCACCTTGATCGTGCTGTCGCCGTCGCTCACCCATACTTCGGCGCCGACGACGACAACGCCATTCGGTCCCGAGGCATTGCCATCCTTTAGCAGTCCGACGAAGCCCGGTATCCGCGCGACGAATTTGTCGGTCTTGGTATCGAAGACGACCACCGACTTGTTGGTCTTGTCGGCGAGATAGCCAAGACCCGTCGTTTGGTCGATGGCCATAATGCCGATGTCGGTGATCGGATCACCGGGAATTGATATTTCTGCGACCTGTTTCAGGCCGCCGGCTTGCGCGGGACTAGTGGAGATCATGGCGGCGAGTGCTGCAACGATCATGGACCTGGAACGCGACTTCATCGGCTCCCTCCCTGTATCTTTTTTTGGCAAGCATCAGCGATGCATCACGATCAGCCGATGGACGCATCACTACAACAGAGAGAGCCTTAATGAAAGCGGCCTGAGCTACAAAGCGAAAGCTGTGGCAGCACGCTCGCCCGACAAGAGGGTGACGCAGTTTCTCGTGCATCGGGACGGTGTATTGTGGTACCCATGCATGAAAGAAAAGGAGACAAGGAAATGACGTTGCCTTTAGAACGCTTTCGCATGCTCGATCTGACCCGGTTGGTGCCGGGGCCGATGGCGACGTGGATGCTGGCCGACCTTGGGATGGATGTGCTGAAGATTGAAGACGTCGCCGATCGTAGTGCCTACCGCAATCAGCAGGCGGCGCGTCGGTCGAGAGAAAATTTCACCGCCAATCAGGAGGCGCGCGAAAAAGAGCTGCGGGCGAATGCTTGGGATCATACGCACCGGAACAAGCGGAGCATTGCCATCAATCTGCAGAAGCCGGAAGGCCAGGCGATCTTTCACCGGCTGGTCAAAGACGCGGATGTTTTTTTCGGTTCGTTTCGTCTCGGCGTTTACAAGCGGCTAGGGGCGGACTACGAGACGTTGAGCCAGATCAACCCGCGCTTGATCTATGCGACCATTAGCGGTTACGGCTTCGGCAACAGTTTTACGGAATGGCCCGGCAACGAGCGCAATGCGCAAGGGATGTCCGGGGTGAGCGCGCTCATGACCGGGCAGGACGGTGAGCCGGCGGATATGCTCTGCCAGCCGGTGGACGCCTATTCGGCGGCGCTGGCCGTGATCGCGATTCAATCGGCGCTTTTTGCTCGCGAGCAAACCGGGCGCGGACAGCAGGTCGACATTGCTCTGGTGGAAGGCGGCACGGCGTTCGTCAATGCCAACGTGCCCGACTACTTCCGCAATAAGAAAGTGCGCAAGCGCGGCTTCCCAAGCATCGGCAACCTGCGCTGCAAAGACGGCAAATACTTGAGCAGCGCGGCATTCGCGCAGGCGCATTTCTGGGCGCCGTTCTGTGACGCTGTCGGCTTGCCGGAAATGCGCGACACGGTTCCAGCGAATAACGAGGAAATGATTCGCAAAGTGAAGGCGCACATGCTGACCAAAACACGTGACGACTGGCTCGCGATTATACCCAAAGAAATTTCCGTGGTGCCGATGCTCGAGTTCGACGAAGTGCTCGAAGGGCCGTACGCCAGGGAGCGCGGTATGGTGCTGGAGCTGAATCACCCGCTGGAAGGAAAGGTGCGTCAACTGGCATCGCCTTTCCGTTTGTCTGATACGCCGCCGACCTTTCGCCGCTTTGCGCCCGCGCTGGGCGAACACAGCGTCGAAGTGCTGCAAAGCATCGGCTATAGCGAGAACGAAATCGGCGCACTCGAAAAGGCCGGCGTCGTCCGCACGCAGAATCTTCGGCCGTAGTTCAGATCGTTATCGATCTCTAGATTTCGCGTGTGAGGTACTGCGAGGTCTTCGCCCGATCGCGTGAGGCGAGTCGGGATATTCTTAAAAGTTCGGGAGAGGCGTTCGAATGGGGAAGCAGAAGCAATTTTAGCGCTGAGTTTAAACGAGCAGCCGTGCGAATAGTGGAAAGTTTATCGGTTGGGCTGAGATCGGAGGGGCGAAAATGGAAGAGGGTGTCACAATTGCCAAGGTGCCGGATTGGATGGTGCTCAAGCCCGAGATGATGCGGCATCTGATCAGAGAGCACGAGAAACTTGGGCGCACCCTGACCGGAGAAGAGACCGTCACGTTGCTGCGCAGCTTGGGATTCGAAATCAGTGAGCCGAAGTGATGAGGAACAGTGACTCGGCTCTGGCGGCGGCGCTATCCTTCGACAACGAATGCACGCAGCAAAGAGTGTCGAAGCCGAGTAGTAAAGACGGCCACCGTTTTTTATTCGCGAAGCCGTGTTTGAGCAGGGCTATCTCGCTTGCCAGGTGGCCCAATTTCTTGCTTGCCATCCATCAAGCGTCAGCCGGGCATTTCAATAAAGTTAGTAGACTTAGGCAAGTGTGACAC
>Ga0075428_100010450_pt1 | contig 10310 bp, 9 predicted proteins | sample RhiMetdeltSRZDD2_FD_75291 | JGI IMG/M metagenome (GOLD analysis project Ga0075428, IMG submission 75291) | Populus rhizosphere microbial communities from Tennessee, USA - Rhizosphere MetaG P. deltoides SRZDD2 | ecosystem: Host-associated > Plants > Roots > Rhizosphere > Soil | place: USA...
GCAACTTCGGATCGGGGTTCGTCACGTATCGTTCGCGGACGGTGAGGACCACCGGCTTCCAGCCATAGTCGGGGAGATAGCTCGCGAGCTGACTGCACGCATGGGCGCCCACTTCAAGACTGGGCGGAAAGTCGAACGTCACCACCAGCACCAGCCGATTGCCGGTACCGTCTCCGCGACTGCTTCCCGCCGTGTCTGCGGCCTCTGCCGGCATCGCCCTCGTCACCGCGAGGTGCGCACGGCACCGTTGGGCGGCGTCGTGGCGAGCGAGGGGGCGTGGCCGAATCGGCGCACGGCGGGCCGCGCCGCGGGCACCGTGGCGGGCAGGTTGAGCGCGATGTTCTGGACCGCCAGCGCGAGCCCGGCGGTGTAGAAGAAGTAGAAGTGATAGGCGGCGGGGTGGAACATTGCGCCCACCGTGAAGCCGATCAAGGCGAGCCGCACGCCCGACGCGAATGACGTCAGCTCATCGTTCCGGGGACCCGTCCGGAGCTGTCTCAGGAGCCGGTTCACGCCGCGGAAGAGGTGGAACATGATCAACACGTACACCACCAATGCCGGGATGCCGAGATCGGCGCCGACCTGGAGGAAGACGTTGTGCACGACCGTCCACGCGCCTCCCTCCTCGACGAACGCGAGACCGTTCATCCCGACGCCGGCGCCGACCAGCGGGCGCCCCAGGATGAACTGGATGGCGGTGAACGTGCCCTCGTAGCGGCCGCGGGCGGAGCCGGTGGGATCGGAATCGATGTCGATGATGCTCCACAGGCGGTCGCCGTAGCCCGACGGCGAGAGGACCACGAAACACACGGCGAGACCGACCACCACCAACACCGACAGCATGTCGCCCTTCCGAATGCGCTCGACGAGCAACACGAGTCCCATGGCGGCGAGCGTGAGAAAGCCGGCGCGCGAGAACGTCGTGATCACGCCCCACGCCATGATCGCGACCGCGCCGCCGAGGAGCAGGCGGTGCACGGTGCTCTTGGTGGCGAAGAAGAGGCCGAAAATGACCGCCATCATGAGGTTGATCACGAACGCGAGGTCGTTGGGATTGCCGGCGAGCGCCGATTCGTAGCCGGCGATCCGCCCCTGGTTGAAGACGCCCGCGGAGAAGTCGCGGGCGCCGCTCAGCGCCATGAACGTTCCCCAGCAGGCGAGCGACGCGACCAGGATCTTCATGCGTCGTACGGTGTCCACGACATTGGCGAGGAGCAGGAAGATCAGGATCGACTTCAGCAGATCGCCGGTCCAGAACTCGAAGCTGCCGCCCGGCCACATCGAGGTCGGAATGGACAGGCCTGCGAGCACGTAGAAGAGGAAGACGTGGCGAATGGGCGGAATCATGATCGTGATCGCGCCCCCCCGGAAGATCCGGTCGAGCAGGTACAGGATGATGGCGAGTCCCGCCGACACCATGGCGAGCCGCAGCGGCTGCAGGAACGGCAGATAGACCTGAGGACTGATGTAGAGGATGAACGTGAAGAACATCAGGCCCCAGAAGGGGGCCGACGCGCTCCGTGACCCGCTCGTGCGGGGGGCACGTACGATCACGGACGAGGCGGCCCTCATCGCGCCCTCCCTTCGCCACGCAAGATGCGCACGATCCGCTCCGCCGCCCGCCCGTCCCAGAGCGGCGGCACCGCACCGCGCCCCGGCGGCTGCTCGAGCGTCTGCAAGGCCTCCGCCACGATGCGCGCGGGGTCGGTGCCCACGACGCGATTCGTCCCGTGGCTCACCGTCACCGGTCGCTCCGTCGTCTCCCGCAGCGTGAGACAGGGTACACCGAGGCTCGTCGTTTCCTCCTGGATGCCCCCGGAGTCCGTGAGCACGAGCCGCGCCCGGCTCATCAGCGCCACGAACTCGAGGTAGCCGAGGGGCTCCAGGCACACGATACCCTTGTCCGGAAGCGGCTCTCCCGCGTGGTCGGCCGCCCAGTAGAGCCCGTCACTGTCGCGCAGGGCCGGTTTCACCCGGGGATGCACGGGGAAGACGATCGGCAGCGCGCGCGCGACGTCGGCGAGCGCCTGCAGGAGCCCGCTCAGCGTGCGCGTGTCGTCCACGTTCGACGGCCGGTGGAGCGTGAGCACCGCATACGGCTGCGCGGGCTCGATCCCGAGGTGGGCGAAGACGGGCGAGCGCTCCCACCGACTGCGCGTCTGCTCGAGGGCGTCGATCATCACGTTGCCGACGAGATGGATCTTGGCGGCGTCCACGCCCTCGTGGCGGAGGTTGTCGGCGCCGCTCGCCTCCGTCACGAAGAGGAGGTCGGAAATGGCGTCGGTGAGGATGCGGTTGATCTCTTCCGGCATCGAGCGATCGAAGCTCCGCAGCCCCGCCTCCACGTGGGCGACCGTGATGCCGAGCTTGACGGCGGTGAGGGCGGCCGCAATCGTGGAATTGACGTCACCCACCACCAGCACCACGTCGGGTCGGACGGATTCGAAGACGGGCTCGATCCGCCGCATCACCTCCGCCGTCTGGACGGCGTGGGACCCGGAGCCGACGCCGAGGTTCACGTCCGGGGCCGGAATCTCGAGGTCGTCGAAGAACGTCTGCGACATCGTGCGGTCGTAGTGCTGGCCGGTGTGCACGAGCACGGAGGTGAGATCGGGTTGGCGGCGGATCTCCTTCACGAGCGGCGCCACCTTCACGAAGTTCGGGCGCGCCCCCGCGATGCTGAGGATCTTCCGCGCGCTCATAGGCGCACGATCCGGCCCGCGGGCGCGAGGGCACCGCGGGTGGCATTGCGCGTGTCCACCACGAGGGGGCTCTCGGCGACGATGGTCGCGTAGTCGAAATCGCGGTGGTCGGTGAGGATGAGGGCGGCGTCCGACCACTGGAGCAGCTCCCGGTTGACCTGGGCGCTGTCGAAGCGCCGCCCGTGCACGGTCAGCGTGGGCACGAAGGGGTCGGCGTACTGCACGTGGGCGCCCTTGCGCAGCAGCTCCTCGATGATGTCGAGCGCGGGTGACTCCCGCGTGTCGCCGACGTCGCGCTTGTAGGACACGCCGAGCACGAGGATGCGCGCGCCCTTGAGCGGCTTGCCGCCGCTGTTGAGGGCGTCCGTGAGCAGCGAGACCACGAAGCGCGGCATCGTCCGGTTGATCTCGTCGGCGAGGCCGACGAACTTCGCCTCGTAGCCGTTCAGCCGCGCCTTCCACGAGAGATAGAAGGGATCGATTGGGATGCAGTGGCCGCCGATGCCGGGCCCCGGCGAGAACGGCATGAAGCCGAAGGGCTTGGTGGCGGCCGCGTCCACCACCTCCCACACGCTCACGCCCAGATGCTGGCAGATGAGCGCGAGCTCGTTGGCGAGCGCGATGTTGACCGAGCGGAAGGTGTTCTCGTAGAGCTTGGCGAGCTCGGCCACGCGCGGGCTCGACACCTCGAACACCCGGCCCACCACCTGGCGGTAGAGCAGCGCCGCCAATTCCGTGCACCCGGGGGTGACGCCGCCCACGAGCTTCGGGATCTCCTTCACCTTCCACGTCGGGTTGCCGGGATCGATCCGCTCCGGCGAGAAGGCCAGATAGAAATCGACGCCGACCTTGAGCCCGCACCCCTCGAACATCGGCAGCAGCACTTCGTCGGTCGTGCCCGGATACGTCGTGCTTTCGAGCACCACGAGCTGCCCGGGTGTGAGGTACCGGGCGACGTCGCCCGCGGCCGCCACGACGTGGGAGACGTCGGGATCCTTCGACTTGCGCAGGGGCGTGGGGACGCAGAGGACGACCACGTCCTGACCGGCGAGCGCGGCGGGGTCCGCGCTGGCGGCGTAGCGGCCGGCCGCGATCATCGACTGCAGATGGGCGGACGGCACGTCCGGGATGTACGAGTCGCCTCGCATGAGCGCCTGGACGCGGTCGCCGTCGGCGTCGATCCCGGTCACCTGGAATCCCGCCTGCGCGAACTCCACGGCGAGAGGCAGACCCACGTAGCCCTGGCCGACGACGGCGATGCGCGCGCTGCGGTCCTCGATCTTCGTCTTCAGGCTCACTGGCCCACCGCCTTGGGCAGAGTGTCGACGCGATAGGCGTCGGCCGCCTTCGATCCCCGGCCAAAGAGCACGATCTTCACGGTATCGAACAGGATGTGCACGTCCATCCAGAACGAGAGGTGACGGATGTAGAAGAGATCGAAGCGCATCTTCTCGATCTCCTCCGCGAGGTCATTGGCATAGCCGAAGCGCACCTGCGCCCATCCCGTGACCCCGGGCCTGACGCGCGTGCGGAGCGCATAGTGCGGGATGCGATCGGCGAACAGCTCGAAGTTCGACGCCGGATGCGGCCGTGGCCCCACCAGGCTCATGTCGCCGCGCAGGATGTTGACGAACTGAGGGAGCTCGTCGAGGCGGAAGCGACGCAGCCACTTCCCCACGCGGGTGATGCGCGCATCGTTGTCCCGCACCCACTCCGACGTCCGGTTCTCGCCGGGCAGCATCGTCCGGAACTTCAGGAGCCGGAAGGGGCGACCGTAGCGGCCGATGCGATCCTGGACGAAGAGGACCGGCCCCCGCGAATCGAGCTTGATCGCGAGCGCGATCACCGCCAGCACGGGCGCCGCCGCCACCAGCCCCACCAGCGACGCGAGCATGGTCACCCCGCGCGCGATGTGCATGTATCGGGACGATTTTCTCAGATCATCGGAGAAGAGCACCGTGCTGGGGGCGAGCCACTCCAGCGGCACCTTCCCCGTGAGCCGCTCGTAGGTCTCGACACCGTCCTCGATGCACAGGCCACGCGCCTGGCACTCGAGGAGCGCCCGCATGGGCAGCCGTCCGCGGCGTTCGGAGAGCGCCACCACGACCCGGTCGGCGCGCGTCTCCTCCACGATCTTGGCGAGCTGGTCGAGAGGGCCGAACGTCCGGTACGGGAAGGCCGGCTCGTCGGCACCGGCGTCCGGCACCACGCCCACGATTTCGTAGCGAAAGTGCGGCTGGGCCTCGATCTCCTCCAGGATCTGCCGGGCGAGGCTGCCGTTGCCGAGTACGAGCACGCGCTCCATGAACGGCCGCCGGCGCATGGCGGCGTACGTGACCGCGCGCATGGGGAGGAGGAGACCGGCGATGATCAGGAAGCTCGAAACGAAGGCGCCGTCGGCGAGGCGGGCCTCGGGGAACACCCGGTAGAAGACCGCGAGCAGGATGAACGTGACCCCGAAGGACTGGAGGAGGCGCGACGCGAACGCGGAGAAATCACGCGTGATCCGAAGATCGTAGAGGTCGTTGTAATAGAACGCCACGATGCAGCAGAGCGACAGCGCGAACGCCTGTCCAAGCACGGTGGCGACGTCGAGCCAGTCCACGATGATGCCCCGCCGCCAGAACAAGCTGATGGCGGCCGTGGCAGTGAACAGTGACGACGCCTCGAGCAGCGCGAGTAACCGTCCCATGGGGGCCCGCGGTTACCGGACCGCGATGTCGCGAACGGTGCAGGTGCGAGCGAAACTTTCCTTCACCGGCGGCCCCACCGCCGCCACTTACGGTGGCCATTGCGGCTCGCCCCGCGGTACGCGTAGTGGTAGTACCCGGACAGCGGCCGCTCATCGCGGTTGAAGATGAGACCGATGATCTTGTCCGTCTCCACCACGGTGAGCGCCTCTTCCACCAGTCGGCGTGGCGTGCGATGCGCGGCCACCACGACGATGAATCCGTCCACCCACCGCGCGATGACCCGGCAATCCGGCACCGCCACCAGCGGCGGCGTGTCCACCACGACGTAGTCGTAGTGGTGCCGCGCCTCCGCCATCAGCTCGCCGAAGCGCGGGGACTTGAGCAGCTCGTAGGGCGCCGACGGCGTGTCGCCGGCGGTGAGCACGTCGAGGTTGAAGGGCGGACGACGTCGCACGGCGTCCGCGAGCAAGGTGCGCGGCTCGAGGATGGCGCCGACGAGACCGGGGCTCGGTGAAATGCGGAGTCCGAGCGTCGCCTCGATGGACGGACGCCGGAGATCACAATCGACGAGGAGCACCTTGCCTTCCGCGGACTGCGCGAGCGCGCCCGCGAGGTTGATGGCGGTCGTGGTCTTGCCGTCGCCGACGGTCGGGCTCGACACCGCGATGACGGCGAGCCCGGCGGAGGCGCGGAGCTGATCGACCATCTGGCGCAGGGCGCGATACTGCTCCGCCTCGAAGCTGGCGGGCATGACGAGGCTCACGAGATGACCGTCGAGGCCTTGCAGGCCCTCCTCGGTGGCATCGTCCGGTTCCAGCGTCTCCACCACGCCGAGATCGACGGCCGCCGCGGTGCGGCCGGCGGCGAGCCCGGGCCAGCGAAACGGCGACGATCGCCGCGAGGCGCCCGCGGGCGCCGGCGGTGGCGTCATCGGCTCCGGCTCCTCGACGGTGTCGCTCTCGGTCACGACGTCCGGTGTCTCGGTGGGGACCGGCTCCCGCAGCCGGGCTTGCTCCTGGAGCGCGCGATCGCGTTCCGCCTGTCCCAGCGCTTTGAAGAATTCGCTCATGTCACCCACCCATCAGTTGTCGCGCAGCGCGCGCGAAGTCAAAGATCGAGTCGACGACGGAGTGCCACAGCGAGATCCACATGTCCGAACCGAGAGCGGCCACGGCGAGAACGCCGACGGTCGACGCGACGACGGTGCCGGCCGCCCACCCCAAGGGAACATGGCGGCGCCAGGCCATGACGCGGCGCTGGCGGGAGGGAAGCTCTCCCTCCTCGAGATATTTGATCGCACGCTCGATGAGCTCCCGCCCGATGTGGCGCGTCTGGTCGGCATAGCCAATGAGGAGCGCGTGGTCGCACACGATGTTCACGACGCGCGGAATGCCCCCCGCGTACTCGGCGATGCGCCGCACCGCCGCTTCGTTGAAGAGGTTGAGGTCGCGCGCACCCGCCACCCGCAGGCGGCTCCGGATGTAGTCGCGCGTCTCCTCCGGCGTCATGGGGGGGATCGCGCAGCGGAGGCCGATCCGTTGCTTCAGCTGCCGCAGCTGGGGCAGCTGCAACCGCACCTTCAGCTCGGGCTGCCCGACGAGGAGGATTTGTAGAAGTTTGTCGGTGGGCGTCTCGAAGTTCGACAGCAGCCGCACCTGCTCCAGGGTGTCCGGCTCGAGATTCTGCGCCTCGTCGATGATGAGCACGGTGTTCTGCCCGGCGCGCCGGCGGTCGATGAGGAAGTTGTTGAGCGCGACCAGGCGCTGCGCGCGCGAGCTGACCGTCTTGCCGATCCCGAAATCCTCGAGCACGTATTCCAGGATGTCGTCGAAGGGCAGCGTGGAGTTGAAGACGAAGGCCACGGCCGTGGTGGAGTCGAGCCGCTGGAGCAGCGTCTGGAGGAGCGTGGTCTTCCCCGTCCCCACCTCGCCCGTGAGCACGATGAAGCCCTTGTGCTCCTGGACGCCATAGATCAGCTGCGCGAGCGCCTCCCGGTGCCCCGGCGTCAGATAAAGAAACTTCGGATCCGGGGTGGCGTTGAACGGCTTCTCCTTGAGTCCGTAGAAGTTGAGGTACATGGCCTAGCGACCGCCCCGGCTGAGGAAGGAGGTGAGCTGCTCGTTGCCGTGGGCGAAGAACCACGAGAGACCGACGATGAGGACGAGGCCGACCGCGAAGGAGGCGGTGCCGAGGCGGAACCGGCGCAGCTGGCGGGCGGTGTCGTCGGCGGTGACGATGAGCGGGATGCTGAGGAGGACGGGCACCGTGCTCAGCGAGCGTAGATCATCCACGGAATGGAAGGACGCGTTGAGCTGCTCGGCGAGGACGACCGACGCCACCGCGAGAGCGCCGGAGGCGGCGAGGACCATGAGCAGGTAACGGAGGCGGTTGGGCGCCGTCGGCTCCCCGCTCGGGAAGGCGGGATCGATCACCCGGAACTGCTCGCCCTTCTGGCGCTGCTCCATGTTCTCCGCGAGCTGCGCCTCCTCGTACCGCTTCATGAGCGAGGCGTAGTTCTCGCGCGTCGTGTCGTAGTCGCGCGACAGCTCCCGGAACTCCTGCTCGCGCCGGGGCGCGTTCTCCACGCGACCGATGTAGCTGGTGAGCGCGGCGCGCAGGCGCTTCTCTTCGCCCTTGAGGATGTTGATTTCCGAATCGACGTCGGACTGCATCTGCCGCAGCCGCAGGACGTAGGGGTTGGCTGGCCCCGGCGTCTTGCCGGTGTCTCGCGGCGTCGTCTTCCCCTCCGCGAGATCGCGCTCGAGGGCGGCGATCTCCTGCTTGAGGCGCACCACGTCGGGGTACTTGTCGCTGAAGACCGTGCGCATCCGGCGCAGCTCCTCGTTGAGCTTGGTGAGCTGGTCGATGCCCGCCTCGGGACCCGTGGCGCCTCCGAGCGATCCCGCGTCCGCGAGCTGGCGGCCGATGGCTTCCCGCCGCTCCAGCGCCCGCGTCTGGTTGTCGCTGTTCAGACGGAGCTGCGTGTTGAGGCGCTCGATGGTGCTGAGGTTACCCTCCATCTGCTGCGGCAGCTCACCGAGATAGCGCTTCTTGAACTCGCTCACCGTCGCCTCTTGCTGATCGAGGCGCTTCTTCACTTCGCTGATTTGGACTTTCAGGAACTCGGACGTCCCCGCCGCCTGGCGCTCGCGGACTTTGAGGTTCTCCTCGATGTAGAACGAGGCGAGCGTGTTGGCCACGCGCGCCACCGTCTCCGGATCGCGCCCCTCGTAGCTGATGGTGAAGGCGATGGTGACCCCTCGGTACTCGTCCTGCTTGACCGACTTCAGATCGAGCCGGATGTCCTTGCGCATCCGGTCGATGACCTCTTCCTGGGAGACACGCTTGCGGAGATCCGCGTAGAGGCCGAAGCGGTGGATGAGGGCCTCCAGCCGGGAGCGGCTCAGAATCTCCTGGCTGATCGTGTGCAGCCGCGTCTCCAGCGCGCTCGTCACCGTCGGGCGGACCATCGACTCCGGGACCTGCTGCCGGTCCACGAGCACGGTGGCGCCGGAACGATAGACGTTGGGCAGGAACATGATCAGACTCACGCCCGCAGCCAGTGGAACCGTGAAGACCACGATCGCCAGCCACTTGCGGCGACCCCAGACGGACCGCAAGATCTCAACCGCGGACGTTCTCCTGACTTCTTCCTGCATCTCGGCCCCCCTCCCGCGTCCCGGTTAGGGGACGAGGACGATATCGCCGGGCTGGAGATAGAAGTTCTCTTCCTCCCCGCCGCTCGAAACGACCTTGTTGTAGTTGAACGGAACGCGCGTCATCGTCTTGCCGTTCGGGCGGAGGATGACGATCTTGGAACGGTTCGCGAACTGGTTGAACCCGCCCGCCTGCGCGAGCACATCGAGCACCGTTGTCCAGCTCTTGAGCTCGTACCGGGCCGGTCGCGCCACCTCGCCCATCACGGAGACCTTGAAGCTCCGCACGTCGTTCACGATCACGGAGACTTCGGGCGACGGCATGTACTCCGCCAGCTTCTTGGCGAGCACGTCCCGCAGCTGCATGGCGGTGAGGCCGGCGGCCTGCACGTCGTCGAGGAGCGGCAGCGAGATCATGCCGTCCGGACGGACCGCCACCACGCGGCTCATGGCTTCGTTCTTCCAGACGGTGACCGCGAGAATGTCTTCGGGGCCGATCAGGTACTGCTCGGACGCCGATGCGCTCGGCGCCGTCCCCGGCTTCGCGGGCGTGGGCGCGGCGGCGGTCTTCGCGGCTCCCGCCGGCGCGGCCGCGGGCGGCTTCGCGGGCTGCTGCTGGGCAGCGACCACGCCCACGAGCCCGACGACGAGGATCGCGGTTGCAGAGAGGAATCGAGCCGCTTTCATTGGAGTTCCTCCGACCTCGATCAGTCTGGGTCAGTTCGACGGAACGTCGCGCGACGACCGTCCTATCGAAGGGCCCGGTAGGCCCCGATGCCAGCGCCGATGAAGAGAACGTTGAGTGCCACGATCAGTATCGTCTCGATGATGCGCTCCACCACGCCGCGGCCATCCCTACTGTACGCCGGAGGTGCTGACGAGGCCGGGGGCAGGGATGTCCAGGCCCAGGCGCCGCAGCACGCTGCACGCGTCGCCGTCGTAGCGAACGCCCGCCGTCACGATGGGCGAGCGGCGCGCGACTTCGGAGATCCGGTACGCGCACGCGATGTTCTGCCAGCGGAGTGCCTGCCGTCGCTGCTCGTAACCCCACGACGCCGGCAGCACGATGAGACCGAGGAAGACCAGGGTCATGATCAGCTTCAGCGTGCGCTCGATCTCGGGGCGGAAGAACCGCATAGCACCTCCGGAATGTCGCCGGCGCCAGGGCCGTTTTCCAGACGTCGTGAGGAGGGTATAGCATCGTTCGGGCCATGACCATAAGTGCCCGTCACATATGGTGATGCTGTCTGGGAAAGGAC
>Ga0075428_100010451_pt1 | contig 10309 bp, 8 predicted proteins | sample RhiMetdeltSRZDD2_FD_75291 | JGI IMG/M metagenome (GOLD analysis project Ga0075428, IMG submission 75291) | Populus rhizosphere microbial communities from Tennessee, USA - Rhizosphere MetaG P. deltoides SRZDD2 | ecosystem: Host-associated > Plants > Roots > Rhizosphere > Soil | place: USA...
AAAGATCCAATAATCTTTGCGAGGACAATTGATCATATTAAGAAGAAACTTAGAGCAAAGGACCTTGAGCTATTCGTAAACATTCGATGCGATAGTCATCTGCTTAATGTTGACAACAAGCAGGATGAAGTAATCACAAGGTTAAAGATTTACAATCAGTCGGGGGCCCATGGAATTTTTGTACCCTTTCTGAAAAATGAAGAGGACATTGCGGAGGTGGTTGCTAACTCAATCCTTCCCCTCAATGTGATGTGTGTACCCGGACTTCCTGATTTTGATGAATTAAACAAACTCGGGGTGAAACGAGTAACGATGGGACCGTTTATGTTTCAGAGAATCTATTCCGAGATCAGCACGCTGAGTAAGTCCATAATTTCAAGCAAAACCTTTTCTGCATTACTGTCTCAACCCGCGTACTAATTATTCACCTTAAAAAAAATTATATGAATCTACCAAAAAGAGCAGAAGACGCTCACAAAACACTTGCAGCGGCATTCAATACAGGCGACGTGCAAACCGTATTAAAGATGTATGATTTTGAAGGTATTATTGTACCGGAGCCAGGCAAGCCGGTCTCAGGTCGTGCGAAGTTTGAAGAAGCCATTAAGAGTATCCTTGCAATTAAAGGAAAGATGGATATCAAAACCGTCTATTGCTTACAGACGGGCGACTTGGCTGTAGGCCGATCTGAATGGAATATTACAGATGGCAAAGAGGTGAAGGTATCTGCGAAAGGAATCGAAGTGATGAAACAACAAGCCGACGGTACCTGGAAAATTGTGATTGATCATGCGTTTGGTGCACTTGAGAATATTGCCAATTGAGCCTGAGTATTGTAATAAGTCACAGTCCGTGGCAGGTTCCGGCGAGATCGCCTTGAGTTAGGATTCAAATATCCTCAGCATTTCACACGCTTGTTCAAGCAGCAAGTTGGAGTGACTGCATTGGAGTATCGTAAATTGGAGTTAGCAATCGGTCATTCCAGCATAGTAAGCGTCACGCCAAAAGATTCTTAAGCGAAATCCTTTCCAGGATGCGTCGCAGCAAATTCGATCGTGGTTTCAATAGGAATTTCAAGATTGAATTTTCTACCTTTCGGTTAGACAAGCTCGTTGTATGAAAATTATCATGTGGATTATTCTGGTATTGATTGGCCTCGTAATCATTTTGTCCACGGGGCTCTTTATTTACCTACGATCACAAAAACCAACCTACAACGGAGAAATTACGCTCGAGGGACTACACGAAGATGTTCAGGTTTTTTATGACAAGTATGGAGTTCCGCATATTTACGCAAACAACCCTGAAGACGGTTACTACGCTTTAGGTTATGTGCACGCTCAAGACAGGCTATTCCAAATGGAAATGCTAAGGCGGGCAGCAGCCGGGAGGTTATCAGAAATACTCGGTTCGAAGCTTCTCAAGGTTGACAAGTTCTTTCGAACGTTGGGCATCAATGAATTTGCTGAGAGACAAACAGAAAAATTTTTACAGTCCGATACCTTAGCGTATCAAAAAGCTGTGCATGCCTATCAGAAGGGTGTCAACGAATTTATCCGAACTGGAAAAACACCTATTGAGTTTACCATCATTGGAATTCCAAAAGAAGAATTCAAACCCAGAGACATTTATCTTGGCATCGGCTTTATGGCCTTTGGCTTCGCTGAGGGACTGCAGGCCGATCCTGTCCTTCAAAAAATAAGAGAAGAATTTGGAGATGAATACCTGAAAGATCTTGCTGTACAAACACCGGCCGATGCTGAGCTGATCAAAAATTTTGACGGACAGGTAAAGTCATCCTCGGACAACCCCGTGGGCAGGACGGGTTCACTAATTACTTCCATACGCGAAGCATTAGATCAACTTCCTGTTCCACTTTTTCAAGGTAGCAACGGATGGGCAATTTCTGGCGATCATACAAATTCGGGATTCCCTATTCTGGCAAATGACACGCACATCGGATTCGCACAACCTGCTGTGTGGTACGAGGCGCACATTGAATATCCGGGCTTTAGTTTTTATGGTCACCACCTTGCCGGAATTCCTTTTGGTCTGTTAGGTAACAACCGTACAACTGCATGGGGCCTCACCATGTTTGAAAATGATGAGACCGATTTTTTCATCGAGACACCCAATCCGGAAAATGCCAACCAGGTAAAATTCAAAGATCAGTGGGAAGAATTAAAAACAAGAACAGAAATCATCAAAGTAAAAGACAGCAGTGATGTAGTGTTCGAAGTAAAATCATCACGACACGGACCGATCATCAACCAGGTATTTGATAATGGTCCTGCCAAATCTCAACCCATTGCACTTTGGTGGTTGTTAACGCATGATGTCGAGAACCAGGTAGTAGAAGCAATGTATAGACTTGATCATGCTTCAAACATTCAGGAAATGCAACTTATTGCTTCAATGATTGGTGCACCAGGATTGAATGTTATGTATGCTGATGTAAAGGGGAACATTGCATGGTGGGCCGTTGCCAAACTGCCTATTCGTCCGGCACATGCAGAGTCGAAACTATTTCTGGATGGTAGCAGTGGTAATGATGAATATCTTGGTTTCTACGACTTCTCTAAAAATCCTCATGCTATCAATCCACCCTGGGGGTACGTTTACTCATCCAACAATCAACCTGATACTGTGGAAGGTGTCCTCTATCCTGGATACTATTACCCAAAGGCGAGAGCAAGTAGAATAAATCAGCTTCTTCAGGAAAACCTAAAATGGAGTTTGGAAGATGTGAAGAAAGTGAGCCTTGATGTAGTTTCCAACACGCATCCGGAAGTGGCGAAAGAAATTGCCGCTGTTCTCAAGTCCTTGAACAAGAATGAATATTCAACATTTGTTGACGCGCTGGAGAGTTGGAATGGCGATCATGAATTAACCGATACGGCACCGTCAGTTTACTACAATCTGCTATCACAGATCATGTTCCTCAGTATGAAGGACGAATTGGGAATCCCGGCATTCAAGTCGCTCATGGGAACTTCCATTCCAAAAAATTCATACCTGGCTTTCATTCAAAATAATGTTTCTCCCTGGTGGGATAATGTAGGTACGAAAAATGTAAAAGAAACGCGTTCGGATATAATCAAGCAAGCCGCAGACAATGCACTTATTATTCTAAATCAAACCTGCGGATCGAAACCAGAAGATTGGGTGTGGGAAAAAATTCATACTCTCACTCATAACCATCCGCTGGGTTCTGTAAGGCCGTTAGATAAATTCTTCAACGTAGGACCTTTTGCTGTCGGGGGAGGAAGTGAAGTGATCAATAACCTTGCTCCCGAGCTGGATACGACCGGATTTTTTCCAGTTGTCTCCGGGCCGGCACTGCGCAAGATTACGGACTTCGGAGACCTTGATCATGGTGAAACAGTTTCGCCAACAGGCCAATCCGGTAACCTGATGAGTGATCACTATGACGATCAGGCTGAAATGTTTGCGACGGGAAAATTCAGGTTAATGATGATGGATAAAAAAGAAATTGAAGAACAGAGCAAAAGTAAGTTAACGCTGAAAGCCCATTGACTTCATATCAGTTGTATGGTAACTGGATTTTTCTGTCACACTATGCCTTACTCGGCGGAAATCCAAATTTCTTCTTAAACTCCGAGGAAAAACTTCCAATGTTTGCATAGCCAATGAGGCCTGCAATTTCGCCGATTGTCATTTTCTTTTGAGACAGCAGCTGCATAGCTTTTTGCATTCTCAAATTATAGATGTGGCCAAAGACGGTGGTGTTAAACAATGATTTATAACCTTTCTTCAATTTGAATTCGTTAAGCCCGAATAGAGCTGTGATCTGAGTTAAGGATAGGGGCTGCAGATAATTGATTTCTATAAATTCACGAACGGCAAACAATTTTGCCTGGTCCTCCTTGCTGCATATGGGCTTTGTCGATGGTGTTTTTGATTGAGCAATCTGCTCGATCTGTAGCGCAAATAGCTCAAGAAGTTTAGCTTCGATGAAGATCGCCCTCGTTAACGAATTAAATCCGCAGTTGCGTATAGAAAAAATGATGTCATGCATTCGCGCCTGCAACGGTAGTAAGGAAGGTGGTGCAAGAAACTGTTGCTTTTTCTCCAGACAATTGAACAGATCGTCCAATGGCTGGGATTCAGATGTTGAAACAATGCTTTTAAAGAAATTAAGCTCAAAATTTATGTGCAAAGCCTCCACGTTTTGCCTTCCGATTTTATGTTGCGCTTCCATGGTTGGAGTGTACTGAAACGCATGTGTGTTTTTTGCGGCTCGTGCTGGCCTATTATTGAAAGTTGAGTCTATAGAACCATTTAAAATAAACGCTGACTCGATGTACTCACCCTCCTGGCTATCCATCAAAAGCAGGTCGGTCTGAGGTCGGATGTTCCATAGACTGGCGGCCATTCCGGGTACTTTGATCATCCAAAAGTCGGCGCTAATCAGTCCCTGCTCCTGTGCTGTACAGGTTATTTCTGTGTACCGTGGCGTAGCATAAATGACATTCTGGGTAACATCACTCAACGACGCTGCTAAGTCGCTTGCGTTTAATTTATCCATTTACAATAAATGAAAATCCGTTTTCATAAACACCAGGGGCCGCGTTACCCCGTTGTTTGTACAACGATCGGTTTGTGCCTGGATGGGTGCCTAATAAGGTACTTAAACGGCGCGCAATTCCAAAACGGTTCATTTAGACAAGTATCCACCTGGTTAAAATTAAAGTAAATGTTTAGAAAGTTCTTCAGAATCATTGGTATCACATTGGGTTGTCTTGTTACGATCCTGATCATTGCCTATGGCGCAATCTATCTCCGGGTAAGCAGCCGTATTAACAAAAAATATGACGTAAAGGCTGAGACCATTGAGGTCAATTACGATTCTGCATCATTGGTTTCAGGAGAGCGTCTCGTGGCGATCCGGGCCTGCAGGGAATGTCACGGCAAAGATCTGTCCGGCAGCGTGTTAGTTGACGATGCCATGATCGGTACGTTCGTTGTAAAAAACATAACAAAAGGTAGCGGGGGCTTGCGTCCTGATTTCTCAGTCGAGGATTGGGTGCTTGCGCTAAAACACGGACTCCGTCGTGACGGAACACCGTTGCGTCTGATGCCTTCACATGAGTTCAGTCTCATGAGTGAGAAAGACATGGCTGACATCATTGCTTACGCGTCGAGGACTCCGCCTGTAGATCGCGTGCTGCCAGAATTCAAAATTGGTCCTTTGGCATACGTGCTTACCGCCTTTGATCTTATTCCCTTATTGCCGGCAGAACACACGGACCATACCAAGCCTTTGGTTCACGAAGTAAAGATTGAAGCGACGGAGGAATACGGAAAGTACCTGGCAGCAATGTGTATAAATTGTCACGGCTCAAATTACAAAGGAGGAAAATCGCCTGTTCCAGGAGGCAAAGACCGACCTGATATTACTTCTACTGGAAATCCTGGAAAGTGGACGGTGGATCAATTCATGCACACTCTTCGAACGGGCGAAACCCCCGAAGGAAAAAAATTAAATCCAGAAGATATGCCATGGACGATCACCAAAAGCTACAACGACGTTGAACTCACCGCACTGCGCTTATACCTGACGTCGTTGCCGTGACATGGACATGGTTTGCGTCGCTGCAATTTCCGTCAGGTACTTGTCCAACGACAGATTTTCCCTGTTGGTGATTTGCCCGGATATTTTTAATTGACGCATCCCTTTTTATGGATAAAAATTAAGATGCTGTACCCATTTTGCGCAGATAAAATAAATGGGATGTAAACGCCTGAGTCATCGAAGCATATTCATGATAGGCAATATTGAATTCTTTACATGTCTCCTTCACCAGACGACTTATCTGCGGATAATGAATGTGACTTATTTTAGGAAAAAGGTGATGTTCGATCTGAAAATTCAAACCTCCCAGCATCCAAAACAGAAGTTTGCTTGAAGTACCAAAGTTGCTGGTGGTATTTACCTGGTGTACTGCCCAATCCGTCTCAATCTTTTTTGCTAATGGAAATTCGTTGCTCTCCACGATATGGGCTAATTGAAATACAATACTGATAAATAACCCGCATACACAACTTACAATCAGGAATCCAAGCAATGCCTTAAGCCAGCCTAACATCACTATCGGTAGCACCAGGAAGAAGAACACATAAGAAATTTTAGTAACCCAGAAGACGACATGTTCCTTTAGCGGCAAATTCATTGGCTTCATGTGAACAGCAATTTTACCACGAAAGTATTTTAGAAAATCTTCATAAAATACCCAAACCATGTAGGAGATGCTGTATAACACAAACCAATAGATATGCTGATAGCGATGTATGCGAAGCAACGATTGACTGGGGTGTAAGCGCATAAACGGCCGCACGTCAATATCGGAATCGATGCCCTCGATATTGGTGAACGTATGGTGATTTATATTATGCTTCACCTTCCAGAAATAGATGTTACCTCCAAGCGCATTCAGTGCATAACCTGCCACGGAATTTAACCATGCATGTTTAGAAAAACTTTGATGGCCTCCTTCATGCATGATGTTAAACCCAAGCATGGCAAGGTTAATACCCAACAACACTGCAAGCGGAATAGCCAGACCTGGCGCCAGTGGTAAAAACACTAAAATTGAGTATAACGCAAGCGCACTGAAAATCTGTACAGAGCTTTTCATTAAAAGCCTGATATTCCCGGTTCGTTCTGTGTTTTTATCCTCAAAATAGTGATCAACCTTTTCCTTTAGCCTGGTAAAGAAAGTGTCCGCTTGTGTAATGCTCACTTTATTGAATTACCTGAACGCGAACCGCGTTGATACCTTTTTTTCCTTTTTCGGTTTCAAATTGCACCTCATCGTTGTCTTTTATTGTATCGATGAGACCAGACTGATGTACAAAAACATCGGCAGTTCCGTCATTGGGTACTATAAAACCAAATCCTTTTGATTCGTTGAAGAATTTTACTTTTCCTTCTTTCATAATTGATAAAAATTAATTGTTAATAATGTATTATTGATCAAACAAGCGTATGTGCCATCGCATTTTCTCTTTTCGAAAAAAGAAAATGCAACACGACGCGGTGTTTGATGTTTTTCAGCTAAATGATTGGGTGTTAGGAAGAACTCTTGAGAAAGAGGTATGACTTGCTAGTACGAAATGATTCTGCTAAAAAGCTTGGCAAAGCTAGTGATTAATTAATTACCAACCTAACAGGCGCCATTTCACCCCCAAGTGAATTGATTTCAAGGGATTATTCAGTGGCTCTTTCCTACCGCGCAGCTTTTGATTCCTTTATTTAGTTCAAAGTTTTTCCATCGTATTCGTTTACTTGGCTCAGGTGACATTGCGTCCATGAAAACAACGAAACGCGTGTCTTTAGTGAATAGAGCCATTTGCCTTAGGGTGCTACGAGTATCACACAGTAAGGGATGTTATGATCTTTCAATCGGCCCGATTTGCATCTAACACTTTCCTCCATTATTTAATCCAATGCAACATTGTTGGCGCCGAAATGGTTAATGCGACAATTCTAGGGGGAGATTGCGTCCCAATCTAATTTGCCAACGATATCTTCGATCTGGCACCGCGCTCATCGAATTGCTCGCTGTGACATGATTTATCCTGAAAAAAAGTTTTGACGGCTTTGTTTATCGACCCAAGTGTAATAATGAGCGAGAGCTAACTTCGTGTTTGATTTAACGGATGTCTTTTTAATACATACAGTATGACAGGTATCCCTATGGCGGAAGGAAAAACCCAGAAGAACCATTGCGGAAACATACGCCAAAATGGAAGGTTCTTTCCATTATCTACATAAAAGCCGGTCAGTAATAAAATGTAGGAGACACCCATGCAGATTGTGTGGAGCCGAGTCCAATTTGACCTTTTGCGTTGGGCAATCCATCGGCCAGCACACGTGAAGATTATAGCTAGGGTTCCAATCGATAACAGGTGAATATTGTGTGGCCAGCGCATGACGGACAAAATGATCACAGAAACGAAAGCAAAAAGCATACTCCAATAATAGATCTTTCCAAAGTTCGGATGCTTTGGATTTGTTTTCTGAGTTAGCATCGCTAATAGTCCACTCGCCACACATACAAGTGCAATCAAAATATGGACGACAACAAAAGTCAAAAAGACCGGGTTAGAGGAAGGAACAGGAATCCCAAGTATATTCGTTTGCTCTTCCATAGGGTTTCTCAATATCAGACTTGCTTTAGAATAGTTCCTGAAGGTAATGCCAAAAGTCTTCACTTGAATTTACTAAGTTTCCCTTGCACGGAAACGCCGGCAATAGCTAAGTATTTTTCATTCTATCCTGCATCTTTTTTCTGTTCTCCCGTCTTTATCTGTGAACTATATCATCATGGAGAAAGTCAAATCACGTCCCGTAGCGATTATTGGGGCAGGCCCGGTGGGACTGGCTGCTGCTGCGCACTTGGCGGTACGAAGCCTTCCGTTTATTCTCTTTGAAGCCGGGAGTACCGTCGCAGCCAACGTCCTGTCATGGAAGCATATCCGCGTGTTTTCGCCCTGGAGATATAACATCGACAAAGCAGCAAGACAACTTCTCGATCAGACTTTATGGACAGCCCCGGACGAATACGCACTGCCAACCGGACAAGCGCTTTACGATCAATACTTCAAGCCATTGTCGGAATTACCTGCTATGAAGTCTAACCTTCATTTGAATAGCAAAATATTATCGATCGGTAAGAAGAATATCGACAAGATGAAAACGCGGGGACGCGATGAAACACCTTATGTTATTCAGGTATCACATTCAGGAGAAATTCAGCAATACGAAGTAAGAGCCGTGATCGATGCTTCAGGCACGTGGAATTCTCCAAACCCGATTGGTTCCGGAGGAAACTATGCAATTGGTGAAGTTGAAAATCGTGATAAGATATTTTACGGAATTCCAGACATACCTGGTCAACACACGGAGCGATATAAAAACAAAAATGTGCTGGTTGTTGGAAGCGGTCATTCATCAATCAATGCCATTCTTGAGCTCGACAAGTTGAAGCAACGGTATCCGGCAACTGAAATTCACTGGGTGCTTCGGAAGAAAAATATTCGCGATGTGTATGGAGGCCAGGAGGCGGACGCGCTCGAGGCTCGTGGTGCGCTTGGAATAAAAATTGAACAGCTAGTCAATGAAGACAGAGTAAATGTGTACACGCCTTTTCAGATTCAACAGATAACTAACAAAGACAATAAGCTCACCATCATTGGATTTCAAGACGGTGAAAAATTTGCGCTGCCGTGGATCGATGAGATTATCAGCAGCACCGGATCCAGACCTGACTTCTCTTTTCTGCGTGAAGTACGGTTAAGTGTTGATCCATCACTTGAGAGTGTGGCTGAAATCGCGGAATTGATTGACCCGAATATTCACAGCTGCGGTACCGTTAGACCTCATGGAGAGCAAGAACTCAAACATCCCGACAAAGATTTCTATATTGTCGGCTCAAAGAGTTATGGGCGCGCACCAACATTTCTTATGGCTACAGGTTATGAACAAGTGCGTTCAATTGTTGCGTATATTGATGGCGATATTGAAGCATCGCGTAGCGTTGAACTTGATCTGCCGGAGACAGGAGTGTGTAGCGTTAATGCCGGTGACACTTCTTGCTGTGGCGTTGAATCCAAACCGTCAAAGGTGGCGGTTAAGAGTTCATGTTGTTAGTTGAGAATGGGATTGAATGGTTTAAAAGCAACTTCGTTTGCTGCGCTTGCATTAGCATTCGGCAGTTTTGGCGACGCATTCCTTTATGCGTTTCTGCCAGTTAATAGTTTATCGGTGGGAGTACCCATCATGTGGGTGGGACTACTCCTGTCCATAAACCGATTCATCAGGATTATATCAAACGGCTTGATGGTTGATCTATTTGCCAGGTACGGTTTGAGGATTGTAATGATCCTGGCAGTTTCAGTCGCGATATTTTCTACGTTGGGCTATGCCTTCTCCACCGGGGTTGTTGCATGGCTTTTATTTCGCGTGAGTTGGGGACTGTCATTCTCAGCCATGCGCATCGGAACATTGGGGTATGCGTTGCAGCATTCTCGTTTAGGCATTGCGTTGGGCATAAGCAGAAGTTTACAGGATTCAGGTCCTATGCTTGCTTTGCTAATTGCTCCCTTTTTGTTGAGCCATTTTGACGTGCAGACCGTCTTCATCCTTCTTTCGATACTTTCGCTACCTGCATTGTACTTTGCATTGAGCCTCCCAACAGCCGATGACAGAACGCAACCGACATCAGCAAGAACCTTTCTCAAAGTCCCGTCGGCTTTCAACTCCATCACGTTGTTGTCGGCAATA
>Ga0075428_100010452_pt1 | contig 10309 bp, 7 predicted proteins | sample RhiMetdeltSRZDD2_FD_75291 | JGI IMG/M metagenome (GOLD analysis project Ga0075428, IMG submission 75291) | Populus rhizosphere microbial communities from Tennessee, USA - Rhizosphere MetaG P. deltoides SRZDD2 | ecosystem: Host-associated > Plants > Roots > Rhizosphere > Soil | place: USA...
TCCCCTGATGCGGCCAGACGCGATCAGCGTCGTACCTATCGCGCGCCTTCACGATTGGCACTCAATCAATGGTCGCTGGCCGGCGAGTGGACGTTTGGCAGGCAGGGGACGGTCCTGAACACGACGCCGGGCCGGATCGTGTACCGCTTCCACGCGCGTGACGTCCATCTCGTGATGGGACCGTCACGGGCCGGGAGCGCGGTACGTTGTCGCGTGTCGATTGACGGGCAGGCGCCGGGTCCCGCTCACGGGCTCGACATCGACGAGCACGGCAACGGAACGCTCACCGAACAGCGGCTGTACCAACTCGTCCGACAACGGACACCGATCGTCGACCGCACGTTCGCGATTGATTTTCTCGATGCCGGCGTCGAGGCGTTCTCGTTCACGTTCGGCTGACGACGCGACGCCGCCGCATCAGCCGTCACATTCACACGACGCTGGCGCCTTCTACAGATTCTTCAGCGTCCGGGCAGCCAATTCGTGCCGGCGCCGTGCGTAGACCGTTGACCCTACGGGACGGACCGCCGTGCGTTCGAGCGCGGGAGCGGCATGCTTCAACTCCGCCCTCGCCTCGGCCGAATCCATCTCACTCAGCGCCAGCACCGTGTACCAGAAAGGGAACTTCCGCCAGCCATGCTCGTCGTCGCGCACCGATCGCAGGTGCAACGCGCCGCACCGCAGGCGTTCGTCGCACCGATCGAGTCCGCCGGACAGCAGGTTCCGCCACAAACCCACGCTGCATTTGCCACAACAGTACAGGCCGGGATTACGGTTGCGACTGTCCTCGGCGGCGCGCGCGAGACAGCGCATCACACCCTGGTCAGCCGCCTCGAGCGCGCGTGTGACGCTGCGATCGCGCGTGGCCAGCTGTCGCAACGCGCGCGACGCTTCCTCGCCAAGGATGTGCCGTGCGGAAGCCGAGGCGATGCGCTCGCCGGTAAACAGGACAATGCCTTTCGAGCGTTCGGCAGGAAATCCGGCAAAGGTGTCGCCATACGCCCCGGGCAGTCCCTGGCGCGCGGCGATCCACCCGGCCACTTCCGTGCGTTCACTCGCCGTGAGCGCCCGGCCATCGAAGTGCGCTGCATTGACGGCATCAACCGTCTGCGAAAGGCTCGTTCGCTTTATCAACATGTCCAGGTCCTTCAGCGGCGCCCGAGCGTACCACGCTCGGGCGCGAACGGCCGTCGCCTGGCGCCCGCTCAACGGAATCTCACTCAATGCTCACCTCCCTGTGAAGACAATGCCTGGTCCGTGAGGCGATACTTTCTCCGCCGGCTCGATGAGCAGGGCCCGATGCACACACACCTGAGGACTGGAGGAGCGACGCGTATGAATGCCGGGCTGGTTTGCGGGCATAAGGCTCATGAGCGCCTGCGGGGTGAGGCTCGATGACGGCGGGTCACGTACCGAAGGCCTCGGGCCGCCGGCTGCTGGCCGCGGTCTCGTGGCTCGACTGGAAGCTGGGCGCCCGTATGCTGCTGAAGCATCCCGCGCTCACGTTCATCGGCGGCCTTTCGCTGGCGGCGGCCATCGCGATTGGGGTGGTCGGCATCGAGCTCGCCGACGAACTGCTCTACAAACGGCTGCCGTTCGACGAAGGCAGCCGGGTCGTGCGCCTGGAGACACAGGACGTGGCGGCGTCACGCGTAGAGCAACGAATGCTCCATGATTTCGCGATCTGGCGGCGGTCTCTGAAGGCGGTGACCGAACTCGGCGCCGCGCGCGTGAGCGAGCGCAACGTGCTGACGGGCGAGGGCCGCGTCGAAGCGCTGCGCGTGGCGGAGATCACGGCGTCGGCGTTTCCGCTCACCCGCGTGCCGCCGCTGCTCGGCAGACCGCTGCAGCCGGCGGACGAAAAGCCGGGTGCGGAGCCCGTCGTGGTCCTGGGCTACGACGTCTGGCAGAAACAGTTCCTCCAGGACCCTGCGATCATCGGCCGCGTCGTGACCGTGGGCCGCACGGCTCGCACCGTCGTGGGCGTGATGCCGCAGCGCTTCGGCTTCCCGCGCAACCAGCAGATCTGGGTGCCACTACCGGTCCAGGACGCGCCGCCGCGGGAAGGGCCGGCGGTGCAGGTGTTCGGCCGTCTCGCCGCGGGAGCGAGTTGGCACGACGCCGCGGCGGAGCTCAACGTCGCCTCGGCACGGTCTGCCGCCGAACAGCCGATGACTCACGCGCAGCTCCGCACGCGGGTTCGCGCATTTGCCGGGCGCACGCCGGGCGATCCGATGCGGCTGGAAACTCTGGCGATTCACGCCATCGTCTTGCTGGTGCTGGGGGGAGTCTGCGCGAACGTGGCCACGCTGGTGTTCGCGCGCACGGCGATGCGCGAACCGGAGATGGTGGTCCGCCACGCGCTGGGGGCAAGCCGTGCCCGCGTGATCGTGCAGATCGTCACCGAATCGCTCGTGCTGGCCCTCGTCGCCGCCCTGCTCGGGCTCGTCGTCGCCCAGACAGCGGTGCGCTATGCCTGGATGCGGACGACTCAGATCATGGGGGAGGCGCTGCCGTTCTGGGTGGATCTGAAGCTGGAGCCGGTCACAGTCGCGTACGCGCTGCTGCTCGCGCTTGTCGCTGCGGCACTGATCGGCCTGCTGCCCGCGGTGAAGGCCACCGGCGCGTCCGTCCTGCGGGGACTGCAGGGGAGCACGAGCGCCGGCGGGACGATGAAGTTCGGCGGCATCTGGTCGTTCATCATCGGCGCGCAGGTGGCGTGCACGCTGCTGTTCGTGCCCGCCGTGGTGGGCATTTACACCAACTCGCTGCAGGAGGAGTCAAAGTGGGCGGAGTTTCCAACGGAGCGCTACCTGACCTTCCGTCTCAGCGTGAACGACGAAGCGCTGGCCGGCGAGCCCGGTGTGCCCGACGATCGGCAGATCGCCGTGCGTCGCGCGCTGGCATACGAAGCACTCGCGGGCCGGTTGCGTGAGGAGCCTGGTGTGACACAGGTGACGTTCAGCGATCGCCTGCCGGGCGCGCAGCCGCAGTGGGTGGCGCTGGAAATGGAGCAGGACGGTGCACCTCCGGCGCGCCTGCATGGCAATTACGAGGGCGGATTCGCGATGGCGACTGTCGGTGCCGGCTACCACGATGCCTTCGACTCTCGAATCGTCGCCGGCCGCGGCTTGCTGGCCGCCGACGCCGGGGCGACGAACCGGCCGTCCGTGGTCAACGAGTCGTTCATGCGCGCGGTTGGCCGGAATCCGGTGGGTACCCGGGTCCGCACGCTTCCGCGAGACGGCGAGCGCGAGCCAGGCCCCTGGCTCGAGATCGTCGGCGTGGTCACCGATCGGGGGATGGCTCCGGCCGAAGGCGATACGTATCTCTATCGCGCCGCCTCCGCGGCGGAGCTCGACCCGGTGACCGTCGTTGTGCGCGCCGGCGGGCGCGCGGCGCCGCTTGCGCCCCGCGTCGCCGCGCTGGCGGGACAGGTCGATGCGGACCTGCAGCTCCGGGATATCGTCACCCTCGAAGAGGTCGTCGCACAGGAGGAGAATTCGAAGTTACTGGGCAGCGTTGTCGTTGGGAGCATTCTGCCCCTGGCGCTGATCTTTTCCGCTGCCGGCCTGTACGCGCTCATGGCCGTGGCGGTGCAGCGTCGCACCCGGGAGATCGGCATCCGTGTCGCACTCGGCGCCAGCTCCGGTCGCGTGCTGCGGACGGTTTTCGCCCGTGCCGCTCGTCAGCTCGGCGGCGGCATCCTCGCAGGCAACAGCCTCATCCTCCTCCTGGCGTGGCAATCCGACAGCCTGACCGCATCTCTCGTTGTCTCTTCGGTGATCACGTCCGTCATCATGGCGGTGGTGGGCGTGCTCGCATGTGCCGCCCCGGCGCGCCGGGCGCTGCGCGTTCAACCGACCGAGGCGCTGCGGCAGAGTTGACGTGTGTCTTGGGACCTCCGAGATCGCGCGCGTGCTCGGAAACCGAAGTAGCCGGCGAGAAGTCGCGAGCGTTCATCGGAGAACCTCAGGGCTGACACCCCTGTCGACCCTCGCCTCCGCGCGGCTTGGGGCCCGGTGTCCCAGATCACCTTGCTCGTAGATCGCACACCTCACCTGATAAGATCCGCGGCCGAATCGACGCATCTCGTCCGCTGCTATGTAGCGACGGAGCCTGGTGTCATGACGTACACGGTCCTCAAAGCCATCGCCATCTCGGCGGTTCTTGCGAATGCGCGGGCTGTCGCGGCAGCTGACATCAAGGTCTGGACAACGCGCGCCATTGCGACGGTCCTCACGGAAATCGGCAGTGACTTCGAGCGTGCGACCGGTCACCGATTGATTATCACTACTGATTTGCCTCCAGCATTTCTGGGCCGCGCGAAGGCAGGGGAGCCGTTCGACGTCTTGATCACCGGCTCAGATCCGGTCGACGAGTGGATTCGCGATGGGAGGATCGTGGCGAAGACACGAACTCAGATCGCGCGCTCGGGTATCGGTGTGGAAGTCAGAGCGGGGAGTCCCAAGCCCGACATCAGCACGATCGACCTCTTCAAACGCGCACTGCTGAACGCGAAATCCGTCGCCTTCCTGAAAGTCGGCAGCGGCGTTCATCTGGAGCGCGTGGTAGCACGCCTCGGAATCAGCGAGGCCATTCAGTCGAAAACCATCCGGCCGGACGCCGACATCGTCTCTGAGCTCGTCGCCAAGGGTGAAGTCGAAATCGGGATGGTCGTCATCACGCAGATACTGACTACATCGGGGGTCGATCTCGTTGGCCCCCTGCCACCGGAATTACAGTCTTACGTCACCTTTGTGGCGGGTCTCAGCTCAGAGTCCAAGGCACCGGATGGCGCCAGCCAGCTGATCGAGTTTCTTCGCAGCCCCAGAGCAGCCGAAGTCATCACATCCCAGGGCATGGACCCGGCGCGTTAGGGACGTCGCGGGGGTAGCAGTCGAATGTCTGCGAGTCTTCCGGCGGATCAGCTAAACAGTCGCGAGATCGGCGTCTACGGCAGTCAGCGCTTTGGTCTCGATGCGGGGCCCGGCAGACCGAGAGGAACGATGCGACCTCGCGTAGCGGGCGCGGGGACGGTCGCCGGGGCGCCGCGCTGAACCCCGGGCTCATCCTCACCGCCATCCGACCCCGCGTCACCGCCTGGCGGCGTTGCGTACGGAACGGCGGGATACAAGCGGTACCGCTCGGGGGTCAGATAGATCATCCGACCCTGGCGATTCGTCAGGGAGGACTGGACGCCCGAGACTGCGCCCCCCGCCACACCGGCGCGAATGAGGGCGCCTGGCGGCGGCCATGCCGAGCCACCGATCACGAATCCCACCAGCGCCATGGCGCCGGCGCCGAGGAGCGCGCCGCGCGCGCCACTCCTCGCAACGGCCTGCACTTCCGATCCGGGCAAATCGACGAGATCGACCCGGATGACCTTGACGCGATCGATCTCGACGTCGTGGCCATCGACCCGGATCGTCACTGTCCTGGCGGTGGCCATCTGAATCAGCCCGACATTCGGCGTGCCGTCCGGAGTCAGCACGTCAATGGTCGATCCATGCGGCAGGCGCATCACGTTGTCCCATCGCCCGATCGGAAGCGGCCCCATGACCGCCGGTGGGCCGAAGGGCGCGGTCACGGGCGGCCTGGTGTACCCGGAATACAGCATTGGCGAGCACCCTGCACTCAGCAGCGTCACCGAGACGATCGCCAGCGCGTTCTTCATGACAACCTCCGAGGCTGACAGTACGCGCGCGGGCAGGGCCGAGTCGTGAGCGAGGCCTCAGGAAAGACTGAAACAATCGCCCGGGACGGAATTCACCTCAGCGGCTTGCCGCCCGGAAGGCGCGCACTCACCTACACGTCTCGTAGCGCTGTTATGGGATCGATCGTCAGCGCCCGGCGTGCGGGTTCAACACACGCGAGCAATCCCACGACGAGCATCACCGCCGAGGTTCGCATCAGGGCGTTCAGCACGAACGACATCCCCGCCTCGCCCCCCATCCACACGGCGAACAGGATGAAGAGATTTCCGGCCACGATGCCGCCGCCGACGAGGAGGACGGCACGCGAGAAGATCCCCACGAGCAGCCGCCCGGTACTGGCGCCGAGGGCCGAGCGCAAGCCAATCTCGCGTGTCCGCCGCGCCACGGTCACCGACATCAGCGAGAAGATTCCCGCCGCAGACAGAAACAGCCCAAGCGCCACCACACCGGCAAGCGCCGACGCCGAGACCATCGACGGCAGGTCGATCCGCCACGTCCAGTGATCGAGCCGCCGCATCTCTTCGAGCCGCAAGCCCGGATCAACGGTCGACGCAATGGCGCGAACGCGCTCGGAGAAGGACGACGGATCAGTGCCGACACGGATGCCCATGGTCAGCGGCGACATCGTGCGCGGCCGCGCCGCGTGAAATACGAACGGCGCTTCACCCAGATCCGTGGGTGTGGTCCCTATGTCGCGCACCACGCCGACGATGTCCAGCCACGCCTCGGGCGCCGCCGCGTCCGCGATCGCGTATCGAACGCGACGGCCCACGGGACTCGCGCCGTTCATGAAACGCCGCGCGAACGCTTCATTCACGATCACATTTCGCGCGCCGGTCGAAACATCCCCCTCAGTGAAGCCGCGTCCGCCCACGATCGGGCGATCGAAAGCGGCGAAGAACGTGGGCGCGACCGTCGAGGTCCAAAGATTGGGTATCGGAATCGGTTGAGATCCTGCCGCGGCGTCGAATTCCCCCCGACGTACTTCGCCAAACATGCCTGGAAGCTGTTCGGCGAACGTGACCGCGGTGACGCCGCCTTCCTGCGCGAGTCGCCGTTCCAGCTCGGCGTACGTGTTATTCGCCCGCACGGCGAATTCGGCGTCCGATTCGCCGGTCGCCATGTCCTGATCGAGACCTATACGCACGGCGAGGTACTCATGCCCGGGAAATTGCGCCCGGATTCGGCGATCGCGCCAGGCTTCTTCTCCGATGCCCATGGCCGGCGGGATACAAATCACGGTCACCGCGACCTGCGCGATCATCGCCGTGGTCCACACCCCGCCAAAGCGCAGCGACGATCCCGCGCCAAGGTTACGCAGTTGCGCCTGAACGTTGATGCCGGTGGCTTTGATCGCGGGAAGCACGCCGAGAATCGCCGCACCGGTGATGGCGAGGGCGATCGCATAGACGATCGTCGCCGGCTTCAATCCCGGTTCGATCCAGAACGGCGCGCCGCCGCTCACGCTCGAGTAGTACGCCGTCACGCCCCACGTGACGGCCCACTGCGCCGCGGCCACACCAATCGCCGCCGAGACACCGGCAAGAACCAGCGCCTCGACGAACAGCTGCGTGATGATGCGCATGCGATTCGCACCCAGCCCGCAGCGCAAGGCGATCTCCCATTCGCGGGTCGCCGTTCTCGCGTAAATCAGCGTCGCGACGTTCATGCACGCGACGAAGAGCACGAGCAGGATGGGCCCATGGCGGACGACGAGCTCGATGATCGACGCACTCTCGCCAGGTGATTCACCCCCATACGCCAGCACGCGCGGCCGCAGGTGCTCGTGGGTGTGCGGCGAAGATGCGCGCACGCGGTCGGTGATGGCGGTGACTTCTTCGTTGGCGCGCTCCTGCGATGCGCCTTTCGCGATTCGGCCGAAGATTCGCACCGGTGCACCTTCGAGAGGCGCATAGCCACTGGGTCGAAGCGACAACGGGACCCACATGCGATGGTTGATCGGAAACGCGAAGCCTTCCGGCATCACACCGACGACCGTGCTCGTCGCGCGTCCGATGTGAACGTTCTGCCCAATCACATCAGCGCGTCCGCCGAATCGGCGCTGCCAGACGTGATAACCGATCACGACCACGCCTGGTGCACCCGGGGCCTCGTCGGCTTCGATCAAGGGACGGCCGAGAATTGGAGGGACGCGCACGAGTTGAAAGGCCGATGCCGAAATCTCGGCCACCGTCACCGGGTCGGGATTCGCCCGCCCCACCGACACCAATCGCTCGAGCGTGCGATACGCGCCGAGCTCTTCCACCGATTTGAGCTCCTGTCGCCAGATCATGAAGTCGTGCAGCAACCGATGTTCGTCACCGACGATGCGCGGATTGCGCATTTCGATCTCGACGATGCGGTCGCCTTCGGGGAGCGGAATGGTTGGACGAAAGAAGTCGCGGGAGACGTCGTACCATCCGGCGCCAAGACCGATCGCAATCGCGAGCGCCAGCCCGCCGGCGATCGTCAATCCTGGATACTTCACCAGCATCCGCAGGCCGAGTTTCAGGTCCATCCACGAGATTCGTGTGTGCATGAGTTGTGTGCGCCAGTCCCGGCCGCGCTCGATCGCGAAACGGATCGTCAACGCGGTCGCATGTCTCCAATAGCGCAGCCGCGCGCGGCCCGGACCGTGCGTGCGGCAATCGCGCTGAAAGAATTCGTCCAGATCACCGGCGATCGATTCACGGACATCGGCCGGCAGGACGCGCTCGACGACCGCTCGCGCGAGGCGCGGGGGATCGACCCGGCCCCCGCTCGCGGGTGGCGTCATCGCGCACCTCGCAAATCGATGTCGAGGCCGCGCCACATGCTGTCGAGCGCTTTTCGCGACGCGCGCAGGCTCTCGAGCCCGGCTCCGGTCACTCTTACGTGGCGTCGAGCCTTGCCGCCACGCTCACCGGTGGACTCACCCATCCACGACGCCAGCAGACCCTTCTCTTCCAGACGGCGAAGCGTGACGTACACCGCGGCTGGAGCAACTTCGCGACCGGTGCGCCGTGCGATTTCGTCGACGATCGGGACGCCGTAGACGTCCTCGCCGAGGTGGAGGATGGCGAGCAGGACCATCTGCTCGAACTCGCCGAGGGTATCGCGCATCAGCGAGCGCGACCCCGGTTCGTGGAAAAAAACATACAATGCTAGCAATATACGCCGGCGGCTGGGTGAAGTTCCACCGGCCACTCGGAGCTGCCCGGTTTCTTTCGAGGCCCAAGTGCCCGATGGATCAGCTGGTTGCGACGAATCGAGGCGCTGACAACGCTATCGAGGCGCCGGCCGCGGAGTGACGTCGGCGTCGACGAGGGTGAGCACCCACTTGATCGCTTCGACGATCATCGTCTGCATCTCGGGCTTGTCCCAGTTGGCTTCGACGTGGCCGAGCGTCGAGTAGAAGACGCGTCCCTTTCCGTACATCCTGGCCCACGCGACCGCGAAGTCGGCGTCCTTGCGATGAACGCGCGGGTTGTTGAGATCCAGCTTCGACGGATCGAGCCGCATCAGCACGCGCGTCGTGGTTCTCGAGAAATCCTTGATCTGATAGATCTCGTCGTTGATGGTGAACGCTGACGGCCATTGCTTCATGCCCGGGAACGCCGGGTCTTCGACGATGACCGGCGCGTCGAACGTGTTCCACGGGTGCTCATCGAAATAGCCGCCGATCATCTCGCCGTACGCGGGCCATTTTGTGAACGTGATCGTCGCGCTGTGAATGCCGATGAACCCTTTGCCGTCGTCATGGACGAAGGAAAGGAAGTCGGCTTGCTGGCTGGCGTCCATCTCGAGCGTGCCGCCGGTGTAGAACAGGACCGCGTCGAAGTCGTTCAGGTTCTTCGCGTTGTATTCCAGCTTCTTCTTCGTGAGCGCCTCGGTGTCGGTGCGGATCACCGTATCCCACAGGCCGGTCTCCTTGCCGAGGCGCTCGATCGTCACCATCGCGTGCGTCACGGCTTCGTGGCGATAGCCCTTCTCTTCGCCGATCACCAGCAGGCGCTTGCGCGGCGCGGGCACCTGTGCGCCGAGCAGGGTGTCGGCCACAAGCACGATCATGCCGATGGCTGAAACGATTCGCAGGAGTGAACGCATAGGTAGTACGACGACCGGCCGGCGCAAGGTAGTATGTCGCCTCACAAGTATGCGGCGAATCTTACTCGCGATCAGCTGCGTTGCAGCAACCCGACACCATCTGACGGGTCTTGCGCTCGCGCTCGGCCTCATTGCTGTACCGGCGCTCGCCTCGGCCCATCCGCTCGATCCGCTGACGCCTGACGAGATCCGTGCCGCCGGTCGCATCGCCCGGATGGATGCGCGACTGGCGACGGCGCAGTTCGCGTCGATCCTGCTCAACGAGCCGGCAAAAGCCGCGGTCCTGGACTGGCGCCCGGGGCAGGTGCTGCCGCGGCAGGCCCGGCTGATCGCGATGACGCCGGCGACCGTGTTCGAAGTCGTCGCCGATCTCACCTCGGGGCGTGTTCTCTCGGTTGTCGAGCGCAAGGGTGTCGAGCCGCCGGTGATGGCGAGTGAGTTCGAGACCGCGAAGGTCGTGCTCGCCCACCCGGAGTTCCGAGCGGCGCTCTCGCGTCGCGGCATCA
>Ga0075428_100010453_pt1 | contig 10309 bp, 7 predicted proteins | sample RhiMetdeltSRZDD2_FD_75291 | JGI IMG/M metagenome (GOLD analysis project Ga0075428, IMG submission 75291) | Populus rhizosphere microbial communities from Tennessee, USA - Rhizosphere MetaG P. deltoides SRZDD2 | ecosystem: Host-associated > Plants > Roots > Rhizosphere > Soil | place: USA...
ATCTCGCTCTTGGCCCCGATGTCGATGCCCCGCGTCGGCTCGTCCAGGAGCATGACCTCGATACGACCGGCGAGCCAGCGTCCGAGCACCACCTTCTGCTGGTTGCCGCCGGAGAGGTTGCGCACGGTTTCGCGAAGCGAGGGCGTCTTCACGGAGAGATCCGCGACGGAACGCAGGGCCGTCTCGCGCTCGCGGCCTTGGTCCACGAATCCCAGGCGCGACAGCTGGCGTCGGACCACCAGGCTCAGGTTCTCCATCACGGAGGCGCTGCCGATCACGCCCTCGCGTTGCCGATCCTCGGGGCAGTAGGCGAGGCCTGCGCGAATCGCGTCGCGGGGGCTCCGGACCCGTACGTGCGAGCCGAGCACGCGAACTTCCCCACCATTCGCAGGCGTCGCGCCGAACACGAGCCGGAGCAGAGCCGTGCGTCCGGCGCCGACGAGTCCGAACAGCCCGAGCACTTCGCCCTGGGCCACCGAGAACGAGGCCGGGCCCCGCAGCCCAGGTCCGGTCAGGCCACGCAGCTCGAGAGCCGGCGCGCCGAGCGGCCGTTCCGCGTAGCGGAAGACATCGCCGATCTCGCGACCCACCATGTCGCTGACCAGCGCTTCCGCCCCGACGCCTTCGAGAGAGTCGAGCGTTCGCACCAGTCGGCCGTCGCGCAGGACGCTGGCGGCGTCGCAGATCTCGAAGATCTCCTCCAGCCGATGCGACACGTAGAGCACGACCCGTCCTTGTCGCTTCAGCTCCAGGATCACCGAGAACAGCCTCTCCACCTCGCGCCGGCTCAGGCTGCTGGTCGGCTCGTCGAAGGCGATCACCTTGGCGTCGCGCGTCAGAGCCATCGCGATCGCGACCATCTGACGCGCCGCGAGGGGAAGCGAGTCGACGCGAATGCTCGGATCGATCTCCTCGCCCAGGGCCGCGAGCTGGCGCAGGGCCGAGTCCCGCAGGCGGCCACGGTCGACGACGCCGAAGCGGCGTGGCAGATGGCCCAGGTACAGGTTCTCCTCGACCGTGAGCTGAGGGACGAGCTGAAGATCCTGATGGATCGCCGAGACTCCCGCGGCCAGCGCGTCGGCCGTGGAGCGGAACACACGGGAACGACCCTGGAGCAGGACGCCGCCCCGGGTGGGCGACGAGGCGCCGCTCAGGATCCTGAGGAGGGTGCTCTTTCCCGCGCCGTTCTGACCAAGGAGTGCGTGGACGCTGCCCTCGCGAACCCCGAAGCTGACTCCGTCCAAGGCCCACACACCCGGGTATCGCTTGGCGACGCCTTCGAACTGGAGGTACGCGGTCAAAGCTCTGAGAGGAGAGAGCGCGCGCTGGAATGGCTCGGATCCAGGTCCAGAACCGCTCGCAGCTCACGCGCCGCGCTGGCTCGCCGGCCGAGGCCGAGCCAGCCGAGCGCCACGAGGATGCGGCCCTCCACCTCCTTTCGCCGCTCGATGTCGTCGTCGAACAGGAGCATGTCGGGGAGCGATATCGCGAAGTAATCGAGGGATGCCTTGGATCGTCGCTTCGCACGCCCCTCGGAGATGAGGCCGCGGAACGTCGCGCGCGCCGAAGTATCCCTGCCGAGCTTCGCGAGGGCGCGGGCCTGCCAGTATCGGGCTGGGCCGGGCGCGCGGGCGCCGCCCGCTGCGCGGGTGAAGGCGGCCCGCGCTCGACCGATCTCGCCCGCGGCCTCGTGCGTCAGGCCGATCAAGTACTGAGCCTCGGCCTCGGCGGTGCCCGGCGGAGAGGCTTCGCCGAGGTTCTGCGGAGGGTGGAGCGACGCTTCGGCGTCGGAAGCGGCGTCGGCGATTCGGCCGGCGGCGAGCCGCGTGCGCGCTCGAGAACGGTGAGACACCGCCCACTGCTCCGTGACCTTGCCCTCTCCTCCCTCCCATGGACTGAAGTGCCTCTTGGCCAGGGTGTCGATGGCCTCTTCGTGGCGGCCCGCCAGGTTGAGCAGCGCGCAGCGCTCCAGCACGAGGTCGTCACGCTGCGCGACGAGCGTAGGGTGACGCTCGAGCCGTCGGAGACGTGATGTGGGAGAAGCGCCCGCCCGCCTCTCCAGCTGGTCCAGCTCATAGAGGAGCCGCGCGTCGAACGGGTTGACCGCCAAGGCTCTCCGCAGCGAGCTGCGTGCCCGGCTCAGGTCGTGGCGACGGTTGTGATAGGCGAGCGCGAGATTACGATGGACGATCGAGAACCCGCGGTCCAGCCGGCGCGCTCGCTCCCATTGCTCGATGGCGTCGTCGTAGCGGCGCTTGTCGTAGAGCAGATTGCCCAAGTAATAGGGGGCGCGAGCGTCGGAAGGGTTCACCCGCTGGGCGCGACGCAGGACGGCGATGGACTCGAGCCGGCTCGGGAAGCAGTAGTCCGAAGGCTGCCGGGCGGCGAGCCGGTAGTAACGGCGCTCGTCACGCGCACGTCCTGCGCGGCCCGAGAGCCAGCCGAGGTAGTAGTACAACATCGGGTACACGTAACCTGAACCCTCGCCGCGCAGGGCGATCCGGCGCAGGAGCTCAAGGGCGTCGCCGAAGAGCCCGGCCGCCGCGTAGGCCAGGGCCAGGTCCAAATAGGCTTCGGGCTGGTCGCGCATGAGCGCCGTCAGCGCGTCGCGGCAGCGAAGCGCCTCCCGACGCCGCGCGGCCGAGAGCGCTCCGAGATACAGCTCGTTGCGCGACCAGACGTCCAGTGGATCCAGCTCAGCCGTGGTGGACGCCAGGGTCTCCGCTTCGTGGACACGGCCCACGTGGCGCAGGATGGCAGCCTTGAGGTTGCGCGCCTCGAGGTTGGACGCCGCAGCTTCGAGCGAGCAGTCCAGGTGACCGAGCGCCTCCTGCCGGTCACCGCGGCCACACGCGATCCGGGCCAGCGCGTAGTGAGCCGCCGCCTGCTGGGCGTGGTTCCAGGTGGCCTTGTAGAACGCGTCGCACGCCTCGGCCAAACGGCCCTGCTGCTCGAGGGCGAGACCCAGGTTGTAGTAGGGCTCCCCATCGCGCGGGTTGGGGTTTCGCTCGACGAGGGTCTCGATGGACCTCCGGAAGCGCGTCGCGGCGGCGGCGAAGTCGCCCTGCCGCTGCAGCAGCAGGCCCAGCGCGTTGTTGCAGCGTGCATCCGTGGGGTCGCGCTTCAGCGCCTCGCGGTAGTAGGGTGCGGGATCGTAGGTGGCGTGGCGGTACTGCTCCAGGTGCAGCCCCGTCAGGTAGAGCTGCTCAGAGGTCCGAATCTGCGACGTGAGCGGGGCGGCACGGGCCGGCCGTGGCGGATGGATCTGGCGTCCGGGCTGCGGCCGGTACGCAATCAGCTTTGCGCCCTCGCTCCGGTAGACGAGGACGCTCACGGATTCGGGGCCGATCCCGGGCGGCAGCGAGACACGCGTGACGTACGGCTCGGCCGGCGATGCGTCGACGCGCCGATCCAACAGCTTCCGCTCGTGGGACTCGACGATCACGCGGAGACCTCGGAACACCGCGGTGGTGTAGAGCCCGAGCACGGCCCCGGAGCCGTCCCGGTCGACGTTCAGCGCTGCCTCGAGGTTCGCCATCTTCGGCGGGCCGATGGCCTTGAACGGGTACCAGAACTGCGAGAACGCCTTCGTTTCGTACGGCGCCAGCCAGGCGAAGTCGGGCTGGTTGTCCGAGTAGGCGCCCGCCATCAGCTCGATGTAGGGCCCGTCGGCATCGGTCAGGTTTCGGTACCACGCGTCTCCGAATGCTCCGGCGCCCCACGTCCACTGCTTCTTTCCCGGAGCGACGTGGTGGCTCGCGACGTGAACGATGCCGGCGCCGCGCGCGTGGTCGTAGCCGCCGAAGAAGTCGTAGGCCGACCGCAGCACCATGTATGAGGTCGGCACGGGGATGTTCTTGAAATACGAGAGGTCCACGCCGCGCGAGTAGTCCACGCCGTAGTAGCGACCGTGGGCCACGGGAAACGCCGACACGTCCCGCTTGGCGTGGTCGGCCACGAAATCCACGTCGGGGGGAAAGAAGGATTGGTAGTGCTCGTGGACGTGGACCGCCGGGTTGGCCCACCACAGGAACGTCTGCGGGAGAGGTGTCGGGTTGAAGAGCCTCACCTTCACTTCGACGTAGGCCCGAGCAGGATGCAACGTGATTCCCGCCATCCCCTTGAGCCGCGCCATCGGCTCGCGCTCGCCGACCCAGACCGTTCGGCTGCCGTCGGCGTTCTCCCGGATCGCATGGTCGACCGGCGCGAAAGTCGTCGGCCTGTGGTGCTGGGGCCAGTTGAACTCGATGCCGCCCGAGATCCAGGGGCCACACAGTCCCACGAGCTGCGGCTTGATCACGCGGTTGCGATAGATGAAGTCATAGCCGTTCGTCTTGTCCAGCGCGGCGTAGACGCGCCCGCCGAGCTCCGGCAGCACCGTCAGCCGCAGGTAGCGATTCTCGAGTTGGAGGGCCTCGTATGTGCGAGGTCCGCCCTCGTGGGACACGCGGTCCACGAAGGGCAACGGGTACACCTTGCCGCTGCTCCCCTGATAGACACGCTTCTCGAAGAACATCGGATTCTTGTCGGCCGGCAGCGCGGCATAGGTGTGGATCTCGAGGGCTTCCTGCTTGACCGAGACCTCGGGCATCGCGCGCTCTCGGGTCAATCCAGCCGACCCTCTTCCCGCATGACCTTCTCGTACGTCTCGCGCGTCACCAGCGTGCCGGCCGTGAACGTGAGCCGGGGTGGCGCGATGCCGTCCTTGATCCATCGATACATGTGCTCCACGGTTTCGTAGCCGTGGCGCTTCGGACTGATCACCACCGCTGCGAAGAATCCGGTGAGCGTCTCCTTCCGAAAATCGACGAGCCCGGTATCGCCTCCGATCCCGACACCGATCACGCTCTCGGCGCCGAGGCCGCGACCCTCGAGAGCGCGCACGGCCCCCAGGACCGCCTCGTCGTTCATCCCGAAGACGAGCCATTTCTTCACACCGGCGTGCTGGGCCAGCGCGACGTTGGCCGCGTCGAACGCTCCCGGCACGTCGCTCGTCTTCTGCGGCGCGGCGTGGATGCGGGACCGCGGGAACCCCGCAGCCGCCAACCCCTCCGCGGCTCCATCGGTCCGCTCACGAGCCGTGTCGAGCTCCTGAAAGGTCACGGCCAGCGCCGCGGTCTCTTCGGCAGGCCAGCCGCGCTTTCGCATCTCTTCGTCGAGCGCGCGGCCCACGATGCGCCCGATCTCGCGGGCGGCGATGCCCATGTGGGGGACGTCCATGAACGCGCCGTCGGGGCCGACGAACTGGTCGTCGACGCTCATCACGCGCATCCCGTGAACCTTGGCCTTTGCCACTATCGCAGGACCGAGCCGCACGTCGGGCGTGCAGATGATGAAGCCCTGCACTCCCTGAGCGGCGAGGTTGTCGATCGCGGCGAGCACCTTCTCGGCGTCGGTGGTTCCGATCTTCACGAGCGTTGCCGAGTGGGCGTCGGCGGCCTGCTGGGCGAACTTCCACTCGTTCTGGAACCAGGGCTCCTCGGGCTGCTTGACGAGGAAGCCGATGCGGATCGTCTCGGAGCTCGTCTGTCCCGAGCCCTTGTCCGGGCCGCCGCAAGCAGGCAACAGCGCCAGGACCACCACCAAGCACCAGACACACGGCCATGGCATCAGTTCACACTCATCATTGACCGATCGTCCGGGAGCAGGCTTTCGTATTATTGCCGAACGGGGCCGATCGTGTCATTGACGCTTTCGATTGACTGCGATAACTTTCTGTTGCTTTCGTTGTTACAAGCACATCGATGAAGGAGCGGAGTGTGGACCTCGTCCGCGGGACTCACCGCCGTTACAACCCGCTGCTCCAGGAATGGGTCCTCTGCTCCCCCGAGCGGGTGGAGCGACCGTGGCAGGGGCAACTCGAGGAGCCCGAATCGCTGGATCGTTCCTCGTACGACCCCGGCTGCTACCTGTGTCCTGGAAACTCGCGGGCCGGAGGCGCGCGCAATCCATCCTACGCGTCGACCTTCGTCTTCGATAACGACTTCCCCGCCTTGCTGCCTGCTCCCGTCGCCCCGAGCGACGACGGCCGAGGGCTCTTGCTGGCGCGACCCGAGACCGGCTGCTGCCGAGTCGTGTGCTTCTCGCCGCGCCACGATCAGAGCCTCGGCCGCATGGAGGTCGATGGGATCCGGGCCGTGGTTGAATGCTGGGCCGAGGAGACCGCACGCCTGGCCGCTTCGAACCGCGTCGCCTACGTGCAGGTCTTCGAGAACAAGGGCGCCGCGATGGGATGCAGCAACCCGCATCCGCACGGACAGATCTGGGCCACCGCCAGCGTGCCCAGCCTGCCGGCCCGAAGCCTTTCGTCCCAGCGCGGCTACTGCGCGGAGCATGGCAGCGACCTGCTCGGCGACTACCTCGAGCGCGAGCTGCGCGAAGCTGAGCGAGTGGTCTGTGAGAACCAGCATTGGGTGGCGCTCGTCCCCTTCTGGGCGGTGTGGCCATTCGAGACGCTCGTCCTTCCGCGCCGGCGCGTGGCCGACCTGCCTTCGCTGTCGTCGGACGAACGCACCGCCCTCGCGGACATCTTGAAACGGTTGAACACGCGCTACGACAACCTTTTCGGCTGTCCGTTCCCGTATTCGATGGGCTGGCGCCCGCGCCCCACCGACGGCCAGGAGCACGCGTATTGCCGTCTGCATGCCTTGTACTACCCGCCGCTGCTGCGCTCGGCCAGGATCCGCAAGTTCCTGGTTGGATACGAGATGATGGGCGAGGCCCAGCGTGACATCACGCCCGAGGACGCGGCCGAGCGCCTGCGACGAGCGGCGGAGCTCCACGGCGGGGATGGCGCGTGACCTGCTGTCACGACGCGGCCACCGCCTTCGAGCGCCGCTTTGGCGCACCGCCCGAGGTCGTTGTCCGCGCTCCTGGTCGCGTCAACCTGATCGGCGAGCACACCGACTACAACGAGGGCTTCGCGCTCCCCATGGCCATCGATCGCTGGATCTGGATCGCCCTCCGCCCCCGAAAGGACGGCCGCGTCCTGGCGGTGTCCCTCGATTTCGACGAGTCGGCCCAGTTCGAGCTCGCGGATCTGCGGCCTGGAGGCTCCAGCTGGGCCGAATACGTGAAGGGGTCGGCCTGGGCGCTCCTGGAGGAACGCCACGCGCTCGTCGGCTGGGACGGCGTGCTCACGGGCGACGTCCCGATCGGCGCCGGCCTCTCGTCCTCCGCCGCCCTCGAGATGGCGGTGATGCGTGCGTTCGTCGCGGTGTCCGGCCTGATCTGGGATGCAGCGCGGATGGCCTTTCTCGGCCAGCGCGCCGAGAACCGCTGGGTCGGAGTGAACTGCGGCATCATGGACCAGCTCGTCTGCGCGTCCGCCCGCGAAGGGCATGCTCTGCTGATCGACTGCCGTAGCCTCGAGACCGTGCCGACGCCCTTGCCGCCCGACACCGCGGTCGTTGTGCTCGACACCTCGACGCGGCGCGGTTTGGTCGCGTCCGCCTACAACGAACGGCGGGCGCGCTGCGAGGAAGCGGCCCGCGCGCTGGGGGTCGCCGCGCTGCGCGACCTCGACGAAGCCGGTTTCGAGCAGCTGGCTCCGAACCTCGACGAGGTGACGCGGCGGCGAGCGCGTCACGTCGTGGCGGAGAACGCGCGCACCCTGCGCGCTGCCGAAGCCACGCGCAGCGGCGACGCCCATGCCCTCGGCCAGCTCATGAACCAGAGCCATGACAGCCTGCGCGACGATTTCCAGGTCTCGACGCCGGTGCTGGATGCCATGGTCGAGTGCGCGCTGGACGCGGGCGGCTGCTACGGCGCACGGATGACCGGCGCCGGCTTCGGCGGCTCGGTCGTCGCCCTGGTGCGGCAGGACCACGTCCTCGCGTTCACGCAGTCCGTGGGCCCGGCCTTCGAGGCCAGGACCGGCCTCAGCCCGAGGGTCGAGACCTGCCGGGCGGCAGCCGGCGCCGAGATGGTATCGCCCCGGTGACGACCTTCGGCCTGCTGGACTGGCTGATCACGGCCGCGTCCCTGATCGTGACGTTGGCCGTCGGCGTGGTCGTGAAGCGCCACGTCGGCAACATCGAGGACTTCCTCGTCGCGAACCGCGGGATGGGGACATACGTCGGCACGGCGTCCCTCGTCTCCACGGAGATCGGGATCATCACCTACATGTACCAGGCGCAGTTCGGCTTCCTGGCCGGATTCTCCGCCTTCGTGGTGGGGTTGGTCACGATCCTGGTCTGCTATTGCGTGGGGCGCACCGGCTTCGTGATCACGCGGCTGCGGGAGATGGAGATCATGACCATCCCCGAGTTCTTCGAGCGGCGCTACACGCGCGGGGTCCGCATCCTGGCGGGGATCCTGATGGCTTTCGGCGGCTCGCTCAACCTCGGCATCTTCCCGATCATCGAGGCCCGCTTCCTCAGCATCACGATGGGCATCGATGCCCGCTACGTCGGCTGGACCATGGCCGTGCTGTTGCTGGTCGCCCTCGTCTATACGGCGGTCGGGGGCATGGTTTCATTGATCGTCACGAACTACGTGCAGTACTTGTTGCTGGCGGCGGGAACCCTCATCGTCACGGTCGCGTGCTTGCGCGCGACCGGATGGACGGCCATGACCGCGGCCGTGACCGCGCACGGGAACGGCCACGGCTTCGATCCGTTCCGCGACCCGGATCTCGGCCCCGCGTTCGTGCTGTGGCAGCTTCTGCTCTGGACCGCGTTCATGACGGTCTGGCAGTCGGTCGCGATGCGCACATTTTCGACCCGGGACACGCGAACGGGCAGGAAGATCTTCACGCTGACGAGCGTGCTGTTCCTGGGCCGCGCTGTCATTCCCATGGCCTGGGGGATCGCTGCGCTGGCCTTCTTCTGGGCTCGGGCCGAGCCGCTGGCACCGCGCTTCGACGCCGACCCGCGCATGGAGATCGAGCGGCTGGACCGCGAGCTGGCGCGCGACTTCGAGACCGAGCTGCCGCGCGGACGCATCGAAGCGCTGCTGCCGCGGCTCGAACGGCTCGAGACCCTGGCGAGCACCGCCGGCGCGGAGGAAGCTCTCGCCAGGGCCAAGGGCAGGCGCGAGGAGCTGGGCATGGTGGCGATGCCGTGGATGCTCGCTGCGATCCTGCCCACCGGCGTCATGGGATTGATGATGGCCGGCATGCTGGCGGCCTCGGTCTCGACCTACGCGGGCTACTTCCTCGGCTGGAGTTCGGTGATCGCACAGGACATCGTGGGGCCGTGCCTGGGGCGCGAATTGAGCGGCTCCGCGCGGCTCCAGATCACGCGCCTCATGGTCGTGGCACTGACCGCGTTCATCATGGTCTGGAGCCTGGTCTACGATGTGCCCGGGCCCGCGTACTTCTACCTCCAGGTCACTGCGAACCTGTTCATGGCACCGACCCTGATCACGGTCGTCGCCGGCCTCTACTGGAAGCGGGCATCCTCGGCCGGCGCTGCGCTCGCCTTCGTGCTCGGAGCCGCCGCTTCCCTGGGCTATCTCCTGCCCGACATCGGCCTCAGCGTCGCGACAGCAGGCAACGCGAGCTGGGCGCTGGCCGCGCTCGGCCTCTGGCTGGGCTCGCTCGCCTTCCCCGATCGGCGAGCGGCGTCATCGGAGGCCGCGTGAGCTGGCAGGCCTTCTGGGCCATCGTCTTCTTCGCATCCCTGGCGGGGTTCGTGATCGTCTCCGCCCTGATCGCCGTGCATGGCGTCGCGGAGATCCGCGAGCTGCTCGATATGCTGAAGCCCGGCCGCGAAAAGAGGTGAGGTCGATGGCGTACGTGCTGCGCTTCGTGCAGCGCTATCGGGCGGCGGACGAGCGGGCGTTCCTCGCGCTCGAGCGTCAGTTCGCGGCGCTCGAACGCCGGAAGCCTGGCCTGCCACGCGGCCGTCGGATGCGTCCCTATGCCGGGCGCGAGCCTGCCCATACGCTCGTCTGGGAATGCGAGTTCGAGAGCCTCACGGCTGCGCAGGAGGCACTCGGTCGCCTCGAGGCGAGCCGTGACCACGCGAGGTTGCTGCGACGGCAGATCCGCTACTTCGAGGAGGCCTACACCGAGATCTACGAGGTCCTCGAGCTCTGACATGGATCGCGTCGACCCGAAGCAGCTCCTCGAGTGGTGCCGCGTCCGCGCCGAAGAACTGCCGGACCACCCGAAGCTGCGGGTGCGCTTCCGCCTGGTGGGCGATTCGGCGGAGATGGGCGAGCTGATGGCCCGCGAGCTGCTCGACGTCGTGGAGGCGAACAGCGCCCGGGGCCTGCCCACTCGGGCGATCGTGCCTTGCGGCCCGGCCTGCTGGTACGAGCCGTGGGTGCGCCGCGTCAACGCTCGCGGCGTCTCGCTCGAGCG
>Ga0075428_100010454_pt1 | contig 10308 bp, 8 predicted proteins | sample RhiMetdeltSRZDD2_FD_75291 | JGI IMG/M metagenome (GOLD analysis project Ga0075428, IMG submission 75291) | Populus rhizosphere microbial communities from Tennessee, USA - Rhizosphere MetaG P. deltoides SRZDD2 | ecosystem: Host-associated > Plants > Roots > Rhizosphere > Soil | place: USA...
GGCGTTCAGGTGAAGGGCGAGACGCAGACGCTCGCCACGATCACCATCCAGAACTACTTCCGCATGTACGAGAAGTTGTCGGGCATGACCGGTACGGCGGAGACCGAAGAGTCCGAGTTCCATCAGATCTATGGCCTCGACGTCGCGGTCATTCCGACGAACAAGCCGATGGTCCGCGACGATCGCCACGACCTCGTCTACAAGACGCGGCGTGAGAAGTACAACGCGATCCTCGAGGAGACGGAGCGCCTGCACAAGCTCGGGTACCCGGTGCTGGTGGGTACGGTGAGCGTGGACGTGTCGGAGACGCTGTCGCGCATGTTCAAGCGGGCAGGCCTTCCGCATAACGTGCTCAACGCGAAGTACCACCAGCGTGAGGCCGAGATCGTTGCAGGCGCGGGCCAGCCCGGTGCGGTCACGATCGCCACGAACATGGCCGGCCGTGGTACCGACATCAAGCTCGGCCCCGGCGTCACCGAGGCGAAGCCGTCGCAGATCAAGGACCCGGACAACAAGCTCGTCGACGTCATCGAGGACGGCGGGCTTCACATCATCGGGTCGGAGCGTCACGAGTCACGCCGCATCGACCGCCAGCTGCGCGGACGATCCGGCCGTCAGGGAGATCCGGGCGCGTCGCAGTTCTTCCTGTCGCTCGAAGATGACCTGATGCGCCTCTTCGGGTCGGAGCGTATCGCCCGACTCATGGACCGCATGGGCGCGCAGGAGGGCGAAGTGCTGACGCACCCGCTCATCACGCGTTCCATCGAGCAGGCGCAGAAGCGGGTCGAGCTCCAGAACTTCCAGTCCCGAAAGCGACTGCTCGACTTCGACGACGTGATGAACCAGCAGCGCGAGGTCATCTACTCGCTCCGCTCGTTCGCGCTCGAGGGCGGGGAGGAGCTGAAAGGCGAAGCGCTCAAGATGGTCGACAAGGCCCTCACGAAACGTGTCGACGACCGACTCGGGGATCTGGAGTCCGAGGAAGAGTGGGACCTGTCGCTGCTGAAGCAGGAAATGCTGATGCATTACCTGCTCACGATTCCGGAGTTCGAGGGGAACGATCCGCCGACGACCGTGGAGGCCGCTCGCACACAGTCGGTCGATGCCGGGCGCCGACAGTTCGCGGGCAAGCTCGAAGAGCTGGACCGCGTGAAGGACGAGGAAGGCAACGGCTTTTCCGGTCGACTGCTCTCGCTCGTCATGCTGAACGTGCTGGATGAGAAGTGGAAGGATCACCTCTACGATCTCGACCAGCTCCGGAACGCGATCCACTACCGATCGTGGGGCCAGAAGGACCCGCTCATCGAGTACAAGCAGGAGGCATACTCGATGTTCGTGGATCTCATGAACGACATCTATAACACGTTCACCGAGCGGTTCTTCCGCGCGCAGCTGGTGTTCCAGCAGCCGCAGCCCGGCGATTACGGTCCGCCCGGCGGGAACGGCGACGGGTCGAAGCCTCGGCAGGCCGAGGGCCCGCGGAAGCCGACGAAGCGCTACAACGCGTTAGGCATCCTCGAGGATATTCCCGAGGAGGAGCCGATCGCGAGCGCCCATGGCACCGAGAATGGTGACGGCGCGACGGCAGCGCCGACGCCCGAAGAGACGGTCATGGACGTCGGCCCCGCCGAACCGCCGAAGAAAAAGGCGGCGGCACGCCAGGACCCGGTGGTTGTCGGCGCAGGCCGCACACGCTCGCTGAACCCGACCGCGAACGTGCCGGGAGTCCCCGGAGCCGCCAACGCGACCGGTGACTGGTCGAACGTCGGGCGCAACGACCCGTGCCCGTGTGGATCGGGCAAGAAGTTCAAAAAGTGCCATGGAGCGAATTTGTAGGTCCGCTCCCGGCCGGTTGTTATGCGCGGTTTATGTCCGGAGGTTTCGTTTACGGAGTTATTGAGTACTCGTGACGACACCCCGAACTTCGGAGATGGGTTCATGAAGCTCACGCGAATCGTCGCGCTTGCCGGGATGGTGGCGCTCGCCGCCCCCGCCGCGTTTGCGCAGGGCGGTGGCGGTGGTCAAGGCGGACAGGGCCGCGGCATGCAGCGGCTCATGCAGGGCATTACGCTGACGGAGAAGCAGCAGGCGTCGGTGGATTCGATCACAAAGGCGTTCCGGTCGCAGCTGCCTCCCACCCAGCAGGGCACGCCTCCCGACTCGGCCACCCGCGCCAAGCGGATGGAGGTCATGCAGAAGCAGTACGCTGCCGTCCGCGAAGTGCTGACCGCGGATCAACAGAAGGTGTTCGACAAGAACCTCGAAGACATGCGGGCGCAGATGAATCGCCCTCGCCCCTAACGTCTGGCGAGCGAAAACGTCGGGCCGTCCCCCGGTCCGACACGGCCCCCCGGGCGGTCTGCACGACACCGTTCGGGGGGCTGGCGCATCGGTCGCTGACGTGTGGCCGCATCGCACGCGGATCCTTGTGCTCGCGTTCGACCGATGCCGGCTCGCCGTGGGCCGATGAATAGGTATGGAGGACCTTCAACTATCGGGGATCTCCGTGCAAGGTGCGTTGGATGTGACGGCCGGCGCTCGACAGAATGCGCCGAAAGGACTTAGTATTCGAGAGTTACCGCGTGCCGAGCGCCCGCGAGAACGACTCAAGGCACACGGCGCGCACGCTCTGAGCTCGGCGGAGCTTCTGGCGATCATTGTCGGAACCGGCGGCGCAGGGCGTTCGGCTCTCGCGCTGGCCCACGAGGTGCTTGCATGGGCCGACGGGTCGCTGCGACGCATCGCGGGTCAGCCGGTCGCGGCGCTCACAAAGCTTGCGGGGATCGGATCGGCGCGCGCAGTGGCGGTGCATGCGGCGCTGGAGCTGGGTCGCCGCGCCGCGGGCGAGGAACGTGAGGACGGCGCGCCCATGCGGTCGCCACGGGACGTTTTTGCGGTGTTCTCGCCGCGCCTGGAGGATTTGCCGGTGGAGGAGTTTCACGTCGCGGTGCTCGACTCGCAGCACCGGCTGGAGCGCGACGTGACCATTACGCGGGGCATTCTCAACTCGTCGTTGGTTCACCCGCGCGAGGTGTTTCGGGAAGCGATAGCCGAGCGCGCAGCCGCGGTGATACTCGTGCACAACCACCCGAGCGGTGACCCTACGCCCTCGCCGGACGATCGAGTGGTGACCGAGCAGCTCGCGGCTGCCGGCCGCCTGCTGGACATTCCCGTGCATGACCACGTGATCATCGGGCGCGGTCGGTACATGAGCTTCGCCGAAGCGGGGCTGATGTGAGGTCGAGGTGATGATGCGCGCTTGTCTCATGCGCGTCGGCGTTCCGGGGAGTGGGAGATGACCTCGACGGCGCCGACGCCCATTTCCATCCCTGGCTGGACGAGCCCGACCACGCCGCTGCGCGAGGGGCTCGACCAGGAGCTGCTGCTTCGCGCGTACAAGTACAGCGAGCGCGCGCATGCCGGCCAGACTCGCCTGTCCGGCGAGCCGTTCGTGTCGCACTGCGTCGAGGTCGCCCGGATCCTCGCCGATCTCCAGCTCGATTCCGTGACGGTCGCCAGTGGACTGATCCACGACGTCGTCGAGGACACCGACGTCACCGTCGCCGACGTCGAGCGCGAGTTCGGGAAGGAGATCGCGCAGATCGTCGACGGCCTGACGAAGATCGGGAACCTGCCGCTCAACTCGACCCAGGAACGACAGGTCGAGAACTACCGCAAGCTGCTGCTGTCGATCGCGAAGGACGTGCGCGTCATCCTCATCAAGCTGGCCGACCGCCTCCACAACATGCGGACGCTCGACTGGCTGGTGCCGGAGAAGCGGCGTCGCATCGCGCAGGAGACGCGGGACCTCTACGCGCCGCTCGCCCATCGCTTTGGTATGGCGAAGATGCGGTGGGAGCTCGAGGACCTCGCGTTCAAGCACCTCGAGCCCGATGACTACCGCACGCTCGCGAAACTGGTCGCGCAGAAGCGTGGCGAGCGGGAGGATCTCATCGCGCGCATGCGCGATCCGCTGGAGCGAGCGCTCAAGGGCGCGGCTATCAAGGACGTCGAGGTCACCGGGCGCCCGAAGCACCTGTGGTCGATCTTCAAGAAAATGCAGAAGCGCGACAAGCCGTACGACGAGATCTACGACCTGCTCGCGATCCGCGTGCTGGTGAACACCGTCCCGGACTGCTACCACGCGTTAGGCGTCATTCACGACGGCTGGACGCCGCTCCAGGAGCGCATCAAGGACTACATCGCGCAGCCGAAGTCGAACGGCTATCAGTCGCTGCATACCACGGTGTTCGGGCCCGCCCGCCAGCTGTTCGAGATCCAGATCCGGACGCGCGAGATGCACCGGACGGCGGAATTCGGGATCGCGGCGCACTGGCTCTACAAGGACGGCAACGCCAAGTCGTCCGATGAGCTCGACCGTCACCTCGCGTGGTTCCGCCAGGTCCTCGAGGTGCAGCTCGACGCGAAGACGCCCGACGAGTTCCTCGAGTTCCTCAAGCTCGATCTGTTCCAGGACGAGATCTTCGTCTTCACGCCAACCGGCGACGTCATCCAGTTACCGAAAGGGGCGACGCCAATCGATTTCGCGTTCGCGGTGCACACCGAGATCGGGCTGCACTGCGCGGGCGCCAAGGTCAACGGGCGTATCGCCCCGCTGTCGCGCCAGCTCAAGAACTCCGAGACCGTCGAGATCATCCGGTCGGCTAACGCCAGGCCGAGCCGCGACTGGCTTGCGCACGTGCGAACGGGTCGGGCGCGCCACAAGATCCGGCAGTGGCTGCGTCACGAGGAGCACGCCACGTCCGCGAAGCTGGGGCGTGAGATTCTCGACCGCGAGGTGAAGCGCCGCCGCCTGCCGAAGCCGGACGACGCCGAGCTCGAGAAAGCTGCGAAGGCGTTCAACCTGAACGACGTGAATCACCTCATCGCGTCGATCGGGCAGGGGGACCTCAACATCGGCCAGGTGCTGAGCGCGATCCGACCGGACATCGAAACGTCCCCGGAGCATCAGCCCCGGCCGACGGCGATCGAACGGCTGGTCGAACGCATGCGCGGCACGCCGAAGGGCGTGCGCATCCAGGGCGCCGACGGGCTCATGGTGCGCTACGCGCAGTGTTGCCAGCCGGTTCCCGGCGACACCGTCGTCGGCTACGTCACGCGCGGCCGGGGGGTCAGCATTCACCGCGCCGACTGCCCGAACCTGCTCATGCTCGCCCACGAGCCCGAACGTCGTCTCGAGATCGACTGGCAGCAGCAGGAAGGCGAGCGGTTCGTCGTTAGGCTCGCGCTGGAAGGAATCGACCGGCGCGGGCTCTATGCGGACATCGCCGGCGCGGTCTCCGGGGCGGGGACGGATATCCGCAGCATGGACCTCAGGACCGTCGACGGGCGCGTCAGCGGCTCCGCGCTCGTGGAGGTCGAGAACCTCGCGCATCTTCAGAAGATCATCAAGGCGACGCGCCGCGTGAAAGGCATCACGGAGGTCGCGCGGCGGGAACGGATCTCGACCGACAACGACAGTTAGGGTCGCCGCTCGCCCGACCTCGCGGCGAGCGATGCATCGCCGCAGACTGGAGGATGACTCCATGTTCCAACCGACCGTGCCGAGCGTGCTCACGCGTCAGCTCACATTGTTCGCCCTCGCGCTCTGCGCAAGCGCTCCGGCACTGGCGACGTCGGCGGCGGCGCAGGGCAGGAAACAAGCGGTCGTGCAGATCGAGGTCGGCGACAGCATCGGGCTCCCACTGCCTGACGCGAAGATCGAGGTCTTCACGTTCATGGACGGGGGCGTCTTCTGGGAGTGGGTCCCGATCGACTCGACCGAGCTCCCGGTTGGGATCAACCTCCTGAGATTCTCCCATCCGGGCTATCGCTCGACCACGTTCTCCGTTCCCGTTCGCGAGCAGGCGACGCTCTCGCTGCGCGTTCGTCTGGATCCCCAACACGATACCTCGAGCAAGGAGGCCAAGGAGGCGAAGGAGGCGAACGTCGAGGCGCGGACGGTTCGGGCCATTGGTCTCGCGCTCGATGGCCACGCTCGCACCGACATCATCGGGCGCCGTCGCGTGCTCGAGCATGAATCCTTCGAAAGCGAATCGGTCACCCGATTCGGTGCGCTCATGCAACGGGCACGAAACACGGAGCTGAGAGTGCTGCCGGCGTCCGGCGGTTCGTTCCGTGTACTCGCCCAGTCGGCAGGAGGCTCGTACAACTGCCCGCTGCAGGTGATGGTCAACGGCGACAGGCGGCGGATCCTGCCGTTCGAAACGTTCGACCGGTTGTTCGCTGTAGTCGACGCGGAGACGATAGAAATATTTCCGGCCGGGCATTCCGTTCCGCTGTCGTATCAGTCGAGCGGGGGATGCGGCGTCATGATCGTGTGGTTTCGGTCGCTCTGAGTCGAGTCTGCAAGGGCTTACCCAGACGCAGGGACCAAATAAGCCTTCGGGACCAGCCCGAACAAACTCCGACGAGGGGCATTATATTGCGGCCATGCCTCGCGCCGAGTTTGTGCTCCAGTCGCCGTTTCAACCGGCGGGCGATCAGCCGAAGGCGATCGCCGAGCTGAGCGCCGGTCTTGAGCGTGGAGATCGATTCCAGACGCTCCTTGGTGTCACCGGATCGGGAAAGACGATGACGATGGCTCACGTCATCAAGCACCTCGGTCGGCCGACGCTCGTGCTCTCGCACAACAAGACGCTCGCCGCGCAACTGTACGGTGAGCTCAAGAGCTTCTTCCCGAACAACGCCGTCGAGTACTTCATCTCGTACTACGACTACTATCAGCCCGAGGCCTACGTCCCCTCGAGCGATACGTACATCGAAAAGGATGCCTCGATCAACGAGGACATCGACCGGCTGCGGCTGCGCGCGACGTCGAGCCTCATGGAGCGTGAAGACGTCGTCATCGTGTCCACCGTCTCCGCGATCTACGGCCTCGGCGATCCGATCGAGTATCGCGAGCGGATGGTCAACCTGCAGAAAGGCCAAACGATTCCGCGGAACGACATCCTGCGCGCGCTCGTCGGCATTCAGTACAGCCGGAACGACGTCGCATTCGAGCGCGGTACGTTCCGCGTGAGGGGCGACACGGTGGAGATCCTGCCGGCGTACGAGGAGCAGGGCGTTCGCGTCGAGCTCTGGGGCGACGAGATCGAGCGCATCTCGAAGATCAACCCACTCACGGGCGAGACGATCGCGGTGCTCGAGCACGCGGCGATCTATCCCGCCAAACACTTCATCACATCGCGCCCGACGATCGAGCGCGCCGTTGCAGCGATTCGCCAGGAGCTGAGTGAACGTCTGGAGGTGTTGCGTCGAGATGGCAAGTTGCTCGAGGCGCAGCGGCTCGAGTCTCGCACGCATTTCGACATCGAGATGATGCTGGAGATCGGCACGTGCGCCGGAATCGAGAACTACTCGCGGCATCTTTCCGGGCGGGTGGCGGGCGAGCGGCCGGCTGTGTTGTTCGACTACTTCCCGGAAGATTTCCTCGTCATCGTGGACGAGTCGCACGTGACGCTGCCGCAAGTGCGCGGGATGTACAACGGCGACCGCGCGCGGAAGCTCGTGCTCGTGGACTACGGGTTCCGTTTGCCGAGCGCGCTCGATAACCGGCCCCTCGTGTTCGATGAGTTTCTCGCGCTCACCCCGCGCGCCCTCATGGTGAGCGCGACGCCGGCCGAGCTCGAGCTCCAGCTCTCCGAAGGTGTGGTGGTCGAGCAGATCATCCGGCCGACGGGACTGCTGGATCCCGAAATCGAGGTGCGTCCGGTCCGTGGACAGGTCGACGACCTGCTGAACGAGATTCGGATCCGCGAGCGGCGTGGCGAACGCGTGCTCGTCACGACGCTCACCAAGCGCATGGCCGAGGACCTGACGGACTATCTCCAGCAGATGGGGGTTCGCGTGAGGTACATGCACTCGGACATCGACGCGATCGAGCGCATGGAGATCGTCCGCGGCCTGCGCCTCGGCGAGTTCGACGTGCTCGTTGGCATCAACCTGTTGCGCGAAGGTCTCGACATGCCCGAGGTGTCGCTGGTAGCGATCCTCGACGCCGACCAGGAGGGCTTCCTGCGCAGCGACCGATCGCTGATCCAGACCGTCGGGCGCGCGGCGCGCCACGTCAGCGGGCGGGCGATCTTCTACGCGGACCGGATCACCGGCTCGATGCAGCGGTGCATCGAGGAGACGGGGCGCCGTCGCGAGATGCAGCGCGAGCATAACGAGGCACACGGCATCGTGCCGCGCGGCGTCGAAAAGAGTGTCGAGCAGGTGCGATTCATCACGCGCGTCGCGGACGCCCGCGCCGAGCGCGAAGGGCGCGAGCGCGAAGCGCGGAAGGTCGCCGAAGCGGCCGCGTCCTACGGCGAAGAGGATCGCGCGACGATGATCGAGCGCCTCGAGCGCGAGATGCGCGAAGCGGCCGCGAACCTGGACTTCGAGACGGCGGCACGGCTTCGCGATCAGCTCTTCGAGCTGAAAGCGAAAGGGGCCGGGAACGTGGCGCGGTCACGGGGCGCGTTCGCCGACATTCGCGCGCATAGCTGACCGACACCGGCTCTCGTGCAACGGTTTCACCACCTTGTGCCGACGCTCGCGGTCCGCGGGCGTGTGGCGATGACTCGCGATGAGCTCGTCGCGTGGGGCGAAGCGCTGGGACGGGCTGCCGCGCCGCCACTCATCATCACGCTGGCCGGCGACCTGGGAGCGGGGAAGACGACGCTCGCCCAGGCCATCTGCGCGGGCTACGGCGTGACGGAGCCGGTGACGAGTCCGACGTTCGCGCTCGTGCACCGTTACGACGCGGCGAGGTCACCCGTATACCATCTCGACCTTTACCGGATCGAGCGGCCCTCCGAGCTCGTCAACCTCGGCTGGGACGAGATCTCGACATCGCACGCGCTGATCATCGTGGAGTGGCCGGAGCGCGCCGGCGCCATGATCCCGCCCGGACACGTGCCGATCGATCTCGAGCACGACCCGGTCGATGCGGAGCGGCGTGTGCTGCTCGCGGGGTGAGATGATCACGCTCGCGCTCGAGGCGTCGACGTACACGGGGAGCGTCGCGGTCATCCGCGACGGCGTTGTCGTCGCCGAGCGCGAAAGCGCCATGCGTGGGGTCCACGAAGAGCGTCTCATGCCCGCGGTTGCCGACACGCTGGCGGACGCGGGTGTCACGCCTAACGCGATCGACCGCGTGGTGTGCGGCGAGGGGCCTGGCAGCTTCACGAGCCTGCGCATCGCCGGTGCGATCGCGAAAGGCCTCGCGCTGAGCGCGAACGCGCCGCTTCACACGGTGTCGTCGCTGCTGCTGATCGTGGCGGGCTCGGAGCCATCCCCGGCGCCGGGTCGCTACGTCGCGGTGCTCGACGCCATGCGTGGCGACGTGTTCGCCTGTGTGTTCTCCGTCACCGACCGCGCGATCGCCGCCGAGTCACCCACGACGATGTTCCCGCGCGCTGCTCTGGCGGAGTTCGCTCGCGAGCACGCGGCGCGACCGGTCGGGCCCGCCGAAACGTCGATCGTCGCTCCGCACGCGCGTGGCGTCGCGAAGCTCGGCGGGCTGCTACCGTGGCCGGCTCCGGTCGACCTCGCGACGTGGGAGCCTAACTACGGGCGGCTCGCCGAGGCGCAAGTGAAATGGGAGGCGGCGCACGGGCGCGCGCTCACCGCGGGATGACCGACACGCGAGCGCACGCCACCCCGGCCTTGCCACCTCGCCACCTCGTGATCCGAGGCGCCCGGCGCGACGATGTCGATGACATCGCCAGCATCGAGAAGCGCGCGTTCAGCGATCCGTGGTCCGCTGGCTCGTTTCGCGCGCTGTTGGGTAACCCGCTCGTACATTTCGCGGTCGCCGAGGATTCGCTCACCGGTCGCCTGCTCGGCTACGTGGTGTCGTGGTACGTCGTGGACGAAGCCGAGATCGCGAATCTCGCGGTCGCCAACGATGTCCGGCGGGGAGGTGTCGGCGCCCGGCTGCTCGATCATGCCCTCGGCATTGCGAGGGAGCGGCGCTGCCAAGTCGTGTTTCTCGAGGTGCGCGAGTCGAATGCGGCCGCTCGGGCGCTGTACGCGTCGCGGGGCTTCGAGGTGGCCGGCCGGCGCGCCAAGTATTACCGTAAGCCCGTCGAAGACGCACTGGTCCTGCGGCGCGGATTGTGACCTGCCTTGCAGCGCTGATCCACCTCTCGCAACCAAACTGCTTGACGCGCACCGATTTGTTTGCGGGCGTGTCGGCTCTGACCCCTACTTTCCGCGGCGAGCACTTCATCACTCGCCAGGAGGAACTGTGAGCCGAAGCTTGAACAAGGTGACGTTGATCGGGAACCTCGGGGCCGA
>Ga0075428_100010456_pt1 | contig 10308 bp, 13 predicted proteins | sample RhiMetdeltSRZDD2_FD_75291 | JGI IMG/M metagenome (GOLD analysis project Ga0075428, IMG submission 75291) | Populus rhizosphere microbial communities from Tennessee, USA - Rhizosphere MetaG P. deltoides SRZDD2 | ecosystem: Host-associated > Plants > Roots > Rhizosphere > Soil | place: USA...
TCCTCGCCCGCCGCGGCGAGGCGCGCGGCGATGTGACCGCCGACGGCGCCGGCGCCGTATATGCAGATTCTCACGTCCGAATGCAGATTCGCATGAAGTAACATCTTATCGGATGAAAATCTGCCGCTTCGACGACAACCGCCTCGGCGTGGTGAAGGACGACGGCGTGCACGACGTCTCGTCCCTGCTCGGCCGCCTGCCCTCGGTCACCTACCCGCTGCCGCGCTACGACCTGCTCGTCGCCGGCCTCGACAAGCTGCGCCCGGAGCTCGAGGCCGCGGCGGCCAAGGGGCCGCCGCTGCAGCCGAAGAAGCTGCTGGCGCCGGTGGCCAACCCGGGCAAGATCGTCGCCGCCCCGGTCAACTACACCAAGCACCTGCAGGAAGCGCTCGCCGACAAGGGCATCCACCACGGCAACCTGATCGGCGAGATCCACAAGGTGGGCATGTTCCTCAAGGCCTCGAGCGCGGTCGTCGGCCCCGGCGAAGGCGTGCGCCTCATCCACACCGACCGGCGCAACGATCACGAAGTGGAGCTGGCGGTGGTGATCGGCCGCGCGGCGAAGAACGTCTCCCCCGCCGAGGCGATGCGCTGCATCGCCGGCTACTGCATCGGCCTCGACATGACCATCCGCGGGCCCGAGGAGCGCAGCTTCCGCAAGTCGCCGGACTCCTACTGCGTGCTCGGCCCCTGGCTGGTGACGGCGGACGAAATTCCCGATCCCAACAACCTTTCGATCGAGATCAAGGTGAATGGAGAGACGCGGCAGTCGGCGCACACCAGCGATCTGATCCTGAAAGTCGGCGAGCTCGTCGCCTGGGGCTCGAGCTTCTACACGCTGCACCCGGGCGACGTGCTGCTCACCGGCACGCCGCAGGGCGTCGGCCCGGTGAAGCCCGGCGACGTGATGGAGGCGACCCTCGAGCGCGTCGGCAGCATGCGCGTCGAAGTGAGCGCCGCGTCATGAGCACGATACGCAAGCTCCTGCCCACTACCGTCGTCGGCAGCTATCCGCAGCCCGGCTGGCTCATCGACCGCGACAAGCTCGGCGGCAAGGTGCCGCGGGTGCGCCAGCCCGAGATCTGGCGGGTCGAAGGGCCTTTTCTCGAACAGGCCCAGGATGACGCAACGCTCCTCGCCATCCGCGACATGGAGCGCGCCGGCATCGACATCATCACCGACGGCGAGATGCGCCGCGAGAGCTACTCCAACCGCTTCGCCACCGCGCTCGAGGGCGTGGACATCGAGAATCCCGGCACCACCATCAACCGCAACGGCAAGCCGTCGCCGGTGCCGCGGATTACCTCGCCATTGAAAAGAAAATTTCCCGTGGAAGTCAGGGACGTCGAGTTCCTGAGGCGGAATACCACTCGCGAGATCAAGATCACGCTGCCCGGCCCGTTCACCATGGCGCAGCAGGCGCAGGACGACTACTACAAGGACGAGGAGGCGCTGGCGATGGCCTTCGCCGCGGCGGTGAACGAGGAGCTGCGCGACCTCAAGGCGGCCGGCGCCGACGTGGTGCAGATCGACGAGCCCTGGCTGCAGGCGCGGCCCGAGCGCGCCCTGCGCTACGGCGTGAAGGCGATCAACCGCGCGCTGCAGGGCATTCCCGGAACGACGATCGTGCACCTGTGCTTCGGTTACGCCGCGGCGGTGAAGGACAAGCCGAGCGGCTACTCCTTCCTGCCGCAGCTCGCCGCCACCACCGCGACGCAGATCTCGATCGAGGCGGCGCAGCCGCGCCTCGATCTCGCCGTGCTGCGGGAGTTCTCGCACCAGCAGGTACTGCTCGGCGTCATCGATCTCGGCACGCCCAAGGTGGAGAGCGCCGAGGAAGTCGCCGCCCGCCTGCGCAGCGCGTTCCGCTTCCTGCCGCCCGAGCGCCTGGTCGCCGCGCCCGACTGCGGCATGAAGTACCTGACGCGCGAGTCAGCTTTCGGCAAGCTGAAGGCGCTCGTCGACGGCGCCGCGCTGGTGAGGAATTCCCTGGAGTAGCTATATAGTCTCGCGCGCATGGACAAGAAGGCTGTCTACGCGGTGACGAACAAGGGCGATGCCGAGCTGAGCGGCGTCGGCACCTCGTTGTCGGCCGACGCGCTGAACCTCCTCGTGCTGATCGACGGCAAGCGCAGCGTGGCGCAGCTCCTGAAAGCCGCGCCGGCCCTGAGCGAGAAGCAGGTCGAGGAAGGCCTGCAGAAGCTGGCGCGCGCCGGCATCATCGCGCCAGCGAGCGAAGTGACCTCCGACGCCATTGATTTCGGCTTCGGCAAGGGCAGCCCGGACGAGTCGCGCGCCGGGCTCGAGTCGCTGAAGAAGACGGGCTACTACGTGCGCATCGCGCGCCGCGCCGCCAAGCCGCGCAAGCTCGGCCCCGACGAGCGCATCAACGTGCTGGTGGTGGAGGACGACCCGCAACTCGCCAAGCTGCTCAAGGTGTGCCTGCAGATGGAGAACATGGTCGCCACCGTCGCCGGCAAGAAAGACGAGATCCTCGCCGCGCTGCGCGCGCCGCCCAAGCCCGACCTCATCCTGCTCGACGTGGTGCTGCCCGACGTCGACGGACTCGCGGTGCTGGCGAAGATCCGCGAGTTCGAGGCGCTGAAGACGGTGCCGGTGATCCTGTGCACCGCCAAGGCCTCGCGCGAGGCGGTGCTCGACGGCCTGCGGCGCGGCGCCGACGGCTACATCACCAAGCCCTACAACGTCGACGTGGTGCTGAAAGCGGCGAAAACCGTGATCGGCCTGCCGTGAGCCTGCCGGCGGGCCCGGAATTCGACGCGCTGCGCGCCGAATACCGGCAGGCGCTGGCGGCGAAGCTCGATGCGCTCGGCGCGCAGTGGGCGCAGGTCGCGGGCGGCGACGGCGCGGCCCTCGAGCCGCTGGTGCGCGCGCTGCACACGCTCGCCGGCTCCGCCGGGACTTTCGGCTTTGCACAAATCGGCACCGCCGCGCGCGCTGCAGAGGACTTTCTTCACACCAGGACCCCGCCCTTCGGACCGGAAGATAAAAGCGAGGTCGAACGGCTGCTGCAGCACCTGCGCGCAAGGGTTCTTTCCGGCCTATAGTGAGGCATGGCGGGGGAGCCCAGAGGAGGCAGCCACTCCTACCAGCGCCTGGGACGGGAGTTCGGGGCGCTGCGCATGGAATACCGCAACGGCATGCCGGCGCGGCTGATGAAGCTCGGCATGCTGTGGTCGCGCCTCGCTTCGGGCTCGGCCGGGGTGCAGGCGGTCGCCGACCTGCTGCTCGAGCTGCACGATATCGCCGGCTCGGCCGGCAGCCATGGCCTGCCGCAGCTCGGCGAAGCGGCGCAGGCCGCCGAGTACTACCTGGCCGCCGCCACTGCGCGCGGCGCCAGGCTCGGCGCCCTGGAGGAGCGGCACTTCAATCGCCTCCTCGGCGAGTTGCGCATCGCCTCCCAGCCGCCGCGCCCGCGCCGCTAAGCCGGCAATAGACTCGATGAAAATCACCGGGATCGCGACGGCGCTCCTTACTGTGCCGACGCCCAGGCCGATGGCGCTGCAATACCCGCAGCACAAGCTGGTGGTGGCCGAGATCGCCACCGACGAAGGCCTCGGCGGGCTCGGCTACAGCCTGGTGTTCAACGGCGGCGGCGCCGAGGCGGTGCACGCCTATCTCGAGACGCGGCTCAAGCCCGCGCTCATCGGCGAGAACCCGCTCGACATCGAGCGGCTGTGGGAAAAGATGTTCCGCGTCGACATGGGCGTGAAAAAGCAGGGCATCGCCGGCTACGCCCTCTCCGCACTCGACATCGGCCTGTGGGACATCGCCGGCAAGAGCGCCAGGCTGCCGCTCTACCGCCTGTGGGGCGCGGCGAGCGAGCGCGTCGCCGCCTACGGCAGCGGCGGCTGGGCGAACTACGCGCTGGCCGACCTGGTGGGCGAGGCGGAGAAGTACGCCGCGCTCGGCTGCCGCTTCTACAAGATGAAGATCCACCACCCGGATCCGAAGGTGAACCGCGAGCGCGTCGCCGCGGTGAAGAAGGCGGTGGGCGCGGGCGTGCGCCTGATGGTCGACGTCAACCAGCGCCTCGACGTGCTCGGCAACCTGCGCCAGGCGGAGCTGCTGGAGGAGTTCGACCTCGTCTGGTACGAGGAGCCGGTGCTGGCGGACGACATTGCCGCCTGCGCCGAGGTGGCGCAGAAAATAAAAATTCCCGTCGCCACGGGAGAAAACAATTACACCCGCTGGGAGTTCAAGGAGATCCTCGAGCGCAAGGCGGCGCGCTTCCTCATGCCCGACGTGTGCCGCGCCTGCGGCTTCAGCGAGACGCTGCGCATCGGCCGCCTCGCCGCCGCGCACCAGGCCATGCTCAGCCCGCATCTCGTCCACGAGCTGTCGATCCACGTGGTGGCAACACTGACCAACGGCTTCCTCGTCGAATTCATGGACTGGGCGCCCGGCGACCTGTTCGAGGGGCTGCCGGGTTGCGCCTCGGGCGAGTTTCGACTGCCGCAGACTCCCGGCCACGGCATTTCGCTTGCCAAAGGCGCGGTGCGGAAATATTCGGCAGGTCGGTGACGCTTTTCGTCACCGGAAAGGTGACGAATTCCTCAAATTTGCGCTTTTCTGGCACCCGATTAGACTGGCACGAGGCTTGCAAAAGCAGGCAAGAAGCCAATACGGGCCCGGGGGAAGAACGTGCGCAAGGAAGCCGGCTTCACGTTGATCGAGGTGATGATCGTGGTTGCCGTCATCGGCATCCTCGCTTCCGTCGCCATGCCCGCCTACCGCGACTACGCGGCCCGCGCCAAAGTGAGCGAGGCCCTGATCCAGCTCACCAACTGCCGCAACGTCATCCAGGAGGTCTACACCTCGGGCGGCGCGCTGCCGGGCATCGGCAACTGGGGCTGCGAGGCGGAGAATCCCTCGAAGTTCGTCGAGCGCATTACCACCACGAACGAAGGCATCGTCCTCGTCACCCTCGGCGGCCAGGTCGCCGACCTGCGCCTGTCGCAGAAGGACGTGTCGATGGCGCCGCTCAACGCCGGCGGCACGGTGATGAGCGACCTCGACGTCGGCTCGCCGGTGCGCCGCTGGCGCTGCGGCTCGCCCGCCGACGGCACCGACCTCAACCCGAACTTCCTGCCCTCCTCCTGTCGCGGCACCTGACCGGCGCCTGATGCCGGCGTTCACCAAGGTCGTCCTGTTCACCGATGGCGACGGCCGCGCGCGCTGGCGCGAAGAGCTGATCTCGCTCCCCGAAGGCACGCCGCAGGCCCTGCTCTCGAGCGTGATGCCCTCGTCGGGCTACCAGCTGCGCCACAGCCCGGTCGGCTTCCGCAGCGAGTGGCACTGCACGCCCAGGCCGCAGTGGGTGTTCATCCTCGACGGCGAGATGGAGATCGGCCTGCAGGACGGCTCGAGCCGCGTGTTCAAGCCCGGCCAGCATTTCTACGCCGCCGACACGCTGCCGGCGAACGCGGCGTTCGACCCCAAGCTTCACGGCCACTGGAGCGCGCAGCGCGGGCCGCGGCCGCTGGTGACGCTGTTCCTGAAGACCTAGCTAGTCGATGCGCGCGCCGGAGATCTTCACCACCTGCGCCATGCGGGCGAAGTTCTCGCGCAGCAACGCATTGAAGGCCTCCGAGCTCATCGCCTGCGGCTCGACGCCCTGCTTGCCCAGGCGCTCGAGGATGACCGGGTCCTTGAGCAGCCTGCCGACCGCGGCGTTGATCTGGTCCGTCGTCGCCTTCGGTATGCCCGCAGGGCCGACGAGGCCGATCCAGGAGTCGAAGGCGTAGCCCCGCACGCCGGCCTCGTCCACGGTGGGCAGCTCGGGGATGAACTTCGAACGCTGCGTGCCGGTCGAGCCGAGCATGCGCACGCGCGCGTCCTTGACGTAGGCGAGCGCGCCGATATTCGCCGCGATCACCACGTGCGCGCGCCCGGCGAGCACCTCCTGGATCGCCTCGCCCGTGGCCTTGAACGGGATGTGCACCATGTCGATGCCGGCGAGGCTGACGAAGTAAGCCATCGACAGGTGCGTCGCGCTGCCGCTGCCGGCAGAGGCGTAGTTGAGTTTCCCGGGATTCGCTTTTGCGTAGGCGAGGAATTCCTTCATGCCCTTCGCCGGCACGGTGGAGCTCATCATCACGATGTAGTCGACGCTGCCGATGTGGGCGACACCGGTGAAATCGTTGATCGGGTGGTAGGGCAGCTTGGCGTAGAGCGAGCCGCCGATGGTGTGGCTCGCGCCGGCGAGGATCAGCGTGTTGCCGTCGGGCGCCGCTTTCGCCACCGAGCCGGTGCCGATGGTGCCGCCCGCGCCCGAGCGGTTCTCCACGATCACGCTGCGGCCGCCGAGCGCCTGGCCGAGCTCGGCGCTGATCGCGCGCGCGAGGATGTCCTGCACCCCGCCCGCAGCGAACGGGACGACGATGCGGATGACGGGTTGCGCCTGCGCAGCAAAGCCAGCGAGAAGAATCAATATCCCGAAAAGAAATTTCATTTGACCCAATCCCTGATTAACTCGGAGTAGATCTCCACCGACTCGCGGATGCGCTCCATGCTCGCGTATTCGTCGGTCTGGTGCGCCTGCGCCGGCTCGCCCGGGCCGAGCACCACGGTGGGCACGCGGCCGTAGGCCTTGTGCAGGTTGGCGGCGTCGGTCATGTAGGTGGCCGTGCGCGTCTTCGGCTTCTTGCCGGTGACGCCAGCGGTGATCTCGGCCACGCGCTGCGCCCATTCATTATCGGGATCAGTCCACACGGGGCCGAGATCGGACTGCATTTCGAGATCGACGCCTTTGCCAAGAAGGCCTTTCAGGCGCGAAAGCAGCTTTTTGTGATCCATCCCGGGCACCGTGCGGATGTCGACGCCGATCGCGGCCGAGTCGGGCACCAGGTTGATGCCGGCGCCGCCGGTGAAGGTGCCGACGTTCATGCTCGGCTTGCCCATGACCGGGTGGGGTTTGGAAGAAAACTTGAACCGTTCCAACTTCGCTACAGCCTTCGCCGCCTTGTAGATGGCGTTGTCGCCCAGCTCGGGCATCGAGCCGTGCGCGGACACGCCCTTGAAGCGGGCGTAGAACTTGACCGAGCCCTTGTGGCCGATGAAAGGCAGGTTGCCGGTGGGCTCGCCCACCACCATCGCGCCCGCGCGCCCGAGGAGCGCGGTCTGCGCCAGGTGCTGCGAGCCGACGCAGCCGCCCTCTTCGGCGGCGGTAAGGACCAGGACTATTCCTGCAGTTCCATTCAATTTGTCCTTGAAAGAGCGTGCGGCGAGAAGCATTCCCGCAACCCCGGACTTCATGTCCGAAACGCCGCGCCCGTAGAGCTTGTCGCCGTGGGTCTCGCCGGCGAAAGGATCCTTGCTCCACTTGCGCGAGCCGAGCGCCACCACGTCGAGGTGGCCGGTGAGGCAAAGCGGGGCTTTCCGCTCAGTTCCACCGGCCCGTGCTACGACACTTGTTCTTCCTTCAGAAAATTCAAAATACTGAACGCCAAAACCCCACTCCTGCAGCATCCCCCCGGCGAAGCGGGCGCAATCGCGCTCCCGCCCCGGCGGGTTGATGGTGTCGAAGCCGAGCAGCGACTTCGTCAGCGCGACGGCGTCGTTCACTTCGCCTTCTTGGTTGCCGCCGCCTTGTCATCCTGCGGCCAGTAGTAGTTGGCCGCGAACGAGTACGGCGGGAACATGTAGCGCTTGGCCGGCACCACCTTGGCGGCGTACTCGCGCTGCGACTCGTACACCTTCTTGAAGGTCGGGTTCTTGGCCGAGTTCTCGCGCGCCACCTCGTCCCACGCCTTGAGCGACGCGAGCAGGATGTCGGGCGGCGTGCGGCGGATCTGCACGCCGTGCTTCTTCACCAGCTCCTCGATGGCGTCGGCGTTCTGCTTCTGCCAGCGCACGAGCCAGGTGATGAACGCCTCGCGCAGCGCCGAGCCCACCACCTCCTGCTGCGTCGGCGAGAGGCTCTTCCACGAATCCAGGTTCATGCCGAACTCGCCGATCGAGTTGTTCTCGTGCATGCCCGGGGTGTAGTGGTACTTGAACACGCTGTGCAGGCCGAGGCGCAGGTCCTCGACGCCGCCGACCCATTCGGCGCAGTCGATCACGCCGCGCTGCGCCGCCGGCACGATCTCGCCGCCGGGCATGTTGACCACGCTCTGGCCGAGCTTGGCGTAGACCTCGGCGTTGAGGCCGGTCTGGCGGCACTTCATGCCCTTGAAGTCGGCCACGCTGCGCAGCGGCTTCTTGAACCAGCCCAGCGCCTGCGGGCTCGACGGGTGCGCCGGCCACACGATGACGTTGAGCTTGAGCTCGTTCTGGTAGAAGTCGCGCCACATCTCGAGGCCGCCGCCGACGTACATCCAGCCGAGGTAGTCCATGTGGTCCATGCCGAAGGGGCCTCCGGGAGGCCCGGAGAACAGCGCCGCGGTCGCGCTCTTGCCCACCCAGTAGTAGGAGATCGAATGCCAGCCGTCGATCACCCGCTTGTTGGCGGCGTCGAGCACCTCGAACGCCGGCACGATCTGCCCGGCGGTCAGCGTCTCGATCTTGAGCGTGCCGCCGCTGAGCTTGTCGACGCGGTCGGCCATGATGCGCAGGTGGTCCTGGATGGTCAGGCTCGCCGGCCAGCTCGACTGCACTTTCAGCGACTTGGTCTGCGCCTGCGCGCCAAAGCTGGCGGCAAAGGCTAAAGCGACGACGGCTGCGATGCTGCGCATGGCTCCTCCGGTGGTTGTGCAGTAAATTCGGCACCCAGACTACCCCCTTTCCGAGGAGATTTGAATGGCCAAGGCCTACTGGATCACCTGCTACCGCGCCATCCGCAATCCCGACAAGCTCGCGGCCTACGCCAAGCTCGCCGGCCCGGCGATCCAGGCCGCGGGCGGAAAATTCCTGGTGCGCGGCAACCCGGCGAAAACCTTCGAGGCTGGCCAGGGCATGCGCACCGTGGTCACCGAGTGGGACAGCGTCGCGGCTGCGGTGAAGGGCCACGACAGCCCGGCGTATCAGGAGGCGCTGCGCGCGCTGGGCGACGGCGCCGAGCGCGACATCCGCATCTGCGAGGGAGCCTGACCATGGCCGAGCCGCGCATGGTGGATCCGGGCGAGGTGCTGATGACGGGGGAGAACTCCTTCATCCGCCTGTCCAACGACGGGGGCAAGACGATCCCGGACCGGGTGAGCCACTGGAGAGTGTTGTGGTCGCCCGCAGGACAGGGACATGTTCTTTATCTCGAACAGAACTCAAAGCAGCAGATCTTCTCCGACAATGCGTCCGTCGCCCGCTTCCTCCAGCGCACCATCGAGGTCCACCTGCACAAGCCCTTCGCCGACGAGTCGCTGCCGATCGTCGATGCGGAATTCACGCGCACCGGCAATTCGCTCAGCGCGGTGGAGGAGCGCGTGGTGTCGACGCGCGACGAGATCGTGATGACCTGGTGGGACCTGATGGCGCCCTTCATCCTCACCATGCCGCCGGGGGCGATGAACCGGCCGATCGGCGTCTACAGCACCTTCCTGCCGGCGAAGAGCGCGCAGCTGTCGGTAAACGGCAAGACGGCGGCCGGCAAGGTGTTCCCGATGGAGCGCTTCGGCAAGGCCGCCTCGAGCTGCTGCCTCGCCTGGTCGGAGAGCTGGGTCACTGCGCCTCTGGGTTGATCATGTTGACCGGCTTGCCCGCCGCGTAGGCGACGATCTGGTCGAAGATGTCGGCGAACTGCAGCTCGTATTCCTCGCGCGTGACGTAGCCGACGTGCGGCGTGCACACCACGTTGGGCATGGCGAGCAGCGGGTGCGCGCCGCCCACCACCGGCTCCACCTCGAACACGTCGATCGCCGCCCGGCCCGGGCGCCCCGCTTTCAAGGCTTTTTCCAATGAATCCTTTTCAATGAGGCCGGCGCGACTCGTGTTGACGATGAGCGCCGTGGGCTTCATGCGCGCGAGGTCCTCCGCCTTGACGATGCCGCGCGTGGCATCGACGAGGCGCATGTGCAGCGTGACGACGTCGCAGTCCTCGAAGAACGCGGCTTTGCTCTTCGCCGCGACATGACCGTCGGCCGCGGCCTTCTGGTGCGCCGCCTCGCGGCCCCACACCTGCACATTCATGCCGAACGCGCGACCGTAGCCCGCGACCACCTGGCCGATGCGCCCGTAGCCGTAAACCCCTAGCGTTTTTCCGCGCACGGTATTTCCCATGCCGGCCTGCCAGCGGCCCGCCTTCAGCGCCGCGACCTGCTGCGGGATCTCGCGCATCGCGGCGAGGATGAGCGCCCAGGTGAGCTCGGCCGTGGCGTAAGAAGGCGTGCCCGGGTGCATGTTCGAGCAGACGAG
>Ga0075428_100010458_pt1 | contig 10307 bp, 7 predicted proteins | sample RhiMetdeltSRZDD2_FD_75291 | JGI IMG/M metagenome (GOLD analysis project Ga0075428, IMG submission 75291) | Populus rhizosphere microbial communities from Tennessee, USA - Rhizosphere MetaG P. deltoides SRZDD2 | ecosystem: Host-associated > Plants > Roots > Rhizosphere > Soil | place: USA...
TCATCGACGAGCTCCACACCGTCGTCGGTGCGGGGGCCGCCGAGGGGGCCATGGACGCGGGGAACATGCTCAAGCCGCTGCTGGCCCGGGGCCAGCTGCGCATGATCGGCGCCACGACCCTGGACGAGTACCGCAAGCACATCGAGAAGGACGCCGCCCTCGAGCGGCGCTTCCAGCCGGTGATGGTCCAGCCGCCGAGCGTCGAGGACACCATCGCGATCCTGCGCGGCCTCAAGGAGCGCTACGAGGTCCACCACGGTGTCCGCATCCAGGACGCAGCGCTCGTGGCGGCCGCGGTCCTGTCCGACCGCTACCTGACCGGCCGCTTCCTGCCGGACAAGGCCATCGACCTCATCGACGAGGCCGCGTCCCGGCTCCGCATCGAGATCGACTCCGTGCCGACCGAGGTCGACGTGGTCGAGCGGCGCATCCGCCAGCTGGAGATCGAGCAGGTCGCCCTGGCCAAGGAGACCGATGCCGCCTCGGCCGAGCGCCTCGCGGCCCTGGAGAGCGAGCTGGCGAACCTGCGCGAGCAGCGCGACGCGATGCTCGCCCACTGGAACAACGAGAAGGAGGCCATCACCCGCATCCGCGCGCTCAAGGAGCAGCTGGAGGCGCACCGGGCCGAGCTCGAGCGCGAGACCGACCTGGAGCGGGCGGCCGAGATCCGCTACGGCCAGATCCCCCAGCTCGAGCGGGAGATCGAGGAGGCCACCAAGCGGCTCGACGAGCTGCAGTCCGAGCAGCGGATGCTGAAGGAGGAGGTCGACGAGGAGGACGTGGCCGAGGTCGTGGCCCGGTGGACCGGCATCCCGGTCAGCCGTCTGATGGAGGGCGAGGTCGCCAAGCTCGTGCGCATGGAGGATGTCCTCCACCGGCGGGTGGTCGGCCAGGAGGAAGCGGTGCGGGTTGTGGCCAACGCCATCCGCCGCAGCCGGGCCGGGCTGTCCGACCCGAACCGCCCCATCGGCACCTTCCTGTTCCTGGGGCCCACGGGTGTCGGGAAGACCGAGCTCGCCCGGTCGCTGGCCGAGTTCCTGTTCGACGACGAGCGGGCCATGGTCCGCATCGACATGAGCGAGTACATGGAGAAGCACACCGTGAGCCGGCTCATCGGTGCGCCTCCCGGCTACGTCGGCTACGACGAGGGCGGGCAGCTCACCGAGGCGGTGCGGCGCCGGCCCTACGCCGTGGTGCTGCTCGACGAGATCGAGAAGGCCCACCCGGACGTGTTCAACGTGCTCCTGCAGCTGATGGACGACGGCCGGCTGACCGACGGCCAGGGGCGCACGGTCGACTTCACCAACGCCGTGCTGATCATGACGTCGAACCTGCCCGGCGACCCCTACGACTTCTTCAAGCCCGAGTTCATCAACCGGATCGACGAGATCGTGCGGTTCCGCCCGCTCACCCGGGAGGACCTCGGGGCGATCGTCGACATCCAGCTCGACCACCTCCGCCGCCGCCTGGCCGAGCGCCGGATCGGTCTGGAGGTCACCGACGCGGCCAAGCAGGCCTTGGCCGACAAGGGTTACGACGCCGCCTTCGGTGCCCGGCCGCTCAAGCGGGTCATCCAGCGCGAGCTGGCCGACCGGCTCGCCATGGCGGTGCTGGAGGGCTCGTTCGCCGAGGGTCAGACGGTCACCGTCGACGCGAAGGACGGCGAGCTCATCCTCGCGTGACGACCGGCGGGTCGGCCGACACGGCCGTGGCCTTGGCGCTGGCCCGGGCGGCGCCGGTGGCCAGCCACCCGCCGGCGAACACCAGCAGCATCGATTCGATGGGAAGCCGGTAGCGCGGCAGCACCACGAACACCAGCGGGACGACCGCGCTGAAGGTGAGCAGGCCGGCGATCAGCACCCGCCTGGCGCGGTCGGCCTGTTCCGACCGCCACCACCCGACCAGGCCGAGGGTGCCCCACGCCAACAGCACCAGCCATCCGCCGATGTAGAGCGGGTTGCGGCTGCGGGCGTCGTAGACGTCGGCCACCACCAGCAGGGCCGCCTTTCGCGCCACGCCCACCAGCGCCTGGTCGGGCTCCTCGCGGATGTAGTCCACTGCGGCTTGGCGGAGGACGTAGTCGTGCTCCAGCTCGAAGTCGGCGTCCGGCGGGAGCTCGAGCAGCCGTTCCCGGAGCTCGGGCGAGTAGACGGCGCCCTTCTGGGATCCCGTCGCTCCCGGGTGGTTCCCGGCCCAGAGGTTGTAGCCGCCGGTCGTCGCGACCGCGAGCACCGGCCGTCCGAACGCCGACCAGTTGCGGGCCATCCAGCCCACGGGGAGGACGCAGGCCACCGCCACGAACAGGACCGTGAGCCGGCGGTAGCCGTCGACACCGGCCCGACGGGCGGCCCACAGCAACCAGACCGCGGCCAGCGGGATCAGCACGACGGCCTCCCCCCGCAGCACCGACAGCAGGCCGAGTAGGGCGCCCGCGGCGACCCAGGCCCGCCAGTCCTTCCGGTAGGCCGCCGTGAGCAGGGCGATCACCAGGAGGACCTCGACCAGGACGTACAGGTTGGCCCCGCTGACCTGGGTGGCGACATAGACGAACGGCGGATGGATCGCAGCCCCGAGGGCGGCGAGGTTGGCCGCCGCGGGGGAGCCGGTGAGGCGGCGGGCCAGCGCGTGGATGGCCAGCACCGTGGCGCAGGCCATCAGGAGGTTGAAGCCTCGCAGGGCCCAGACGGTCCCGGCGTGCGAGCCGCCGCCGAGCTCGGTGGCGGCGACGGTCACGTAGGTGTAGACGGGCGGGACGTAGGCCGACGGCAGCCAGCGCGACGCCTCGTCCATCTGGGTCAGGGGGAGGACCGCATCGCCCAGCGCCGGGAAGTAGCTGTAGCCCTTGCCGGCGACGATGTGGCGCGCGATCGCGCCGTACTCGTAGTACCGCGTCGTCCCGGCCGAGATGGCGAGCCCCGCGCCCACCCGCAACACGACCGCGAGCGCGACGGCGACACCGACCGGCACCTTGCTCGCTCGCTCGACGAACCCCCAGAACCGGCTCGCCACCGTCGCCTGATTCCCCATCGCAACGCCCTTGCCCGCAATCGTGCGTTACGTTCCGCGCGCCGGACGCTACACGATCACGGCCCGCAACGGGCCGGTTAGGCTCGTCCGTTCCCGGGACACAACCAGGAGCACGACGTGCCGGCGACGATCATGGTCGGAACCCAGTGGGGGGACGAGGGCAAGGGCAAGTTCACCGATCTCCTGGCCAAGGAGATGCACATGGTGGTCCGCTACCAGGGCGGCCACAACGCGGGGCACACCCTGGTGGTCGACGGGCAGAGCTTCGCCCTCCAGCTCGTGCCCAGCGGCGTCCTCTACGACCACATCGTCCCCGTGATCGGCAACGGCGTCGTGGTGGATCCGGCCGTGCTCCTGGCCGAGGTCGACGGGCTGACCGCCCGGGGTGTCGACTGCTCCCGGCTACGGGTCTCCTCCAACGCCCACCTCATCCTCCCGTACCACCAGCTGCTCGACCGGGTGACCGAGCGGCACCTGGGCAAGAACAAGCTGGGCACCACCAAGCGGGGGATCGGTCCGGCCTACGCCGACAAGGCGGCGCGGGTGGGGCTCCGGGTCCAGGACCTCTACGACGCCAAGATCTTCCGCCAGAAGCTGGACCTGGTCCTCAAGGAGAAGGGCCAGGTGCTGGCCAAGGTCTACAACCAGCTCCCACCCACGGCCGACGAGATCGCCGACCGCTACCTGGGTGAGATCGCGCCCCGGTTGCGGCCGTACATCGCCGACACCGTCAACCTGATCCACGATGCGCTCGACGCCGGCCAGCACGTCCTGTTCGAGGGGGCCCAGGCCACGTTCCTGGACCTGGACCACGGCACCTATCCCTACGTGACGTCCTCCAACCCCGTGGCCGGCGGAGCGTGCACGGGCGCGGGCATCGGACCGCGCTTCATCGAGCGGGTGGTGGGCATCGCGAAGGCCTACGTGACCCGGGTGGGCGCGGGCCCCTTCCCCACCGAGCTGTTCGACGAAGCCGGCGAGGTCCTGGTCGACCGGGGCAAGGAGTTCGGGACCGTGACCGGCCGCCGCCGCCGTCCCGGCTGGTTCGACGCCGTGATGCTGCGCCACGCGGTGCGGCTCAACTCGCTGTCCGAGCTGGCCATCACCAAGCTCGACGTGCTCGACGCCTTCGAGACGGTGAAGGTCTGCGTCGCCTACGAGGCGCACGGCCAGCGCATCGACCGGTTCCCGGACGACCAGTCCCTGCTGCACGCAGCGACGCCCGTCTACGAGGAGCTGCCGGGGTGGTCGTCCGACCTGTCGGACTGCACCGAGCCGCAGGACCTGCCGCCGGCCGCCCGTGACTACCTGGCCTTCCTGGAGTCCCAGGTCGGGGTGCCGATCCGGCTGGTCGGCGTCGGCCCCGGCCGCGACCAGTTCGTCCACTTCGGGTCGTGACCGGTCCCGTTCCCGCCGCCGGGCGAGCAGCACGAGAGGTGCGAGAGGTGCGAGAGGTGCGAGTGCGATGAAGGTCTGCGTGGTCGGGTCGGGTGGGCGTGAGCACGCGCTGGCCCACGTGCTGAGCCGGAGCGCCGAGGTCGTCGTGACCCCCGGCAACCCCGGGATCCCCGGCTCGACCGACACTCCGCCGCGGGCCGTGGAGGCGGACCTGTTCGTGGTCGGTCCGGAGGCTCCGCTGGTCGAGGGCCTGGCCGACCGGTTGCGGGCCGACGGCAGGCGGGTGTTCGGTCCCGGCGGCGCGGGCGCGCGGATGGAGGGCTCCAAGGCCTGGATGAAGGAGCTGGTCGCAGCGGCCGGCGTGCCGACGGCCCGCTACGGCAGCTTCGACGACGAGGCCGAGGCCCTCGCCTTCCTGCGCAGCCTGCCGGGCCCGTGGGTGGTCAAGACCGACGGGCTCGCGGCCGGCAAGGGCGTACTGGTGACCGACTCGCTGGCCGAGGCCACCCGGGACGTCCGGGCCAAGCTGGCCGGGGAGAGCTTCGGCGACGCGGGCCGCACGGTGGTCATCGAGGAGGCGCTGACCGGGCCCGAGCTGTCGCTGCTTGCCCTCTGCGACGGCATCCGGGCCGTTCCGCTGGCCCCGGCCCAGGACTTCAAGCGGGTCGGCGACGGCGACAGCGGCCCGAACACCGGCGGGATGGGCGCCTACTCGCCGGTGCCGCTGGCCGACGGCAAGCTGGTCGGCGAGGTGATGGACCAGTTCGTCGAGCCCACGGTGACCGAGCTGCGCCGCCGCGACATCGACTACCGGGGCGTCCTCTACGCCGGGCTGATGCTCACCCCGGAGGGGCCCAGGCTGCTGGAGTACAACGTGCGCTTCGGCGATCCCGAGGCCCAAGTGGTGCTGCCCCGCCTCGACCCGGACCAGTGCGACCTGCTCGACCTGCTCGGCGAGGCCGCCTCGGGCCACCTGCACAGCGAGCCGGCCTTCGTCGACGACGCCACGGTCACCGTCGTGCTGGCGACCGAGGGCTACCCCACCAGCCCGCGCTCGGGCGACGTGATCGACGGCCTCGACAAGGCCCGGGGCCTCGGGGCCACCGTCTTCTGCGCTGGCGTGGCCAGCGACGACGCCGGCCGGCTGATCACCGCGGGCGGCCGGGTCCTGAACGTCACCGGGTCCGGGCCGAGGCTGGCGGCCGCCCGCGACCAGGCCTACGCCGCCGTGGACTGCATCGGCTGGCCCGGCGTCCACTACCGGACGGACATCGCCCAGGAGGCAGCGAAGCAGTGACCGCCACATCCGCCAAGAAGGTCGCCGTGTTGATGGGATCGGCCAGCGACAAGGACAAGATGGCCCCCGCCGGCGACACCCTGCGCCGCTACGGCATCGAGGTCGACGAGCGCGTGCTCTCGGCCCACCGCACGCCGCAGCGGGTGGCCGACTTCGCGTCCGGCGCCCGGGACCAGGGGTTCGCCGCGATCATCTGCGGTGCCGGCATGGCCGCCCACCTGGCGGGCGCGGTCGCCGGTCAGACCACCCTGCCGGTGATCGGCGTCCCCCTCTCGGGCGGGGCGCTGAACGGCGTCGACGCCCTGTACGCCACGGTCCAGATGCCCAAGGGCATCCCGGTCGCCACCGTGGCCATCGACGGCGCCCTGAACGCCGCTCTCCTGGCGGTGCAGATGCTGGCCATCGACGACCCCGGGCTGGCGAAGCAGCTCGAGGAGCACCGGGCCGAGATGGCGCCCCCCACCTAGTATTTCGCCGTCATGGCGGAGGTTGGGGCTCAGCCGGCTGATGGGGTTGCGAGGCACCCCACTCGGTCGTCGCTCACCGATCCGCTCGTGCTGCGCTGGACCGGAGTGCTGGTCCTGACGCGGGCCGCGCTGGCCACCATCGTGGTGATCGCTCTCGGCGGCGGGGAGCTGGATCCGTCCCGCGACCTCCTCTACCACTTCCAGCTGGCCGAGCTGCCGTTCCAGCACCTCCTGGAGCCGAGCCTCCCCCAGTACCCGCCGTTGCTCGGGCTGTTCGAGGCGATCCCGTACCGGCCGCTCCGCATGCTCGGGGTCCTGCCGCCGACCGCGCTGCGCCTGGGAGCTGTCTTCTGGGAGGTCGTGGCGGGCTGGTTCGTGCTCGCCACGGTGAGCGTGATCGACCGGGCCCGGGTGCCCCGGGCAGCGCTGATCTACGCCTGCATTCCGCTGACCTGGATCGCCAGCGCGTTCTTCGGCCAGGACGAGCTGGTGGGCGCGGCGTTCGTCGCCGCGGGCCTGTGGTGCCTCGCCGTCGATCGGCGCGGCGTGGCTCGAGTGGTCGGCGTGGCCGGACTGTTCGCCGCCAAGCTGCTGGTCGCGCCATTCCTCGTGGCCCTGATGGTGTCCGCGCCCCGGGACCGGCGGCGCCACGAGGCGGTCGTGATCGTCGGGGCGATCGCTGCGGTGGCCCTCGTCCTCCGGCTCCTCACGGGCAGCGACGGCCTCACCGGCCAGCTGGACTACCGCCCCGAGTGGATCACCTTCTCCGTCACGCCCTGGGGTTGGCTGGTGGGCAAGCACCTCGTGAGCAGCCATGCGGCACAGGTGGCCGGGCTGGCCTTGGCGGGCGTCGCCGTCGGGGCGGTCCTGGTCGTCGCGCTCCGGCGGCCGGCGTCGGCGGCATCGACGGTGTCGCCCACGAAGGCGGCCGCGGTGTCGCCCGCCGCGGCCGACGGGCCAGCCGCGACCGTGCGGGTGGCCCGGTTGACCGCGGCCCAGCTCCTGGCGGCCTTGGCCTGCCTGGCCGTGGTCAACCCGGAGTACGTCACCCTGGTCGCTCCGGCGCTGGTCGTGGTGGTGGCCGTGACCGGCTGGCGCCATGTCCTCTGGCTGGTCGGCGTGGCCCTCATCCCCTGGATCGCCGACGGCTTCTTCGCCGTCATCCGCCGCGGGCCGGAGCAGGACTGGCCGGTCATCGGCGCCTTCACCATCGATCGCAGCCACTTCCACACCCTGCAGGACGTGCAGCTGGGCTTCGCCATCGCCACCAGCCTGGTGTTCCTCGGCCTCGCTGCGGCGCTGGCCGATCGACGCCCCGCCGGGCCGATGGTTCCGGCGGATGCGGCCCGCCCGATCTCGGTCGCGGTCGCCCAACCGTCGGAAGATCAGCCGAGTGGCCCGCTGGAGCTGAGAAACTGACGGGGTGAAGCCCGCCCTCGCCGACGTGCTCGCGACCCGGTACGCCAGTCCGCTGATGGTGGAGCTGTGGTCGCCCGAGCGCAAGGTGGTGCTCGAACGCGAGCTCTGGCTGGCCATCATGGAGGCCCAGCGCGAGCTCGGGCTGGACATCCCCGTGCAGGCCATCGCCGACTACCGAGCGGTGATCCACAAGGTCGACCTGGCCTCGATCGAGGCCCGGGAGCGGATCACCCGCCACGACGTCAAGGCTCGCATCGAGGAGTTCTCGGCGCTCGCCGGCCACCAGTACGCCCACACGGGCATGACGTCGCGGGACCTCACCGAGAACGTCGAGCAGCTGCAGATCCGCCTCGGCCTGGAGCTGGTGCGCGACCGCATCGTCGCCGTGCTCGCCCGGCTGGCCGAACGGGCCGCCGAGTACGCCACGACCGTGGTGGTCGGCCGGACCCACAACGTCGCCGCCCAGGCGACGACGCTCGGCAAGCGCTTCGCCAACGTGGGTCAGGAGGTCCTGCAGGCCTTCGCCCGGACGGAGGACCTGCTGGCCCGCTACCCCCTGCGTGGCATCAAGGGGCCGGTCGGAACCCAGCAGGACCAGCTCGATCTCCTGGGCGACGCCGGGACGGTCGCCCAGCTCGAGCGAGCCGTCCAGCGGCACCTGGGCTTCGCGACGACCCTCGACAACGTGGGCCAGGTCTACCCCCGGTCGCTCGACTTCGACGTGGTCGCCGCGCTGGTGCAGGTCTGCGCCGGGCCGTCCAGCCTAGCGACGGCGGTCCGCTTGATGGCCGGGAACGAGCTGGTCACCGAGGGGTTCGCCGAGGGCCAGGTCGGCAGCTCGGCCATGCCGCACAAGATGAACACCCGGTCCTGCGAGCGGATAAACGGCCTCGCCGTCGTGGTCCGGGGCTTCCTGTCGATGGTGTCCGAGCTGGCGGGCGACCAGTGGAACGAGGGCGACGTGTCGTGCTCGGTGGTCCGCCGGGTGGCGGTGCCGGGCGCCTTCCTGGCCACCGACGGGCTGCTGGAGACGGCCCTCGCCGTCCTGGACGGCTTCGGCGCGTACCCGGCGGTCATCGACCGCGAGCTCGACCGGTACCTGCCCTTCCTCGCCACCACCAAGCTGCTGGTGGCGGCCATCCGCCGTGGCCTCGGCCGGGAGGAAGCCCACGAGCTGATCAGGGACCATGCCGTCGCCGCGGCTCTGGCGCTGCGGGCGGGCCAGGTCGAGAACGACCTGCTGGACCGCTTGGCGGACGACCCCCGGCTGGGGCTGGCCCGCGACGAGCTCACCGCGCTGCTCGCCGACCGCACCGCCTTCGCCGGGCTGGCCCCTGAGCAGGTGGCGGCGTTCTGCGCCACGGTCGCCGGCATCGTCGATCGCTATCCCGGCCCGGCCCAGTACCACCCGGAACCTGTCCTCTGACCCGACCCACGGGAGGAATCCGTCCCATGCCCGAACTCGTGCCGCTGCCCCACGTCCACTCCGGCAAGGTGCGCGACATCTACGCCCTCGGCGACGAGCGCCTGCTCATGGTGACCAGCGACCGCATCTCTGCCTTCGACGTGGTGATGGACGAGCCGATCCCCCAGAAGGGCCGGGTCCTCACGGCGATGTCGGCGTTCTGGTTCGATCTGGTGGCCGACGTGGTGCAGGGCCATCTCCTGTCGACCGATGTCGCCGATCTCCCCGCCGAGGTGCAGGCGGTGGCCGACGCCGCCGACCTGGCCGGCCGGATCATGCTGACCCGGCGGGCCGAGATGCTGCCGATCGAGTGCATCGTCCGGGGCTACCTGTCCGGCTCGGCCTGGAAGGAGTACCGGGCCTTCGGCACCATGCACGGCACCCCGCTGCCGGAGGGCATGCAGGAATCGGACCGGCTGCCCGAGCCGGTGTTCACGCCGTCGACCAAGGCCGACGAGGGCCACGACGAGAACATCTCCTTCGACCAGGCCGCGGCTCTGGTCGGCGCGGACCTGGCCGGACGGGTGCGGGACGTCTCACTCGAGGTGTACCGGCGCGGCGCGGCGTGGGCGCTCGACCGGGGGATCATCATCGCCGACACGAAGTTCGAGCTGGGACTGGTCGACGGCGAGCTGGTGCTGTGCGACGAGGTGCTGACGCCGGACTCGTCGCGGTTCTGGCCCGTCGACGGCTACCGGCCGGGGTCGACCCCGCCCTCCTTCGACAAGCAGCCGGTCCGCGACTACCTCGACGGGCTGGAGTGGGACAAGAAGCCGCCCCCGCCGCCGTTGCCGGCCGGGGTCGTGGCGGCGACCAGCCGTCGCTACGTCGAGGCCTACGAGCGGATCACCGGCCGGTCCTTCGCCGACTGGCCCGGGGGAGCGCCCCCCGCCTGAGCCGCCCGACCGGACCCCGAGGACAGCGCAAGATGGGAGGAAGGTCGCCCGGCGGCGTCCAGCCGACCACCTACGCTGGGGCCATGCGCTTCTCGGTCCTGGTTGAGACCCGACCCCGTGCCGGCGTGGCCGATCCCGAGGGAGCGACCATCGAACGGTCGCTGCCCGCGCTCGGCTTCGACGGCGTCTCGGACGTCCGGGTGGGCAAGGCGTTCCGCTTCACACTGCAGGCTTCGGATCTCGACGCGGCCGAGGGCGAGGTCGGCGACATGTGCCGCCGCTTCCTCACCAACCCGGTCATCGAGGACGCGACGATCACCGTCACCGCCGAGCAGGCC